>Ga0070727_10003600_pt1 | contig 13897 bp, 19 predicted proteins | sample tdAd472_FD_66722 | JGI IMG/M metagenome (GOLD analysis project Ga0070727, IMG submission 66722) | Marine sediment microbial communities from the Atlantic coast under amendment with organic carbon and nitrate - tdAd47.2 | ecosystem: Environmental > Aquatic > Marine > Coastal > Sediment | place...
CTCATTGTTCTGCGATTGCTTTTTTGTTCACTTTTGTAGGCTTTTCGCAGTTCTTCCTGGGTAGGGACATTGCGCTGCCCAACCTGAGACATAAGGGCCTGCTTCTTCTGGTTCAGCTTTTTGCGGTAAGGGTTCTCAATACCAGATGATGCTAGGTGGCGACTATACTCTTTGTCAGTCATCGGCGCACCAAACTGCCGAACATCAGTTGTTCCCCTGCGGTGCATAAGCCATGCGCGTCTTCGCTCTTCTATATTCGGATACGCTGCTATTGCGCCGCCCTGCTCCCACTTGGCCATGGCGTTTTTCTCGAAATCAGACATGTTGGCAAAATATCCACCTGGAAGTTTGTTGCGCTTGCTTCCCGTGGTCATGCCGTTATTTTGATTCAAGACCAGCTTATATTGTTTGTCCCATTGGTCTGCCTTGTTTTGAAGAAGGGACATTTCGATAACATCGTTCATTTTGCTACTTTCCTCCACACCTTCACGCTCCACATGAAGAACCTAGACAACTTCCCATTTAACCACACTTTTCGACCCTCGCAACTAAAACAATCAAGGGAGGGCACCCATCCTAAAAAGTCAGGTATTCTAGGGGCTTTTTGGACCTTTGGCGTCTCTTTTTGGTAGTATTCAGCGTAATTCACCAGATTATGACCTTCTCTATCCCCCAGTTTTCCAAGTCTTCGTTAAGCGAATCGTGGATAGTCTGGTTAATATTGTAGTCTGGAGTGCCTTCGTGTCGCGGAGAAAGAACCCAGGGTATGATTTTCGACTTATCCCCACCGATAGCTTCACACGCACCCAGGCAATGTAAGTTAGACAGGAAATAGTCGTTATGAAGGTAAAGTGGCGGGCTTGAATACCCTTCAAATGTACCCGTGTTGACAGTGGGCCATGGATTACGATTGATGATGATTTTGTGTCTTGAGTATGTGCATTGCTGATAATTAGTAATAACACACCCTGGCCACACAGCCCGCGCCACAACGCCAACCGCAGTGTCAAGTGCGGTGCCCATTGTCCTCCAGGCCCACTCTGTCCAATTTCGCATTTGCTGGTATTCGTGGAAGCGACTCAAGTTGTAGTAATATGAACTAGGCTGATCGAGGATTGTAAGGTCCATTTCAGGCATACCAGCAGCCTCAAACCGAGACTCTTTGTGGTTTTGCATGTACCGTATAACTTCGTGCATATGGACATCATTGCCCGAAACAGGGGCATAATTCATATCGAAGCTACATTTTGGGGCCTCGACATCCATAAACACATACTTAACATTGTAGCCGCGATTCTTGATTTCCTGAAATACGGCGGCTAGCCATGGACGCCAGCGGTTGAAACCACTCATTCCGGTAAGGCAATGCTCGGCAATCGACTCCACAGTGGCATCAGACACCTGATCTTCGCTCATAATGTAAGTCGGCTGATATCCATTCCAGTCACCGCCACGGACGATGATATAATTTTCACCATCATAATCGCTCCCCCAGTTATCAGTTGCCTGATCCGCGGCTTGTTCAACAGTTCCGTGCTGTTCTTCCTCATCGGTTCCGGTGTACAAGTCGTATCCAGGAGTAAGGGTAACAGGCATCTTGGACCCATCTTCGGGATCAGCTAGGAACCAGTAAAATTTTTGAAGTGCCATTATGTCCTCATGCTTTTTTGAAGCGGTTGTTCTATAACAAATACATCTTGCGATCCAGCACTGCCTGTAACTTCAAGTGTAATAGTTGCCATTCCCTCAACTTTCGTTGGGTAGGCAGAGACGGTAAAGTTGTAGTTTTGGGAACTGATGGTTCCGTTAGAAATAACAACAAGGTCATCATCGGATACAGATGTATTAACGGTGCTGATGGTTTCACCAGACTCCAGGTAGTCACTAAGATCGAGGGAAACATCCCTTGTTCCGCCGTAGCTTGTGCTATTCGCTATAGTTGTTGATAGTGGTGAAAGTCTCACGATGGTTTCCCTTGTATAACCCTGATGGGTGCGGCTGGCTTAATGGTCCTAGTCACCGATTGAGGCTTGACGGTCCGTATAACGGCGGCAAACTTCATGGTTTCGTAAACACTAGAAACACCACCTTCACCCCAGACATCGCCCCAAGCGTCGTCATCCCAGATATTCGCTTCCCATACGGTGCCAATAGCCATTATACCGGCCTCCACTTATTCGATGATTCTCCAGTTCCTTGAATGGTGATATCATTGATTTCCTCGATATCGGCCTTGACGTTATTCGAGGATGTGAAATTCAGCTTGTCGGTTTGGGCCTTGATGGCTGGAGAATTGGTGGCTGATGCGGTGTTTAGGGCCGAAGCGTCAACTTTGGTGTTGTCGTCAGTGACAGCATCCAGGATTTGTGCGGCATCGACACGGGCATCATCGCTAACCACCATGTTTGTGATACCAGAGACAGTCATGTTCCCCGAAATAGATACGGCAGAAGCAGCCGAGCAAGTGCCTTCGATCAGTTCCCCAGTACCTTCGATTTCAATAGTGTCTGTACCGGCGTCATTCATGTTTTCCACCTGAATGGTGCCTTGCCAGCCACGATTCTTCCAGTTGGTATTGGTTATTGATCCGCCAAAGTCAAATACAGGATCAGTCGTGCCACTCCCCGCTGCGTAGCAGTCTTTCCAGAAGTAGTCGCCCGCTTCACCGACCGTAACCGTGCCCGTAATGGCACAATCAGTGCAGTATGTTCCCGCAACTTGTGTGTGACTACCGAGGCGGCATCTGTGGAATATCTGGGTAGTTCCGGTTCCGCTTCCGACTCCCGTAACCGTGGCTCCCTCAACGTACAGGCCAGCGACAGACTGACCGCCAAGAGCAAGATTGTAATTATCACCGAAGAAAGAAAAGTCATCTGATGCTGCATCCAGTGTTACTGTGTCGCCTGACACGACATGGAAGCGGTTTACACCTACGAGTGGAGCGAGCGTTTTAGCAACCGCCCAGGTGCAAGGATTATCGTAGGTTCCAGTATATCCTTGTATGGCACTGGAAGCACCCCCACTATCCACCCAAATCATGCCACCGCGATACCCCTCAAATGTCTCGTCTGTCTCAACCCCAAGGGTCAGTTCGTCTATAAACAGCGACGGAGAAGTGGAGGAACCATCGTCAATTAGTCGGATATAAGTATAGCCGTCATCATTGGCATCATCGTTTAGTGGAAATATCCTGTGTTGGTCTTTATTTGTGCCATTCCCTTGTATTGTGCCAATGGTGTCCCATGTCGATCCATTGTAAGCCTGCACATCAATCGCATCGCCAGAGCCTTGAACATACCCAACAAACTTAACGTATCTAGCCTTGACTAGGTTAGCGGTAGTAAATTCATAAACAAGGTCGATGTCATTGCCAGTGGAACTTATTTCGTGATAAGTTCCGTCCGCAAATGCTGCCGAGGCATGTGACCCCGAATCCTCGCTTCCAATAAACGATACGCTTTGCTTGGAAGAAACCACATTGTCATCAGATGATGCATACACCCTCAAGGAAGGGCTTGATGGCGTCATATCCTGAGCAAGATGCTCCCTTAGCGTGACTGTTATAGCAGTTACTTCTGCACCTGCCACAGCAAAGGTGGCCATAATTTGGTCGTGGTTGGCTTCTGAGGCAGTAAGGTCGATTTCATAAATACCAGTAGACCCTATTTCAGATGCAGTATCAGTAATGGATAGTGCGGACCAACTGCCATCACCGTCTTTGTAATAGGCAGTATCTACAGGCGAAACACCGGACTTGAGGGCGACAGAACTGGCACTGTCCACCATAGGAAAAGATAGATACAAGGGTGCCCCCTTGCGATGTTCCATTTGTATATGATTCACGGCGCTGCCTCCAGACACAGCATCGATACATTCACGGTGCTGCCCGATGTATTTTTGAAATAAATGTCGTTGATAGTTTGACTATCCCAGGGGTTTGTTACCCCAAGCATTAAATTGTGCCAGATAACATAACTTTCAGTTGAAAGCACGTAGGAAAATGTTGGTGTGCCAGTAGAGACATCGTTTATGCTAACTGTAATATCACCGTCAGCGAAGATGAACAAAGTATCTATATTGTCTCCGACAATAGCTGCGGCGGCATCCGTCCCCCCGTTGAAGTCCCACAAAGTCGTAGACTCAACAGAGCCAGACGCAACTTCCTTGTGAAGGCTGTGTTCCGCTAACGGAGTGCCTACGGTCACAGTCTGATCGCCACGAATTGAAGTCTGACGGTTTCCCTTATCGTCTTCTTGGTATATTGTGTACAGCGTTATTGTATGGTCGGCCATTATTTTTTCTCGTAGTCTGGGCAGTCCTGGCAGGACTTGTAGATTTTGCTTTCTTCTCTATGATTCCACCGATGCAACATTGTGTTGCTTGCATTCATTGTGGGCAGGCAACGCTTGTGCTTATCGCATTCGTATATTTCGTATCGTATGTTTTTTTTCTTGCACTCGCATTCCACTGTATCCGGGTTTCCTTCATGGTCGAAGCGTTGTTTACCGACGTGCTTGCAACCCTTCTCGTATCTTCCTCTGAATTCTTCCCTGCAAACAAACCCTTCATGGGTGTCCATTGGAGCCACCCATACCAATTTGCATTTTTCACAACTATGAGAGTACCAGTTATCCTTGCTTCCGCCACGAATAATTTTCTGCACTTCCATGCCGCATTTTTGCTCCGACATTTTTACTCCTAAACTGAAACTACTCTTATTTCTGCCCCGTCAAAATTACACCTATTGTCTCCACCGCCGCCTGTTTGGATTTCTCCATGAACCCCCGTGCAGGCTTGCGGAAGTTCATCCGAAAATCCCTCGCACGCAAGAGAGGAGCCATCCATAGTGCATGACGCGGATACTCTAAACACTTCAATAAGGTCGGGTGGGTTCGTTGGGTCTTCCATCGTCCAGCATTCTTGTGCAGCGGCTATGGAAACTGGGTATTCCTCATAATACGGGAAGGGTAAATCTGGGTTTCCAAAAAAACAAATTGGATCGGGTGTCACCGACCCGCTTCCGCAGTTGTTGGCAGCCGTGTTTGTGTTTGTAACATACCAACTTGTGTTCAATGTTCCACAATCCGGGCTTAATGAACTACACTCATCGTGCCCGTCTTCTACACCAGTAATAGTAACCAAAAAGCCTTCGATAATCATATCTGCGGGGTCGGGGGGGCAACACTCCTGACACGTCATGCAGCAACATTTACTGTCTTCAATTGTGTCGTCATCAGTATCCCCCTTGTAGAGACTGTCTCCCGCCTCATTCGCAAACAATATACCGCTTCCGGTTCCTAATTCTTTCAGTGCATCAACCATTAGCATGTCTCCACTGGCACGCAAGACCCTGATGCGGTTCTGCCGGTGCTACCAGTGCCGGTGTCCCAAACTTGCAGGCCGATTATTGAGTACTTAACTTCGCAACACAAATTTCCATCTAATATCAAATCAGCAGAATCTATTGATTTAACTACCGTAACTGAAATATGTTCATCATCCCCACCCCCGTCACCTGGAGGCCCTGCTGGCCCTGGCGGTCCCGGCAGACCTGGAGTCCCTTGTGGCCCTGCTGGCCCTGGCGGTCCTTCCGGCCCCTCTATTCCTGGCTCTCCTTGTATTCCTTGTTCACCAGTACCCCCTGTTTCACCCTTTGAACCTTGTGGGCCTCGCGGTCCTTGCGGTCCTTGCGGGCCTTCTTCGCCGCCGCCAGTTCCGCCGCCAGGAATTTCAACTGGGCCACCGGGACTTGGGTAGTACCACTTTCCGTCACTGGGGTCGTAGTAAGGTGGCTCAAACGGCCCGCCATCGCCTGGATTGCCGAGTAGGGAGAGGAGCCTCTGAATGGCTGCTGCAAGGTCATTGGTATCTACGCAATCTGAGGCAGAAAATGCCCCACTATCTAATTCTATTCCCATTATTCACCTGAAACCCGCCTTGCTCCGGTAGCTGATACTCTCGCCAGTATTTCTTCTACAGTCCATCGACTGTTGGCGACATCTTCAAGTTTAATGAAAAAAACCGTACCCCTTGTGCGGGGATACTGTCGGTGATTTAGCCCCTTTCGCGTCCAGTTACTACCCAAGTAGGAGCGATTTCCGTTAAACGCTTCCTGGGGTGAGTCTCCGACGTACAAAGACCAAGCTACGTTACCTGAATCTTCGCCCAATACGGCCTGAACAGAGGCAAGTATGCCGGTCGTTCCTTGATCTGCGATGGCGAATGGGCCTAACCAAAGTTCGCTATCGATGTTCTCTGAAGTGTTACTTAGTGAAAAATCGTAAGTGCTGCTACCAGTCATAAATTGACAGGCAGATTTATCGCCAACGCCAATAGATTTCAATTCAGCAGCAAGCCTCATGTCAAACCCAAGGTCTTGCTTCCAGAACCCGCCATTTTGCAGGTCATAGAAGTATTGGATTCTTTCCGACCCCGTAAGCACCATAATATGGAGACCCCGGAATCTTTCGTCATAAGCCAGCGAAAATTTAGAACCGGAAACCGTTGGGTCTAAACCGTTAAGGTCATCAGGCAAAATTTCCCTTGAAACAGAGACGGGGGGCTGACCGCATCCAGGCGGCATCTTCCACAGTCCGTGGCGTGTCAACATCCATGTCGTATCAGCCCCGTCTTTCGTCCATGCTGAGTGCTGGATTGGCCCAATCTTCTCAGACAGATTGTACAAGTGACCACCGGCCCGTGGGTTTCCACGCATGACATACAGGGAGTCCGTGCAGCCAATTAACAGGCAGTCTTTGTTGTGCGGTATGAGGGCGGTGATTGGTTCCCCAATCTGCCCACCCTCGGAACCCGTACTAGACCAAGCACCCGAAAGGGATACATCAGAGAAGTCCCAGTCTATGATGTTTCCCATCTTTGAGGCGTAAAGTGCGTGGGGATTGTCATTGTCAGCAGCCACCATAAGGCGGTCGTTCCACCGCTGCACTAAAGCACAATTGGTGGGGGCGGTTCCTGCTCTGGTAAGTCCAGGAAAAACATCTTCATCCGACCCGTTAGTTAGATCGCCAGATTCACTTTCATAAAGATTGCGAACCTTGATGTCCAATGCACCCAGGTCTCCCTGAACTAGCCAATCGCCATACACCGTACAGGACATAAAGTCCGATCCAGACGCACCAGCAATGACACCCGTATAACCGGCCCCGGTGCTAATATAAGTACCGCTTTTAGTGGCTACAGCGACACCCCTTGAGGAGCCGCCGCCGCTTACTCTCCACGTAGCCTCGCACCACGCAGAAGGATCACTGCCGATTGAATAACCAGCAGCGATCCCTGGGCGAACACCACCCCTTTCCCTTCCCGTCTCCCATTCATAGGGATAGATGTTCAGGGAGTAGGCTGTGGTTTCGGGTGGTTGATGAGAATAGCCGAAACGCTTAACAAGCCCCTTCGTGGGGAATTTGATGGGGATGTCACGAACTTCGGCCATCACTCACTTCCGTTAAGTCTAGCTGACGTTTTCCTTGAGGACTACGCCACGCCATTGGTTTTCGCTATCGTCTGCGTCCCAAGACACAACCAACATTGCCACTTCGCCATTCTCAAGGGTGGCTACAGCACCGGCATCATTGGGGTCTTGCAGTTCCAAATCGGTGTAGCCACTTGCCTCAACAACGTAAAGCGTGTACCCGAGAGGAAGGCCAGTGGGATCAGGGAGAACCCGCGACTCACCGTTGCCGGACGAATTAACTTTGATCCACTCGCCACCAACACCGAAAGGGATAGTCCCACCATCTGTGCCAGTGTCGGAAAGCATCTTGTACTGATTGTGTTGGGTAAGTTCATACCCTAACTTATGTCCACTCATTTTTTTCTCCTAGCTTAGGTTAGGCTATCGCCAAAGATAGTGCCTTTCCAAAATTTCGTTCCGGCAGCGTTTTTGGTACACATAAATTGCGCCCCCTCGCCATCGGCCAATGTTACAACTGCTCCACCTTGATTTGCGTCCGCAATGACCAAAGCGCCACCAGCGGCATTTATAGCAGTCCAGGTAAACCCTAAGGGGAATTCGTCAGCAAGTGTAGTTGAGTATGTTGTAGTTGACTCTAGAACCGCTAAGCCCCCAGACTGGTTTACTGGGATTACGCCAGCCGCACCTGGGTCATTAACGACATTCTTACCGGCATGTTGACTAAGTTCATATTGTAGTTTGTGAGCGCTCATTTCTTTCCCTTACGCTGATATGACTGTGTATTCTATTTCCACTGTCGCCGTATTTGCCGTGGCATACAATGTGCCGCTGGTAGCAAGTTTGAACAGCGCCGACCCTTTGGGCGGCAGTTCCACGGTTAATGCGCCACCAGAACCATTGTGGAAGCTGACGTAATTTGTGCTATCAAGGTTTTTAGCCAAAATATAGCCAATTGAAGCAACTGCACCGATATTTACGACGGTGGCGGAAGTCAGTATTGTCTGGTTTCCCTGGAAATAATTTGAACCAGAAACGTCTAACATGACGCCAGCATAGCTTTTTTCTAATTCCCTTTCGCCTTTGACGAATCGCAAGCCAGTGGAAACACTTAGTTCTTCGCTCATTTATGCCTCGATAAATGTATATTCAATTGCAGTGGCAGCAGTATTGCTAGTGATATATGGGGTTCCACTTGTCGTCATTTTGAATAATGCTATTTCTCCAGGCCCGACCCTTACCGTCAAAGTCCCGGACATTCCATTATGCAAGTCAGCATAATTAGTTGCATCCAAATTTCTAACCAATATGTACCCAATGCTATTAACACCACCCATGGGGATTGCTTCCGCAGAAGTGCCCGAAGGGGTAAATGTCCCAGTCACATATTCACTGCCAGAAACATCCAAAATGACGCTTCCAAAAGAAACGTCTTCCGATTTCTTTCCTTTAGCAAATTTGAGGCGGGCACCCACTTCTAGTTCTTCAGACATTAAAATAACCCTTGTTTGTGGGTAACTACGCTCAAGTCGTAATCGTAAAGGCTGTTCATTGCGTCTCCACTCGCGGTAGAGTCGAAAGAGTAGCCTAGATTATCTGGACAAGCAGCAGCACGGTCATGGCCGACACTCTGCCGTAAACAATTCATAAACTTCTGCTCGCTCCCCTCCCCCTTGGAGTGTGCCCCTTGAGCCGCAAATAGACAGGCTTCTAGCACTGTCTGGGCGTGGGGCTGTCCACCCATAGGCAATGCTGCATCGTCTTTTAGTTGCAGGGGATTAAAGCGATACCGATATTTCAGAGTGTAGTCTTCGGAGGGGGCGGGGTAGAATTCCACTTCCCACCGTGTCCCTACCGTTTCCGGTGTCTTCTTGACACGTATCGCTGCCCAGGCAGGGCGATATGTAACTTCGTCCCTCTGGAGTCGATATCGTATATCCTCCTCGCCCATAACAACAATTGGCGGGAAGAAATTAGAAGTAACGGAGTCGTAAGTGAAACCGCCTTCAAGCATCGAAAAATCATCTGGCAAATCGTACCTGGACACGCTATTTCCTATATTTAGCTTTGCAACCGGAGTCAAGAAGGACCAAGCGTGAGGGGTTGTGTCTTCAGGGAGTATGGGTGGATTGTAAAAGTATCGCAGACCTGACCGTAACGCCTCTGTAACTTCGGTCAACTGACCGTGGTTCCAGGCGGAAGGATTTGGGCCGTATCCCAGAGCATCGCCAATCTTTGCTTTCAGATACCCCTTTGTAACTTCCAGCGTATTGCGTTCCAGCAGTGCGTCATCCCACACTGCCCCCTCCCCTTCATTCGCTCGTTGAAGGGCACGGTCTGCGTCAATCGAAGATTCGAGAGCCTGAGTAAACAGTTGCATGTGATACCCAGGAGAGGATTCCGGGTCCATGCGTTTCTCGGCTGCTGCGAGACATGCTTCGAGAACAGTAATCGAGTGGAGCGACCCACCAAGGGGGGTTGGGTTATCGTCACTCAAAGACTTCGGCTCAACCTGATAGCGGAGACGTAGAGTCTTAGCTGCATCAGGGATCGGGTAAAGAAGCATTTCGTAACGACTTCGATTACCTTCCGAAGGGGTTCTACCGCGAATAGAGGCATATTGGGGCGTTCCGGTCTTATGCCTTTTCGAGTAGAGCGAACGCATCGCACCTTCATCTACCACCCCCAGTGAGTGGTCATCGCTCTGGTAATCGAATGTAATTTCGCCCGCTAGGGCTGAAAAGTCATCTGGTAAAGCTATAATTCGATCATCTGCCACAATGTCTACTATCCATTCCTTTTGCAGGAAGGACCAGACATGGCGTCCTTTAGTCGAACTAAAGCACGTATAAAACCAAAGCAGCCCAGTTTCGAGACTAAGGTCTATGTCTCGCTTCTGAACTGCATCTGCTTTATCGTAGTCTCTACCGTGGCCGATAAAGAATGATATTTCGTTACGAAGTTCAGGGAGCGAAGTAGCGATAGTAGGCATATATTACCCCCTGATTACTGTGGACCGTGGACGTATGTACCGCCGATCCAAACTTTTACATTTGATCCTGAAAGGCCGTTGCCAGCCGCGCGTATTTGGCACTCCCCCCAGTCTGCCACCCCCTGGCCAACTGCGGAAAAGCTAAGGTTTGTTGAATCGAGAACATACCAATCGTCGCCGTTATTGGGGCTAAATTGGATGTCTACGGAACCGGAACTGATTGTCCCTTGGACCGAAAAGGTCAATTCACAAACTTGTGTAACATTGAAAACTGACGAAAGATCGCCGGTTTCACTCTCTAATGCCGAAGACATTACAAGCATTTTAATCGCCCTTAATACTAACCGCTGCTTCCGGTAGGGTAATTTCGTCGCCACTCTTAGTCATAATAGTGACTTCAAAATCGCTTGGCCCAACGGAAACAAATTCTGCTTCGTGCTGGTCTTCGTCTTCTCCGAATAGGACAGGTGAACCCTTCTCAACTGCTCCCCAATCATTTTCCAGGGAGAGGGATGGAAGTTGTTCTACTTCTTCTTCTTCAAAGCTGGCTTGTCGGGCGTCAAGTGGAACATCGTCCACCATTAAGCTGTCTAAGTCTAAATCCTCTGGGACATTGACTTCGACTAGCTTTACTGAGTGGGTTGGAAATTCGTATATGAATGTCTCGTCCGGGAATCTAATTGCTAGCATCCCAGCCGCAGTACACGTTACAAATTCAGCAGTCTTTTCTTTATTGTCACAAAAAACCGTGACCGCTGACCCTTGTTCAATAACCCGCCAATCCGTTCGGTGATTCTGGCTGCCAACCACTTCTGGTGGCTCAAACTTCAAAAATCGCAGCATAGCCACGATACCGTCTATTCCCATGCGGCCAGTTGTACCGCCTCTATGTTTCATGCGAATACGGGTTAAGTATTCTTCTTCTACTTGCTTGGGCATATCGCCAATGATATTAACAATGGCGTTATAATCATCCCGGTGCATGAATTCCATTTCTTCGCTCCGTTACGAATTCACTCGCTCTGTGAGAGTATAAAAATGCGACTGCCGCCCCACGGAGCAAGAGCGACAGCCGCGACAGGCAACCCAGCCCGTTAATTGTCGGCCTGATAGAAGGCCCACCAGTCGATGCTTAAAGCAGCCGCAGCACCCGCGCCAGTTTTAACACCAGCCTTAAATGCCAAGGCAACACCGCCTGGAAAATTGGTAGTATCGGCAATGTGGTCATGCGTAGCATAAGTCGATTGCTCGATATTGTTGATATAAAACTTAATCCGCTTCGCTTCCGGGAAAGCAGGATTATAGACAAAGCCAACCTTGATGAAGGTGGTAGCACTTGCGGTCAAAGTGTGAGCGCCAGTGATAATTTCTTCCTTCGTTCCAGACGCCTTCATATTGATGACATCGAGAGCAGTTGGAGTGCCAGTCTCGGAATCAAAGCCCAAGTGGGCAGAATCCGCTATAGCACCAGTGTTATCAGCTTTGCCGTTGTTACCAGCACCAGCAGTAGGGCCAAGACCCACAAAGTAAGCACAATCCGTAACACTAGAAACAGCGACTCTAGCTTCAAAAGCCATCATCTTTCCAGTTGCGGAATCAGCAGGGATGGAACCCAATACGCCCGTATTTGCACCCGAAGTAATCCATACTTCGTTGTTATCGGTAGCAGCAGTCGTAAGGGTCAACACCCCATCGGTATCGGTGGCTGACGAGGCGATTGCATCGCCGGTGCCAGAGTAGATACCATAGCCGTTCTGTGCCGCTGTAGAAGCCCCAGAAACAGCAGGTGCCAACATGAAATCGTCACCGACAAATCGGCCCGAATTCTTGTGGTCAGTAGCCATACCGCCTGTTTTCACCTGCGACCAGATGCGTGGACTAAGTTGGTGGGAATTGTCAGAAGTTCCCGTTCCCTCAGAAGCAGCATGGCCGATATACAGGTTGTTAGGAAGTAATCCAAACATCTAATTCTCCTAGTAAATGCCCTCCCCGAAGGGAGGGGCTTTTTTAGTTCAAGCGACCAACAAAGGTGTTTCGTCGATTGACGCAGCAGTAGTTATACCAAGTGTCGATGTGGACTTCGCGTACCGTGTGCTGCTTTGCGGAACGGAATGGTCCAGTTCGTCGGCCATTACAACCCTTCTTGACGAACGGTCGGAATACTTTCCAGTTGACGCCGTAGACGGGATTTTGGGTGTCGTTGTTATCCAGGTAAGGAACCCAGTCAACAGGGATACCAGCAATCGTCACCTTGTTGATGTACTTAGCAACGTCCGAACCTAGATTGTCGTTACGCGATTCAGCGATACGCTCTAGTTCGTCACGCACCGAGTACACGGTGTAGATGTGGTATGCTTCGGCATTACCGTAACCCAACTGAGGGTGTGGATGAGGAGCCATGAACTTGGTGTAGGCGATAGCCTTTTTCACCTTCTTGACCATATCATTCACGCCAACGGTATCGTAACCAAAGGTATAGTTACGCCAATTGGTGTAGGTATCCGAGTCAATGCCAGCCGCACCAGACGAACTGTGTGCAGAAGGATTGCCACCATTAAAGCCTTCGGTGGTGGATTTTTGAATCCAGTAAGGGATTCCGAGAGGGCTAGTGTCAGAACTGTTAGTCGGTTCCGACCATAGCTTTTCTTCGTTCAATTCTGCCAAGCTATTCATGGCATCATGCTCACGAACCTTCAATTCCTTGATGATCGTTTCACGGTCACTTTGGAACAAGTCTTCGTCTACGTCATAGGCAAAAGAACTGGTCGTCTTTGACCAAGGCACTTCACCAGTCAGCATGACATCATCGACCATAGTCGAATCGGTATCGAACAAACCAGACAACCGGGCATTCCCAGTGTTTTTGTGCTGGACACGGAAGGAAATCTTCGGTCCACCACGCTCGGTCACGCTCTTTTTCGACATGATGGTACTGTGTACATACTCTTGCAAGTCAAGAGAAATGTCAGTCCATTTGTGTCGCTTAAAGCGATTGAGCGTCAACGATACAAGATCGTCGATTTGGTCAGGCGTAAGAGCCATCGTAACACTCCTTTGTTAGTTCCAGTGCGGCTCCGACGCACTACATGAGTAGATTATGAGTAATCCACTCCATTCTCTCTTTGTGCGTTCACCCAAAAGCTTTCGATTTCAGGATCGTTCACAATATCTTCAACAGTCTGGGGTTGAGGCTTGCTAGGAGAGGCAGAACCGGCTTTACCCGAAACAGCACGGCGTCTACGGGATTGCTTTTGAATCCTACTCGCGTACTGCTCCTGCTGCTCTTTCGCAAAATCCTCCGCAAATGCTACGCCCGCTGCACGTCGTACAAGTACGTCATAAGTTGGCATAGCTTGCCCAGACATATGTATGCCCTGGGCGATCTTAGCAACTTCATTGTACAGTTTCGTTCGCTTCTCCTGATTTTCAGGAGCAAGTCTGACATACTCGCCCTTCTCGGTAACTGTTTCACCGAA
>Ga0070727_10003601_pt1 | contig 13896 bp, 10 predicted proteins | sample tdAd472_FD_66722 | JGI IMG/M metagenome (GOLD analysis project Ga0070727, IMG submission 66722) | Marine sediment microbial communities from the Atlantic coast under amendment with organic carbon and nitrate - tdAd47.2 | ecosystem: Environmental > Aquatic > Marine > Coastal > Sediment | place...
GGGTCTGGCGCATCGCCTCGATATCGTTGGCAAAGGTGATATCACACACCCCTGATTTGGTGCTGTGGGTCGTCGCGCCGCCCAGTTCTTCCGCAGTAACCGTTTCGTGGGTGACTGTTTTGACCACGTCGGGCCCGGTGACAAACATGTAGGAGGTGTCACTAACCATGCCGATAAAATCAGTGATGGCAGGGGAGTAGACCGCTCCGCCGGCGCAGGGGCCCATCACAATCGATAACTGCGGTATGACGCCGGATGCCTCGACATTGCGAAGGAATATATCGGCATAACCACCGAGTGAGGCGACCCCTTCCTGAATTCGGGCGCCGCCGGAGTCGTTCAGACCAATGACCGGGGCTCCCATTTCCATGGCCTTGTCCATCACCTTGCAGATCTTTTCGGCGTGGGTTTCTGACAGGGAGCCACCGAATACGGTGAAATCCTGGGAAAAAACAAACACCAGGCGGCCATTAATATAGCCGTACCCGGTGATGACCCCGTCGCCGGGAAATTGCTGTTCGGCCATGCCGAAATCCTTGCAGCGGTGCTGTTTCAGGGCGTCGAATTCGGTGAACGAATCCGGGTCCAGCAGCAGGATTAGCCGCTCGCGAGCTGTCAGCTTGCCTTTGTTGTGCTGGGTTTCTATGCGCTTTTCACCGCCACCGAGTAGCGATTGAGTTCGGCGCCGTTGCAGTTCGTCAACAATGCTGTTCAATGTAAAACCTCTGGCTGAGTCAATCTGGATCTGGGTCAGGATGATGGGGAGCCGTTTTCGCGTCGCTGCGAGGTCGGTCGGACTACTCCCCAGGCTAGCAGCACAGTCTAGCAATTGGTGGCCGGGCCGGCGAGATGCTACCTCAACAGATTGGGCAGTGGTGGTTTATGGGTAGTTCGTCCGAAATGACTTCAATGGCCTGGCAAAACGGTAACCAGCACGCCTGATGCGGGGCTAGAATAGGGCCCTGTGCAATGATTTTACCGACAGGGAATAGCCACGGTTGACCAGTTTACCCATCCAGCCCGAATTTGATATTGATTGCCGCGATTGTCCTCGGTTAAGTGATTTTCTTGATCAGGTCGGCGAGCAATATCCTGATTATTTTGCCCGGCCGGTGCCGCCGTTTGGTAGTGCACAACCTCGCCTGCTAATTGTCGGACTGGCACCGGGTATGCACGGTGCCAACCGAACGGGGCGACCCTTTACCGGTGACCACGCCGGTGTTCCCCTCTATGAAATGCTGCACGAATTTGGTTTTGCCACGGCTGCTGCCTCGGAGGCCAGTGATGATGGACTGGAACTCATCGATGCGCGAATTACCAACGCGGTGAAGTGTCTGCCGCCCCAGAACAAACCCACTGGGGTGGAAATCCGCAACTGCAACCGGTATCTGCTAGCCGAGTTAAACGCCACCGGTGCCGCCGTGGTGATGGCGCTGGGGCGCATTGCCCACGAAGCGACGCTACGGGCGCTGGGACTGCGGCTAAAAGACTGGCCGTTTGCTCACGCGGCGCAGCACGAATTGCCAAATGGCCAGGTGCTGGTGGATTCATACCACTGCAGTCGCTACAACCTGAATACCCGGCGATTGACCTTGCCGATGTTTCGCGATGTTTTTCAACGCTGCCGGGACCTGCTGGATAATCCGTGAGTCCTTCTAAAAGAAAGCCTGAATCGGAAGCCGATCCGGTCGCTGAAGAAGCGACGGAAACTTCAATGCCCGCCGATGAGAAAACCGCGGGTCCCGATCAAGCCGAGTCCTTCGATCATAAGCGCTTTCTTAAGCATCTGACCGGTCGCCCGGGCATTTACCGGATGAGTAATGATGCCGGTGAGGTGATTTATGTCGGCAAGGCGAAGAACCTTAAAAAGCGGGTTTCCAGCTATTTTGCGAAAGATCACGGCAACAGCAAAACGGCTGCCCTGGTCGCGCAGATTAGAGACATCGATGTAACCGTTACTCATACCGAAAACGAAGCGCTGATTCTAGAGAGCAATCTCATTAAGCAGCTTCAGCCGCGCTACAACATTTTATTGCGCGACGATAAAAGCTACCCCTACGTGCGCCTGTCCATTGAGCACGAATTTCCGTCGCTGAGTATTCATCGCGGTAAAAAAAACGGTAAGAGCCGCTATTTTGGCCCCTATCCCAGCGCCGGTGCGGTTCGCGATAGCCTCTATTTAATGCAAAAAATATTGCCCGTGCGCCAGTGCAGTGAAAGCTACTACAGCAACCGTTCGCGACCCTGCCTGCAGTACCAGATTAAACGCTGCACCGCGCCCTGCGTGGGCATGATTAGCACGGAGGATTATGCCGCCGACGTGGAGGCAGCCACCCTGTTCCTGACCGGGCGAAGCCAGGTGTTGCTCGATCAGATGAACCAACAGATGGAAGCGGCGGCGGCCCAGCTGGATTTTGAGCGCGCTGCCGGCTACCGCGACAAGATCGTCAGCCTGCGGCGGGTGCAGGAGAAACAGCTGATTGAGGGCGGTGATAAGGATGTCGATGTTATCGCGGCGGTTAGTCGCCACGGCATTGCCTGCATTCAGCTGTTCATGATTCGTGACGGTCGCAATCTTGGTAATCGCAGTTTTTTCCCAAAATTTGAAGGCGAAGAAAATGCCGACCAGGTGCTTTCTGCCTTCATTGCCCAGCACTATCTGGAATGGCAGTTGCCCAGTGAGCTATTAGTCAATGTCCAGCTGGAAGATTCCGAGTTGCTGGCCGATGCACTGAGTGAAAGCGCGGGACGGAAAATTAAAATTCGGCGGCCGCAGCGGGGCGACCGTCGACGGTTAATCGAACTGGCAGAGTCCAACGCTGACGAAGCGCTAAACCGTAAACTGGTCAATCGAGCCAGCATTGCCCAGCGTTATGAACGCCTGCGACAGCTGCTGAAACTCGAAGAAATCCCCTCGCGCCTGGAGTGTTTTGACATCTCCCACACCATGGGCGAGGCGACGGTGGCCTCCTGCGTGGTATTTGACCTGCAGGGACCGCTGAAATCGGATTATCGCCGTTTTAATATTACGGGGATTACTCCCGGGGACGATTACGCGGCCATGGAACAGGCAATACGGCGTCGTTACAGTCGCGTTAAACAGGGTGAGGCCCCGATGCCCGATGTCTTGTTTATTGACGGCGGTAAAGGCCAGCTCTCCAGCGCCGGAGCGGTGCTGGCGGAGCTGGGTATTAGGGATTTACTGGTGGTTGGCGTATCGAAAGGTCCGGAGCGCCGAGCGGGGGAGGAGGTCCTGCATCGCCTCGATAATGGCGAGTCATTCGCGGTCGAGGCAGACTCTCCGGCGTTACACCTGATTCAGCATATTCGCGACGAGTCGCACCGTTTCGCCATCGCCGGTCATCGCCATCGTCGGCAGAAAAAACGCGGTCGCTCCGTGCTGGAGGAAATTCCCGGTCTCGGTCCAAAAAAACGCCAGAGCCTGATTAGCCACTTTGGCGGCCTGCAGGAAGTTCAGCGTGCGGGTAAAAACGAACTGTTAAGAGTGCCCGGTATCAACCAGCGACTGGCCGAACTGGTTTATGATAGGTTCCACGCTATCGAATAATAACCCTCCTTACCCTCCGAAAAATGCCGCCCGCGATGAGTTTGCCTGTCAATATTCCTAACCTGCTCACCCTGTTTCGTATAGCGCTGCTGCCACCTCTGGTGGTGCTGTTTCTGCTGCCTTATGAGTGGGGGCGTCCCGCCGCTGGCTGGGTGTTCCTCATCGGCGCGCTGACCGATATATTTGATGGAGTGCTGGCACGGCGACTGAATCAATCGTCGGATTTTGGTCGTTTCCTTGACCCGGTTGCTGACAAATTGCAGGTGACTATTGCTCTGATATTGCTGACCTATGCCGACAGTTCCCTGTTTGTCGTGGTACCGGCAGTGTTAATAATCGGGCGTGAGATTGTCGTTTCGGCGTTACGCGAATGGATGGCAGAACGAAACGTGGAGGGGGTGTTGGCGGTCAGTGGATGGGGCAAGTTAAAAACCGTTATGCAGATGTGGGCCCTGACGATGATGATCTACTTTCATGACCTGTTTGGGGTTATTCCGACCTACTTCATCGGGCTGTTGTTATTGCAGGGAGCAGTGCTGTTAACTCTTTGGTCTTTATGGGGTTATTTGCGCGGTGCATGGCCCTACTTACGCAGTGGTGCCGTTGATAGCGAATGACGGTGCTTGACACGTCTTTTGCGGTCACTACAATACGCCTCCCTAGCGATGCGGGAATAGCTCAGTTGGTAGAGCGCAACCTTGCCAAGGTTGAGGTCGCGAGTTCGAATCTCGTTTCCCGCTCCAGATTTTCTTCGATCAATCGCATTCAGGAATACACCCAGAGGCTGGGTGGCAGAGTGGTCATGCTGCGGCCTGCAAAGCCGTCTACGCCGGTTCGATTCCGACCCCAGCCTCCATTTCTTGGTGATACTTCCATCGTTGGGCATCTTCTTTGCCCGACCTGTCAAACTCCGAAAAATAGCGCTCGAATGTGGAAGTTTGCGGGTGCGACCGAGCGTTCAAGTCGATATAATGCGCGCCCAGCACCAGGCCAGTTCGTCTTCTCTAGCAACTGGTTCCCGCCTAGAAATGCCCGGGTGGCGAAATTGGTAGACGCAAGGGACTTAAAATCCCTCGGTGGCAACACCGTGCCGGTTCGATTCCGGCCCCGGGCACCATTAAAATCTAAGGCTTGAAAGGCTTCCTCTTCCTGCGTTGGACCAATCTGACCGCAACGAGATGACCAGGATCAGATGACTAGAACCTTCCCTCTGGTATTTGTTTTCCTCTGGGCTTCGGCCTTTATTGCTAGCAAAATTATCGTTCAGGACGCAACGCCGTTTGCGGCGCTAACATTTCGGTTTGTCATCGTAGCCGCCATTTTTGCGCTGATCACCCTGTTCCGTTCGGAATTCAAGCAGCTAACCCCCCGTTCGGTTGGCGAGGCACTGTCGACCGGTGTGCTTTTTCATGGCTTTTATCTGGGCGGAGTTTTCTATTCCATCGCCGCAGGGCTGCCGGCTGGAATATCGGCATTAATTGTTTCGATGCAGCCCATTCTGACCACTGCGCTAGCAGGTCCGTTGTTGGGTGAGGTGGTTACCAGGTGGCAGTGGTTCGGCATTTTGCTGGGGTTTGTGGGCACGGCACTGGTGTTGGGACTTGATGTAGGTACGGCGCTGCCGTGGACAGGCGTAATCGCTGCAGTGGTGGCTTTGGTTGCCGTTACCGCCGGCACCTTATGGCAGAAAACCCTCAGCGGTAAATTGCCCCTAAGCACCAATAATACGTTTCAGGCAGTGGGGGCAGCGCTATTTCACTGTGGGATCATGTTCCTCATCGAAGACTATGCGCTGGAGCTGACACCGAGTTTTATCTGGGCCATGGGCTGGTTGATCGTGGGGGTCTCTTTTGGGGCGTTTACTATTTTGATGATTTTGATCCGCACCGGTAGTGCGAGTAAAACTGCAGCGCTTTTCTTTTTGGTGCCGCCGGTGTCGGTGGTGCTTGGCTGGCTGATGCTAGATGAGGTAATGACCTTAATTGACGTGGTCGGGCTGGTGATCGCGAGTTTCGGCGTATACGTTGCAACCAGGACAACAGCGGCCAGTTAATGCCCGTTGCCGGATTGGGTTGTTGGCGTCTGGTGGGCTTTTTGGGCCGCACCGGCAGGGCAAATTATTCTGGTGGTGCTGATATTGAGTGAAGAGGCTGTGGGAGTTTCAGCTCGTACAGAAAAACTAATTTACGCCGCCGCGCTGTTTTCACTTTCCAGCGAAGTGCTGATGGGATTGGCGGTGCCTTTATTGGCGGTTGAGCGGGGTTTAACACCGAATACCCTCGGCATCTTGCTGGCGATTGCGACGGTTGGCCCGATACTTATCGCGCTGCCGTCCGGTGCGCTCTGTGATTATTTTGGTGACCGCAAGGTTTTACTGGCAATGGCGGCCGGCATTGCTGTTACTGCTTTTGCTTATCCCTTTACTGCCAGTCTGGTCGGGCTGTTTGTGTTGCAGTTTTTTGGCGGTATTTTCCGTAGTAACGCCTGGGTGGCACTGCAGGCGTATCTGGTGCGGGTGACCACCGGTGGGCAGCAGCAGCGGGTCGCCGGCAAATTCTCTTTTTTTGTCAACATTGGTTTGTTGATATCACCGGTGATCGGCGGTGCTATTTATAGCGCCTGGGGGGCTACTGCAGCGTTTGGCTTCATCGGACTGTGGGGCTTTGCTCATCTGATCATTGCATTTTTGCTGCCGGAGGGGCCTGGTTCGTCACACATGCCGCAGGCCGTTGAGCACTCAACCTGGCAAATATGTATGAACTCTTATCGCGCTGCCTTGCCGATATTCAAGCGAGCGATGCTGGTGATTATGCTCGCGCTTACGCTGGCACGGTTGATGTCTGGCGGGATAGTTGCCTCTTTTTATCCGGTCTATTTGCATGGGATTGGTTTTACGGCTGCGATCATCGGACTGTTGATGACCTTATCGAATGGCGGTGCAACTGTGGGTAGCCTGGTGGCAGATGCGCTGGCTCGGCGGATTGGGCTGGTACAGGCAATGATCTGGTCGATCGCCGCTTCAGCCGTGGCCATTGCGTTGGTACCCCTGTTTCCAAATATCTGGCTGATCGCCGCACTGAGTTTGATCCACGGTTTTATGCTGGGCATTAGTTTGCCACTGCTGCTCACCGGTATCGCCCAAAATAGCGAAACCCACGAACGTGGTCTGATATTGGGGTTGCGGTCCATGTTCAACAAAGGCGGAGTGATGGCGGCACCGCTGTTGATGGGGTTCCTGGTAGCGGGGTGGGGAATGGTGCCAGGCTTTTTAATTACCGGGGCAGTTATTCTGATCGTGCTGCTGCTGATTGGTCTGGTGACTAGCAGGCTCCAGCAGGCGTAAGCAGCGTGAAAACCATCCGAATAATTACAAAAGCTAACCCAAAGTTAGCCCTGTAACACTCGCCGCCATTCAGCCGTTTGCTTGATCAGCGAGGGTGCGTGCAGAGTCAGTAACTCTCCCGCTTTTAACAGGCGTTCTCCAGCGACCCATACATCAGTTATGTTTTCCCGGCTGCTGGCGTAAATCAGCGCAGACAGGGGATCGTAAACCGGTACGGTGCTTAGACTGTTGAGGTTAATGGCGGTAAGGTCGGCGGCTTTACCGATCTCCAGACTGCCGATTTCGTTTTCAAGACCCAATGCTTTTGCGCCGTTAATCGTCGCCATCTCCAGCAGGGTATGAGCGGGCAGGGCGGCCGCATCCTGAGCGATATGCTTGCCCAGCAGGCCCGCACTGCGCATCTCTTCCACCATATTCAGGTTGTTATTGCTGGCAGCACCGTCAGTCCCCAGGGAAACATTGACGCCAGCGCCGAGTAATTCAGCTACCGGACAGCCACCGCTGGCCAGTTTCATGTTGGACTGTGGACAGTGGACGACACTAGCGCCGTGCCTGGCCAGGCTGTCGATTTCGCCGGACAGGAGCTGGGTAGCGTGTACCGCCTGTAATCGCGGGGACAGCAATCCAAGCTGACTAATGCGTTCGAGCGGCCGTTGATTAAATCGGGCGACGCTTTGATCAATTTCGGCGGCCGTTTCGTGGAGGTGAATCTGAATGGGTACGTCCAGCTCTTCTGCCAGGGTCGCCACCTGACTTAGCCATTCGTCGCTAACCGTATAGGGAGCGTGGGGGGCAAACTGGGTGGTGATGAGTGGCGAGTTGACATACTCGTCGTGGAGCTTGAGCCCCAGTCGAAAATGTTCCGTTGGTGTCGCAGCCCAGGCGTTGGGGAAGTCGATAACAATCAGGCCGATCACGGCGCGAATACCTGCTTCCTCCGCCGCCGTCGCGGTGCTGTCCGGAAAAAAATACATGTCGGCAAAACAGGTGGTGCCGCTGCGAATCATTTCGGCAATGGCCAGGCGGCTACCGGCGTCTACCAGGTTGGCGGACATATGCTGGCTTTCGGTTGGCCAGATATGTTCTTCCAGCCAGCTCTGTAGCGGCAGGTCGTCGGCGATACCGCGCATGAGTGTCATCGCAGCATGGGTGTGGCTATTGACCAGGCCAGGAGTAAGCAGGTGGGTATCCAGGTCAACCACTTCGTCGCCAGCGTAGATCGTAGTCGCTTGCGCAGTCGGTAGCAGGTCGAGGATCCTCCCGTTATGAACCACCAGACTGTGTTCGGTTAATAACTGGTTGGCCGGCACGACCGGAACAATCCAGCGGGCATTAATGATGGTGTCGACGATTTCCGGTTGGCTGGGTTTCTGCTTGGGCATGGAATTGAGTGCTTATATAGTGATGGGAAACTAAAAGTTGGGCTGCCACCCGCCTGGGTCATCGGTGGTGACCGCTAGTGTAATCAAACCGCATTAACCGTGTGACTCAAGGACGGGTTTCGATGGCCGCTAATTTTTCAGTGAAGGAGTTTTCGTTACCTATTGCAGGTGCTATATTGCTAGTGCTTGTTTACTTTATTCAGCTTTCACGTTTATATCCGGGTTCGTCGTGAATAGATTTTTACTGATTAATGTCACTCTATCTGGCGCGGTTTTCATGACTGCCCTGAACCCCTGCGCGACTCTCCGACTGTCGCTGCGACTTCTGCCGTAAGGCAGACTATATAGCGCCCTGGCGGGGCCTCTCAAAACGCCAAATCGTTTCAATCACCAGCCCGAATTCCTCTCTTCTGATTACCCTCGGACGCTGGTTGGTTTATCCGCACAAACTTCTTATTCTGGTTGAACATCATGACTAAAGAAAAACTAATTATTTTTGACACGACCATGCGCGATGGTGAGCAGAGTCCCGGCGCGACCATGTCCCGCGAAGAAAAAATTCGCATCGCCAATTCGCTTGAGCGGATGAAAGTTGATGTGATCGAGGCGGGTTTTCCGGCCTCCAGCGAAGGCGACTTTCAGGCGGTGAAAGCCGTCGCTTCTACCGTGACCGAAAGCATTGTGTGTGGGCTCTGTCGTACCCGGCTTGAGGATATTGACCGGGCCGCTGAGGCACTAAAACCTGCCCGTCGAAGCCGGATTCACACCTTTATTGCCACTTCTCCCATTCATATGGAGAAGAAACTGCGCATGGACTCGGACGATGTCATTGAGCAGGCCGTCCGAGCGGTGCGCCACGCGCGCAAGTTTACCGATGACGTTGAATTCTCCACGGAAGATGGGGGTCGCAGCGATTTTGATTTTCTCTGCCGCATTATCGAACAGGCAATTGCGGCGGGTGCAACCACCATCAACGTGCCGGACACGGTCGGCTATACCTTTCCCGAGCATTACGGAAACCTGTTCAAACGTTTAATTGAAGCGATTCCGAATGCCGATAAAGCGGTGTTTTCAGCTCATTGTCACAACGACCTGGGTATGGCGGTGGCCAACTCGCTGGCGGCGGTGATGAATGGCGCGCGTCAGGTTGAGTGCGCCATTAATGGCCTGGGCGAGCGTGCCGGGAATGCGGCGCTGGAAGAGGTCGTGATGGCAGTGCGAACTCGTGCGGATATTTTGCCGGTTGAGATTGGTATCGATAGCAGCCAGATAGTTCCCACCTCGCGGCTGGTCTCTTCGGTCACCGGGTTTCAGGTGCAGCCCAATAAAGCCGTAGTGGGTATAAACGCCTTTGCCCATGAATCCGGTATTCATCAGGATGGAGTGCTCAAAGCGCGGGATACCTACGAGATTATGCGTGCTCAGGATGTCGGCTGGGACGATAACCGGCTGACGCTCGGTAAATTGTCGGGTCGCAGTGCCTTTCGCGACCGGCTGCTCAAGCTCGGTTTTGAATTCAAAGGCACGGCCGATCTGGCGGATGCCTTTACTCGATTCAAACAACTTGCTGATAAAAAAGAAGAGATATTTGACGAGGATCTGATTGCCCTGGTGATGGACATGGAAGCCAACGCACCGGATGAGCGCTACAAATTACTGGCGATGAAGATTTATAGCGAAATTGGTGAAACTCCACACGCAAGTCTGGTGCTGGACGTAGACGGGGATGAAATCGCCGTAGAAGCGGATGGTGACGGTAGCGTGGATGCCAGTTTTAAGGCCATCGAAAAGGCGGTGGATAGCGGTGCTGAATTGCTACTTTATTCGGTAAAAAACATTACCGAAGGGACCGACTCACAGGGAAACGCGTCAGTGCGGTTGAAACGCAATGATCGCTCTGTTACCGGCCAGGGTGCCGATACCGACATTGTTATTGCCTCCGCTCGAGCCTATATCAATGCACTGAATCGAATGGATCGACTGGAGTCGATTGCGGACGGTTTTCTCGGCGGGGTCTAACAGGCCAATGGTTTGCAGGGCAATGGACTTTCCCACAGTGGTGGCTATAAACTAAACGAGTGTTAAGTTGGGTCGGTTTTCGGGGTGGAGATCCTTCACCCTGAAAGCCAGTCTGTAATCTCGGTACGCCTGACGCCAACCGTTTCACCACCAGGTTTTTCTACAGGGAAGTAACCATGTTCTGGAACTCACCTCGCCGGTCATCGTGCCTGCTCGGATTAGCGCTGCTCGGCACCAATATGGCAGCGGATGCCAACGGTATTAACCTTGAAGGACTCGGTACTCGAGCGGTCAACATGGGCGGTGCCTATATCGCAGTTGCCGACGATGCCAGTGCAATTTTCTGGAACCCGGCCGGGCTTGGCCAATTGCAGGGGCAGGGGCGGGGAATAGAACTGGGTCTTTACTCGATGAGCACCCGGATTAAACAGGAGACGGGTCCGAGTAACAAAGATCCGGTGGATATGCGGCCGGCCCATGGTGATGTGTTTGCCCGTGTCTATCCCAGTGAACCGCTCACCTTTGATGATAATGAGGAGTTCTGGCCCGGCGCCGGGACAATCCCATCGCTGATTGGTTACCACGCATTCGATCGGTTCACGGTGGGTTACGGGGTTTATGGCATCGCCGGTGCCTATTCTGATTACGCTGATCGGGTCACGGATGCCACCACGGGGGCAGCGATTGAACCCAGCATCTATTCGTTAATGGCACTCATCGACTTTAACCTGTCGATCGGTATGCAGGTGACTGACAAGCTCTACCTGGGCACCGGTGTGGATTTGATCTACGGTTATCTCAACGCTAACGCCACCAAGACTTACCGCGGCTCCACGGTGCCAACGCAACCGGACTACCGGTTTGATCTTGACACCACCTCCGATGGTTGGGGTATTCAGGGTAATCTCGGGGTGCTCTATAAAGTGTCCGATCAATGGAGTGTCGGTGCGGTATACCGTACCGGCGCGCGTTTTGACCTTGAAGGCGACACTACGGCGAACTTCAACGGGTTACGTGAAAAGTCTGATCATTACCACCGCTTTGTTCAGCCGGCTTCCTGGGGGCTGGGGGTTGCCTATCGCCCGGATAGCCACTGGCTGATTAGTTTTGACTGGACCCGTACCGACTGGACCAAATTCAAATGGCCGCTGGGCGATGTCACCTATGACAACCAGGGAGCCCTATTACGTAGCGTACGGGAAGACCCGGACTGGTTTCCTGCGGACGCGTTTCATCTGGGGTTTGAGTATCAATATAGTTCCCGACTGGCGCTCCGAGGTGGTTTATACACGGAAGAGTCCGGGATGCCTGGCCACAGCGAAGGGCTGACGATGTCTGTCAGTGGGGGCATGGACATCGTCAGTTTAGGTTTCGGTTATCAGTTTGATAAATGGACCATGGATGTACTGGTGGGTACGATGAACGGCACTGCCCATAATGGCACTAGCCACAACTGTGTGGAGTTTGGTTTTACGTTTAAACGCACCTGGGATAACTAGGGGTTTTTTTTAGAAAAACGCTTAATTCATTGCAGCTACCTCAGGGCGTAATCTGCGCCGGGTTATAGCGATGGACGTAAAACCCGGGGGCTGAACACCATTGCAGACGGATTGGCCGCAGCGAAGGCCGGCAATCCCTTCAGAGCGGGCGCCCCTACCATGCCCTTTGTGACGCCGAAGGGGCATTTCCTTCGGCGGGCCTATTTTTCTGCGGGTCCCGTCGAAAAAGCGCAGTCTGATGTGGCGATTTTCATCCGCAGGCGATGGGTAACGTCGGTATAATTTGCTCGGTGCTGCGCTCTGCAACTCATTTCCTGACAATCGTTACGAGCTGGTGTTTAAGCTTTCAGAGGCGTTACCGGGGCTGTCCCTCATCGTTTTTGCGGCAGTGCTTTGTTAAAAAATAAGAACCTAATAATAAAATTTCGAGGAAAAAAATATGGCCGAAACGGCTAACGGGGGACGGGGGCGAAGTCTGTTTATCGCCACGATTATTTTTCTTATCGTGGGTGTGGCCTGGTGGGCCTATGAGGCTTTTATTGGTCAGTACGCAGAGACGACTGACAACGCCCAGGTCGATGGCGACCTGATCCGGGTCATGGCGCAAATTAGCGGTACCGTTGTCGCTGTTCACGGTGAAGAGACTGACTATATCGAGCAGGGTCAGTTGCTGGTGCAGCTGGATGATACCGACGCCAAACTTCATGTTGAGCGCCAGCGCGCGGCCCTGGGCCTGGCCGTGCGGGAGACGGCAGCAGAAATAGCGGCGGCCGATCGAGCGCAGGCGTTAATTAGCGAACAGAAAGCGCGCTTTAATCAAAGTGCTGCCGATTTAAAACGGCGTCGTGGACTGGTCAAGCAGCAGGCTATTTCGGCCGAAGAGCTGCAGCACGCCGAAGACGCGTTTGTTGCCAGTCGTTCCGCCATGCAGGCAGTGGAGCATGAACTGGCTGCCATCCAGGCTCGCGTGGGTGGGGTGGCACTGGTCGATCACCCCCGGGTGCAGGCTCAGGTTACGGCTTTGCGCGAAGCGTTAATTACGCTTCATCGAACCAAAGTGCTGGCACCCGTCAGTGGCGTGGTTGCCCGCCGCGAAATTGGGCCTGGCCAGCAGGTGGCACCGCACAACCCTCTGTTTTCACTGGTGCCGCTCGAGAGAATCTGGGTCAATGTCAATTTTAAAGAGAACCAGTTGGCCAACCTGCGTATCGGCCAGCCTGTGACGCTGGTGTCTGATCTATATGGCGATGAGGTTGAGTTTAACGGCACCGTGGCAGGCCTGACCCCGGGAACGGGTAGCCTGTTTAGTCTGTTGCCGCCACAAAACGCGACGGGGAACTGGATCAAAATTGTCCAGCGCCTGACTGTGCGGGTGTTGCTCGATGCCGATCAGCTGATCGATTATCCGCTGCCTCTGGGAGTCTCTCTGGAGGCAAAAGTAGATACGCGTGACCGAGAGGGTGAAATGCTCACCCGTGTTGCTTCTGAGCGTCCAGACTGGACGACAGACGTTTATGAAATTCCCCAGGCAGAGATCGATGCCACTATTGCGCAGGTTATCCGGGTGAATTTGCCCGATACTAAGCCGCAACCGTGAACGAAACAGCGCTCACCCGCAACCAGATGGTCATGATGACCATCGGTCTCGGATTAGGCACCTTTCTGGTTTCACTCGATTTTGCCATCGCTAATGTTTCGATTCCGAATATCTCCGGCGATCTGGCGGCTTCATCGACTCAAGGTACCTGGGCGATCACTTCGTTCGCCGCGGCCAATGCAGTAGCGTTACCACTCACCGGCTGGCTGGCCAAGCGGTTTGGTGAGGTGCGGTTATTTGTCGGGTCAGCAATTCTGTTCACATTGGCTTCTCTGTTTTGTGGCATGTCCACCAATCTGCCCTCGCTGATTATTTGGCGTATTGTTCAGGGTCTGGTGTCCGGACCCATGCTGCCGCTGTCGCAGGCGATACTCCTGCATCATTTTCCGGAACGATTGAAAGGCATGGCCATGGCGGTGGTGTCGATGACGGTGACCCTGGCCCCACTCACCGGGCCGATTATCGGCGGCATGATCACCGATAACTGG
>Ga0070727_10003603_pt1 | contig 13890 bp, 6 predicted proteins | sample tdAd472_FD_66722 | JGI IMG/M metagenome (GOLD analysis project Ga0070727, IMG submission 66722) | Marine sediment microbial communities from the Atlantic coast under amendment with organic carbon and nitrate - tdAd47.2 | ecosystem: Environmental > Aquatic > Marine > Coastal > Sediment | place...
ACTCGATAATTTTACTAACGACACCAGCACCAACAGTACGACCGCCTTCACGAATCGCAAAGCGTAGCCCATCTTCCATCGCAATCGGGGCAATCAACGTCACTGTCATCTGAATGTTATCACCCGGCATCACCATCTCGACACCTTCCGGCAATTCACACGCACCGGTTACATCCGTAGTACGGAAATAAAACTGTGGCCGATAGCCTTTGAAGAAAGGCGTGTGTCTGCCGCCTTCGTCTTTTGACAGAACATACACTTCCGCTTCAAACTTGGTATGCGGCGTAATCGAACCCGGCTTCGCTAATACCTGACCACGCTCTACTTCTTCACGCTTAGTACCACGCAACAGCACACCCACGTTTTCACCCGCTCGACCTTCGTCCAGCAACTTACGGAACATCTCTACTCCGGTACAGGTCGTCTTGGTGGTCTCTTTAATACCAACAATTGAGATCTCTTCTCCCACCTTAACCACACCACGCTCAACTCGACCCGTAACCACCGTGCCGCGACCAGAAATCGAGAACACGTCTTCAATCGGCATCAAAAACGGCTGATCAATCGCACGCTCTGGTTCAGGAATGTATTCGTCCAGCGTTTCAACCAGTTTCTGCACTGCTGGCATACCAATTTCTGAAGTATCACCTTCCAGTGCCTTCAAGGCTGAACCCACAATAATAGGGGTATCATCACCCGGGAAATCGTATTGATCCAACAGCTCACGCACTTCCATTTCAACCAGCTCGACCAGCTCTTCATCATCAACCATGTCCGCTTTGTTCAGGAACACGACAATATAGGGAACACCAACCTGACGTGACAGCAAAATGTGCTCACGGGTTTGAGGCATTGGGCCGTCCGCCGCCGAACAAACCAAAATCGCTCCGTCCATCTGAGCCGCACCGGTGATCATGTTCTTCACATAATCCGCGTGCCCAGGACAGTCAACGTGCGCGTAGTGACGCTTTGGCGAATCATATTCTACGTGGGAGGTCGCAATCGTAATGCCGCGTTCTCTTTCTTCCGGCGCATTATCAATACCATCAAACGCGACCGCTGTACCACCCCAGGCCTCCGCACATACTCGCGTCAACGCCGCTGTCAGCGTCGTCTTACCATGATCCACGTGACCAATTGTGCCCACATTAACGTGCGGTTTGTTTCGTTCAAATTTACCCTTAGACATGATTAGCCTCTTAATTCAACTCGTTATTTATTAAGCCTTATTGATGATTTGTTCAGCAATGCTGGACGGCGCCTCGGAGTATTTTTCAAACTCCATGGTATAGGTAGCACGACCCTGAGTCGCCGAACGAAGGTCCGTAGCATAACCAAACATTTCTCCGAGCGGTACTTCAGCGCGAATAATTTTACCCATCGACGAATCTTCCATGCCCTGAACCAAGCCACGCCGACGGTTTAAATCACCCATTACATCGCCCATATTTTCTTCCGGCGTTACTACCTCTACCTTCATAATTGGCTCAAGCAGCACCGCGCCACCATGTGTACGCAACTGCTTCGCCGCCATCGAACCAGCTATTTTAAAAGCCATTTCGTTGGAATCCACTTCATGGAAAGAACCATCGTGCAGCGTTGCTTTTAAGCCCAGTAACGGATAACCCGCTAGCACGCCGTTTTGCATTTGTTCGGCAATACCTTTTTCGACGGCAGGAATGTATTCCTTTGGAATCACACCGCCTACTACTTCATTAACAAATACTAGTTTATCGGCATTACTATCTTCCGCTGGCTCAAACTTGACCCAAACATGGCCATACTGACCACGACCACCGGACTGGCGCACAAACTTACCTTCAATATCACAAGTGTTACGAATCGCTTCACGGTACGCCACTTGCGGTTTACCAATATTGGCCTCAACACTAAATTCGCGGCGCATACGATCCACGATAATATCCAGATGCAACTCACCCATTCCTGAAATAATGGTTTGTCCGGTCTCTTGATCTGTTTTAACCCGGAAGGATGGATCTTCCTGCGCCAGCTTACCTAACGCAATACCCATTTTTTCCTGGTCAACTTTGGATTTCGGCTCCACTGCCACAGAAATAACCGGCTCTGGAAACTCCATTCGTTCAAGCGTAATAATGTGATTAGGGTCACATAGAGTTTCACCCGTGGTAACGTCCTTCAGACCAATACCCGCCGCAATATCTCCAGCCAACACTTCTTTAATTTCTTTACGGTCATTGGAGTGCATTTGCACCATCCGGCCAATACGTTCTTTCTTATGCTTCACTGGGTTATAAACGGTATCACCCGAATTCAATTTACCGGAATAAACGCGGAAAAACGTCAGCGTTCCGACGAAGGGATCCGTTGCAATTTTAAATGCTAACGCAGCAAACGGGGCGTTATCATCCGCTTCACGCGTACCCACAGTCACTTCGTCATCAAGCACACCATCAATCGCTTTAACTTCAGTCGGCGATGGCAAATATTCAATAACGGCATCCAGCACAGCCTGTACACCTTTATTTTTAAAGGCGGAACCACCCAGAACCGGAACGATTTCATTAGCCAGAGTGCGTAGACGCAAGCCTTTTTTGATCTCTTCTTCGCTTAAATCACCACCTTCGAGGTATTTTTCCATTAGCTCATCAGTGGCCTCTGCCGCTGACTCTACTAAAAATTCACGCATTTTTTCACAAACGGACTGCATGTCCGCAGGAACATCCTGATATTCGAAAGTCATGCCCTGATCCGCTTCATTCCAGATGATGGCTTTCATTTTGACCAGGTCAACAACACCCTTAAACTCGTCCTCAGCCCCTATGGTCATCTGCAAAGGCACCGCCTTGGCACCCAATCGATCTTTCAACTGCCTGACAACCATCATAAAGTCAGCGCCAGCACGATCCATCTTATTAACAAACACCATGCGCGGCACTTCATATTTGTTGGCCTGGCGCCAGACCGTTTCGGTTTGCGGCTGAACACCAGAAGAGCCGCACAAAACCACCACAGCGCCGTCTAGCACTCGCAATGAGCGTTCCACCTCAATGGTAAAATCGACGTGTCCGGGCGTATCAATAATATTGACTCGATGCTCGGGGAATTGCGCCTGCATACCTTGCCAAAAACAGGTTATGGCCGCCGAGGTAATTGTAATTCCTCGCTCCTGCTCCTGCTCCATCCAATCCGTTGTCGCAGCGCCGTCGTGCACTTCACCGATCTTATGGGAAAGCCCTGTATAGAACAAGACTCGCTCTGTCGTAGTGGTTTTACCCGCATCTACGTGCGCACAAATACCGATATTCCGATAACGATTAATAGGCGTTAAACGAGCCACAACTATATCCTCTAAATTTTGATTCTTTTAAATAAGCTTAAAAACGATAATGCGAGAAAGCTTTGTTTGCTTCAGCCATGCGGTGCACGTCTTCACGTTTTTTCACAGCAGCACCTTTACCTTCTGCGGCGTCAAGAATTTCACCTGCCAATCGCAGAGACATGGACTTTTCACCACGCTTACGGGCGAAATCTACCAACCAGCGCATCGCTAACGCCGCCTGACGATCATGACGCACCTCAACCGGCACTTGATAGGTTGCACCGCCAACACGACGAGATTTAACCTCAACCATTGGCTGAATGGCTTCCAGTGCTTTCTCGAATACTACGATGGGATCCTCACTACCGCTGCGCTCCTGAACTTTATTCAAGGCGCCATAAACAATACGCTCGGCGAGGGATTTTTTGCCGCTGACCATGACGTGATTCATAAATTTAGCCAGCACTTTACTACCGTACTTAGGATCAGGCAGCACTTCACGCTTAGCAACAACTCTTCTTCTTGGCATAATAATTACCTTATCAATTCAGGGTTTCCCAAGATACATTCCATTCGAAATCACTTGGCCTTACTGCAGAGTTAACGCATCGAAAATTACGCAACCCCATTTAATACTTTACTTGGGTCGTTTGGTTCCATACTTGGACCGAGCCTGCTTACGATCACTCACACCCGAAGTATCCAGACTGCCACGCACGGTATGGTAGCGCACACCCGGTAGATCTTTGACTCGACCGCCACGGATGAGAATTACTGAGTGCTCCTGTAAATTGTGGCCTTCACCGCCAATATATGAGGAAACCTCAAATCCGTTAGTCAAACGCACCCGACAGACTTTACGTAATGCAGAGTTTGGCTTTTTCGGCGTCGTGGTATAAACCCGCGTACAAACACCCCGCCGCTGTGGACAGGACTGTAACGCTGGCACGTCACTTTTGGCTACTTTCTTTTTACGTGGCTTACGAACCAATTGGTTGATCGTTGCCATTTAACACTCCAACTAGATAAATAATAATGACAGGAAAGCCCTGCCTATAATAAAGGATGCGAGATTCTAATGACCCCGCACCCATCCGTCAAGCAATATCACGCGAAGAAATGATTGCTAAGAACTGGAAATGTTCAGCGCTTCTGTAAGCGCCTGTTCCACTTCATCGGCGCTCACTGATCCAGCGCCAGCTTTAACCGCCGCTTCGGCTAAGCGTTTACGCTTACGCTCTGCGTGGTAGGCCAATCCGGTTCCAGCCGGAATTAAGCGACCAACTACTACGTTTTCCTTTAAGCCCCGCAGGTAGTCTTTCTTGCCCGTCACCGCCGCTTCCGTCAACACTCGAGTTGTTTCCTGGAAAGATGCTGCTGAAATAAAGGATTCTGTCGCCAAAGATGCTTTGGTTATGCCTAACAGCAAACGCTCAAATTCAGCGACCTCAACCTTACTCTTAACCGCCAACTCATTTGCTTCCAATAGCGCATTGTATTCAACCTGATCACCTTTAATCAGGCTTGTGCCGCCGGCATTAGTCACATCGACTTTACGTAGCATTTGGCGAACGATGACTTCAATGTGCTTATCGTTAATAGCAACACCCTGCAAACGATAAACTTCCTGAATTTCGTCAACGATATATTCCGCCAGCGCGCTTACGCCCTTGAGACGGAGAATATCATGTGGATTCGACGGGCCATCGGAAATAACCTCACCCTTTTCAACCTTCTCTCCTTCAAAGACATTCAAAACGCGCCATTTTGGGATCAGCTCTTCATAATGATCACCACCATCGGTAGGCGTAATCACCAAGCGTTTCTTACCCTTCGTTTCTTTGCCGTAACTAATGGTTCCGGTAATTTCCGCCAGAATTGAAGACTCCTTCGGCTTACGCGCTTCGAACAGATCTGCTACGCGCGGCAAACCGCCGGTAATATCTCGCGTTTTTGAGCTTTCCTGTGGAATCCGCGCAACAATATCGCCGATCGCCACATCCGCAGCATCACTCATGCTCAGCAAGGCGTTCGCTGGCAACATGTAGTGCGCAGGCACTTCCGTACCCGCTAAGCAGAGATCCTTACCTTTTTTATCAACCAGCTTGACCATTGGCCGCATATCTTTACCGGCCGCAGGACGATCTTTCGGGTCGATCACCTGAATATTGGACAACCCGGTCAGTTCATCCGTCTGATGCTTAACAGTGATGCCATCTTCCATTTCATGAAATAAGACACGTCCCGCTACTTCCGTCACGATGGGGTGAGTGTGCGGATCCCAGGTAGCGATCACTTGGCCCGCTTTCACTTTGGCGCCTTCCTTCGCCGTCAGTAAGGTACCATAGGGAATTTTGTAGCGTTCACGCTCCCGACCATGCTCATCCGCAATCGCCAGCGAACCTGAACGAGATACAACCACAGACTCACCACCTTTGCGATCAATGTGCTTAACATTGTGCAAACGTAACACGCCACCATGCTTAATTTGCACATTATCAACGGTAGAGGAGCTGGATGCCGCACCACCAATGTGGAAGGTACGCATCGTTAACTGCGTGCCCGGTTCACCGATCGATTGCGCAGCAATAACACCCACGGCTTCTCCGATATTGACCAGATGCCCACGCCCCAGATCACGACCATAACAATTAGTACAGATACCGTGGCGTATTTCGCAGCTAATGGGTGAACGCACCAGAATTTCGTCGATGTTATTTTCATCGATAAGCTGGACTTTCTTTTCATCAATCAGCGTTCCGGCCGGCAATACGATTTCGTCATCCTTACCCGGTACGGTGATATCCCGAGCAACCACACGACCTAGCACGCGGGTTCCCAACGGTACAACTATCTCACCCCCTTCAATCAAGGGCGTCATCAACAAACCGTTTTCAGTTCCGCAGTCATGATCTGTCACTACGAGGTCCTGGGCTACATCCACCAAACGGCGTGTTAAATATCCGGAGTTAGCTGTTTTTAGTGCCGTATCAGCAAGACCTTTACGAGCACCGTGGGTGGAAATAAAGTACTGCAATACTGATAAACCTTCACGAAAGTTCGCAGTAATAGGTGTTTCAATAATGGAGCCGTCCGGCTTCGCCATCAGACCACGCATACCGGCCAGCTGTCGAATCTGCGCCGGAGAACCCCGTGCTCCCGAGTCAGCCATGATATAAACTGAGTTAAAGGACTCCTGATCCACCTCATTGCCATCTCGGGCGATAACTTTCTCAGTACCCAGTGTCGCCATCATTGCATTAGCAACCATTTCATTCGCGCGCGACCAAATATCCACGACCTTATTGTACTTTTCACCCTGGGTGACCAAGCCGGAAGCATACTGGCCCTCAATCTCTTTCACCTCTATTTCTGCAGCGGCGATAATTCGAGCCTTTTCATCAGGAATAACAAAGTCATTCACGCCGATCGAACAACCAGAAATCGTGGCATAATGAAATCCGGTGTACATTAACTGATCAGCAAAAATAACCGTTTCTTTCAGGCCTACATTACGGTAACAGCTGTTAATTAGGCGCGAAATCGCTTTTTTGGTCATTGGCTGGTTGACCAACGAAAAGGGTATTCCGCTAGGAACCACATTGAACAGAATAGCCCGCCCGGTGGTCGTTTCTACCAATTGGGTTGAGCATACATCTTCGACATCCGCGTTAATATCTCGCACAGTCTGGGTGATACGAATTTTAATCTTTGCCTGCAAATCCACCTGCTTAGCACCATAGGCACGCTGCAACTCTTCGATGTCGGCAAACATCATGCCTTCGCCCTTGGCATTAACACGCTCTCGAGTCATGTAGTACAGACCCAACACCACATCCTGCGACGGTACAATGATCGGATCGCCGTTCGCTGGCGATAGAATATTGTTAGTCGACATCATCAACGCACGCGCTTCCATTTGCGCCTCAATGGTCAACGGCAGGTGGACGGCCATTTGGTCACCGTCAAAGTCAGCGTTATAGGCAGCACACACTAATGGGTGTAATTGGATCGCCTTACCTTCAATCAGCTCTGGCTCAAAGGCTTGGATACCAAGCCTGTGCAATGTTGGCGCACGGTTTAGCATTACCGGATGCTCACGAATAACTTCCGCCAAAATATCCCATACTTCGGGGGTTTCTCGCTCAACCATTTTCTTCGCGGCTTTAATAGTGGTTGCCAAGCCGCGCAGTTCGAGCTTGCTAAAAATAAAAGGCTTGAACAGCTCTAGCGCCATTTTTTTCGGTAACCCGCACTGATGTAGTTTCAGCCTAGGCCCGACAACGATCACCGACCGACCCGAATAGTCAACGCGTTTACCCAATAAGTTCTGACGGAAACGACCCTGTTTACCCTTGATCATATCAGCCAAAGATTTTAATGGGCGCTTGTTGGAACCCGTGATAGCTCTGCCACGTCGTCCATTATCCAACAACGCATCCACCGACTCCTGCAACATACGCTTTTCGTTACGCACGATGATATCTGGCGCACTCAGTTCGAGCAGGCGCTTTAGACGGTTATTACGATTAATCACGCGACGATACAAATCATTCAAATCAGAAGTAGCGAAACGACCACCGTCTAGCGGCACTAGAGGACGCAAATCTGGCGGCAATATTGGCAGCACATCCATCACCATCCATTCCGGCTTGTTGCCCGAGGCATGAAAAGCTTCCATCAGCTTTAAGCGTTTGGATAATTTACGAATACGCGTTTCCGAATTAATATCGGGAATTTCATCGCGAATCGTCTTAATCTGGCCCTCTAAGTCCAGATCCTTCATTAAATCCTGAATGGCTTCAGCGCCCATTTTCGCGCTAAAGTCATCACCAAATTCTTCCAGAGCCTCGAAATACTGCTCATCATTCAGGATTTGACCCTGCTCCAAAGTAGTCATACCGGGGTCAATAACGATAAAAGACTCAAAGTACAGTACACGTTCGATATCACGCAGCGTCATATCCAGCAACAAGCCAATACGCGAGGGCAACGACTTGAGGAACCAAATATGAGCAACCGGACTAGCCAGCTCAATATGCCCCATGCGCTCACGACGCACTTTTGCCAGCGCGACTTCAACGCCACATTTTTCACAAATCACGCCACGGTGTTTTAGCCGCTTATACTTACCGCACAAACACTCGTAATCCTTAACCGGCCCAAAGATTTTGGCGCAGAACAGGCCATCCCGTTCCGGCTTGAAGGTACGATAGTTAATGGTTTCAGGTTTTTTTACTTCACCAAAAGACCAGGAACGTATCATATCGGGTGATGCTAGCCCGATTCGAATGGAGTCGAACTCTTCATCGTGTGCTTGCGCTTTTAGTAGATTTAATAAATCTTTCATCAGTCACTTCTCCAGAAGGAGGTTTTGAATTTTATCGATTCAACGAGTTAGCCGAACAAAGGTGTTTAGAACACCTCGGCAAAACCTATGTGCTTACCTTTGCAGCCCGAGACGCTTAGTCATTATCCAGCTCCATATCAATACCGAGCGAACGAATTTCTTTGAGCAGTACGTTAAAGGACTCCGGCATGCCTGGCTCCATGCGATGATCACCATCGACAATGTTTTTATACATGCGCGTACGACCATTCACATCGTCGGATTTCACCGTTAACATTTCCTGCAAGGTGTAAGCCGCGCCATAAGCCTCCAGCGCCCAAACTTCCATCTCTCCAAAACGCTGCCCTCCAAATTGGGCTTTACCACCCAGCGGCTGTTGCGTTACCAGACTGTACGAGCCAGTGGAACGGGCATGCATTTTGTCATCAACTAGGTGATTCAATTTCAGCATATACATGTAACCAACCGTTACCTGACGGTCAAACTCCTCACCAGTACGACCATCGTACAGAGTGATTTGACCGCTTTCCGGCAAGTCCGCCAACTTCAGCATAGCCTTAATTTCAGACTCAGCAGCACCATCGAATGCAGGCGTCGCGATAGGCACGCCACGACGTAAGTTGCCCGCCATCTCCATTAGGTCCTCGTCGTTAAACTCTTTTAGATTCTCTTCCCGACCGCCGAGCTTGTTATAAACCTGCTCCAACAGTTTACGCATTTCAGCAGCTTTGGCATTTGCCTTGAGCATGGTGTCTATTTTTTCACCGATACCTTTTGCCGCTAAACCAAGATGGGTTTCTAACACCTGACCAACGTTCATACGAGACGGCACACCTAAGGGGTTAAGAACGATATCAACCGGGTTACCATTGGCATCGTAAGGCATGTCTTCAATCGGCATAATGGCCGAAATAACACCCTTGTTTCCGTGACGACCTGCCATCTTATCGCCTGGCTGAATACGGCGTTTGGTGGCCAAATAAACTTTTACAATTTTGAGTACGCCCGGCGCAAGATCATCGCCCGTTTGCAGCTTACGTTTTTTGTTTTCCAGCTTATCATCGAGCTCTTCACGACGATCAGCCAACAACGCTTCTGCTTTTTCCAACTGCAGCGCCGCCTTCTCATCAGTCACCCGAATTTTGAACCAACTTTCTCTGGCCAGCTCACCCAGGTATTCCTTCGTTAACTTATCGCCCTTCTTTAAGCCCGGCGCACCTTCAACCGACTTACCCACCATGGTTTGCATCAATCGCTCAAAGGTTGCGGCTTCGACGATACGATACTCTTCATCTAAATCCTGGCGATACTCGTCCAGCATGCTCTTTTCAATTGAAAGCGCCCGAGGGTCTTTCGGTACCCCATCACGAGTAAAGACCTGCACATCAATAACCGTACCAGACATCGCTGTTTTACAGCGTAATGAGGTGTCTTTTACGTCAGATGCTTTCTCGCCAAAAATAGCACGCAGCAACTTTTCTTCTGGCGTTAACTGGGTTTCACCCTTTGGCGTCACCTTGCCCACCAGGATATCACCCGGATTTACTTCCGCGCCGATATAAACGATGCCCGATTCATCCAATTTCCCCAGTGCGCTTTCACCGACATTGGGAATATCGGCGGTAATTTCCTCAGAACCTAACTTGGTATCACGTGCGACACAGGTTAACTCCTGAATATGTATGGTGGTAAAACGATCTTCCTGCGCAACACGCTCAGAGATCAGAATCGAGTCCTCGAAGTTATAGCCGTTCCAAGGCATGAACGCGATACGCATATTCTGCCCTAACGCCAATTCTCCGATATCCACCGAAGGGCCGTCGGCAAGGATATCGCCACGGGCGATTTTTTCACCCTGACGTACCAAGGGTGTTTGATTAATACAGGTATTTTGGTTAGACCGGGTATATTTGGTCAGGTTATAAATATCAACACCCGCTTCACCCGAAGTTGTTTCTGCATCTGCCACTCGCACCACAATTTTCGCAGCATCAACACTATCAATCACACCACCACGATCTGCCACAACGCAGACACCCGAGTCACGCGCAACAAAACGCTCCATCCCGGTTCCAACTAAGGGTGCTTCTGCACGCAAAGTCGGCACAGCTTGACGCTGCATGTTCGAACCCATCAAAGCGCGGTTCGCGTCATCATGCTCCAGGAACGGGATCAGAGATGCCGCAATGGAGACCACCTGACGCGGCGAAACATCCATTAAGTTAACCGCTTCTGGCGGCTTTACTGTAAACTCGTTCTGATGACGCACCTGAACCAGCTCGTCGGTCAAATTGCCCTTGCCATCTACCGCCGCACTTGCCTGTGCGATAATATAGTCACCTTCGTCAATTGCCGTGATGTATTCAATTTCATCGGTCACCTTGCCATTGACTACCTTTCGGTAGGGGCTTTCAAGAAAGCCATAATGGTTGGTACGCGCATATCCTGCTAACGAATTGATCAAACCAATATTTGGCCCTTCTGGCGTTTCAATCGGACAGACTCGACCGTAGTGTGTCGGATGCACATCACGCACCTCAAAACCAGCGCGTTCACGCGTCAAACCACCTGGCCCCAACGCCGACACGCGACGCTTGTGCGTTACTTCGGAAAGGGGGTTATTTTGATCCATAAACTGGGATAGCTGGCTGGAGCCAAAAAACTCTTTGACGGCTGCCGCAACAGGTTTAGCGTTGATCATATCTTTTGGCATTAAGCCTTCAGACTCAGCCGTGCTTAAGCGCTCACGCACAGCCCTTTCCACTCGCACCAGTCCGACACGGAATTGATTTTCCGCCATTTCGCCAACAGAACGAACACGACGGTTACCCAAGTGGTCAATATCATCAACCGTACCAAAACCGTTACGGATATTAATCAGGGTTTTCAACACATCAATCACGTCTGACCACTGGCCATTTTCCGCGACGAGATTTTTCGAGGTCTCATCATTGCGCTGACCAAAATAATGCCCATCATAAAGAATTCCAGGCCCCTGCTCGTCTTCTCGTCCAATACGACGATTCATTTTCATACGGCCAACCGCTGACAGGTCGTAACGCTCAGCAGTAAAGAATAAATTATGGAATAGGTTTTCTGCCGACTCTTTCGTGGGCGGCTCTCCTGGGCGCATCATACGATAAATTTCAACCAGTGCTTCGAGCTGATTTCTCGAAGAGTCGTTGCGCAAGGTATCTGAAATGAAAGGACCACAGTCAAGATCATTAGTATAGAGCGTTTCGATCATTTTGATCTCTGCTGCTTCTATCTGCACCAGAATTTCATCAGTTATTTCGGCATTAGCTTCACAGATAATCTCACCCGTTTCAGGGTTAACCATGTCCTTCGCCAACACTTTACCAAACAGGTACTCTCGTGGAACTTCCAGCTTCTTGGTTTTAGTCTTTTCAATTTCGCGAATATGTCGAGCCGTAACACGACGCCCCGCCTCTACGATAATGACTCCTTTAGCATCACGGATATCAAAAGTTGCCGTTTCACCACGCAGCCGATTCGCTTCCAACTCAAGTTTATAGCCAGTTTTACTGATATGGAAAACGCTGTTCTCAAAGAACATTGAGAGAATTTGTTCCGCTGTATAACCTAGCGCTCGCAACAAAATAGTCGCTGGCAATTTCCGGCGCCGGTCAATCCGAACAAATACACTGTCTTTCGGGTCGAACTCAAAGTCCAACCAAGAACCACGGTAGGGTATAATTCGCGCAGAGTAGAGCAGCTTACCCGATGAGTGGGTTTTACCCTTATCATGATCGAAGAATACACCGGGAGAACGGTGTAGTTGGGACACCACAACACGTTCGGTACCATTAATCACGAAGGTTCCATTATCTGTCATTAAGGGCATTTCGCCCATATAGACTTCCTGCTCTTTAATATCTTTCACTACTTTATTGGATGCCTCACGATCATAAATGACTAACCGCACTTTCACCCTTAGTGGGGCCGCATAGGTCACACCCCTGAGCTGACATTCCTTGACATCGAATGCTGGCACACCCAAAGCATATGAAACATATTCCAACGCGGCACTACCAGAGTAGCTGGTAATTGGGAAAACCGATTGGAATGCAGCCTGCAATCCAACCTCAACGCGGTTTTCAGCCGAGCTATCAGGCTGCAAAAAGCTTCGATAAGAGTCCAGCTGGATCGCCAATAAATAGGGGATATCCATGACTGTTGGTAATTTACCAAATTCCTTACGAAGGCGTTTTTTCTCTGTATATGAGTAAGCCATCAGTATTCCTCGATCTTGTCACTAGCTTTCCGGTAAACCCTGACGCTGAAAATCAACCCCAGAGCAGTTGGAAATTTAATTTGGCTTGCGGTTATTTACAATAACCGACACCCGTACTTTTACTACATTTAGCAACGGCAAAAGGCTGGCAGCGCAATGCACTGCCAGCCAATGGGCTAAAAAAGCGCTAATCAAAAACTGGCAATTACTTAAGCTCTACGCTCGCACCAGCTTCAACTAACTGCTTTTTGATCTCTTCCGCTTCGTCCTTGCTGGCGCCTTCTTTGACTGTAGAAGGTGCGCTATCTACCATATCTTTGGCTTCTTTCAAACCAAGACCAGTAATGGTGCGAACCGCTTTAATAACGTTAACTTTCTTATCGCCAGCGGCGGTTAGAATAACGTCAAACTCAGTTTGCTCTACTGCTGCCGCGCCGGCATCACCAGCCGCAGCCGCAGGCGCTGCAGCAACGGCTGCCGCCGCTGACACACCAAACTTTTCTTCCATTGCTTCGATCAGTTGAACAACATCCATCACGCTCATTTCAGCAATTGCATTTAAAATATCTTCTTTAGATAGAGCCATGACTCCAATCTCCTAACAAATTAAAACTGTTAAATGAATAGCCGCTTAATCTAAGCCGCCTCTTGTTTTTGATCACGAACTGCCGCCATTGTACGTACCAACTTGCCAGGCATTTCGTTAAGGGTACGCGCCAGCTTAGCAACTGGAGCCTGCATTACGCTCATCAGCATAGATATCGCCTGCTCTTTGGTCGGCAACTTAGCCAGCACATCAATTTGATCTGCCGCTAATAATTTACCGCCCACAGATAACGCCTTCACTTCGAGCTGTTTATTCTCTTTGGCGAAACCTTGAACCAGACGAGCTGCTGAACCTGGATCTTCTTGCGAAAATGCCAGAATCGTAGGACCGGTAAGAGCTGATTGCATACACTCGTACTCAGTACCTTCGACGGCGCG
>Ga0070727_10003604_pt1 | contig 13887 bp, 19 predicted proteins | sample tdAd472_FD_66722 | JGI IMG/M metagenome (GOLD analysis project Ga0070727, IMG submission 66722) | Marine sediment microbial communities from the Atlantic coast under amendment with organic carbon and nitrate - tdAd47.2 | ecosystem: Environmental > Aquatic > Marine > Coastal > Sediment | place...
CCCAGTCCTGTCAACGGCCGTATCTATGCCATGTTGACAAAAAATACTAAGCGGAAGGCTGGCAACGCTGCCAATAGACGGGCATCCAATCCTTTTGGCCACATTGTCGAAATTATCCCGCCGGGTGCTGAAGGGCCAAAAGGGGCGCAAACGGCGGATCACTCAGCCGATAAAATGGCCTGGACAGTGTTCCTTCAGGCGGGAGATCCCAAAAACCCGGATCATGGCGCAAAATATAATCTTGCGACCAGCGAGCACGGGGCTTGGTTTGCTGCCCCCGATAACTGCTGCTTTGATAAGATGGGTCGCCTATGGGTGTCGACGGATCAGGGTTCCAAGCAGCGCAAAAGAGGCCTGCCCGACGGGATGTATGCGACCGATGTGGATGGGCCAGGGCGGGCCTTGCCCAAGTTTTTCTATGGTGTTCCAGCTGATGCGGAAATGTGTGGCCCTTGCTTTACGCCGGACAACTCAACCCTGTTCGTCGCTGTTCAGCACCCGGCTGAAGGATCGACTTACGCTCACCCCTCAACCCGGTGGCCCGATTTCAACAAAGGACAACCGCCGCGCCCCTCCGTCGTCGCACTGACAAAGAAAGGCGGCGGTGCCATCGGTGGCTAAAGGTTATTCGCCCGAATAGATGCTGCCTGCGGTGCAGGTCTCGCGGACTTCTACTTTTGCCAACAAGGGCAGCTTTGGTTTGAGCTGATCCCAAATCCAGATGGCGACGTTCTCGCTGGTGGGGTTCTCAAGGCCTTCAATGTCATTGAGATAGTAGTGGTCCAGGCGGTCCAGGGTGGGCTTGAAGGCAGCTTTGACATCGGCAAAGTCCATGACCCAGCCAAGATGGGAATCGACCTCGCCCTCGATGGTTAGGCCGACACGAAACGAATGGCCGTGTAGCCGCCCACATTTGTGGCCCTCGGGTACATTTGGCAGCAGGTGGGCCGCCTCGAAGGTAAATTCTTTATAGATTTCCATCATTTTTGCTTTCTCACGGGATACCTAAGACCTTGTGGGTCTGCAATCCTAGTCGCCACTTCGGGTTGTCGAGGCAGAAACGGACCGTCATATCGGTCGCTTCTTGCAACTCCGGCCCATCCATGGGCTGAAGAATGAAGTGGGTAAAATCTAAATCTTCAAAATCGCTTGGCTCGTTTTCGTCCTGGGGGTAAACCAGTTTCAACTCGTCGCCCGCAGTAATCAATAGTTCCGTGTCGGCCTTGGGGCTCACGCAGAGCCAATCAATATCGCCGGGTGCTTCGATAGTGCCGTTGGTTTCAACGGCAATCTCAAAGCCCGCGTCGTGCAGCGCCTCAATGGCAGGGGCGTCAAGTTGCAAAAGGGGCTCGCCGCCGGTGCAAACGACAAAGCGACCGTCTTTGCCCGACCACCAATGCTTTTTAACCGCATTAGCTAAATCCTCAGCGGTTTCAAACACCCCACCGCCTTGCCCATCGGTGCCGACAAAATCAGTATCGCAAAACTGACAAATGGCGGTCGCGCGGTCTGACTCGCGCCCGGACCAGAGGTTGCAGCCAGTAAAGCGCAAAAAAACCGCAGGGCGTCCCGATTGAACGCCTTCTCCCTGGAGGGTATAGAAGATTTCTTTGACGCTATAAGCCATGCCTAGCCTTGATACCGGATCGGGTCAGCTGCCCCGGCTTCTTTAAAGCCCTTGAGGCGTAACTGGCAAGAATCGCAATGCCCGCAAGCAGCCCCTTGATCGTCGGGATCGTAGCAGCTGGTTGTCAGACCATAATCGACGCCCAATTCAAGTCCGCGCTTGATGATGCCCGCCTTGGTCAATTCCATCAATGGCGTGTGAATGGTCAGCCTTTGAATGCCTTCAACGCCTGCTTTTGTAGCTAAATTGGCCATGTTCTCGTAGGCCTTGATATATTCGGGGCGGCAATCGGGGTAGCCTGAGTAATCAAGCGCATTGACCCCAATGAAGATATCTTGGCTTTCAATGGTCTCGGCAAAGGCCAAGGCGAAGGAGAGAAAAATCGTGTTGCGCGCCGGCACATAGGTCACCGGAATGCCATCGCTCATTTCCTCATCGGGTCGATCTTTAGGCACGTCGATATCAGCCGTAAGGGCCGAGCCACCGAAGGCGCGCAGGTCAATTTCGCTGACCACATGACGCTTGATCCCCGTGGATTTTGCGATGCGGGCGGCGGCGGTAAGTTCAATGTCGTGGCGTTGGCCGTATTGGAACGAAAGAGCATAGATATCGAACCCCTGGTCGGCAGCAATGGCTGCGACGGTGGTCGAATCTAGGCCTCCACTTAACAAAACGACGGCTTTTGGCTTGCTGGTCATGGTATTAGCGTGTCAAAGGTTAGGAATATTGGGGCGTTCCTTAGCATGTTGGACGTTCCCTGGCTATGGAGATGGTGTTGGACGGGCAAGCAATCAAACAGGCAATTCGGGAGAAAGCCGCCGAAATCGGCTTTTGCGAGACGGCCTTTGCCCCTGCGCGCACAACGCCTAAGCAGCGAGCAGACCTTTCCCAATACATTGCTGAAGGCCGCCATGGCGATATGCTCTGGATGCCGGACACCCAGGAGCGGCGCTCTTCGCCCGAAGCTCTGTGGGATGGGGTGAGGTCGGTGATTGTGCTCGGCACCAACTATGGCCCGGACTTCGATCCGATAGCAGATGTCACCAAAAAGGACCGCGCTTCAATCAGTTGCTATGCAAAGGGCAAGGATTACCACGATCCAATCAAGAAGAAACTCAAGCGTTTGGCGCGCTGGATGGTTGAAGAATTTGACTGTGAGTTGAAGGTGTTCAACGACACGGCACCGGTGATGGAAAAGCCTCTGGCCGCCTTATCGGGGCTCGGTTGGCAGGGAAAGCATACCAATCTGGTCTCTCGGCGGTTTGGCTCCTGGATGTTCTTGGGCGAGGTCTTTACGACGCTCGATTTGCCACCTGATGCGCCCGACGTCGATCACTGTGGCTCCTGCACAGCCTGCATCGATGCCTGCCCAACCGATGCCATCACCGCTCCTTATCAAATTAACGGAAGTGCCTGCATTTCCTATCTGACCATCGAACACAAAGGGCCGATTGACGAGATATACCGCGAGGGCATGGGCAACTGGATTTATGGTTGCGACGAATGTCTTTCGGTTTGCCCCTGGAACAAGTTTGCCTTGCCGACAGACGAAGAAATTTATAAGCCGCGCCCTGAAACCGTTGCGCCGAAACTATCTGAAATTGTTGCGCTTGATGATCCCACGTTCCGTGAGATGTTTCGCGGCACCCCAATCAAGCGCTCAGGCCGCAACCGCATCGTCCGCAACGCCTTAATCGCGATTGGCAATAGCGGGGATATTTCTTTGAAAGCATCAGCAGCGGAACTGCTTAGTGATGAAGATGAAGCTGTGCGCGACGCAGCAGCCTGGGCTGTTAGTAAGCTCTAAAATCCATTAAAACTAGAAAACCCGCCATTGATTTGCCACACTCATCTTGTGGTTTGGAGGGGCTATGACTGAAACGGTGGAACTTCCTCAGATAACGCGGAAATGCGCTCAGTGCAGCGGCACTGCTATGCGTGCTGAGCGTGCGACGCTGGGCGGCGGCTGGGGTCGGGCGGGCCTTCGCCATCTTTTCGTCTGCCCTGATTGCCAAGCCAATGTTATCATTGAAGACTCTCCCTCGCGGGTGGTTTTGGCTGTCGTTGGGCTATTGCTCATGGGCGGCGGGGCAGCCTTGTTGCTTGCCGTGCCTACACTCGGTGGGTTGGCCGTCGGAATGTTAGGTTTGTTTTTCGGTGGCTGGGGTATTGTTTCGGGCTTTCTTTCCATTGAATTACGTTATTCGGTGACGGGCGATACGCCTGGAGAAGTGCGACGGGTCGAGGTTGAAGAAAGCCTCGCTGAGACAGCGGAAGAAAAAGCAAAAGAAGCGAAACGAAACAAGCGGTCCGTCTTCATCATTTGGGCCATTGTTGTCATCGCAGCCGTTGTCATCGCCTGGGATATCATGGAAGGGGTAGGCTAATGCGGCATATGGTTTTTATGCTGCTGGTTTTGCTAGCTTTTGGAACACCGCCTGTCTATGCCGAGTCTGAACCGACGACGCTTGAAACCTGTCGTTCCACCCCGTCATCCATGGCCTACAAACAATGTATCGGCGAATTGCTGGAGATGAGGGAGCAACATTTGGCCTGGGCTCTCGCCAAGGCGCGGGAAGATTTTTATAGCGATGAAGCCAAGGCTGCTTTTGATGACGCGCAGAATGCCTGGGCTGGTTTCCAGGCCAATGAATGCGCGGCGGCTTTTGCGCGCATTGCACCTGGATCAGATGCTTCAAGTGCCGAAACAAGATGCCGGATTGTTTTGATTAACGAGCGTGTTGACCATTTGGAAAAGGAATACTGAGATGCTGAGATTTCTTGTCTTTGTTCTGCTGGCTCTGCCTTTTCCGGCCTGGGCCAATGATTCGACAGCGGCGCTGGTGGGTGGCGGCTTGGTGCTGACCAAGACCGACGAAATTGCCATGGAAAGTGAAGCCCTGACGATTACGCCGGACCTTATTTCGGTGAATTACCAATTTCAAAACACCTCCGACGCACCGATTACTACGCGCGTCGCCTTTCCTCTGCCTGACCTATCGCTTTGGGATGCCTTTTATGAGCACCAAGCATTTCCAGTGAGTGATCCGATGAACTTCGTCGGGTTCTCAACCCAGATAGATGGTAAGCCGGTCCCCATGGAGCGCTCAATCCGCATGATGGCCGGGAAAAAAGATGTGACAGATGCCTTCTTGAGCTTCGGATTTGTTCGCTCACTTGCCGATCCCAGCCTCTTTAAAAAGATCGACAACGAGCCCGCTTTGGCAAAGCTCAAACAGATTGGCGTTGGGATGGAGGAGAACCAGAACGACGTGGTGCAGAAAACGGCCTATCATTGGGAGCAGACTTTCCCTGCGAAAAAAACGCTCTCGGTGGCCCATCGATATGGGCCGGTTCCAGGTATTCAAATCCTCTATCCGAGCCTGTTGCCCACTTTTCTTGGCAAGCATTGGAAAGAAAGTTTTTGCCTTGACGCATCGTCGGCGACAGCCTTGCGGGAGTCACTCGGCGGTGCTTCGAGATACCCCGTTCGAACTGTCCGCTATGTGCTGACAACAGGAAACAACTGGAAAGGGGGCATTGGGCAATTTCGTCTGCGAGTAGAGGCAAAGCCGCCCTTCGAAGCAGCGCTATTTTGCAGTCCCGATGGAGCAGGCGGCTTGGTTGGCAAAAGCCTCGAAATAAACCTCAAAAATTTCTCACCTAAACAGGAGCTGAATATCCTGTTTATTGGGAAAGAGAACGACAAATAATGGGTGGCCCGCTCATCGATACCTTGATTAAGGCAGGGCTTGCCGCAGAGGTGGCGGGCTCTTTTGCCGGTGGGTTATCGGCAAAGGCTGGGGTCGATTTTGGTCAGAGTTTCAATCAACAGACCCAGGCTGAAGCGACTTTCGAGGTAAGCGGAAACGCTCTTAAAACAACTAAAGCCGCTGCTGGAAAAATCGGCGATTTGCTGGCTGAGGAAAAAGATTCAGAGAGCGGCAAACAGGTTTTGGCCGTCCAAACCAGGGCAGGCTGGTTCAATGCTAACCCGGCGATTGTGGTGGCGATTGTCGGAGAGGGAAAAGTGAGCGCGCTGGCCTTTGCCAAAGAAGGCCTGATAGACCAAAAAACGGCAGTTGGCGCTATAGCGCGGTTTGGCGATGCGCTCATTGCCCTTGGCTCGGGAGAAGATAATGCTTCGTAAAATGACTCTATGGATTGTTGGCCTGTTGGCATTTTCGACGGCAGCTTGGGCCGTCATGCCTCCTTCGACCTATCTCGCAGCCCGGCAATCGGCCGACCATCATGTGCAGATTGCCGTAACCGATGTTGATACGCCCTGGCGCACGCCGGGTGTTTGCGAAATTGAGGGGGTGGTGTCAAAGGTGTTTCGCTCCAATGAGGATCGATTGAAGCCATCAAAGGAAGTTGAATTTGAGGTCGATTGCCTTAAGCCCGGTGATGAACCAGGAGTGGGCGGCACGCTTTGGGGGGGTGTTTCCGAGCTTAAAAACGCCCGGTTCATTGAGGTCTATCTGAATGGAGATGGGCCAACGGAGTTCTATGTTGCCCAATGGCAGTATGTGGTGATTCCGGCTCCCACAAATGTTCCCGTCTGCCCGCCAACGAAGCCCGGTCTGACATGTTGGTAACGTGATGGAACAAGATGTCCAATTTGTTTTTTCGGTTTATGGGGCGGTCCTCTGGTTCCTGATCGCCATCTTAGGCACCCTTTGGTGGTGGGCTTGGCGGCCGATGAAGCGCAATGCGCCCCGGACTACTGTTGCTCGGGTTGCGTTGCTACTCTCCCTGTTCGGCGTTCCTTTTTTGGCCGAAGGGGTGGACTTGGATGCACAGCTCATTCTGTTGTTAGCGATTTTTGCTTCAGCCATCGCCCTTTGGCGGGTTAAAGCCAACTGGCCGATATATTTGTTTCTCGCCTGTGGTTTTTTTGCCTTCCTGCGTGACAGTATGAGCTTGGAGGTCTTTCTTGTCGATTTCGATACTCTTGGATTGTTCAACCTCCTGTCCTTCAGAGTCGAGACAACTGCTCAGGCAGTTATCGACGTGTTCATAATGCCCGTTCTGCATGGTTCATCGTTGGTATTGGTTTTTAGAATTCTGGCTTTCCCCTTGGGCGCTTGGGCTGCTGCAAATTGTTTGCAGACGACCAGAGAACGGGACGAATAAAAAAGCCGCCGGATTGTGGTCCGGCGGCCGTAAGTACCAGGAGAAGATAGTCCGGTGACTGGGTGGTCTTAGTAGCCGCCCTTTTTGCCCGCACCGGCGTAAACGAATTCCCATGTGTTGCTAAACGGTGCCCACCATTTGCCAACGCCGGTTTCTTTGTCGGTGTGGCGCAGGAAACCCTGCTCGGCAGGAGACGACATCTGGAAGGTGACTTTGTATTTACCTGCACCATTCATCTTGATGTTCGCGCCGTAGTGGGGGCCATCTGAAGCACACATTGGCAGCAACAACCCGATGTCAGACCAGTCAGAACCAACTTTCTCAAGTTTGTAAGTGACGTTCATGAAGGGTATCCACTCACCTTCACCAAAGCCATTGTTGTTGCCTTTGATGGCATGGATATCGGCTTCAAGGTGAATGTCGGTGGGGCCCTGCGAAGGGAGGACCGGTTCCATGGTGACCGATTGGAGATAAACAGCGGCGATTTCCATGCCGTTCTTTTCAATCGGTTCGCCGATAGCAACTTCGGCTGCGCTGGCAGTGGCTGCTGCAAATAAGCTGCTGGCAAAAGCTAGGCTGGTAAGAGTTTTGGTGAAGTTCTTCATGTTCCGTCCCATAGGGTAATGTTGTCATTAAAAGGTGTTGAGCGAGATGATAATGATAATCGTTCGCAAGTCAATGGGTAAATAGTAGTGGCAATGGAAGAGTTTTCTAAAGTCCAAAAATAGCTGGCCACCAGGCGAGGCCAACCAAGGCGCTGCCGATGATCCCAGGGGCCAGTGGCAGCCAAGAAAGCTTGGCAGCGACGCCTTGATTGACGACGATCCGGTAGCCCAAGCGAATACTCCAGAGGAGGGCGATAAGGAAAAAAGCGCCCTTCACCCAGCCGATTTGCTCGGCGTTTAGCCCAAGTGGTGCGAGCCCGTTAAACAGCTCAGCACCCAGGCCGATAATCAGGGAAACCATGGCGATGGGGGCATACTGATAGCCAAGCTCCACAAACCGTTCTTTGAAGCCCCGAGCAGCGCCGAGCTTACCGGCCAGCCAAGTGGATGCAGCGGTGGTCACGGAAAGTGTTGCGGCAAATAGGGCCATGAAACCGGTCATGAACAAGACAATGGAGAAGAAATCAATCCAGCCGAAGACTTCGCGGCGTTCAGGATGAACAGACATCAACCAAGAGGGGCCAGGGTCGCCAATCCAATACATTTCGTTTTCAATGAACCAAGTGGCGATTGCCATGCGCATGTCTTGGTAGTGAGGCAAAATCAGCCAAAGGAACCCACCAATGGCGACGCCGGTGCCGAGGAAGAAAAACCAAATCTCCGATTTGTTGGGATTGCGATGGCGAATTTCTTCCACTTCGCGACCCGGTGGGCGGAACTGAAAAGCCACCCCTCCCTTGGCTTGTGGGTTCACGCAGCGGAAGCATTCAATGCAATGGCGAGATTCTTCCTTGCGGGTCAGATCGATCATGGTTGGGCAGACGCCCTTTTCTGTCCAGGTATCACCCCCAGCCCGCTTGACCTTGGGGCGGAACTGAACCGCGCCAATGCGCGAGAAGACGCCTAAAAGCAGTCCAATAGGACACATGTGACGGCACCAAGCGCGTTTTTTGCGGCCATAGAGGAAGCCAATTACAATGGCAGCCAACATAGTGCCGCCAAATACTTCGGCGATGGCTTCCGGGTGGTCGCGCACCCCGACGGTCTGGCCCAGCACGGTGATGAACAGAAAACTCAAAATCGGTGTGCCTTCCCACTGAAGCCATTTTGGAATTGCCCGCTGAAGGCCCTTCTTGTTGGCCCATTCAGATGCTGCGCCCATGGGGCAAAGGATTCCGCACCAACTACGCCCGGTGAAAACCACTGAAAGGAAAACCAAAGGGAACCAAAGACCCCACATGGCGTAGTTGGAAAAAGTGGTGAAATGGGTGAGGGGCGTCGCGTTCTCAGGTGGATCGGGCAGAAAGGCAGGAACTAAAACCACAGCCATGAAAAAGACGAACATGAACCCATGTATCCAGACCAACTTTTCCCGATGGTGGTGGAAGAAAAGTTCGACGGGAAGGGAGGCCCTTTGAAGCAGCGAACCCTCCGTCGGGGTGTAGGTGACGGAGGGGCTGTCGATTTTTGGCTTATCGGGGTCTTGGCAGGTCATCATTCTGCCGCCCCCGCATTTTGCGCCAAGGCTCGGCGCTTATGGGCAAACCAAAGGAGCGCGATGGGCAATGGGATAAGCAGTAGGGCTTGAGCGGCAATACTTTCCATGGTGGGGAAAAGACCGATCAGAGGGATACTTGGAATGTTTGACAGCGGCGTGATGCCGATCCATCCAGCCTCTTGCAATTCCAGCATGCCTTTGCCTGCGAAGATGACCGAAAGAACATAGAGCAGGATGGCGGTAGCAGAGAAAAACAATCCCAAAGGCAATTTGATCGAGGCGGTGCGCATGGCCCAATAGATGCCAGCAAGAGCAACCGTGGCAGCGAGGAAGCCACTTAAAATTGCCGGTGTTTGACCATTACTGCCTGCCATCAGGGCTTGATAGAAAAGAACCGTCTCAGCCCCTTCGCGGTAAACAGCTAAGAAGGCGGCAAAAGAGAGAGCAAAGATGTGATTGCCCTCAACGGCTTTGTCAATCTGTTGACGCACATAAGCCTGCCAACGTTCGGCCTCGCGCTTGGCAAACAACCAGTAGCTCACATAGAACAGCACAGCTGCTGCCACCAACATGGTGATGCCTTCCAGTGCCTCTTGCTCTTGGCCGGAAATCTGGAAAAGGGACTGCAAGGCCCATGCCGTAAGGGCGCTGGCAATGAGAGCGAGGGTCACGCCGGTCCAGATGTGACGCACTTTGTCTTCAGAACCCGAACGACGCAAATAGGCGACCAGTGCGGTGACGACTAAAATGGCTTCAAAGCCTTCACGCACCAGGATAAGGAACGACTGAATGGCGGCTGACCAGAAGCCACTGTCTTCCTGAGTTGCTTGGCTAAGCGCTGTTTGATTGAGCTTTTGATGCAAGTTTGACCAAGCGGCAGCGACGGTCTCTTTTGGTTCGCCCTTCATGGCATGGCCGATGGCTTGGGCAAAAAGAGATTCAAGCTCGGTCTTGAGGTTCCCGTCAGCGAGGCCGACGGCCAGTTCCATGCCAGAGCCTTCAAAAATATCGAAGTAGAGATCGGAAAAGGCTTCGCCGGTCTCATCGCCGGCTGCGGGGTCATAGGCTGCCAGTGCTGCTTCACCACCCTTGATGATCTCAGCGACAACTACGGTGAAATCAACCGGCGTGCTGTCCTCAGCCAGGGCCGGAAAAGCGACCAGGGTCATCAAAAGGAATAGGGCGGCGCGCAAAATGCTCATTGGTTTACCCTAAAGACCTCTTTCGTAATGCCCGCCGCATCCAGCTTGCCCGCATCTGTGAGCAGCAGCCCCTTCAACTCTTCGGTCAGCTCTTTAACGTCGTCGGCAGACTGGCCCTTTTTGATCGCCTTACGAATGCCACCAAAACGGCGCTCGACCTTGAAGGTGTGTTTGGCACCAATTTCGGTGCGCATGGCTGCTTCCATTTTGGTGCTCTCAAAAACACCAAAGTAGGCATGAAGCACGGCTTTTTTGGCTGCTTTTGCGTCACCCTTGCGATAGAGCGCTTCCGCTTCATCAAGTGCTGCGTTGACCTTTCCAGCAACCCCAGACCAATAGGTCTGTTCCGCTTGGGCCGGCGACTGGAGCGCTAAAAAAGAGAGCGCTAGAAGAAAGAAGGCGATGGGTTTCATGTGACCATAAAAAATTTGTGGGTATTACATTTTCGCGATGATAATCACTATCAACATCATTGCAAGAGAAATTAATAATCGATCTCAAATTAGGAAAACATGATGTTTGTCAAGTGAGCAGGGCTAGAGGCTGTAGGCCCGTTCGACCTTGGCGACCCGGAGGGCAAAATCGCCATACCACTTTTCGCGCCCTAGCTTGCGTGCTTGGGCATGTTCCCCGTCGGCCTTCCAGTTCGCAATGCTGGCTTCATCGGTCCAGTATGAAACTGTAATGCCCAGCCCTTGTTCGTCTCGCACAGATTCAATCCCCAAAAAGCCGGGTTGCTTGGAAGCCCGCTCTGTCATGGTCTCAGCCATCGCCTGGTAGCCTTCTTCATCGGTACTTGTGCGCACCGATGGGAAGATGACGGCGTAGTAAGGTGGTTTTGGGAGTTTGGCAGGGAAGGAAGGGTTCATTGGAACTCCAGTTGAGAGTGTTTCTTACCTGTGACGGTGCACACAGCCAAGCTCTGTGGTTTCCGCCATACTAAGATTGAAAAGATGGAGAATACCCATGTCACCACAATTTGGAATAGGATCGCTTTTAACCCTTTCTCTCATCGGCCTGATGGCGATGGCCCCGGCAGTTTGTGGTGTTTCGGGCGGTGAAGTCCTTGGGGCTGTTTGCGATGCTCTGTTTAACCTGGGTTACTCCAAGCTTTAGCCATCAGCACTTTGTCGCTTCGCGATCATCTTCCTTCTTTCCTGAATGATCCGTCCGTTGTTTGCGTTGGGCACCGGAATGTAGAGGCGTTTGCGCTTGGCGGTCTGCCCTGGCGGTGTTGCATAAATTTGTTTGCCTGCCTCAACCATCACCACGCCCCCGAATGTGCCGAACCATCGAAGCCCCAGCTTTTCCCAAGCGGGTGCTCCTGTCAGCATCATGCGAGAGCGCATGGGGGGCATAAAAAGTGCGCCGGAATGCCCCATGGGGGTAAACATCGTGTCTTTAAGAAGCCTTGAAATCTGCCCTACCGTGTAGGGGTGCCCATGGCCGAAAGGGGTGCGTTCCAGGCGTGACCAAATGCCGGTCCGATTGGGCACAACCACCAAAAGTCGCCCGCCGTCTGTCAGCACGCGCCAGATTTCGCGCATTAAAGGTTGAAGCTGATGGGTTTGCTCAAGTGCGTGAACCAACAAGAAACGATCAATCGAAACATCGGGCAGAGGAAGTTCTGCCTCATCGACTAGGGTTGTGAGCCCTTTGCCCTCGCTCGGCCAATGCAGCACTCCTTGAGCGGCAGGCATGAGGGCAATGGTGCGCTCAGCTTCGGCTTTAAACTGGTTCAGGAAGGGAGTGGCATAGCCAAGTCCTGCGACCCGCAAACCCCGCGTGTCGGGCCAAAACGAGCGGATGCGCCGGCGGAGTATCCGTCGGGTCGTTTGTCCAAGTGGACTTTCGTAAAAGTCCCTGAGATCGACAACGTCTAACCACATAATTGGTTGAATCTTATAGGGTTTAAAAGGATTTGTCGATTAAAGGGGGTTTCACGGTTTTGTCGGTGTCATAAGGTGACTTTATTCAAGCCATTTGCGTTCTAGACGTGAGCGCCGTAGACCGCGCCCATGATGGTCAGCAGGCTCAATGCAGACAGGAGCCAGTGAACCCGATGAACCATTTTGAGCGCTTTTGCTGGATTGCTCTGTACCTTTGAGCCGATAAGCTTGGGCAAAACGAAGGGCTCAAGAACGAACATAACAAGGCTAAAGATCAGCCAAATGAGGGTCATTAAATGGACCCACCAGTACTCAATCGATTGGTAGCGATCCCAGGCATCTAAGATATAGAGCATGTAAAAGCCCGAAAACCCGGTGATAAGCGTCGTGAAGCGGGCTTGCCAAATAAAAGCCTGTTCAGTTCGATGAAATAGGGCGAAGGCTTCCTGTGGATTTTCATTGGCGCGTAGGATTGGCAAGAAGACCGTGGTCACCAAGGCCACGCCGCCAATCCATAAAACGACCCCAGCCACATGCAAGGCCCGTGCGAGCGCAAATTCATCCATCCTGTCTGCTTTCCTTCCCCTAAACCGAGGGCGATTGAAAAGGTTTTTTCGCAAAGGCACCTTGAGCCCCGTCAATCGGAATATGGTCTATGTGATGCTACAAAGATGGTGCTAGGCTATTTTTTGACGATCAGACATTTACAGGAGGGGTTATGTCCGATTTCGAAGTGCATCAGTTTGTCGCATTTCATGACAACTATATTTATTTGGTCCGCTATGACGATGCAGGGAATTGCTTCGCCGTGGATCCAGCCGATCCAGATAAAACCTTGGAAGAGCTGAAGAGTAAGGGCTGGACACTGACCCATATCTTCATCACTCATCACCATCCCGATCACACGGGTGGCAATGAAGCCCTGGTGGCTGAAACGGGTGCTGAGGTGATTGGTTCGGTCAAAGAGGCCGACAAAACGCCGAAGATTGGCACCGAAGTTTCTGAAGGATCAGAGATCGTTTTGGATGGGCATATTGCTCGGGTATTTGATGTGCCGGGCCATACGGCAGGTCATGTCGCTTATTGGTTTAAGGAAGAGCGGGCTCTATTCCCGGGTGACACACTCTTTTCGTTGGGCTGCGGCCGTTTGTTTGAGGGCTCGGCGGCACAGATGTGGGAATCTTTGCAGAAGCTTCGTCGTTTGCACGATGACACTAAAATCTACTGCGCCCACGAATACACCAGTTCCAACGCCGATTTTGCACTTACGGTGGAATCCGATAATGCAGACCTTAAAAAACGGGCTGATGAGGTTGTCGCACTTCGAGAGCAGGGAAAACCAACAATTCCTGCTATTTTGGGCGATGAGCGACGGATCAATCCATTCCTTCGGGCCGATATTCCAGAACTGCAAGCCGCTGTTGGCATGACAGGTAAGTTGCCCGCAGAAGTATTTGCTGAAGTCCGACGACGAAAAGACGCATCTTAATTGAGGGATAATAGAACGAAATGATGAAACTTCGATGGTCTTCGGGATCGCCCTATGTACGCAAAGTCATGGTGATGGCGCATGAAACCGGACTGGTTGACCAGCTCGAGTTGGTGCCGACCAACCCGTGGGATGCGGAAACCGATCTAGGGAACGATAACCCCTTGGGCAAGGTGCCGACGCTGATTTTGGAAGACGGCACCAATATTTTTGATTCCTTGCTCATTTGTGAGTATCTCGACGATCTTCATGCAGGAACCCATTTGTTCCCCCGCTCCAACCGAGATTTGCACTGGCAGGCATTGCGCCTTCATGCGGCAGCCAACGGAATTTTGGACGCTGCCGTCGCGTGCCGAATTGAGGAAACTTTCCGACCGACCA
>Ga0070727_10003605_pt1 | contig 13885 bp, 9 predicted proteins | sample tdAd472_FD_66722 | JGI IMG/M metagenome (GOLD analysis project Ga0070727, IMG submission 66722) | Marine sediment microbial communities from the Atlantic coast under amendment with organic carbon and nitrate - tdAd47.2 | ecosystem: Environmental > Aquatic > Marine > Coastal > Sediment | place...
CCGGAATCCATCCGTGCCGTCCAGTGCTGAGAGGTCGATGTCGGAAGCGAAGCCGCTGGATTTTCCGAAGACTAGATAACTCTCACCGGCGTCGTTGTTTCCGGGACGATCTGCACGCGGAGCGCCGACCACAACGTCGTCGAAGCCGTCGCCGTTAATGTCGCCCGCGTTCGACACCGTCCCGGCATAGTCGCCGCTGTCGACGCCGCTGATGTGAAAGCCGCTGGTCCCGTTCAACGTGCTCAGGTCGAGCGGATGTGGTGCGGCGAGCACGATTCTCGCTTCCAGACTTTCCGGCTGCCTGGCAACGATCGACTCGGGAAGACGTTTCGAAGACCGCCGCGTCGAAGTGCGCGGCGTCGAAGATCGCGGTGTGATGACGGAGCACAGATTCTGAAGCCAGTGTGCCAGTCGCATGAATTTCATCCCGGCCTGCAAGGAGTACTGTCAGGCCGGAACGGTTATGCGGATTCTTCTGCCGCCGCGGCCTCGCCAAACCGCGGACGCGCGGATGGCCACTCTTCGATATGCGCGGACGGAGGGTTCCATACTCAAAAATGAGGAGATTCCGGATCGCGTCCAGAACAGATTCCCGATCGGGAATTGTGTCTCAGCAGCCCCGTGTCTCAGCAGGAATCTCGACTCGTGAAGCAGATCACTCTGCCGGTCTCTCGATCACGAGCGAACGTGCAGTACACTCGGACGATCGCGAAGAAGTCGCTTCGGGGTTCGAATGCCAGCACAACGTGCCGGGATGTTTGCTGTCCAAACTGCTACGAGCTTCCAGATTCTCCTCACCTGACATGTACACGACCTCGCCCACGCTTCTCGAACGACTGCAGCAGCCACAGGCTGAGCCTGACTGGGATCGATTTGTCGACCTCTACACGCCGCTCTTCTGCCGCTGGGCGAGCCGCTTTCAGATTCCTGACGATGAGGCACTCGACCTCGTCCAGGAACTGCTCATGACGCTGGTCGTGAAGCTCCCGGCATTTCAGTACGAAGCTTCGGGCAGCTTCCGTTCGTGGCTGAGAACGGTCTCCCGTAATCTGTGGCTGTCGCGATTGCGGCGCAAGCGAATCCCGATGGCGGAAGCCGGCGACGTCGAGCTGGTCGCCGACGATCCGGATGACGGATTCTGGGATCAGGAGTACGAGCAGCACCTCACCCGCCAGGCGTTGAAGATCATGCAAAGCGATTTTCAGGAGTCGACCTGGCAGGCCGCCTGGGATTTCATCGTGGAGGGCAAGCCCGGCTCCGAGGTCGCCGCGACTTACGGCCTGACTGTCGGAGCCGTCTATGCCGCACGGGTCCGCGTGCTGACTCGCTTGAGAGAAGAGTTGCGCGGATTACTCGATTGAAGACGCCGCGCGTTTGACGCGCACCCGCAGGCACAGCCACTGAGAAGGCTTCCCGCCACCAGGGCCAGCGAGGTGGCGAGAGGCTTTGGGTGGAGGGAGGCCGCGGGTGGAGGGACGCCGCGAGAGGTTAACGGTCAGGACCTGCGGCTTCGGCTGCGGGCCAGCCTCGCTCGCTGTCGAATCCGGAAAATACCGGCGGATTCGAGTACGTTTCCCGATGTCTCGCGCGTACCCGTCAATGAGGCATCTGCCGACCGGACGGCGTGCGCCGTGCTGCTGCAGAAACGAGTCCTGACAGCCTCTCTCTCTCAATCCGCAGGTCTGACTGTGACATCGTCCCCCGGACACACAACTCCACCACGGCCTCAGATTCAGCGCCGAAGTCTCCGCCGATTCATTCGAGCCGAACGGTTCCGATTTCCAACAGGTATCAAGCGCACGACGGTGTTCGCTCCGATTGACCCTCCCAAAGCTCTGCGGCATTTCGATTCGACTGATCCAATGTGGGACTCCGAGATGGCTTCCGACTCCGCCCGCTGCCCTGAGACTTCCGTCCTGGCGATGTCGATTCGCGGCGAACTGGCATTTGATGAGGCTGACGCGGTCGCGGCTCATCTTGAAACGTGTGCCGACTGCGGCGCCCGGTGCGAAGCGCTGATCGCGGACGTAGCTCCCAACCTTATGCCGTCGCCTTCGACGAACACGGCCGCCGAAAAAGACGACGTGGCTGCCGAACGGCTCGAACAGCAGCTTGCGTCACGGTCCGGTGAGATCACTGCCGCCATCGGTCGCTTGCGAGCCACTCAGGACACCGGCGGTTCCGGACAGCTCGACACCGCACTGGCACTCGAACAGTTTCCGTATCTGACGCGCGGACCGTCGACCGACTTCGCAGGAGAACTTGGACACTACCGGATCCGACGCCTGCTTGGCCGAGGAGGGATGGGGCTCGTGTTTGCCGCTCACGACCCGAAGCTACGGCGCGACGTCGCTCTGAAAGTCATGCGACCGGAACTGGCCAGGCATCGCTCGCCGCGCGACCGGTTTCTGACCGAAGCCCGAGCCATTGCGTCGCTCCGTCATGAGCACATCGTCTCGATTTTCGACATCGACGAAATCGCCGGCTTCCCGTTCTTCGCGATGGAACTGCTGCATGGCGAATCGCTCGCCGCACGGCTCGATCGAGACGGCTGCCTGCCCATCGAGACGACTCTGGAAATCGGTCGCCAGATCGCCAGCGGACTGGCCGTCGCCCACCGGCACGGAGTCGTTCATCGGGACATCAAACCCGACAATATCTTCCTGGTGAATCATGCTGCTGCGGATGCGGATGCGTTTGAAACGGCAGACTCGCCCGACGCCGCAGAGAAGATTCATGTGAAGCTGCTCGACTTCGGTCTCGCCCGCAACGTCGAGACTGGTGTCGTCGATCTGGAACGTCCGACCGCATCGCCTCGCGCCGCAAATCCGTCGGGCCGCCACGAAACCGAACACGGCACGGTGCTGGGCACGCCCGCGTTCATGTCGCCGGAACAGGCTCGCGGAATCCCCGCCGACGCCCGGTCGGACCTCTTCAGCCTCGGCCTCGTGCTGTACCACATGGTGACGGGGAGGCTGCCGGATCGTTCTGTCGGTCGAGGCGACGAAACGCCGGAAACGACCGGAGCTGAACCGCTGAAGGTTGAATCGCTGCAGCTCGACTTTCCGTCAGACGCGCCGGAAGGCTTCATCGAACTGGTCCGGCAGCTTCTGCGCGAAAATCCGGCAGAGCGTCCCGAGCACGCCGCGGACGTGACGAAACGGCTTGAGACGAAGCGAGAGGCAGAACCGTTTGACCGCGAGGCGACGGCGTCGTCCGAGACACGACGAGCTGTGTCTGCGGCGCCTGAGTCGGCTGAGCCTTCGGCACTTGCTGCGTACTCGGCAACTGCTGCGCCTGCGACTTCCCGTCAAACGAACGTTGGAACGTTTCGTAAGACTCTGTTCGCCGCAGCTGGCGCCGTCGCCGTTCTGTGCGGGATCGTGATCACGATTCTCAGTCCGGACGGCACCAGAACGACCGTTGAGGTTCCCGAATCGACGCCGCTCACGATCGAGCCCGACGGCAGGATTCACGTCAACGGCAAGCCATTGCAGACGTCTGCCGCAAAGCCCGCGATGCAGCCGCCGGAAAAGGCGACAGTCACCATCAGCCCCGTCCCGAAGCTCGGCCCGGACGCCCCGCGGTGGATCGTCGAGTCTCAGGACGTGACCGGTTCGCTGCTCGGTGACCGGACGGGGCAACCTTACGAACTGCTCGGTTCGGCTCTCGCGACGGTCGGCGACCTTGATGGCGACGGCGTCGAAGAACTCGCAATCGGTGCCGCGCAGTCCGAGTTCGACGGGCTGATGACCGGCTCAGTCCGCATCGTTTTTCTGAATGCCGACGGCGCCGTGCGCAAGGTTCGTCAGATTGGCGGCACCGAGATTCCGTCGACCGAGGACCACTGCTTCGAACGTTTCGGCAGTGCCATCGCATCGTTGGGCGACATCGACGGTGACGGGACGGTCGAGGTACTCGTCGGTGCCGTGGGCAATGTCGACAAGACGGAAGGCGGAGCCGTATATGTCTTGTCGCTCGATTCGGATGCGACGGTCACTCGCCTGCACCGCATCAGTCGCATGGACCTGACCGACCAGGCCGCCCCGCTCGGCGACGACCGCTTCGGATGCAGTCTCGCAGTCCTCGGAGACTGGACGGGCGACGGAGTTCCGGAAGTCGCGATCGGTTCGTCCGGCAGTGACACCGGAGCCTCGGACGCCGGCGCGGTCTACCTCGTCGAACTCAACGAAGACGGCACGCTGAGGAAGAACTCAAAGATTGCATCCGGATCCAGCGGCTTGGAACTGTCAGAAGGCAATCGCTTCGGCTCGTCAATCATCGTGCTCAACGAGCCATCGCCAGACGGTTTGATGAGAGTTCTCGTCGGAGCACCTGGCGATCACAACCTGTCCGATCAACCCGGAGAGCTGCACGATCTTACCGTTGGCCTGGATGGCCGCATCGAGTCGTCCCGTCGTCTGAACCGCAGCACAGTCCCCGGCCTGAGCCTGAACGACGGCGACCAGTTCGGCGCGTCGCTGCTGCAGCTTGACGACGCGACGGACGACGGCATCGCGGACGTCCTCGTCGGCGCGGCGGGATCAGCTCAGAGGCGAGGGGGGCTCTGGCTGTTGCCTCTCTCCGAATCCGGAAGATGCTCAGGAGCCATCGCCGTGACCGACCGAACCGGAGCCATGCTCGGCAAGCGTCCCGAAGACGCAACAGACAATGGGTTCGGCACCAGTCTTTCAGTCAGACCCGTCGGGCACGACAGTCAGCGTCCAGGAATCCTCGTCGGAATTCCCCGCATCGACACCAACGGCAACGACTCCGGAGTCGTCTATCAGCTCAATCCATGAACATGATGCTCCGCCGGGTGGGTAACCACGACACCCCGACGGCAGTTTGCGGATAACGGCTGCCCACTTCGACACGTTCCATTGCCGCAATCAGCGCAGCGGGTGGAGGCCGCGGTGGTCGCGTTCGGCGTTGAGCAACGCAAAGGCTCGCGGTTCGAGCTTCAGGAACTTCGCCAGCTGCGACGGTGTCACGGCCAGATGGTCGGCTGCGGTGGCAGTGTCCCAGTCGGCAGCGGTCAGGCAGTCGAGCGACTCGGCCAGCAGCGACGGAAAGTCGGCGTGCGACGGGTTGATGGCGATTCGGCTCCCGTGACAGCGGCTTTGCCAGAGATCGCTCGGCGGTGTGTTCGGCGATCGATCGATGCGGAGCTTCAACGCGAGGTTCACTCGCAGTCGGAACAGAGCGGCTCGGCGATTGTCTGCCTGGCTGCGTCGCTCGTTCGCCTCGGCAGTGATCCCGGTTGGCGAGTGGGTCAGCACGATGGCGGTTTCGACTTTGTTGCGATGCTGACCGCCGGGGCCCGAGCGTCGCGTGCGGACTTCGGAGCACTGTCGCAGAAGCTCGTCGTCATCAAGCGTTGCCGGATGGGGTGCTGTCATCGTCTGCTCCGGCGAAATCCGGGATCGCATCAGCGAAAAACGATTCTTGTAGCGGGACGGCGCAAGCCGTCCGGTCGAACCACCCTTCGTACCTGCGACCACACCGGACGGCTTGCGCCGTTCCGCTACCTGTTCTGAGGACGTTACGTTTCGATGCCGAGTTCTTCGATCTTGCGGTACAGGCTCGACAGGCCGAGTCGCAAGCGTTTGGCAGCTTCGCGTTTGTCCGGCCACTGCCGCAAGACGCGCGTGATGTGCAGCCGCTCGTAATGTTTCAGCGCGAGACGCAGGTCTTCGGTGTCGGGCAGCGGCTGGTCGATCCCCAGCAGGTCGGGTGGCAGATCGTTCGGTTCGATCGTCGTGCCGTCGCACATCATGACCGCGCGTTCGATCGCGTTGTCGAGTTGTCGGACGTTGCCCTTCCACTCAGCCGCCATCAGCAGCCGCACGGTTTCGGCACTCGCTCCGGCCACGCGTTTCCGCATCTGCTTCGAATGCTTCGCGACGAAGAACTCGACCAGTTCCGGAATATCGTCGATGCGGTCGCGCAGCGGCGGGATTTGAATCTTCACGCCGTCGAGCCGGTAAAACAGATCCTCGTGAAACCGTTCCTTCGCGACCTCGCGCGTCAGTTCGCGAGTTGTCGACGCGACAATGCGTGCCTCAACCTGCTGAGGCTCCGCGCCGCCGACCGGCAACACTTCGCCGTACTCGATGGCCCGCAGCAGTTTAGCCTGCGTACTGACCGGCAGATCGCCAATCTCGTCGAGATAAACCGTGCCCGCCCCCGCGTGAGGCAGCAGCCCTTCCTCGACCGCTTCGCCTGCTCCCGGAACGACCGAGCGGGAGCCGAAGAGCTGGCTTTCGAGCAGTTCGACCGGTCGCGTTCCGCAGTCCATCGCCAGAAACGGCGATTCGCTTTCCGGGCCGGCTTCGTGAATCGCGCGGGCGAACAACTCCTTGCCGGTACCGGTTTCGCCCACCAGCAGCACGTTGGCGTTTGTGACGGCGACCTTGCGAATCTGATCCTGCACGTTGGCGATCGCGTCACTGGAGCCAACGATCCGACCGAACTTCTCACCCCGCGCCAGCTCACGACGCAGCGACTGGTTCTCGAAATAAAGCTGCCGGAACTCGTACAGCCGTTCGAGCTTGTGCAACAGGTCGTCAAAGATGACCGGCTTAACGATGTAGTCGAACGCGCCCGCTTTGAAGGCTTCCACTGCGTTCTCGACAGTCGCGTACGCAGTGATGATGAGAATACAGGTATGAGGGTTCATCTGGTGCAGGCGACGCAGCAGTGCAATGCCGTCGCCGTCAGGAAGCTGCACGTCGCAGATTGCCACGCCGAAGTCGTTCTCGCGAGCCAGCTTCAGGGCATCCGCGACGCAACCGGCCTCAAAGACCTCGTAGTCTTCTGCGTCGAGGACTTCCTTCAGGGACTGGCGAATGATCTCTTCGTCTTCGACGATCAGAACGTTTTTCTGTTCACTCACAGCTTCTGCCTTCGCACTGCTCAGGGCCAGCGGACACGGTGTCGGTTGCGACGGTGACTGTTTCACTGCGATGCCGCGCACGTCAGTCAACGACGCGAGTGTAGCTTTCCGGTTCGCAACCGGCACCTGTGGGAATTCATGCTGTCACGAGTGGGAACGCACTGTCGTGTCAGACGTTAACGCGGATTATTCCCGTAGGGTGCGTGGAGTCGGCGTTTTTGCCCTGGTGCGTTGCGCAAGCCAGACTGCTCTCAATACAGAGTGTCGCAGACGAATTGTCGTGTTTGCCGACGTAACGCACCGACCTGAAAAGGCTTGCTGCACGCACCCTGCAACCTTCATGAATAATCCGGGTTAAATCTCGACGCGACGCACAATCCCTCCGAACCACGGGCGCACTTCGCCATCGGCTTCCAGCAGAATCGCCCCTGTCACGTCGACGCCCCGACAGACTCCCTCGACACGTTGCCCGCCAGCCTCCAGTGACACCCGGTGGCCCGTCAGAACACAGCGAGTCTGCCAGCGTCCGGTCAGATCGAGGCTGCCGGTTGCGAGTCTCCGGAGTTCAAACTCCAGGCACTGCAGAACGCGAAGCAGAACACCGCCGGGACTGCATTCCACGTCCTCGTCAGTTTCGTCGACCAGCGACGTCGCGATCGATCGCAACTCTTCCGGAGCGTCGGCCAGACTGTTGAGCACGTTGATCCCGACACCGATCACCAGCTCCGCAGTGGTGCCCGGTGGCGGTTCGACCAGAATGCCGCAGATTTTGCGACCGTCGAGCTGCACGTCGTTGGGCCACTTCAGGCCAACCTGGCGGTCCGCGGCGAACTCCGCAAGAACTTCGCCAACCGCCAGAGCCGTCGTCAGTGAAACGAGCGGCCATTGCTCGCGGCTGACGTTGAAGTCGCCGGGGGCGATCCGCAGCGAAAATGCGAGAGCGCCCTCGCCGGCCCACCACTGATTCGATCCGCGGCCTCGACCGGCCGTCTGAGCGTCGGTCGTCAGCAATCGAGGCAGCGGCCATTCCTGGCCGTCCTGCTCGTTCAGGGCCAGATCGTTGGTCGAAGTGCACTCGCGCTGAAAGCGGATGCTGCGGCAGAACGTCGACGCGAGCAGCTCTTCCAGATCGAACCATCGAGACGGAAAGTCGGCGTCGATACTCATCCGCGGCAAGCGTCCTTCACGCTTCAGCTCGACCGGAACCGGTCAGTCGATCAGCTTCTCAGGAATGTCTCCGAAACACATTTCCTTTTTACAGTGGCACCTCGCTCCGCGAGGTAAGCCCTGTCGTCGGGCTGGCCTCGCCGAGCGAGGCGCCACAATGGGGAAGTTGATCGGACACGTTCCTTAGTCGATCAGCTTGGTGATCTGGTACTCGACGATGCCGCGGGCTCCCGCCTGCTTCAGGGCCGGGACGATGCTCCGCACGACCGTCTCATCGACGATCGTGTTCACGTCGATCCACTCGGGGTCGGACAGTGAGGAAATGGTCGGCGTCTGCAGGGCCGGCAGCACTCCCAGCACAGCGTCGAGATCAGCCCGCCGGACATTCATCATCAGACCGACCTTGCCCTCGGCATGCAGACACGACTGCAGCATCAATGCGATGTTTTCCAGCTTGGCCCGCTTGAACTCGTCCTGCCAGGCAGACTGATTGGCGATCAGCCGCGTGGTGCTCTGCAGAATCTCTTCGACGATCCGCAGATTGTTGGCTCGCAGCGAACTGCCCGTTTCGGTGACCTCAACGATCGCGTCGGCCAGTCGCGGCGGCTTGACCTCAGTCGCTCCCCACGAAAATTCGACGGTCGCGTTCACGCCATGCTTTGCGAGGTGCGCCTTCGTCAGCCCGACCGCTTCTGTCGCGATCCGTTTTCCCTCAAGATCCTTGACCGACTGGACGGGCGAATCTTCCGGCACGGCGAGCACCCAGCGGACCGGGCGGCGGCTGACCTTCGAGAAGACCAGTTCGCAGACCTCGTGCACGTCCGCCTGCGTTTCCTGAATCCAGTCGTAGCCCGTGATGCCGGCGTCCAGAATGCCCTGCTCGACGTACCGAGCCATTTCCTGAGCACGGATCAGCAGGCATTCGATTTCGTCGTCATCGATCACCGGATAGTACGATCGCGACGAAAACTTGATGTTGTAACCCGCACGCTCGAAAAGCTTTGCGGTCGCTTCCTGCAGGCTGCCGGCGGGGATGCCGAGTTTCAGTACGTTGGACATGACAGGTTCTGATTCGCGTTTCAAGACGCTGGAAAAGGGCAGAATCGCCGCAGGAAGTCGCGGCGGCGCGGCATCTTACGGCGCGGTTTGGCAAGGAACAACCAGCCGGAACGGCCATCCAGATCGGCTGTTGCGTCGCGGCGACTCTGGAAAGAATCGCGTCTGGACTGTCTGATACCGACTCGACTGAAGGTAGCAGCACGGCGCGAGCCGTCCGGTGTCATCACCTCCAGTACGATCGACCGGGCGGCTCGCGCCGCTCCGCTACTTGCCTGGAGATCGTTCGTGAAAATCGCGCTCGCACAGCTCAATCCGACCGTCGGCGATCTGGCCGGAAATGCCGAGCTTGTTCGCGCGGCGGCTGTCGAGGCGGCGTCCCAGCAGGCCGACCTGCTCGTCGCGTCAGAACTGGTACTGAGCGGTTATCCGCCTCGCGACCTGCTGCTGCGGCAGGGATTCGTCGAGGCCTGCGACCGAATGCTCGACCAGCTTGCGACTCAGCTGCCGGCGGGAATCGGTGTTCTCGTCGGGCATCCAACCGGGCGCGGCGTTCCGTCCGGACGAGTCGCCAACGCCGCCAGCCTGCTGCTCGACGGCAAAGTCACGGCGACGATCCACAAAGCACTGCTGCCGAACTACGACGTGTTTGACGAGCGGCGGTACTTTTATCCGGCAGCCGAGGTCCGGGCAGTGCCGTTTCGCGACGTCCGGCTCGGCATTCACATCTGCGAGGACGCCTGGTGGGGGCAGCCCGGAACGCCGTACCACGACGAACCGTACCGGCACTTCGATCCCGTCGCTTCGCTCGCCCAGGACGGAGCGGACCTCTTCATCAACCTGTCGGCCAGCCCGTTTGAGATCCGAAAACGCAACCGCCGCCAGCAACTCGTTGCTCAGCACGCAAAGACGCACGGCCGACCCTTTGTCTTCGTGAATCAGGTTGGCGGCAACGACGACCTCGTCTTCGACGGCGCCAGTTTCGCTGTTTCGTCGGACGGGGAGGTCGCAGCTCAGCTTCGAGGTTTCGAGTCGGCACTGCAGGTTGTCGACGTCGAATCGTCGATCGCGAAGCAGCCACCGTTGGTTGAAAGCATGTCCGCGTCCGACCTCGGCGACATGCTCGACGCGTTGGTTCTCGGATTGCGGGACTACGTGCGGAAGTGTGGCTTCACGGACTGCGTGCTCGGGCTGAGCGGCGGGATTGACAGTACGCTGGCGGCGTATATCGCCGCGAAGGCGGTCGGGCCGGAACACGTTCACGGGATCGCAATGCCGAGTCGGCATTCCAGTCAGCACAGCATTGATGATGCGAAGGCGCTCGCGGTGAATCTGGGGATCGATTACGAGGAGATTCCGATCGATGCGATGCACCGGGCGTACGAGCAGACGGCGGTCGTCGGCGACGATCTGACGAGTCAGCCGGGCGGGCTGGCGGATCAGAATCTGCAGGCGCGGATTCGCGGTGGGATCGTCATGACGCGGAGCAACCGCCACAACTGGATCGCTCTGGCGACGGGCAACAAGAGTGAACTCTCGGTCGGATACTGCACACTCTACGGTGACATGTGCGGCGGCTTTGCGGTGCTCAGCGACGTCTTCAAACGCGACGTTTACGCCCTCTCGCGGTTCATCAACGACGTGCGCGAAGGCCGCGAAGTCCTGCCGGAAAACTCGATCACGAAGCCGCCGAGTGCGGAACTCGCGCCGGACCAGCTCGACCAGGACACGCTGCCGGATTACCCGACGCTCGACGGAATTCTCATCGGACTGATCGAACGCGAAGAGTCGATCGCGACGCTGAGCAAAACGTTCGATCCGGAAACCGTCCGCTGGGTCGCGGCACGACTCGACCGCAACGAATTCAAACGTCGGCAGTTGCCGCCCGGCATCAAGCTTTCGGCACGTGCCTTTGGAACCGGACGCCGGATGCCCATGGCGGCGCGATACCGCGAAGAGTAACCCGCCACAGAGAGCGGTCACCCGCCACAGAATCAAACTGGCACGTCGACGACGGGGCAGTTTCGTGGCAAACCATGCGGGCAGATCAGAGCAGCTGATAACGAAACCGGCGATCGAACCGTCGCCGCGTCCATCAACGCAGACTGATCACATTTGAGCGGGCACCGCCATTCGTTGACGTGTCTCTGGCGGCGTCTTAGTGTCCGTCTCACTGTGCCTTGTCTGCGCCGTCTGTGCTGTCGGCAGTTCCGGCTCAGAAGAGTGTTCGCCTTACAAAGGGAAATCCGATGAAGCTGACTGAGTTCGTCGTTAACGAGGCCATCATTGCGGATCTGCAGGTGGATTCGAAAGAGGCTGCCATTCGTGCCATGGTTGGCAGCCTGAAAGACGCTGGAGCGATTTCGGCCGACGACGAAGAGAGCATCGTTGCTGCGATCCTGAAACGCGAAGAACTGGGCTCGACGGGGATTGGTAACGGCGTTGCCGTTCCGCACACGAAACATCCGTCGGTCGACAAGCTCGTTGCGACAGTCGCCATCGCCGGCAACGGAGTCGACTTCGCAAGCCTTGACGGCGAAGACGTCTTCATTCTCTTCCTGCTCGTCTCGCCCCCGGATCGCCCCGGCGACCACCTTCGCGGTCTGGAAAACATTTCTCGCCATCTGCGGGATCAGACTTTCTGCAACTTCCTGCGGCAGTCCAACACGCGTGATGCTGTTGTCGAACTGCTCGAAGAAGCCGATAATGGCGAGAGTGCCTGACGCCTGTCTGTCAGGTGCTGCTCAGGCCGTCTTTCTGGCCCCTCTCTGAAACGACCCCTTCGCAATGTCAGACGCCGTCACACAATCAGTGACCGTACCCGGCGAGAACGGACTACATCTGGTCCCGTGCTCGCTGATTGCGCAAAGCGCGTCGTCATTCGAATGCGATGTCCGAATTCGGAAAGGGGCACAGACAGTCGATGCGAAGAATATCTTTGATCTGATGTCGCTGAATGCCGGACATGGGGCCGAGCTGATTCTGGAGGCGGCGGGCACGTGCGCCCGTGATGCAGTCAATGCTCTTGTGGCCCTGTTCGAGTCGGGTTTTAACGGGCACGCTTCGCGCAAAGCGGCCCAGGAATCGCACTGACAGGTTTACTGCTCGACTGTGGGAACGAGGCAGGCGGATGTCCCAGACTCTGGCCTGACCAGTCCCCAGGGCCAGTATCCCTGCCATCGCACGCTTCCGGGCCACCTCCCGGCAGTTTCTGAGTCGCCATGCATTCACGAACCGGAATCCCTGTCGCCCCCGGAGTCGCCATCGGCCCGGCCATGCTGTTCGGAGCGGAAAGCTTCCGGATTCCTCAGCGCTTCGTGAGCGTCGATGCCGTCGAAGCGGAACTTGGCCGTTTTGAGTCCGCCCTCAATTTCGTCAGCAGTTCTCTCGAAGAAAACGAGCGGGTTGCGAGGGAACGCCTCGGCGACCAGTACGGTGCAATTTTCGGCGCACATCGCATGATGTTGCAGGATCCCAAGCTGCGCGACGAAATCGAGACCCTGATCCGCTCGAAATGCTTCTCCCCGGAATTCGCGACCAGCCGTGTGCTCAGGAACTACGCTCGCGCGTTCCGCAACCTCGGCAACCCCTACCTCGCCGAACGAGCAGCGGACGTCATCGATCTCGAAAAGCGACTGCTTCGCGCGCTCCTCGGGGAGCAGCACCCGGAACTCTCGCACCTGACCGAAGCGGTCATCATCCTCGCGCACAATCTCACGCCGAGTGAGACTGCGAATCTTGACCGCAAGAACGTGCTCGGTTTTGCCACCGAAGCCGGCGGACACACAAGCCACACAGCCATTCTGGCCGGAGCACTCGAACTGCCTGCCGTCGTTGGGATCGGGCACTTCCTCACCGAAGTTTCCGCTGGCGACATCGTCATCATCGACGGCAACCGCGGCACCGTGATCGTCGACCCCGACGACGAAACACTGGATCGCTATCGAGCCGAGGCCGTCGTCGCGGAATCGCAGACGGAACGGCTCGCAGCGCTGCAAACCGTCGAGGCCACAACGCTCGACGGCACGCGAGTGCATGTCATGGGGAATATCGAATTTCCCCAGGAAGTCGCGCAGTGCCAGAAACGCGGTGCCGACGGCGTCGGCCTGTACCGAACCGAGTTCCTGTACCTCGGAGCGGACCATGCTCCCACTGAAGAGGAACATTACAAAGCGTATTGCGAGGTCATTGAGGCACTGAATGGCCAGCCCGTCACAATCCGCACGCTTGACCTGGGAGCTGATAAAATCCCAGGAAACCACGAGGAGTTCCACACGCGAGCGGACAATCCGGCACTCGGGCTGCGCAGCATCCGGCTGAGCCTGCGCGACATCGACCAGTTCAAGGTCCAGCTGCGGGCGATCCTGCGAGCTGCCGTGAAAGGGCCTGTGCGGATCATGTTTCCGCTGATTACCTCGCTGCTGGAGCTGCGAAAAGCCCGCATGATTCTGGGCGACGTGATCGAGGATCTCGAAGAGTCCGGCGCCGAATTCAACCGCGATGTCGCTGTCGGAATGATGGTTGAGGTTCCCGCTGCCGCCCTCCTGGCAGATCAGTTCGCGAAAGAAGTGGACTTTTTCTCGATAGGTACGAACGATTTGATCCAGTATGCGCTGGCTGTCGACCGGTCGGATCAGGCAGTGGCCAGCTTGTACCGCGCCGGTGATCCTTCTATTCTCCGGCTCATTCGGATGGTCATTGATGCAGCACGCGACCAGGGAATTCCCGTGACCGTGTGCGGCCAGATGAGTTCCGATCCAAAAT
>Ga0070727_10003609_pt1 | contig 13877 bp, 8 predicted proteins | sample tdAd472_FD_66722 | JGI IMG/M metagenome (GOLD analysis project Ga0070727, IMG submission 66722) | Marine sediment microbial communities from the Atlantic coast under amendment with organic carbon and nitrate - tdAd47.2 | ecosystem: Environmental > Aquatic > Marine > Coastal > Sediment | place...
GGGGACGGTCGTCGAGTGGAGCGTCCCGACCGCGGTCGATCTCGACCTGCAGGCGAACCGCCTGGCGATCGGCGCCGAGCTGGGGGGCTTCCCCAGTACGTCGGGAGAGGAGGCGCTGCTCTTCGATCGCGTGGGTTCCGACTGGAGCCTGGTCGCGCGCCTCACGGCCGAGCCGCCCGCGGCCGGGTACGCGACGGCGGTCGCGCTCGGCCCGGACCTGCTGGCCGTGGCCACCGGCGGTGTCTGGCCGGGAACCGTGTTTCCCTACGACCTCTCGCAGCTCGGCAGCCCCTTCCAGGGAGCGACCGAGCCGATCTCGCTCTCCGCGGGGGGCTCGCGGCCGCACGTCATGAACGCGGGCGAGGCGTTCGCGGGCGACCTGTACTTCGTGCTCGGCTCGATCACGGGGACGAGCCCCGGCATCTCGGTACTGGGCGTGGTCCTTCCGCTCAACCTCGACCCGTACTTCATGCTGAGCCTCACCCAGCCGACCGCGACCGCGGTCCAGCCCTCGCTCGGGACCCTGAACTCGACGGGCCAGGCGACGGCGCTCCTGGGTGTTCCGACGGGCCTGGACCCGAGCCTCGCGGGACTCGTCCTCTCCCACGCCTTTCTCGCCGCGGACCCCGTCCTGTTGACGGCCACGCTGGCGAGCAACGCCGTCGGGGTCGCGCTCGCGCCGTAGCCCCTTCGCCGATCCGCGGCGACCGACGCCGGTCGAGAGCTACATCTCGTCCGGCGCGGCGACGCCGAGGATCGTCAGGCCGCAGCGCAAGACGACGCCGACGGCTCGCACCAACCGCAGGCGCGCGGAGGTGAGCGCCGGCTCCTCGCCCAGGACGCGGTGCGCGACGTACCAGCTGTTCGTGTCGCGGCAGAGACCGAGCAGGTACTGCGAGATCTCCGACGGCTCGGCCTTGCGGGCCGCGGACTCCAGGACGTCGGGGTAGCGACCCAGGGCGAGCAAGATCGGAACGGCGTCCTCGAGCAAGGCCCAGTCGGGATCCGCGGCGCCTTCTCCGGCCGCCTCCGCCTTGCGCAGGATCGAAGCCAGGCGCGCGTGCGTGTACTGCACGTAGGGGCCGGTCTCGCCCTCGAAGGAGAGCACCTCGTCCCACTCGAACTTGACGTCCTTGATGCGCTCGCGCTTCAGGTCGTTGAAGATCAGCGCGCCGATGCCCACTTGCTCCGCGATCGCGTCCAGGTCGGCGAGCTCGGGGTTCTTCTCGCGCATCACCTTGCGCGCTTCGTCCACGGCGCGGTCGAGCACGTCTTCCAGGAAGACGACCTTGCCCTCGCGCGTGGAGAGCTTGCCCTCGGGCAGGCTCAGGAGGCCGAACGCGACGTGTTCGATGCGCTCCTCCCACTCGAGGCCCATACGGCGCAGCACGCCCTTGAGCTGGCGGAAGTGGAGCTTCTGTTCCTGGCCGACGACGTAGAGGCAGCGCTCGAAGGCGAACTCGTCCCAGCGCGAGAAGGCCGCCGCGAGGTCGCGCGTGGCGTAGAGCGTCGTGCCGTCGGTCTTTCTCAAGAGGGCCGGCGGCATGTTCTTCTCGAGCTCTTCGAGCACGACGACCAGCGCCCCTTGCGATTCCTCCGTGACGCCCGAGGCCACGATGCGATCGACGGTCTCGTCCAGGTAGGGTTCGTAGTAGGCCTCGCCGCGGATCAGGTCGAAGGTCACACCCAGGCGGTCGTAGACCTTGTTGAACTCGCGCAGGGAGAGCTCGGTGAGCTTCTTCCAGGTCTCGCGAACGTGGCCTTCGGCGCCGGACTCGAGCTCGCGGAACGCGGCGCGCGCTTCTTCCTGGAGCGTCGGGTCGGTCTTCTCTTCCTCGTGGTAGCGGACGTAGACCGCGAGCAGCGCGTGGATGGGCTCGGCGTCCAGGTCGACCGTGTCGCCCCAGCGGTCGAGGGCGGCGACGAGCTTGCCGAACTGGCTGCCCCAGTCGCCGATGTGGTTGATGCCCACCGTGCGGTAGCCGAGCCGGTCGTGCATTCGCTGCACGGCGGCGCCGACGATGGTCGAGCGCAGGTGTCCCACGTGCATCGGCTTCGCGATGTTGGGAGACGAGAGGTCGACGACGACGGTCTTGCCTTGCCCGCGGTCGGAGGCTCCGTAGTTCTCGCCCGAGTCGAGGATGCTCGAGACGACGGTGGTCGCCAGCCGAGCGCGCTCGATCTTGAAGTTGACGTAGGGGCCCGTGGCGACGGCTTCGATGCCTTCGAGGGCCGCGTTCAGCGCACCCGCCAGCTCGCCCGCGATGGCCGGCGGCGCCTTCTTCTGTACCTTGGCGAGCGGAAAGCAGGGGAAGGCGAAGTCGCCCATCGACACGTCCTTGGGGCGTTCGAGGCGAATGCTCGCGCGGTCCAGTCCGGTCTGCTCGGCGATGGCGTCTTGAATGGCGTCCTGGAAGCTCTGCATGGCGCGCAGAGAATACGCCGCGCGCCGTTCTTTGCCGCTAGCAGCTCACTGGTTTCCGTCCAAAATGTCCGCCCGACGTCACATTCCGAGAGACCTCCCGTCTTCACGCCCCATGCAAGTCCAAACGCAACGCATCGACTTTCCCAACGCCCGCGGTGAGCTGCTCTCCGCCCGACTGGAGCTGCCCGTCGACGAGCCCCGGGCCTTCGCGATCTTCGCCCACTGCTTCACGTGCTCCAAGGACGTGGCGGCGGCGACGAGGATCAGCCGAGCGCTCTGCGAGCGGGGGATCGCGGTGCTGCGGTTCGACTTCACGGGGTTGGGCAACAGCGAGGGCGACTTCGCCAACACGAACTTCTCCTCCAACGTGGACGACCTCGTGGCGGCGGCGGAGTTTCTGCGGGAACAGCACCAACCGGCGCGGCTCCTGATCGGCCACAGTCTGGGAGGAGCGGCGGTCCTGGCCGCGGGCGGACGGTTGGCCGAGGTGCGAGCCGTCGTGACCATCGGCGCTCCCAGCGAGCCGCAGCACGTGCTGCACCTGCTCGAAGCCGACCTGGAGTCGATCGAGCGCGAAGGGCAGGCGGACGTCACGCTGGCCGGACGCAAGTTCCGGATCCAGAAGCAGTTCGTCGAGGACGTGGAGGAGAGCCGTCTGCGCGAGACGATTCGCGCGCTCGGCAAGCCGCTCTTGATCCTCCACTCACCTCAGGACGACATCGTCGGTATCGACCAGGCGCGGCGAATCTACGAGGCGGCGGTGCACCCCAAGTCGTTCGTGTCTCTCGACGGCGCGGACCACCTGTTGTCGCGGCGCGAGGACTCCGAGTACGTGGCGGCGACGATCGCGGCCTGGGCGAGTCGCTACCTGCCGATGCGTGAGGCGCCGGCGGCGCGAAGCGAGGAGGGCTTCGTGCGCGTCGAGGAGACGGGCTCGGGCTTCGCCAACCGGATCTCGACATCGCGGCACACGCTGCGCGCCGACGAGCCCGTCTCGGTCGGCGGCACGGACACGGGGCCGACGCCCTACGAGCTCTTGCTGGCGAGCCTGGGAGCCTGCACCTCGATGACCCTGCGCATGTACGCACAGCACAAGGGCATCGAGCTCGAGCGCATCGCCGTGCGGCTGAAGCACGCCAAGATCCACGCGGCGGACTGCGAGAGCTGCGAGTCCACCGAGGGGCGCGTCGATCGCATCGAGCGCGAGCTGGAGCTCACGGGCGACCTGACCGAAGAGCAGCGCCAGCGGATGCTCGAGATCGCCGACCGCTGTCCCGTGCACCGGACGCTCGTGGGGGAGAAGGAGATCGTGACCCGTCTGGCGGAGGCGGGCGCGAAGTCGTGACCGGCTCCGCACCGGTCACGACTTCGGCCTGCCCTGTTCAGCGCGCCGCGACTCGCGGTGCCAGCGTCGTCACTTGCCAGGACGTGGCCAGGGGGCCGGAGTCGGTGACGAAGGTCAGCTTCTTCGCCGCTTCGCCCGGGGTCTCCGGTAGCTTGACCTGGAAGGAGACGAGGCGCGCCTCGCCCGGAGCGAGCCGGTAGCTCTTCGCTCCCGCGACGCTCATGCAGCCGCAGCTGCCCTTCGTGTCGCGGACTTCGCACGGCTCGTCGGAGGCGTTCATCAGCCAGACCGAGCCCTCGACGGTGGACGCGGGTGCGCCCGTGAAGCTCCAGGCGTCGGCGAAGGTGCGGAGCGCTCCGGTTTCGGGCTCGCGTGCCGCGGCCGCTGAGGCCTCGGCCGCCGTCGTGAGGCTCACCGGGACCTCGAGCAGCTCTCCGCCGCGCCCGAGGAACTGAACGCGCACCTTCTTGTCGCCCGCCTTGTCCGGCGCCTGGACGACGACGTCCACGACCTGCCCGCGTTCCGGGGCGAGGGTCGTGGGTTCGAAGCTCGGCAGCTTCGTGCAGCCGCAGGTGCCCTTGGCCGCCGCGAGGTCGACCGGCGCCGAGCCTTCGTTCAAGAGCAGGATCTGCGCGTGGACCTTCTCGCCGATCGCGACCGTGCCCAGCTCGAGGCTGGCGGGGACGGCGCGGAGCGAGGGAGAGCGAGTGTCGCTCGACTGTGCGTGAGCGGCGGTCGCGGTGAGGGAGAGGGCCAGCGCGGCCCCGAGCATCTGGAGTTTCATGGTCGTCTCGTCTTTCGGTGAGGGCATAGCGGTAGCCGTGGCCCTCGCGGGTTTGAGAAAAAGGAAGTCCTGGGGACGCCGCGTGGGCGTCGAGCGCGCTACTCCTCCGGGCGGACGGTCCGGAGGTGTACGGGGAGTCGAATGAGGTCCTGACCCTCGATGGCGATGGTCACGTCCTTGGTTTTGTGGTCACCGATCTGGTCGCTGGGGTTCATGGTGATGACGAGCTCCAGCGACTCGCCCGGCTGCAGCACGCGCCCCTCGACGTCGGGGGTCGCGGTCGTGCAGCCGCAGCTGGTCGTGACCTTCTCGATTGCTCGCGGTCGCGTCCCGCGGTGGACGAGCCGCACGGCCGCGGAGCGCGCGAGCCCGGGAGTCGTCGTCCCGAGGTCGAGCTCGCGCGGCGCGAAGGTGACCGGGGTCTCGAGGTCGGCCGACACCAGCGTCACCGAGAGCGAGCTCTCGATCGGAGCCGGCGCGGGCCGACTCTCCTGCGCGAAGGCGAGGGCGGTGGCGCCGAGCCCGATCCAGAGCGAGGCCGCGAGGGCCGCGCGGCGCCCGATGCGCGGAGGCGCGGGGTCGGCGTGCAGGATGTCTCGGACGCGGCTGACGAGGCCGCTCTCCTTGGAGACGGCGCACAGGACCCGCGCCGGGATGCGCTGGGGGACCAGGTCGAGCAGGGTCTCCGCGTAGTCGACGGGCGTCTCCCCGGTGGCGAGCACCCAGCGGTCGCACGCGCGTTCACTGAGCAGGGCGAGCTTGCGCCGCGTTAGCCAGGCGAGCGGATGCCACGGGAGGGCCGCGACGAAGAGCGAAGAGAAGAGGTCGAACCAGTGGTCGCGCCGCTTCCAGTGCGCGAGCTCGTGACACAGCACGCGCACCTGGGTGCTTGGAGCGAGGTCTTGTTCGGGCAGGAGCACGAGCGGCGTCCGGCTCCAGCACCAGATGGCCGGGGTGTCCACCGCAGGCGTGATGCGAACCCGCGGCAGTCCGCGCACGCCGAGCTTCTGCGCGGCGGTCCGCACGGGAGCGGCGTCCGCGGCGCGCGAGGAACCCTCGATCCGACGCAGCCAGCGCCGCGAGCGGTGGGCGACCCACATGAGTCGAACGAGCAGCAGGCCGGACGCGAGGCTCCAGGCGAGCGCCAGGCGAGCCTCGGTGGTCCACCGACTGGCGAGGATCGGGTCGGACAGCTCCGCCGCACTCGCGCTCGCGGCGGCGGGGCTGGCCGCCGCGCCTTCGAACCAACCCAGGTCGAGCTGGCGGACGAGGGCGCTCGCGAGCGGCGTCGCGATCGCGGCCACGAGGCACAGGGTCAAGAACCAGTGGGCGCGGGCCGGGCGGCGCGAGAGGAGGTGCGCGCCGAGGCACCCCAGCGCCAGGAACAGCGTGGTCTGCCACGCGACGTCGGCGAGGAATCCGCCGTCGAGAATCCAGTCGATCACAGCTGGGCCTCCTCGTCGCGCCGGTCGTCGATCATGCGGCGCAGTTGTTCCAGGTCCTCGGAGCCCAGGCGGTCGTCCTCCAGCAGGTGCTGGAACAGGAGCTTCGGGTCGCCGCGGAAGACGCGGTCGATGAACTTGCCGAGCGAGCTCGTGCCCTCCTCGGCGCGCGAGCTCTCCGCCGAGTAGACATAGGTGCGACCCTCCTTGCGGTGGCCCACCCAGCCGGCGCGTTCGAGCTTCTGCAGGACCGAGAGCACGGTGGTGTAGGCGGGGTCGCGGCCGGTCGCCGCGAGGGCGTCGCGCAGGTCGTGGACGGTGGCCTCGCCGCGCTCCCAGAGCAGTTCCATCACCGCGCGCTGGAGTTCGCCGAGCTCGTGTAGGGGTCTTCTCGTCATGATCGTCTCCTGGACCGCCCTGAGTACGGGGGTCGTAGTACTACGTTAGATAGTATTTCGATCGACGCGCGCTCCAACGTGTGGCGAATCGCGGAAAGGGTGCCGGCTCGGCGCCCTTAGTTCTTTGCGAGCAGGCCTTTAGGGGCCTAGGTGAACTGCTCCCACTCGCGGTTGAGATCGTCCAGGTCGCGCTCGATCTCCGCCAGACGCATCTGCCGGTCCCGGAGCGCCTCCGGGTCGCGGTAGACGGCCTCGCTGCCCAGCTCCTCGGTGAGGGTCTCCTTCTCCTCCTCCAGCTCGATGATCCCGGCCTCGATCTTCTTGAGCCTGTAGGGGTTGGCCTTGGGCTTCTTCCTGGCCGGCTGCGCCTGCGGCTTGGGGGCCTTCTTGGCCTGTTCCTTCCGGCGCTTCTTGGCGGCCAGCTTCTGGGTCTCGGCCTCCTGGTCCGCGCGCGCGAGCTGCGCCCGGTACTCGGTGTAGTTGCCGCGGTAGCGCGTGACCTCGCCGTCGCGCACCTCGAGGATCGTCGTGCACAAACCGTCGAGGAAGGCACGGTCGTGGCTGACGCACACCAGGGCGCCGTCGAACTCGCCGAGCATCTCCTCCAGCGCCGTGCGGGCCGCGAGGTCCAGGTGGTTGGTCGGCTCGTCGAGCGCCATCCAGCTCGGTTTCGACAGGACGAGCCGGGCCAGCGCCAGCCGCGAGCGCTCCCCGCCGGACAGGGTGGAGATGAGCGCCTCGATCCCGTCGCCGCGGAACAGGAAGCGCGCCAGGTGGTCGCGGATCTCCTGGTCGGTCATCTGCGGGTGGTCGAGCCGCATCGTCTGGTACGGCGTCTGATCGGGACGCAGCTCCGAGGTCTCCTGGTCGAAGTAGCCGCAGTGCGCTTTGTGCCCGCGCGAGATCTCGCCCGCCGTGGGGGCGACGCGTCCGGCCAGGACCTTCAGGAGCGACGTCTTGCCCGTGCCGTTGGGGCCGACGATTCCGATGCGCTCGCCGCGCCCGATGCGGACGTCCGCGCCCTTCAGGATCGTGCGCTCGCCGAAGCGAATGACGATGCCCTCGGCCTCGAGGACCATCTCGCCCCCGCGCTCGGTCGCCGCCATGCGGATGACCGGCCGGCGCACGTCGTGGTGCGGTTTCTCCAGGCGCTCGACGCGCTGCATGCGCTTCAGGCGCCCCTTGGCCTCCGCCGTGCGCTGGGTGCCCATGTGGCGCTTGATGAACGCCTCTTCCTTCTTGAGCTCCTCGGTCTGCTGCTTCCAGGCCCGGAAGTCCGTGGCGTAGCGCTCTTCCTTGAGGTCGACGTAGGCCGAGTAGCTGCCGGGGTAGCGCGTGATCGAGCCGAACTCGAGCTCGCAGATGAAGCCCACCGCGCGGTCGAGCAGGCGACGGTCGTGGCTGACGATCAAGACGGCGCTGCCGAGCTGGGCGAGATAGTCCTCCAGCCACTCGATCCCGTTCAGGTCCAGGTGGTTGGTGGGCTCGTCGAGGAGCAGCAGGTCGGGCACCGAGACCAGCTCGCGGGCCAGGGCGGTCCGGCTCTTCTCGCCGCCCGAGAGGGTGCTCGCGTCGCGTTCCCAGAGGAGCCTCGGCAGTCCGATACCCGAGAGGACGGTCTCGACCCGGCGCTCGCTCTCCCAGGCCCCGAGGAACTCCATGCGCTCGGCGAGGCGGCTGTGTTCCTCCACGAGGCGTTCGAGGTCGGCCTCTTCCGCGTGGCCTAGCTCCTCGCCGACGCGCTCGTACTCGGCCGCCGTGCGGGTGGCCTCCGCCAGCCCGGTCTCGACGTAGGAGAGCACCGAGACCCCCGGCTCGAAAGCGGGCCGCTGGGGCACGTAGGCCAGGCGCGCCCCCTTCGCGAGCACCAGCGAGCCGTCGTCCGGGGACTCCTGCCCCTCGAGGATCCGGAGCAGGGTCGTCTTGCCGCCGCCGTTGCGACCGACGATGCCGACCTTCTCCCCGGCCTCGATTCGCAGATCGGTCCCGCGGAGTATCTCGACTCCGGCGAAGATCTTCCGCAGTCCTGTCGCGAGCAAGAGACTCATGGCAAAGAAGCCGCCCATCATAGTTGCTACCATGCTCGCGACCATGCCTGCCCCGCCTCCGGACGCACGATCCTTCCGCGCCGCGGTGACCGCCGTGACTCCCTGCGGGGCCGACGGGGTGCTCTTGCGCCTGCGGCCCGAGGTCGAACTGGGTCCGATCCGGGCCAGCCGCTTCTTCATGATCCGGCGCGAGGACGAGCTCTCGCCCCTGATCCCGCGCCCGTTCTCGGTCTACCGGCAGGCGGGCGGCGAGCTCGAGTTCCTGATCAAGGTCATGGGGCGCGGCACCCGCGCGCTGGCGGAGACCCGGCTGGGCGAGAGCCTGCGGGTGATCGGTCCCCTGGGCAACGGCTGGCCGACCCTGGACGGCGACGGGCCGCCCTGGGTCATGCTCGCCGGCGGCGTGGGTTCAGCGCCCTTCTTCATGGGAATCCAGCAGGCCCTGCGCGGGATGGACGGGCGCGAAGGCCCGCGGCCGGAGGACGTCCACTTCCTCTTCGGGGCCGCGACCGAGGGCTTCCTCTACGACATCGACGCGTTCCGGGAGCTCGGCGTCCAGGTTCACACGGCCACGATGGACGGCTCGAGCGGCTTGCACGGACACGTGCTCCAGCTCCTGGAGAGCCTTCAGGCGGACGGTGTCATTCCGCGCGTGATCCGCCTCCTGGCCTGCGGGCCGGAGCGGATGCTGGAAGCGGTGGAAGACCTGGCCCGCGAGCGCGGGCTCGCCTGCTGGCTGAGCCTCGAGACGCTGATGGGCTGCGGGGTGGGGATCTGCAACGGCTGCCCCGTCCTCACGCGCCCCGAGGGCCCGCGCGGCGACTGGCCGAACGCGAAGTGCTGCGTCGAGGGTCCGGTGTTCAGCATCGAGGAGATCTCGATGCACGCGTCGAGTGCGGAGCCGCAGGCCGCGCCGAACTGTGGCTGAGTCGAATACGGAGTCGCACACCGCGCCGCACCGCGGCTAGACGGCTCGAATGAACTGTGAGCCCAACAGCCGCGGTGCGGCGCGGTGTGCGACTCCGTATTCGACTCAGTGAAGTACCGCGTCAGTCACTCTTCTTCACCTTCGTGCGCGCGTGGAAGGCTTCCCAGCAAACGCGAAGGTGAAGAAGAGTGAATGACGCGGTACTTCAATGACGCGGCACTTCACTCAGAACGTCCCGAAGGTGATGTCCAGGGCGTTCGCGAGCTGGAAGTCGACGCCGTCCGAGGACGAGCCCGCCTGGGCGCTCAGGGTCACTCCGACCAGGATGCACTCGTCGGGGATCGGGATCGCGAAGGGCGTGCCCGGAGAGAAGTTGACCGGGATGAAGTCGATCACGGGGAGGCCGACGAGCAAGGTCCCGTGCAGCACCAGGTCGAGGTTGATCTGGACCGGTGAGAAGACGATGAAGTCGCCGATGGCCGCCGGCTCGAAGGTGGTGTGGTCGACGAAGGGATCCCAGAGGCTGCCCAGGAAAGGCGTCGTGCCCCCCACCATGAAGGCCTCGGGGTTCGGCGGCGAGCCCACGCGCGAGGCCACCAGGGTCGCGACCGGGGTCGCCGTGGCGGAGGCCGGGCCCGAGAGGACTCCCGTCACGTTCTGACCGGGCAGCTCGCCGTAGACGGCGGTGACCCCGAAGGACCCCAGGCTCGCCAGCAGCGAGACGTCGCCGTCGTCCAGCACCTGGAACTCGAAGGTCGCGACGGTGTGCGGCGTCGAGACCACGAGCGGGGTCGTGATTCCCGACAGGGCGCGGAAGAGCGCGTCTCCGTCGGAGACGTCGGAGTTGATCCCGTCCGGGTCGTTGAGGAACCCGGCCGCCAGCCAGCCGTCGGGGCTCGGCGTCACGTTGATGAGGTCGAGCAAGCCGGGATCCCAGGAGATGAGGGCGTCCAGGGACGTGACGGTGGTGGCCGAGGCAGCCGAGAGCACCAGCTCGACCTCCACGAAACAATCGGGCGGAACGTCCTGCAGAGCGGGCGTCAGGGAAACGTCGACGGGAGCGGCGAGCGCGGGCAGCAGGAAGAGAAACGGTGTCATGGTTACCTCGGTCGAATCGGTGGGGACGGAGAGTCTCCGCTCACGGGGCCAGGAACATCGCGAAGCTGGGCAGGATCGAGCTGGGGCGCCGCGTCCGTGAGAGCGGCACTCGAGCGCGTTCCTGCCGAGCCGAGCGCTTGTCTCGAGCGCAGGAGCTGTCGGGTCGGGCGGAACTGGAAAGAGCAGTCGGGCCGGGGCCGGCGCACCCGCGCCGGCCCCGACGTACCTCACGCGACGACTAGCGCCGGCTCGCGCGCATGCGCTTGGAGAGCGCCCTCGAGAAGCCGTGGTAGTCCTCGAAGATCTCGACGTCCTCGACGTCGATGCGTCCGTCCTGGTTGTAGTCGACGGCCGCCATGGTGGCGTTCGTCACCCTCGCCCAGGAACGCGGCTTCGGCTTGTCCGGACCGCTCACGAGCGAGCAACCGCAGCTCGACGTGGTCAGCCAGTTGGTCGTGAGCGAGGAGTAGTCCTCACTGCCGACCGCGCCGTTGTTGCTGAAGTCCGCGTCGCGCGTGCCGTCCCAGGGGCAGCCGCCCGAGAGGGCGATGTCGCCGAACTGCGCCAGGAAGAGCGTCACGTCGTTGATGTCGACGTCACCGTCGTTGTCGGTGTCGCCGCCGTCGAGCACGATCGTCGAGTCGGCGACGTACTTGTTGCCGACGATGCTGAGGGTCGTGTCGCCCCACTTCGTGTGCTGCTCGTCCTTGGAGCACAGGCTCGTCCAGACACCGCACGGGATCTCGATCGTCGTCGTGGCGACGGCGTTCGGTCCGGCGGCCACGAAGGCCAGGGTCGTGTCGATCGAGGAGCCGCAGCTGTCCGGCACGAAGGTGACACAGCGCGAGGTCGCGACCGACCCCGTCAGCTGCACGACGACGTCCACCGCGTTGGTGGCCGTGACCGTGACGTCGAAGGTCTCGGAGCTCTCGTTGCCGCACTCGTCCGTGGCCGTGCAGGTGACGGTCGTCACCCCCACCGGGAAGAACGAACCGCTGGCCGGCGAGCAGACGACCGTCGGGCTCGGGTCGCAGTTGTCCGTGGCCGTCGGATCCGTCCAGCTGACCACCGCACCGAGGCAGCTCCCGGCGTCCGCGGGCTGCGAGAAGTTCGCGGGCGTCCCGGCGAGCACCGGAGCCGTATCGTCCGAGAGGATGCTCGGAGAGTCCTCCAGGCTCGTCGCCAGCGGCGAGCCTCCGAAGCTGACCTCGCTGTCGAACGCCTGACCGAGGTCGAAGGCGACCGAGGTCGTATCGCACTCGGCCACCGTGAAGACCAGCGTCGCGAGCTTCGCATCGCCGTCCGTCTCGGTGAAGGTGTTGCCGTCGAGCCGCAGCTCACCCGCCGCGACCTCCGCCGTCGCGATGCCCTGGATGTGGATATCGAAGGGCGCCGCCGTGTAGGAACTGGCGGAGCCCTCGTAGGTCATGGCCCCGTCGTCGAACTCGAGGAAGGCCTGGTAGCCGGACACGTCCTCGTCATCGGGGTTGCGCAACCACAGCTCGACCTCGATCTGCGTCCCGCCGAGGGACGCGTTCTGGTCCATCTGGCACGGGTTCGCCTCGAGGCTCAGGGTCGCCCCGTCCGCCACGATGATCGTGATGGCCGACTCGGCCACCTGGGTCGCGCCGTCGAAGGCCCGCATGTAGACCTCGTAGCGGCCCGCCACGTTCGGATCGAAAGTGTCGTACGGCGTGTCGTTGAAGAACTCGTAGGTCCAGGAGTTCTGCGCGATGTTGTTGGCCGCGAGTAGGGCCAGGTAGGTCGGCGCGTCACCGGCGGAGGTTCCCCCGCCGTTGGGCGTCGTGTTGTCCCCGATGGCGTGGTCGTAGAACGGAACGGGGATCGACGGGGTGATGTGGTCGAACGTCAGGTAGTCCGTGTCCAGACTGGGGTCGAAGTCCATGCCCAGCTCGTAGGTGTAGTCGCTGAGCTTGGCCGCCGTGGAGTCGTCGTAGTCCGTGTTCACCGACCACTCGAAGCTCCAGAAGGGCGTCGTCGCACCGGCCCAACCGGGGAGCGGCGGAGGTGCGGTGGGCGAACCGGCAGCGAAGGTGTAGGTCCCGTCGCCGTTGCTCATGAACTCGTTCTGGGGCGCGTTGTTCTCGTCGAAGCGCAGCTTGCCGCGCAGGCCCAGCTCGACGCCGTCGACGCGATCGACCGTGAACGACCCGTTGATGTTGCCGGACCCGAACAGGATGTCCGGCGTCACGTTCTGGTCGTAGGGTCCCGGCTGACGCGACGCGTTGTCGAAGGCCAGGAACGGGAACTCGTTGGTCACGAACCACGCGTAGCGGTTGCCGCCGACCGTAGAACCGATCACGTCCGACGCGTCGCTACGCGTCCAGGAAGCCACCTCGTCGCCGTCCGTGTCCAGGACGACGAAGTCGCAGGCGAGGACGCCGGACCCGGAGTCGTAGAAGCGGTGCTCGAAGGTGTACCAGCCGCTCGTCGTGATGGCGACCGGGTCGATACCGCCCTGGGCCCAGCCCGGGGTGTTGTTGCTGGCGGCGAGGACGAAGCGATCGAGACCGGCGCCCACGGAGACGACCTCGGTGGAGTCGAGGAAGGAGCCGTTGAAGACGAAGTCGCGGCGGTGCGTTCCCGTGGTGTTGTTGACAGCGGAGCTGAAGTCGAAGCGCGTGTCGTTCGCGAAGCCGCCGTCCACGTCCAGGTAGATGTCGACGGACGTGATGTAGCCGCCGGTGGGGAAGGTGCTCACCGGGCCGGCACAGCCCGAGGACGCGCAGCCGCAGACTCCGCTGTAGCCGCCCCAGTTGCCCGCGGCGGTGTCGGCCTCGCAGTGCCAGCTACCGGAAGCCGAGGTCACCCCGTTCGTTCCGGACGCGACGCGCGTCGACTCGAACCCCGCTCCGAAGACGTTCCAGCCGAAGTCGTCGACCTCGAAGTCGTTGGCGTAGAAGGGCTCTCCGCAGGCGAAGGTCGTGGTCATCCCCGACCGATAGACCGTGGTCTCGAGCTGGTTGACGTAGACACTGCCGCCCGCGTTGCCCGACCCGATGCCGAACTGCACGCTGGTGATGATCCCGCCGGTGATGAGCGCGTAGACGTCGGCGACCGTCTTGGGACCGCCCCCCACGAGCGTGGGCGACACGGCCATGTCCGCGAGCGTCATGGGCGTCCCGATCGTGCCGGCGCCGGCCGTGCGATCGAAGAACCACCAGAGCCCCGTGGTGTGATCGGTGTACTCGGTCTGCCAGGTCCCGTCCGACGTGCCGCCGTTCAGGTTGCCCGGCTCGTAGATGAGCACCTTGTCCCAGACGTTCTCCCCCGTGCGTCCGGAGGGCGCGGTCGCTCCGTACTCGGAGGTCTTGATCCCGAACTTGAGGGACGCCGTGACGCTCACCGTCCCGTCCCCCATCCAGGAGTACTCGGCCGAGAAGCCCGG
>Ga0070727_10003612_pt1 | contig 13866 bp, 12 predicted proteins | sample tdAd472_FD_66722 | JGI IMG/M metagenome (GOLD analysis project Ga0070727, IMG submission 66722) | Marine sediment microbial communities from the Atlantic coast under amendment with organic carbon and nitrate - tdAd47.2 | ecosystem: Environmental > Aquatic > Marine > Coastal > Sediment | place...
TATCAGTATTGATTCCTTGAACTGGAGTCAGCGGGAACTGGGGAGTATCAAACTGGTCGGCACCCGCTCTCGGTACGGCATCAGTTTTGAAACCCTGCAGATGCAATCCAAGGCCCTTGGTTTTAAGGGGCAGGGTGCGTGGCTGAATATCGGTGGAAAACAAAGTACCCGATTCAACGCCGCCATTGACGGTGGAGAACTCGGTGAACTCACTGACTTGCTGGGTACCGGCAGTGCAATCAAGGGCGGTAAGCTGAGTGGGGATATTCTGGCAAACTGGCCCGGTTCACCCGCCGACTTCAGCCCGGCAACAGTCGAGGCCGAGTTAGACCTCGGGGCCGAAGAGGGCAGGCTGCTCAGTGTCGACAAAGGTGGGGCCGGCAAGTTGCTCAGTCTGTTCAGTCTCAATTCCCTGCAGCGGCGTTTAACGCTCGACTTCACAGACGTGTTCAAGGAAGGCTTCAGTTTCGACAAAATGCAGGGGCACTTTGTGGTCACGGAGGGTAATGCATTTACCGATGACTTTACCATCAAGGGGACGTCCGCGACCATCGAGGTTAGCGGTCGAACCGGCCTGGTTGCACAGGATTATGACCAGCGGGTCACGGTGATACCACAGGTCAGCTCAACCTTGCCGATTGCAGGCGCGATAGCAGGTGGGCCGGTGGTAGGTGCCGCGGTGTTCCTCGCCGACAAACTGGTCGGAGACAAGTTCAATCGCATTACCCGGGTCCGCTATCAGGTTAGTGGAAGCTGGGATGATCCGGTGTACAGGAAGCTGGAGCAGAAGAGCAGGGATGGCAATCGTGTAGGGATAGATGCGGATGAGCCCTAGGCAGGTATTCGGTGAGCGCTGTGCTATGCTCTGCCTATGAAAACGGTAGCCTTTTTGTCGCTGATGCTGATTTCTCCACACATGCCCGCTGAAACAGAGCAGTGGGTATTAGCGGCAGACACATGGGCAAGTCCAAGGGATGGGCAGACGGTCGCGCGGATGTCTCCTTTGCCTGAGGTGATATCCAGCTGGTCTGCGAACAACGGCCAACGTCTGCTCATCCGCTATCCGGGGGGGGAAGAAGGTTTGTTGTGGGCGCATGAACTGCGTTCCTGGCTGGTCGCGCTGGGTGTGCCACTGGACGACCAGGAACTGGTGGCGGGCAGTCATCAGGCCGATCGCATTGAAATGGAGCTGACGAGGTAAGAATAAGTGACAACGGTAGCCTGTATACAAATGGCATCCGGACCCGCGGTCGGAGCGAATCTCCTGGAAGCGGAACGCCTGATCGGTATGGCGGCAGACAGGGGCGCCGAACTCGTTGTGCTGCCGGAAAACTTTGCCATCATGGGCAAGGAGGAAAGCGACAAGGTGGCGGTGCGCGAATCCGACGACGGCGGCCCCATTCAGGATTTTCTTTCCCAGCAAGCCGTGAAACAGGGGGTCTGGCTGGTGGGTGGCACGGTGCCCATGGTGGCAAAGGCAGATAACAAGATTCGTGCAGCCTGTCTACTGTACGATGATCAGGGAGTGCGGGCAGCGCGCTATGACAAGATTCATCTGTTTGACGTCTCGCTTGTCGATAGCGAGGAAAGCTACGCCGAATCAGAGGCCATCGAGTCAGGGGATCAGGCCGTCGTCGTCGATACGCCGTTTGGAAAACTGGGGCTGGCGGTTTGTTACGATCTGCGTTTCCCCGAGTTATTTCGCACCATGCTTGACCAGGGTATGGACATCATTGCGATGCCTTCTGCGTTCACCGCCATTACCGGCAAAGCGCACTGGAGTATCCTGGTGCGCGCCCGCGCGATTGAGAACCTGTGCTATGTGCTGGCAGCCGGCCAGGGTGGTTATCACGTTAACGGGCGTCAAACGTATGGCCACAGTATGATCGTAGATCCCTGGGGACAGGTCATGAACGAACTGGCCAATGGTTCCGGTCTGGTATGTGCAGATATAGACCTGGAGCGTCTTAATAATATCCGCCGCACGTTTCCGGCACTGGAGCATCGCAATATCGTCTGCCGGGTGTTCTGATTACACGAGACCTGCGAAGGGCTCCACGTAAACAGTGTCGCCGGGTTCGACACTGCCTGATGCCGTCGGCAGGATAATGAAGCAATTGGCAGCGCTCATGGAACTCAGCATTCCGGAACCCTGCGCCCCGGTTCTCGATACCGAGAGACTGCCGTCATCTGCGATTTTCAAGCGACCGCGCTGGAATTCCATGCGCCCCGGTCTTTTCCTGAGCCTGGACTGGCACGGCACTTTAAAGCGTGCCGGACGAACATCGCTCTGGCCCATCATGCGTCGCAGTGCAGGTTGGACGAATTCATAGAAGGTAACCATGACTGCAACCGGATTACCCGGCAGTCCGAAGAACAGCGCGTCGTTGACCGTGCCGAATGCCAACGGACGACCGGGTTTTATGGCCAGCTTCCAGAAATCCACTGTGCCGGTTTCGGCAAGTATTTCCCTGATGAAATCGGCTTCGCCGACGGACACTCCGCCGGTGGTGATAACCACGTCTGCCATGCTGGCAGCGTACTGAAAGGCTTCACTGATAGCATCACGCTGGTCAGTTATCACACCCATATCAAGCGATTCCACATTCAGGCGCGCCAGCATGCCGTGTAAGGTATAACGGTTACTGTCATAGATTTCCCCTTCTGCCAGAGGCTCACCGATTGAGCGCAGCTCGTCCCCGGTCGAGAAAAAAGCCACCCGTAGTCTGCGTGCAAGCTTGATTTCAGCGATTCCCAGTGAGGCAAACAGGCCGAGCTCGGCGGGGGATATGTTTTTTCCCGCCGATACAGCCACCTCACCGATGGCGAGATCCTCGCCGGCCTGGCGGACATTCTGTCCTGGTTGATGGCCAGCTCCGACACGTATCATGTTATCAACGCATTCGACCCGCTCCTGCATAATGACCGTATCCGTGCCCTCAGGCATTTTCGCCCCGGTCATGATTCGTACGCACTGATTTTCCTGTGCAGAGCCATGGTAAGGTCGTCCAGCCCAGGCTGTGCCAATTACCGTTAGCATCGTCGTGGAATCATCTGCCGGTAAATCGGATGACCGCACAGCGTAGCCGTCCATTGCCGAATTGGTGTGCGCCGGCACATTAACAGTGGAAACTATGTCCTCTGCAAGCGTTCTGTTGAGTGTACTGCGCACAGCGATTTTCTCGCATCCGCCAACAGGCCTGATAAGAGCCTCTATGCGATGTTCGGCTTCTTCAGCGCTGAGGGTGTCGGGGTCAAAGTCGTCTGCGCAACTGGGCTGCGTTGGTATCCTGTCGTCGCTGGTCATGTTATGTGAACATCCTTTTGATGCACCATTTTCTGTTCCACGCTTTCCTTGTCGTCCGGTGTATTGATATTGATAAAGGCATCGGGCCAGTCAGAGAAGTCCGTTTTTACCAGCCGGTGCTCGGCATACCAGGTATCGATCTTGCGTCCGCCATCCTCGAGGTAAGTCATCAGGCTGGGCAGCAGTTCTTTGCGCAACAGGGCGAATACAGGCTGCATGCGTGTGCTGTCGTGCGCGACACTGATATCCGCCCGTTTATCTTCCAGTTCACGGAACAGTCTCTCGGCGAGTACCGGAGGGATGAAAGGGGAGTCGCAGGGCACGGTCAGAAGATAATCGGTGTTGCTGGCCTGCATGCCGCTGGCCATGCCCACCAGTGGGCCGAAAAACTCACCCATCATATCCTCGATCACCGGGTAAGCGTAGCGACGGTACTGATCGAGATTCCGGTTGGCATTAATCAGTATGCCGCCAACCTGCGGAGTCAGGGCGGTGATGATATGTTCGATCATCGCTCGGCCATTGATTTCAATCAGCCCCTTGTCCTGTCCACGCATTCGCCGTGCAAGCCCTCCGGCAAGTATGACGGCGGTTATCTGCTGTTTCGGGATGGTAGTGTTTTTCTTCATAGTTGTGTTTGATCGATTAACAGGGTTTTTGTTCTCCAGTTCGGCGTTGTCTTCAAGGTAACTATCTGCGGATGGTTCGCTTGATTCATAAGTTTTATGTTGCTTGGATAGCCGGTATCCCTGCTCCATATTACGCTGGAACAGGAAGGGTTTGACAACAGTATATCTGCAGGGGCCCGTTTTGCAGAGATGCCGGTGCTCGTCCCCTATCAGGGTGGAGATATGTGGTTCGTGACTGGTCACGATGCTGCTCACTCCCTCCGATTTGAGGCGCTTGATAAGGTGGATCGTCTGCTCCCTGGCGTTGATATCCATACTGGCGAGCGGTTCGTCGAGTAACAGCAGCCTTGGCGACAATACCCGCGCCCGCGTCAAGGCGACGCGCTGTTTTTCCCCTCCCGAGAGCTGGCGTGCATTTCTCGTGGCAAGTTTCGAGAGTTGGGCCCATTGTAGCGCCTGATCTACCTTTTCATCGACCTGAGCCCGCTTCAGGCCGCTACGGCGCAGTCCATAGGCGATATTCTCTGCGACAGATTTATCGAACATATAGGGTTGCTGGTGCAGGTAGACAACGTCATGGCGCAATTTATGCTGTGCGAGCTTCCAGGGCAGGTGCTCACCGTCATAGAGGATATCCGCATGATCCGGTTTATCCAGTCCTGCCAGAATCTTGAGCAGGGTGGTTTTTCCCGCACCATTGCGACCGCTCAGGACGATGCAGGTATTTGCGCGGATACTGAATTCATCGATGTCGAACAGGCGTTCTCCACCGTTTATGGATTTGCGCAGGTGCTTGAGCTGCAGAAAGACACTCACAGTGCGGCGTCGTCTCTGGCTTGCATGAAGGTCAGAGCAAAATTCAGCAGCAGCGCTGACAGCAACAATATGATGCCCAGGGCAATACCCTGCGCGAACTCTCCCTTGCTGGTTTCCAGTGCGATTGCGGTGGTGATGTTGCGGGTGTAATTCAATATGTTGCCGCCTATCATCATGGAACTGCCAACTTCCGCGATAATCCGGCCGAATGCCGCTGTGACCGCGGCAATGAGTCCATAACGAACCTCATACATCAGTGTCAGCATGGCCTGCCAGGGCTTGGCGCCAAGGGTTACGGCAGTCTCCCAGGCGCGTTGATCCGCCGCCTGAAGGGTGGCGTGGCTGAACGCGACCAGCAATGGAAAGCACAGAACAATCTGACCGATAACCATCCCGCTCTGGGTGAACAGAAGCCGGAGATCGCCGAATGGGCCGTTTCTTGACAGCAGCATGTATATGGTGAGTCCGACCACTACAGCGGGAAGGGCCAGCAGGGTATTGAACGTGGATATCAGCACGCGTCGTCCCGGAAATCGTGTATGTGCGAGCAGGAAGGCAAGCAGAAAGGCGACCGGTGTCGCAATCAGTACAGCGCGCAGCGATACGCTGAAAGAGATGCTGACGATGCTCCATAGTGCGGGATCACCGCTAAACAGCAGTACCAGTGCCTGTCGACTGGTCTCAAGCAGTTGCGCCATGGATTACTTCGCAGACTGAACCGGGTCGTGCATAGGTACGAACAGCCTTTGCTCATCGATGGTGAAATTTCCAATCATGTTCTGGGCCGCTGGCGAGGTGATCCAGTTGATCAAGGCCATGGCTCCGCTGTAGTTTGCGTCGGGATACCTGGCCGGATTGGCGGCGATAATGCCATAGGGGTTGAACAGGCGTTTGTCACCCTCTGTGACTATCACCAGAGGTACCTTGTTCCGGTAAGCAAGCCAGGTGCCGCGGTCCGTCAATGAGTAAGCGTCGAGTTCCCCCGCTATCTGCAATACCTTGCCCATGCCCTGGCCTGCCTCCCTGTACCACTGTCCCTGCGGTGAAATGCCGGCTTGTTCCCAGAGCTGCAACTCCTTCTTGTGAGTGCCGGACGTGTCTCCCCTGGAGATGAACAGGCTGTTGCTGGCCACGATGCGCGACAGCGCGTTGGTTGCATCTGCTGTGCCTCGGATGTCTGCCGGGTCACTGTCCGGTCCAACCAGCACGAAATCGTTGTACATGACGTCACGGCGATTGACAGCGTAACCCTCGGCGACCAGTTTATCCTCTGCGCTCCGGGCATGCACCAGGACGACATCGACATCGCCCTCACGGAGCAGGCGCAACGCCTTGCCGGTGCCTACCGAAATCACCTTAACTTTGTATGCCTTGTCTTTTTCAAAGGCCGGCAACAGAGTATCCAGCAAGCCTGAATTGTCGGTACTGGTCGTGGTGGCCAAGTGTATGAAGGCGGTATCAGCCATGCTTGTGCAGGTTCCGGCAATAAAGACAATAAGCCAGAAAGCCGTTTTGTACAGTACATTTTTCATGTCTGTCCGTTAAGAATCTTATGATGTTGTTGTTGAGGCCGGGCATCGTAGATGATGTTTTCCGCACCATTGTAAACCAGGAAGTGTTTGCCTTTTGCGCGGGCAATCATTATTACGCCGAGCTCCTGTGCCAGTTCCAGGCCCATATTGGTGACGCCGGAACGGGATAATAATACCGGTATCCCCATTTGCGCGGTTTTCATGACAATCTCTGATGTCAGTCGGCCGGTGGTGTAGAAGATCTTGTCGCCACCTGCCAGGTATTCGAGCCACATCGATCCGGCGATGGCGTCGGCAGCATTGTGGCGTCCGACGTCTTCGACGAAAAGCAGGATGTCTGTTTGCCGGCACAGGCCACAGCCGTGCACCGCCCCGGCGCGTTTATAGATTTCGTTTTGCTGGCGAATATTGTCCAGCAGCCCGTAGATCATCGATTGGTGTACGGATACCTCGGGCAAGCTGACGGTGTAGAGTGCATCCAGTGTGCAGCTGAATACAGTGCCTTGACCGCAGCCGGTTGTGACGGTGCGCTTCTTCAATTTCTCGTCCCAGCCTGCGATACCTTCCCAGGTGCTTACCTGGACAGATTCGCTGCGCCAGTCTACAGAAACATCCTTGATCTGCTTCAATTCCTGAATAAAACGTTGATTACGCAGATAACCAATAGTGAGGGCTTCCGGGTGGGTGCCGAGTGTCATCAGGGTGACGATTTCGCGCCCATCCACATACAGCGTCAACGGTGACTCTCCGGCGACATGAACCTGCCGGGATTTCCCCTGTTCATCAAGCGCGGTAACCGGGTGTGTCGGCGACAGACCTTCCTGACTCATGCTGGGGCGATAGCGGTGCTCGGACAATTCAACCCCCCTCGGCAGCAGGTTTTGTTGTGCTGCACCGTGGCCGGGTGTGCTCATGTATGTCTGTCACTTTGGGCCTATAATGATACTGTATTGTTATCCGGGTCCGATTTGAAGGTATTGATAATGGATAAGACCTTTCCTGTCTCGATTATAGTGGGCTTTCAGAGTACTTGCGATAGCCGCTGGGAAAGTGGGTATTGGAAAGTGACAGGGCTGGTAGCCGGCGGATCTGCCGGCGGGGAAGGAATCCACCGGCAGCCGCTGCATGCGGCCACTGAAGGCACACAATATCTATGGACAGGTTTAAGTGTAGAACTGCACAGGGATGATGCGGAGAGTTACTATTTCAATATTATCAGTGATACACCGCGGGTATTCGTTATCTGCAGCCAGCAGGAGTCGGAGCCGCTTAAACCATTCATTGCCACCCTGAGTTATGATGAGGCTGCTTCCTACATGGAGGCGGATGATGTCGTGGAATCCGTGGCAATGCCGGCCGAATTATATCGCTGGGTTGAACAGTATGTGCTGGAAAATTACCTCCCGGAGAAAAGAAAGAAACGCAAGCGGGATAACTGGAAGGAGGCTGATAGTGATCGATCCGGAAGACGCTGATACGGAAACCGGGTTTGACGGAAGCGACGATGACGAGGGTTTTCTGGCGCGCTGGTCGCGGCGCAAGCAGGCCGGTTACCTGAACCACGAGCATCCGTCGGCTGCCGGTCCGAAGACAGTATCAGGTGAATCACAGCCAGCAGACGATCCGCGACAGGCGACAGCACGGCCGCCATTGACCGATGAGGATATGCCCCCCGTGGATTCGCTGGATGATAAAAGCGACTATGCGCCTTTTATGTCACCCGGGGTCAGCGAACCGCTGAGAACACAGGCGCTGCGCAAGCTTTTTCATCTGCCCGGATTACATGTGCCTGATGGTTTGGACGACTATGACGATGATTTCACACAATTTGCCAAACTCGGCAATATTGTTACCCATGAAATGGAGCGCATGCTGGTGCGCGAGAGGCAGGCAGCAGAAGCGTCGCAGGCTGCGTCAGAGCCCGGTCAGGTGGATGTTGCAAGTGAAGCTGAAGCGGTGCAAAACGATATGGCGGACGGGATGGTCGGTAATGCAGAGGATGTTCCCAGCGATGGAGACGAACAAAGTGACCGGGCAGGGGTTGTCTCTTCTTCTCAAGAATTTAACCCCAAAGGGCACGAAGGACACGAAGGGACAAGCGGTTAGATGAGTAGTACGCAAGCGGATCTCCTGACCGGGCTCTCGGCCGTAACCGGGAACGGACTTGCGCGCAGCACGGCATGTACGGTTGCCGCCACAACAGAGCGGCAACCTGCTGCAGCGATATCCTACCAGTCGACTGGCAGGCTTCTCATTGTTGGCGCAGAGGCCGACGCATTGGCGGCCGCTGAACAATTCAAGGGGCGTGGCAACTTAAGGTACACCGTTCTTGTAGCGGAACAAGGTCAACCCGGCGGTGAGTCGGAAGGCACTGCACTTGTACGGGGTACGGTTAATTCAATTTCGGGTCACCTCGGGAAGTTCAGGGTTGAGCTGGAGTCACCAGCCGCAGCGGCCGCATTGAAGATGGCTGCAGGCAATACCGAAGGATGCTTTGATCTGGTGCTTGATCTGAGTAGCCCCCCATTCCTGTGCAGCGAGATTCTGCCACCTGGTTATTACGCGCCGTCTGAATCCGCCGCGCTGCAACAGGCGCTGCAGGAACTTCCGACGCTGGTTGGGGAATTCGAGAAACCAGAGTATTTTCGCTATAACGCCTCGATATGTGCGCATGGCAGAAGCGGTATCACCGCCTGTACGCGCTGTCTGGATGCCTGCCCGACTGATGCCATTATCTCCATTGGCGACAGTATTCAGGTGGACCCGAATCTTTGCCAGGGCGCGGGCAGTTGTGCGACTGTATGCCCCACCGGCGCCATCAGTTATGGCTATCCGCGCCTCAGCGACACCCTGCAAAGGCTGCGTACCCTGCTGAAAACCTACCGGCAGGAAGGTGGGACCGAGGCGGTATTGCTACTGCATGATGCGGAGGGTGGCCGGCGACGGCTTGCGGCAATGGCGCCGCAATTGCCGGAAAATGTTATTCCGTTTGAGATTGAGGAGCTGGGCAGTACGGGTATGGACACCTGGCTTGCGGCGCTGGCTTACGGTGCGTCGGCGCTGTGGTTGCTGGCTACCCCGGGTCTGCCCGCTTCTGTCATGACGGCCATCGCGGCACAGTTGAACATTGCCCGGGCTATTCTGGAAGGGATGGGGTATCCCGCTGATGTGCTGCAGATAAGCGGCCCGGATCGCGAGGCGCTGCGGCAGCTGCTCAATAGCCGCTTACCGGTATTCGCGCCCGAGCGCGCCGAATTTGCAGCGCTGGATGAGAAACGGTCCGTCATCCGTCTTGCCGTAGACCATCTGTATGAACAGGCGCCCGCACCGCGGCCACTGGTCTCTCTGCCGGCGGGTTCCCCGTTTGGTGAAGTCGAAGTCAGCGCCGAACGATGCACGCTATGCATGGCCTGCGTGTCACAATGCCCTGCCAATGCCTTGTCGGCGGGTGATGAAAAGCCGCAGCTGAAGTTTATTGAAGCCAACTGTGTGCAGTGCGGACTGTGTTGCAGAAGCTGTCCCGAGGACGCCATCGCCGCCTCACCGCGTTTTCTGTATGACGCTGTCAAGCGCAACAGGATGCGTGTCCTCCACGAAGAGGAACCGTTTTGCTGCATTCGTTGTGGTAAAGCCTTTGCCACGCGCAGCGTGATCGAACGAATCACGCACAAAATGAAGGGGCATCCCATGTTCGGTGGCGAAGCACTGGCGCGTATCAGCATGTGCGACGACTGCCGCGTCAAGGCGATCTACGAGGACGAACAGGCCGGTCATGCCGGTATTTCCACTGGAGATGGTAAGTGAATACAGAGGGGAAGGAAGCGCATGCCGGTGCAGATCCTGACCAGGGAGAGCGTGCCCGCGCCGATATCTACCGGCTGCTGGCTGCACTGCTGGCCGGGCCACCCGAACAGGCGCTGCTGGAGCTGCTACGTACCCTGGAGCCTGACACAACAAGCGGTAGTTCGATGAATTCCACCTGGCAGGAGCTGAGGGCAGCGGCGGAGAACTCCGGGTCACACGACGTTGGAGAAGAATACTTCAATTTATTCATAGGCTTGGGGCGTGGCGAGCTGGTTCCCTATGCGTCGTGGTATGTGCATGGCTTGCTAATGGAAAAACTGTTGGCGTCTTTGCGTGACGAGCTTGCTGTACTGGGATTAGAGCGGGAGGACGGTGTTTCAGAGCCGGAAGATCATGTCGCCGCATTGTGTGAAGTGATGGGGATGATTATTTGCGATTCTGAGCTATCCTTAAGACAGACGGATTTCTTCGCGACCTATCTGGATCCCTGGATGGGGCGTTTTTTTGTTGATCTGGAAGAAGCCGAAACAGCCGTTTTCTATAAAGTGGTCGGGCGTCTGGGCCAACAGTTTCTGGATGTAGAGCGGCAATATTTTTCGTTGCCGGAATAGTGAACTTGATGAAGCATTCCGCAGTCACTGCAGTTGACATGCTGTGCTTCCAGTGGAGAGGAAAATGAAAGGACGACCCGCTCAGTACCCAACAGACCGCAGGTTGTTTCTCAAAGGTGTTATTGCGGCAGGTGGCGCAACAGCCCTGACGGCGGTCTCAGCGCCCCATCTCGCAGACCCGCCCGAGGACAAACAGGCAACCGCAGGCGGGAATCCTGATGCTGTTTCACAGGGTTACCGGGAAACGGCCCACGTCAAAGCGTATTACCGGACACTCAGGGACTGAGACACAGATCGCGTCGCCCTCGCTGTCGGCGCGGTGTACGCTGTCGTAAAGTGTAATTCTCCAACGCAGGAGGCATGACCATGAAACTGGTTAGAAAACAACGAGGCAGTCACCCCCTCAACGCAGACAGTCCGATTCTGAATGCCACCATGGACCGTCGAACATTCCTCAGGCGTTCCGGTATCACGGTCGGCGGTGTGGCAGCGGCGAGTTCCCTGTCCGCGTCCATGATGAAAAAGGCGGCGGCAGCCGATGTACCCGCCAGCACGGACGCCGGCAAGGTCAAGCAGGTGAGATCCATCTGCACCCATTGTTCAGTCGGCTGCGGCATTTACGCAGAAGTGGAAAACGGTGTCTGGACGGGTCAGGAACCCGCCTTCGACCATCCTTTCAGCCGCGGAGCGCATTGCGCCAAGGGCGCATCGGTGCGGGAGCACGGTCACGGCGAGCGTCGCCTGAAGTACCCCACCAAGCTGGTCAATGGCAAGTGGACCAAGGTTTCCTGGGAGCAGGCGATCGACGAGATCGGCGACCAGATGCTGCAGATCCGCGAGCAATCCGGTCCTGATTCGGTGTACTGGCTGGGTTCCGCCAAACACAATAATGAACAGGCGTATCTGTTTCGCAAGTTTGCCGCACTGTGGGGGACCAATAACGTCGACCACCAGGCACGCATCTGCCATTCAACCACGGTAGCCGGTGTTGCCAACACCTGGGGCTACGGTGCGATGACCAACTCATATAACGATATACACAACAGCCAGGCGATACTGATCATCGGCGGTAATCCTGCCGAGGCACACCCGGTTTCCCTGCAGCATATCTTTCGCGCCACGGAACGTAACCAGGCGCCGCTGATCGTCATCGATCCGCGCTTCACCCGCACCGCGGCGCACGCTGACCTGTACATGCGGCTGCGACCCGGTACCGACGTTCCGGTTGTCTGGGGCATGCTCTGGCACATCTTCCAGAACGGCTGGGAAGACAAGGAATTTATCCGCCAACGGGTCTACGGCATGGACGATATCCGCGCGGAAGTGGCCAAATGGACGCCGGACGAAGTGGAACGCGTTTCCGGAGTGCCGGAAGAGACGATAAAACGCGCGGCCAAGATCATGGCCGATAATCGGCCGGGCACCTTCATCTGGTGCATGGGCGGCACGCAGCACACCATCGGCAATAACAACACCCGTGCCTACTGCGTTTTCCAGCTCGCGCTGGGCAACATGGGGGTTGCCGGCGGTGGAACCAATATCTTCCGTGGCCACGACAATGTGCAGGGTGCCACCGATTTCGGTGTGCTAAGCCATACACTGCCGGGCTACTATGGCCTGGCGGAAGGTTCCTGGAAACACTGGGCCAAGGTATGGGATGTGGACTATGAGTGGCTGGCCGGGCAATTTGACCCGGGCAGTTATGAAGAAGCCAAGGGTAAACCGGCCAAACCCATGAACACCAAGGGCATCCCGGTCTCGCGCTGGATCGATGGTGTGCTGGAGAACAAGGACAACATAGCGCAGCAGGACAACGTGCGTGCCATGGTGTTCTGGGGGCATGCCCCCAACAGTCAGACGCGCGGCAAGCAGATGAAAGAGGCCATGGAAAAGCTGGATCTGATGGTTATCATCGATCCCTATCCGACCGCCAGTGCCGTCATGCAGGATCGTACAGACGGCGTCTACCTTTTACCGGCGGCCACGCAATTCGAAACCTATGGTTCGGTGACGGCATCCAATCGCTCACTGCAGTGGCGCGACAAGGTCATCGATCCCCTGTTCGAGTCGCTGCCCGATCACACCATTATGTACAAGTTGTCCAACAAACTGGGGTTTGGCGAGCAGCTGTGCAAGAACATCAAGGTAAACGGCGAGGAGCCCCTGATCGAGGACATCACGCGCGAGTTCAACAAGGGCATGTGGACCATCGGTTATACCGGCCAGAGTCCGGAGCGACTGAAACAGCATCAGCAGAACTGGCATACCTTCGATTACACCAGCCTGGAAGCCAAAGGCGGTCCGGTCAACGGCGATTACTACGGTATGCCCTGGCCGTGTTGGGGAACGGCCGGGATGGGGCATCCGGGAACGCCGAATCTGTACGACACCAGCAAGCCGGTAGCCAGGGGTGGACTGAATTTCCGGGCCCGTTTCGGCGTCGAGCGCGACGGCGTCAACCTGCTCGCCGAAGGATCCTACCCGCAGGGTAACGAAATCAAGGACGGCCACCCGGAATTTACCGCCGACATGCTCCAAAAACTGGGTTGGTGGGATGATCTGACAGACGATGAAAAGCAGCTGGCGGAGGGCAAGAACTGGAAGACCGATCTTTCCGGTGGTATCCAGCGGGTGGCTATCAAACACGGTTGCGCACCGTTTGGCAATGCCAAGGCCCGCACCGTCGTCTGGACCTTCCCAGACCCGGTTCCTGTGCACCGCGAACCGTTATACACATCGCGGCGCGATCTGGTGGAGAAATATCCCAGCTACGAAGATCGCAAATCATTCTATCGACTGCCCACCCGCTACGAGTCCATACAGGCCAAGGACTACACCGGTGAGTATCCGCTGATTATGACCAGTGGCCGCCTGGTGGAATACGAAGGCGGCGGTGACGAGACCCGCTCGAATCCCTGGCTGGCTGAACTGCAGCAGCATATGTTCGCCGAAATCAATATCGTCGATGCCAATAATAACGGCATCAGGGACGGCGATCAGATCTGGCTGGAAGGCCCGGAAGGAGCGCGCATCAAGGTGATGGCCAAGGTGACACAGGAAGGTGTCGCCGCCGGGGTGGTGTGGATGCCGTTCCACTTCGGCGGTCACTTCGAGGGCAGGGATCTGAGGGATAAATACCCGAAGGGCAGCGATCCCTACGTACTGGG
>Ga0070727_10003613_pt1 | contig 13861 bp, 13 predicted proteins | sample tdAd472_FD_66722 | JGI IMG/M metagenome (GOLD analysis project Ga0070727, IMG submission 66722) | Marine sediment microbial communities from the Atlantic coast under amendment with organic carbon and nitrate - tdAd47.2 | ecosystem: Environmental > Aquatic > Marine > Coastal > Sediment | place...
TGTCAGTCACATGTTTGGCTTTATCAACGGCATCATACGTGCCTAAAATTCCAACACTTACCGAGGTGCCCCAGGTCACAACGAGATCGGGTTTTGATTGTTTGATTTCATCAACAAAACCCGGCAATTTCTTTTTGTCTCGCGCCGCATCCCGATGTATCAGCTCGTATTTTATACCGCGCGTGTCCAGGTACTCTTTGAACCCTTCGCATCCCTCTTCAAAGCCGCGCCATGTGACAAGATAGATGCTTTTTGTGCTATCTGCGGCCTGAACGGGCACAGCGGTGATGGCAGCGAAAACCGCCAAAGTAAGCCCTAAAAGGATGCTAGCTGTTTTCGTCATACTTAAGCCCCTTGCTGTTATTGTGCTTTTTGGTCGGGACGAAATAATATCGCCAGAATTGTACTCTTAATAGATTAGGTTCTATGGGAGCATTTTTAAAGGCTTTCGCCGTTTTTGATCAAATCACTTCAAATGCCAAAATTGCCCATCCGACAATGATTGGCAGGTTGGTCCAGCATGCCAATCATGGCGTAAAGGTTATTTCCATAGCCTGCCCCTCTTTAAGCGGAACGATGAGCTTGCCGTCATCGCTGAGGATGAAGTCTTGGGTGATAGGCTCGGGCAAAGGGATGTTCAGGAGTTCCTTAAAAGTCCCACCGGCGAAGGTGACGACCCGAATGGCCCGCCGTAAATCATCTGGCAGAATGATTTCTGGGATGCCGTCGCCATCGAGGTCTTCAACCAGCGACAGGCCGATGTTTCTTGAGCCGTGGGCATGGTTGGAGAATCCCCAGGCATAGGTGACTTTTTTTATTGTGCGGACTTTCTTGCGTAAGAGGCGGAGTATGCCGCCAATGTGCGGCGTTTCAACAATGGCAATCTCTGTTTCCCCATCACCATCAAAATCGCCTACACCGACTGGATTGAGCCACCGGTATGGAAGATGAATAGGTTCGTTTTCGGCGACGATTACCAGTTCACCTCTACCGGGCGCAAGGATCGCGACGGCTGATCCTGATTCTAAATATGAGCGCACGACCATAAGCTCGTCTTTGCCGTCCCCATCCACATCGACAATGCGCACCATGCGATCTTCGAAAACGGACTCTGAATCCAGGTGGTGTTTTAGTATCCGCCCGTCTTTCATTTGAGCGGCCACAGTACGGGCTTCAATGGCGTCACCAAGCACCCCATGGTCATATCGTTTTGTTGGGCCTTCAAGCCAGGCGCTGGCGATATATCCATCGCCATAGGTGACAATGCCATCAGGTAGGCCATTGACCGGTGCATAGTCTTCTTGGGGGGGCGGCAGATTCCAAGGTTTGAGCAGCCGTGTCTTGGCCTCCAGTGCGAAAGCTGGTGGGGCAAAAACGGCTAGTGCAAGAATGCTCAAAAAGATCCACCGAAACATGGCGGCTATTAAAGACTGTTTGAAGCAAAAAACAAGGGCGGAGCCGAAGCCCCGCCCTTGCGGTATTCAATAAGCCGGTAAAATGGCTTAGGCCATATACTGGCCACCGTTGGCTGACAGGGTCGAGCCGGTGATGAAGCCAGCTTCATCGGCAGCCAGGAAGTTCACGCAACGGGCAATTTCGGAAGCTTCGCCGAGGCGGCCAACCGGAATTTGCGGGATGATGACTTCGTTTAGGACTTTCTCAGGAACCGCCATAACCATTTCGGTGCCAATGTAGCCTGGAGCCACGACGTTAGCCGTGATGCCCTTGGCTGCAGTTTCCAAGGCCAGAGCCTTGGTAAAGCCGATGAGGCCTGCTTTGGCAGCCGAGTAGTTGGACTGGCCGAACTGACCTTTTTGGCCGTTGACCGAGCTGATGTTGATGATACGACCAAACTTGGCGTCACGCATCTTGTCGATGACCAGTTTGCTGAGATTGAAGATGGAGGTCAGGTCGGTATTGATCACCGCGTTCCATGCCTCGGGAGACATTTTGTGCAGTGGCTTATCCCAGGTGATGCCGGCGTTGTTGACCAGCACTTCGATGTCGCCGTGGTCGGCTTCAATCTTCTGCACAGCCGTTTCACAGGCTGCGAAGTCGCCAACATCAAACTTGATGACATCGATGCTGGTTTCTTCTTTAAACTTGCTCGCGGCTTCGTCATTTCCAGCATAGCTGGCGATAACGTTATAGCCTTCGGCCTTAAGGCCCTCAGAAATGGCGCGCCCGATACCACGGGTGCCGCCGGTTACCAAAGCAACTCGACCCATAAAAATTCCCCTTAACTCTTAAATCAAATGTCAATTGAAGTTGAAAAAAGGAGCGCCCGAATTTCCCTGACGGGCGCTCCTTTTAAATGATGTGGTGACTAGTCGCGCTCAACGCACATGGCAATACCCATGCCGCCACCGATGCAAAGCGTGGCGAGGCCTTTCTTGGCGTCGCGGCGCTGCATTTCAAACAGCAGGGTGGTCAGAACGCGTGCGCCCGAAGCGCCAACCGGGTGACCGAGAGCAATGGCGCCGCCGTTGACGTTCACCTTGTCGGTATCCCAGCCCATATCTTTGTTGACGGCCAGAGCCTGCGCAGCAAAAGCTTCGTTGGCTTCAATTAGATCCAGATCGTCAATGGTCCAGCCGGCTTTCTCAAGCGCCTTGCGGCTTGCTGGGATTGGCCCGGTACCCATGATGGCAGGATCAACGCCAGCGGTTGCCCAAGAGACAACGCGAGCCATCGGCTCAACGCCACGCTTCTTGGCTTCGTCTGCACTCATCACGACCAGTGCTGCTGCGCCGTCGTTGATGCCCGAGGCATTGGCTGCCGTCACGGTGCCGTCTTTGGCAAAAGCTGCACGCAGCTTGCCGACAGATTCCATGGTGGTGCCGTGCTTTGGGTGCTCATCGGTATCGATGACTGTTTCGCCCTTACGGGTTTTGATGGTCACCGGAACGATCTCGTCTTTGAACTTGCCAGCTTTCTGTGCGGCTTCAGCTTTGTTCTGCGAAGAAACAGCGAAGGTATCTTGCTCGTCACGGGTCAGTTGCCATTTCTGAGCAACATTTTCTGCCGTGTTGCCCATGTGGTAGCCGTTAAACGCACATGTCAGGGCATCGTTGATCATTGAGTCTTGCATTTGACCCGGGCCCATTTTGACGCCATTGCGAAGATGCATGGTGTGCGGAGCCTGGCTCATGCTTTCTTGACCACCGGCGACAACGATGTCGGCATCGCCACACTGAACAGCCTGGAAGGCCAAGGCGACGGTGCGCAGGCCAGAGCCACAAAGCTGATTGATACCATAGGCCGTCGCTTCTTGCGGAATGCCAGCGTTTAATGCGGCTTGACGAGCTGGGTTTTGACCAGCGCCAGCAGCAAGAATCTGACCGAGGATAACCTCGTCAACTTCATCGGCTTTAACTTTCGCACGTTCGAGTGCGCCCTTAATGGCGACCTCACCAAGATAGTGGGCCGGTACGGAGCTCAAGCCACCGCTGAATGCGCCAACGGGTGTACGGGCCGCGCTGGCAATGACGATCTCAGTCATAGAATTCTCCTAAAAAGTGTTGTCCCTGTTGCAAAATCCCTCGCTCCATCGCATGGAAATCGAGGGAAGTTGCCAAACTCATCAGGCCCGGGAGACGTCCTCCCAGCTTGCAAAGTAGACTCGTTATAGAAAGGCCGGGAAGCCTTGGCAAGCGCCCTTCGTGCCAGAATGTGGATTCATTTATCTTTTATGGTTTGGGGGCAAACCATTGGGATATCGGACCATAGAGGGCGCTCGCCGCCTTCGGCCCGGCCATCATGCTGATATGCCCTTGAGAAAGAACACGTTTTGTTGCATTGGGAAGAATATTGAATAACGCGAGGGCCGATTCTGGAGGCACGATGGTGTCATTTGACGGCACCACGACTAGGGAGGGCGTTTTTACCTCCTCGGGTAGGACGGGGCGACCGTCAATTTGCCATGCCCCCCAGGCAGGGGTGTTTTCGCCATACCACTTCCACATGGTTTCACGGGCCACGGGACCGGCAAGAGGAACGCCATCGTTAACCCAATCTTCGATGGCAACGAAATCTTGTGATTTGGCCGAAGTTGGATCGAGGGCAGCAAGCTTGCAAAACTTGCTCGGCACCTTAAAAGGGTCGAGAGTGGCAAAAAGGGTTTGAATCAGATCGATTGAAAGTTCCCCCTGAACCTCGATCATCGGGTCCATCTGTGCGGCAAATGCCTGCATTTGCTCTTTGCGGCCCGGCGCGCCAGCATGAAAATCCCAAGGGGTGGCGAGAAAGGCCAGTCGGTTTAGGGCATCAGGACGGCGTTGGGCCAAGGCAAGAGCTAAAGTGCCTCCCATGCAGTAGCCAATCATGCCCAAGCTTTTAGCCTTGGTCTCTTTTAAGGCAGCATCGAGAGCAGATTCTAAACGGCCCGCAACGTAGTCGGTCATAGTAAATGAACGTTCAACGTCACCGGGGGCTCCCCAGTCGACAAGCAAGGGGCGAAACCCTTTGTTGGCGAGGTGGCGGGCAAGGCTACGTTTTTCTTTGAGGTCAAGCACGTAGGCTTTGTTGATTAACGACGGAACAAGCAGCAGAGGTGGTGCTGCTTTACCTGGAGCATAGTCGAGGAGGCGGGTTGAGCCCTCTTGCCAGAGAACCGGCGGTTCTTTCAGGCTTCGGCGATAGGAATGTTCTTTATAGGTGGCAACACCCTGGTTGAAGAGTCGATAGCGCTGGTCGGCTTCTTTTTTGACTGCAACTGCGAAATCCGCGTCATCGATAGCTTCAAGACTTTTTGCGAGGGCGGCCCCTTGGTCTTGCAGGTCGTCCCTCCAGGGAAGCAAGCTGTTCTTCAAGAGCGGCAACGCGGCGCTCGAGCTCGTCGATACGCCGGTCATCACTGCTAGATGCAGCAGCAGAGGCCTTGGCCCCAGCCGTTCGGTTTTCCCGATCTTTGACATTCTCGCTCTGTCCGTCCTTCTCAGCCTTGCTTGACGCTCCATGCTGCGCGAAGTCTGTTGTCTGCGCAACCCCTTGATTATCAAGGGCGGCGCTAAAGGCATCGCCCCAAGCTTTGCCAATCTCCTGGCTCTTCTCCAAGCCGCTTTGAGTGGTCTGGGTTATCCACTTGGAAACTTCAGGATCGTTCATCGCGCCGCTCATCTGGCGTTGCCAAAGCTCAAGATATGTTTGGGCGAGTTCGTCGATGTCAGGTTTGTCAGCCATGGGTAAGTTCCTTTCGCATCTATCCTACTTCAAAGAAATATTGCACCCGCATAAAATTTTTGCTGCGCAGCAATGTTTCGTGCTAGAAATGAGTGCAGTGCAGCAAGTCTGGGGACCACGATGGTGGAAAAAAAGGGGAATGGTGACGAGCCGATCACCATTAAAAAGTATGCCAATCGACGCCTTTATAACAAGGCGACAAGTGCATATGTAACACTCGATCATCTTTCGCAGATGGTCAAAGATGGTGTCGATTTTATCGTCTATGATGCCAAGACAGGCGATAACATAACGCGCACGGTCTTAACGCAAATCATCGTTGAAGAAGAAAGCAAAGGGCAGCACCTTTTGCCGACCAGCTTCTTGCGTCACTTGATTAGTTTTTATGGTGATAGCCTCGAAGGGCTGGTGCCAAAGTACCTCGAACACTCCATGCACTCTTTTGCTCATAATCAGGTTCAGATTCGCGATTATATGCAAAAAACCATGGATGGAATGTTTCCTTTCAACCTGGAGGAAATGGGCAAGCAAAACATGAGCTTTCTCGAGAACGCCATGAAGATGATGGCGCCTTTCCAGCCGCTGGAAGATGGGCAAGACCGTGCCGAAGAAACGAAAGACGAGGTCGTTAAGACTGCCGAAAAAGGCGTGGAGCAACTTGAGGATTTGCAGTCAAAACTCAATGAGTTGCAGAGCCAGCTTGCGCAATTGAGTGACGGAAAAGATAAAAAATAGTTATTTATCAATCGGATAAGAATAAATTGAGGGCGGCTTTTAGCTGCCCTTTTTTGATGGATCTAGTCAAAACTTCATCAACCTCCACACGAATAGGCCACATCCAATGTTCCTATTGTGTTGGGCTCGTGAGTTCCCCAGGATTTTGTTTTAGCCTCTTCCCCTCAAGGAAAAATTCTTGAGGGAGCGCCGCAATGTCGGCGCAGATAAACAAAAAAGTGGGAACTAAGAAATGTCTGAAAAATCTGGAAAACCGGTCAACCGGGCGACGGATACGGATCGGTATGTCGGTGGGCGTATTCGTGAAAGACGCGTCATGTTGGGCTTAAGCCAACAGCAAATGGCCGATATGATCGGCGTTACCTACCAGCAGGCTCACAAGTATGAAAAAGGGATCAACCGGATCTCTGCTGGGCGTCTCTATGAGATTTCGCGGGTGCTAAAAGTTCCTGTCAGCTTCTTTTATGAAGGACTGGATGGCGGCAGCGACGAAGGTTTAAGCAGTCGGCAGCGTATGTGTCTGGAATTGGCTCGCAACTTCTCGCAGATCAATAATCAGCGCCACCAAGAAGCCTTAAGCCAATTGGCACGCGCCATGGCGGTTGAAGCTTAGAGGTATTTCGCGAAGCGAAAATTGACAAAGAGCTACTTCAGTTCTTTGAGTACTCTAAAGCCGATATTGTAGCTGAACACACGCACATCGTTTTTAAAACGATAGGCGGCGCGTGAGAGCTTGGGGAAATAATACCAAGATCCACCTCGGATGATCCGCACCTTGCAGTTGCCGCTGGTGCGGGTTCTCCCATCGCTGAACGCCCCATTGTGATTGGGGTTCCAGCAATCTGTGACCCATTCCCAGACATTGCCATTCATGTCGTAAAGGCCAAACGGATTGGGCTTAAACGAAGCGACGGGGGCCGAGCCTTTGCCGCTCCAGGGCGTGCCGCATTTTCGGCAGTTGGCATTGCCTTTACCAACTTTATCGCCCCACCAATACTTGGTTGTAGTTCCAGCTTTCGCGGCAAATTCCCACTCGGCCTCATTAGGCAGGCGATATGTTTCGCCAGTTTTTTCAGACAGCCATGCCGCATAGTCGAGTGCGTCTTGGTAGTCGATGTTGACGACCGGCATCCCTTTTTTGCCCCATTTGTGATCGTCTGGGTCGCGCTTGCAAGCACCTGCTTGGCGGCAGGCTTCCCAATGATCAAAGGTGACCTCAGTGCGGCTTAAGGCATAGGGTTTGGTCAGGGTGACTTCGTGGATTGGCGCTTCACGCTTGTCGCCGCCCTCAGTTCCCATGAGGAATTTACCGGGTGTGATGGGGACCATTTCTGGGCAGACATCACAGTCCTTGAAGATCTTGGATTCTTCCGCAACGGCGTAGCCTGCGGTGAATAGGATGCCAAAAACAAACAAGGCGACGAAGCGCATCAATCCTCCATGTCGTCGGGGCGACAGAATTCTCGCAAACGCTCCAAGTCTTCAACTTCAACGAGGTTGCTCTTGGAGCTCACCCCTAGTTTACGCAATTTTGCCAGTGCGCGCGACAGGCTTTCTGGTTTCATGCCCAGGCGGGCTGCGATGAGAGATTTATCGTAGGGCAATCTAATGGTTGCCGGGCCTTCGTCTTGTTCGGCTAATCCGACTAAGAAATCGGCAAGGCGTTCGCTGGTCGAGCGGAACTGGAGTTGCTCGATGTGCTGGACCAGTTGCAGCATCCGTTCAGACACCGCGCCCAGCATTTTAAGCGAAAGTTCGCTGTCTTCCTTAAGGCGTGAAAGGAACGGGCCGGAAGGAATTTCCACCAGCCTTGCATCATCGACAATCTCCGCGCTGGCTGGGAAAGTAGGACGCCCCGTAAAAATAGCGGCCTGAGCAAATCCGTCGCCCGGTTTCATCACAGCAACCACGCTCTGGTCGCCATCCGGTGTGTCGCGGAATACTTTGATCCAGCCTTCAAGCAGCACGAAAAATCTGTCCACCGGATCTCCCCGGAGGAATAGCATTTCGCCACGCTCATACTTTTTGAGGCGCGCACCTTTAAGGATGTCGGTGACCGACTCATCGGTGAGACCAGAGAACAATGGTGTCTCACGGACGACTTCGAAATCAGATTGAGTGAGGCCAGGTATTGTCATGATACCCGGCCTTCACTGATTGAGCTTTGCATATCCATCACGGCCTTCCCCCACAAAAAGGCTTGCAATGGAGCTTCGCTAGAAACGTTAGATAGCGAAGCCCTGTTCAATTTCAGCCAGAGTGTTTTTCTCTTCCAGCTTCGGTTCGTACACCTTGCGGTGACCATAGTAAAGAACGCCAGTGTTAAATCCGTCATCGGACATCAATCGGCGCGCTGCACGAGATGAATCATCGGTTGCTTCAACCGGAGCTGGGCGAACCATGCCTTTCCAATCCCGTTGTTCGGGGCGGAAGGTGACGCAAGGGCTCAAAATCTGGATCAGTGAGAAGCCAGGATGTTTGATGCCTTCGACGATCATTTTGGCAACGCCATTGGGATCGCCCGAGAAACCGCGTGCAATGAAGTTCGCGCCCGAAGCCAAAGCGACAGCCATTGGGTTGAACGGATTGACACCGGTACCATGCGGGGTGAGCTTGCTCTTGTCCCAGTCTGGTGCGGTGGTCGGCGAAGCCTGGCCCTTGGTCATGCCGTAGACTTCGTTGTCCATGACCACATAAGTCATGTCGACATTGCGCCGACAGGCATGGATGAAGTGGTTGCCGCCGATGGAGAACCCGTCGCCGTCGCCGCCGGTGGCAATCACCGTCAACTCAGGGCGAGAGACCTTCAGGCCGGTAGCCAGAGCAAGGGCGCGGCCATGAATGCCGTGGAACCCATACACACTGGTGTAGGCTGGAATGCGCGAGGAACATCCGATGCCGGAGATTACCGCACAGTCTTCCTTGGGTACGTTCATTTCGGCCAAAGCTTTGGTTACCGAAGAAAGAACCGAGAAATCACCGCATCCAGGACACCAGACCGGCTTGTAGCTGGACTTGTATTCCTTGGCGGTACGCTTGGGTGCTGCTGCTTCCGTGGTCATGATGTCATTAACTCCAAGACTCGATTTGCTCGACAATTTCACCCGGACGGATGGCCAAAGGCCCAGCCCGGTTGAACAGTTTTACGTCCTTCGGCAGGTCGTAGTAGGCACGCAGATAACGGTAGAACTGTTTGCTGTGGCTCTGCTCGATGATCAGAACTCGCTTGATGCCCTTTAAGGCTTCATCAAACTTCTCGGTTTGAGCTGGCATCAGCAGACGAAGAGAGATCAGTTTGACTTTCTTTCCCTGGGCTTCAACCCGTTTGATCGCTTCGCGCACTGGTGCGGTGCTCGATCCCCAGGTGACGATAGCCATGTCGGCATCACCTTCGATATCGGCCCAGTGGTCACCGTAGTCGAAGTCAGCCAGTTTGCGTTCGCGCTTGTCGAGCTGAATTGCATGATCTTCAGCCGCAGACGATGGACGTCCGTCGGTTGAAGTCTCTAGGCCGTCAGCAACATACTCGCCGCCCGGCGTGCCCGGGATTGCCATGGGGGAAACCCCAGAGGCGGTAACTGCGTAGCGGTGATAGTTTTCAACACCGGCTTCAACGGTTTCGCGTTTGGCGAAGAAAGACAAATCAGCGGGTTTGTTATCAACAATACGAGACTGCCCGAGAGACTGATCGGTCAACACGATGGAAGCGGTTTGTAGGCGCTCGGCCAAGAAGACACTCCACTGGGTAGTAAACAGGCAGTCATTGATTGTGTTGGCTGCTGTCACGATATGCGGGGCGTCGCCGTGCATGCCGTGGAGTGCGATGTTGAGATCGCTCTGCTCAGATTTGGTTGGAATACCCGTTGAGGGGCCGCCGCGCTGAACGTTTACCACTGTGACAGGGGTTTCAGACGAGACCGCCAATCCAAGGGCTTCCATCATCAATGCCAGGCCAGGGCCAGACGTTGCGGTGAGCGACGGTGTACCGCCAAACGATCCGCCGATGATCTGAACGATCGAGGCAAGTTCATCTTCAGCTTGAACCAGCGTGCCGCCGACCTTCTCAAGGTTCGGTGCGAGATATTCGAGAACTTCGGTCGCCGGAGTGATCGGGTAGGCAGCGCAGAAACGAATGCCGCCGCGCAGAGCGCCGAAGCCTGCTGCTTCGTTGCCACTCATGGCCCAGCGGTCAGTGTCTTTTGCCTTCGCAGCCGAGAGAGCGACGTCGCTCTTAACGGTCTTGGCTAGCTCAACGCCCGCCTTGTAGCCGGCGATGGAAGAATCGACTGCTTCCTGGCCTTTGCGCTTCAAAGCTTTCTCGACGATGGCAATGACAGCCTCTTCGGAAAGGTTAAGCAGTCCGCCAACGACGCCGAAGCCGACCATGTTGAGGCGTCCGCCTTCAACCGATTTGGCTGTGTCTTTCAGCGGTACGGCAAAAATCTTGGCGCCGGTTGCTGAAATGACCTCAGGAACATCGCCCGCCGCTTCGTCGCAGATGACAATGGAGTTGCTGTCGAGCGGAAGCTCAGCAGAAAATCGTTCCACGTTCATCCAGTCGAAGGCCAGATGCATATCCATCCGGTCGTCAGGGCATTGCACGGGATCGACGGCAAGACGCAAAAATGCGGCTGCTTCGCCTCCTCTGATTTGCGGTCCTGAGGATCGCGTCATCAATCCGTAGTATCCAGCCTTAGCCGCTGTATCGAGCAGCATTTGACCAGCCGTCATTACGCCTGCGCCGCCGGCGCCTGTGAACGCAATGGAAATACTCTCAGCTGACATTCCCAACCTTTCGCTTTGGTCTTTCAAACGTCCTGTCACATAGAAACTTTAGACCCCACGTCCAAGCTCTTTGTGCGGTTAAATTCGTCTCGACGAGCTGCGGGGCATTCCTGTCCTTGAAAACGGGGCGTTCCGCAACCCAGCGTGATCACGGAAAGTGACCGATCTTAGCCATTTTCACAACAGTCAATTTGCCTTTTCCGCTCTTATTTTTCAATAAATAGGTATTTAGATACCTGTTTACCACTTTTTTGTGCGTGAGCCAGAAGAATCAACGGTTCTTCAGGCTCACGCTTTGACCTGAAACAATCAGGCTTATTCTTCGCCCGGAAGAGCTTGAAACGTTCCGTCCAGGCCGAGGAAAGTGCCATTTCCTGGATAGAATTTGTCAGCCCCGGCACTCTCCAAGACTTCAAGCATTTTAGGCAGAGCCTTGCCTTGGCCCTTAAGTTTCTCAATGACTTTCTGAGGGCCAATGGCATCGAGCATCTGGAATGGCCCCTTGCGCCAACCGAAGCCCCAACGCATGGCGTTATCAATGTTGACGATATCGTCGGAAATTTCAGGCACAAGATCGGCGGCGTAGCAGAGCGTGCCGACCATCAAATCCCAGGAGAACCGACTTTCCGGGGTGTCGGCGAACATCATGGTTTCTAGAGTTGCATGTGTCTCATCATGCGAGGCCTCAGCTGCCGGACGCCAGTCTTCGTTGTCGAGGTCAAAGGTTTCCTTTGAGCGGCTGCCGTCTTCATTCTTTAGCATCTTATAGAAGCCACCACCGGACTTGCGGCCCAATTGCCCGCGCTCGAGCATGGCTTGCTCGGCGGCAGGGAACTTGGTGAACTCACGACCCACATCGTTGGCTGGCAGGTTGGCCTCTAGGTTTTTGCCAACGAAGTCCATGATGTCGAGACCAATCAAGTCGATCAGGCCGTAAAAGCCCGTGTTGGGTAGGCCGACCGGGGCGCTCATCAAGGCATCGATGGTTTCCATTGAAAGACCGTCTTTGCGCGCCGCTGCGGCTTTGTGGAGGCCAGAGAGCATCCAGAAGCAGCCAATGCGGTTGCCGATGAAGTTGACCGTATCTTTGGCGTGGACCACGCCTTTGTTGAGGTAGTTGCCGCAGAACTCAGCCAAGGCGCTGATGACTTCTGGGTCGGTGTCTTCGCCCGGAACCAGCTCCATCAGTTTCATGATGGTTACCGGGTTAAAGAAGTGGGTAACGGCCACGTCTTTACGGAACCGTTCGGGCATGCCTTCGCTAATGGCTTTTAGGGGAATGCCAGATGTGTTCGTGGCGATGATAGAGCCGTCTTTGCGCAGCGGCTCAACCTTGGCAAAGAAATCTCGTTTGACTTGCAGGTCTTCAACGATGGCTTCACAAATCCAGTCGTAGTCGGCGACCTTAGCAAGATCATCTTCGAAGTTGCCGGTTTCGATGTGTTTGACGTTGTCGAGATCATCGAGCGCTGGAGGGCGGATGGTCTTCATGCGCTCAACGGCAGCATCAGCCGTGGCGTTTCTATTGTCGCCCTCAGAAGGCATGTCGAGGAACAGCACTTTAATACCCTTGTTTGCACAAAGAGCGGCGATGCCCAAGCCCATGGTCCCTGTACCAAGAACAGCTACGGATTTTATTTCACGCATTTTTTTAGATCCTAATTAGTTTGACCCACCAACGAATTTCGCGGCGCAAGATAACGGCAAAAACAAAGCCAGGCAATCGGATAACCCGACTGCCTGGCTTAAATATTGTAAAGGAATTTAGGTTCCTATTCGGCCGCTTGGCTCGACTCCTCGCCTTCGTCGTAGTCAATTTTGAATTCGGCCAGTTTTTCATACATCGCGTAACGCTTTTTGATGTCATTTTCGGCCTTGACCAGCAGCGTGGCATAGAACTCTGGATTTTGCTGCTCAACCGTGCGGAAGCGAGTTTCGTGGGCCATGTATTCAGCCAGAGACCCGGTTGGTGATTTGCTGTCGAGGGTCAGTGCCGCAACGCCGGTGCCCAGTTTGCGTGGGTCAAATCGGTAGAGCGGCCAGTAGCCGGTCTCGACCGCCTTTTTATGCTGATCAAGCGCATCGGCCATGTCGTAGCCGTGAGCAATACAGTTGGAGTAGGCGATGATCAGCGAGGGTCCATCGTAGGACTCGGCTTCTTCAAACGCTTTGACTGTCTGGGCGTCCTTGGCTCCGAAGGCTACCTGGGCAACGTAAGCCGTGCCGTAGGCCATGGCCATGAGGCCTAAGTCTTTCTTCGGCAGGGTTTTGCCCGAGACGGCAAACTTGGCGGCCGCGCCGATGGTTGTTGCCTTCGACGCCTGGCCGCCAGTGTTGGAATAGACCTCGGTGTCCATGACCAAAATATTGACGTTCTCGCCAGATGCCAGAACATGGTCGAGACCACCGTAGCCGATGTCGTAGGCCCAACCATCACCACCGGCAATCCAAACGCTCTTGTGGATCAGGTAGTCGGCCACGGCGAGCAGACGGTCTGCTTCGACTGTGCCCATGGTCGTGAGTTTCGCCTTCAAGGCATCAACCCGGGCTCGCTGGTTGATGATGGCTTCTTCTTCCCGGTCTAGGGCGTGGGTGACGAGCTCATCAGCCAGGTCGCCGCCGATATCATTGGCAAGCGCTTTAACTAAAACAATTGCCATGTCACGGTGTTTGTTGAGGGAGAGCCGGAAGCCCATGCCGAACTCGGCGTTGTCCTCAAACAGTGAGTTGGCCCAGGCAGGGCCGCGACCGCAGCCGTCCGTTGTGTAAGGCGTGGTCGGTAGGTTGCCACCGAAAATCGATGAACAGCCCGTCGCATTAGCGATCATGGCGCGGTCACCATAGAGCTGGGTCATCAGCTTCAAGTAAGGTGTTTCACCACAGCCAACGCAAGCACCGGAGAATTCAATCAACGGCTTGGCGAACTGGCTCAACTTGACATTGCTCTTGAGCTTGGTGCGGTCTGGGTCTGGCAGATTGAGGAAGAAGTCGAAGTTCTCACGTTCCTGCTCGACCAGCGGCTCCTGAGGAACCATTTCTAGCGACAGGCGATCTGGGTTCTTCTTGTCCTTGCCTGGGCAGACCCGAACACAGATTTGGCAACCAGTGCAATCTTCGGGAGCGACCTGAACCGAATATTTGACCTCGCCGAATTCCTTGC
>Ga0070727_10003615_pt1 | contig 13860 bp, 17 predicted proteins | sample tdAd472_FD_66722 | JGI IMG/M metagenome (GOLD analysis project Ga0070727, IMG submission 66722) | Marine sediment microbial communities from the Atlantic coast under amendment with organic carbon and nitrate - tdAd47.2 | ecosystem: Environmental > Aquatic > Marine > Coastal > Sediment | place...
GGCGTGGGGCTCGTCACGTGTGTTGATGATCGGTCTGCTTCTCGTCGTCGCTGACGATGAGCCTTCCCATATGTGCTCGGCTCGTTGGGCAAGGGAGTAGATGGTGCCCCTGGCTGTGCCGAGGAGCTTCCCCGCACCTGCCCAAATCTGGCGCGTCACGAGGAACGGCACAAGGGTGTCAATCGTACGCTGGAAGTCTGCGTTTCGGTGGATCAGGTAGTTCTCGTGACATCCATAGGAATTCCCTGCGGAATCGGTGTTGTTGCGGTAGAGGTAGATGTCGCCCCTGATACCTTCCTCGGCGAGGCGTCGTTCAGCCGATTCGACAAGACCCTCCAGAATCCGCTCGCCAGCTCGGTCATGAGCAACGACGTCGTAGAGGCTGTCGCATTCGGGGGTTGCGTACTCGGGATGGCTCCCGACATCGAGATACAGCCTTGCGCCGTTCTCAAGGAAGACGTTTGATGATCGACCCCAGCTCACCACGCGACGAAACAGGTACCGAGCCACCTCATCCGGTGACAGACGACGCTGACCACGTAGGACGCACGTCACGCCGTATTCGTTCTCAAGCCCGAAGATTCGTCGTTGCACCGCGTCAGCGTACCCCAACGTTCAGAAACCGCGAGCGAGCCAGGCTTTCGAATGGCCCAATCGCTATGACCTCAGCGCTGCGATCTCGTCAGCAGAGATTCGGCGAAAGGCTCTGCGTGCAGATGCGCGATCCAAAAACGCCGTCTCCCAGTTCTCAGCACCGACCGTTTCGCCACCGGTGCTCTCGATCGCGTCACAGGCAGCGACGATCGCTTCACCCATGGTGACGCCGGGGCCGACCTTGTCGGCAAGCAGTTCGCCGATTTCATCGACGTGGCTCCCGAGTACCGCAAAACCGTCTGCGTCACGAAGCGTTCCATCGAATTGGATGCGGAACAAGTTGTCCTGTGCCCTGGTATCGCCGACCTCCGCCACGATGATGTCCACCTCATACGGCTTTACCTCATGTGAGAAGACCTGCCCGAGCGTTTGGGAATACGCATTTGCCAGCCCCTTACCGGTCACATCGGCACGTGAGTACGCAAAGCCCTTCAGGTCGGCGTAGCGGATACCTGCGACACGGAGCATCTCGAACTCGTTGAAACGCCCAACACCTGCGAACGCGATGCGGTCGTACACCTCTCCGATCTTTCGGAGTGAGGGTGAGTGGTTCTCACCGATCAGGAGGATGCCTTCATCGAGCTGAATCACCACGATGGGTCGGCCACGCCCGACGCCCTTTCTGGCGAACTCTGCTCTGTCCTTGACCAGTTGCTCCGGTGGGACGTAGTACGGCATGCTCATGGGCGACCATCCAAGATTGATGAAGCGACGGTTTCGAGTTCCTCATCTTCGACCTCTTCGACACCCTCAGATGTCACAATCAGAACATTCGGGAAGATGCCACGTTTGATATCAGGGCCACCCGTCGCGGCGTCCTCCTCAGCAGCGGACACCAGCGCTTCAATGGCTGCGCCCAACGCTTCCTCTCGCGATAGGTCTTCGGACCAGGCCGCCTTCAGAAATGACCGTGCCTCGGACCCTCCGGAACCAGTCGTCGCGTAGTTGAGTTCGTCATACCGGCCACCGACTACGTCAAAGGAGAACAGACGACCTCGGTCGATCGCGGTGTCGTACCCACAGAAAAGAGGGATAACGACCAGCCCCTGAAACGCCATGGCGAGATTTCCTCGAATCATCCTCGCAAGGAAGTTTGCCTTGCCTTCAAGGCTGAGCGTCGTTCCCTCGATCTTCTCGTAGTGCTCGAGTTCGGTGCGAAACAGCTTGATGAGTTCTACTGCCATCCCGGCGGTGCCCGAAATCGCGACCGCTGAGTGACGATCCGCCTCGTAAACCTTCCTCACTCGTGAATGCGCAATGACGTTGCCCGCCGTTGCGCGCCGATCACCGGCCATCACAACGCCGTCTTTCCATGTCAAAGCGAGAACTGTCGTGGCTTCGGGGATGACGAGCGATGAGTTGTCCGCCATGTCCCAGTGCGGCCGAACGCCTCGCTGATCAAGGACGGAAAGAAACGACGCGTCTGCTGCGGCTTCACCGAGATGCAGAGGCCCGATCGTCGAATCGCTCACTGGCCGCCCTTCTGGACGTAGTTCTTTACGAACTCTTCGGCGTTCTCTTCAAGCACGGTATCTATTTCGTCGAGGAGGTCATCGATCTTCTCCGTCACTTCCTCGCCGCGACCCTGGGGAACGTCCTCGACGACCTCGGCCTCGCCGTCTGACTGCCGTTGGGTTCTTTCCCTGTCACTCATGTGTGCCTCCGATGTTCTCAATCAGTGTCGCTGCGTCCGGGCTTGCGTCGAGGAGTTCCTCAACGAGCGCTTGCGTTCCGCGTCGAGGTTCCATCATAGGGAGCCGCACGAGGGTGGTTTGCCCGACGTCGAAGACGAGCGAGTCCCAATTCGCGGCAACAACGGAATCGCCGTATCTGCGGAGACACTCGCCCCTGAAATAGGCTCGGGTTGACGCAGGTGGATTCTCAATCGCGCTTGTGATCTCGTCCTCCGTGAATAGCCGTCTGATCCTCCCTGAGGCCTCCATTCGGTTGAAGAGGCCACGGTCGGGATCGATGTCGTGAAATTGCAGGTCGATGAGTCGTAGCTTCGGGTCGGACCATTCGAGGTGATCCCGCTTCCGGTACCCCTCAAGCGTTTGCAGCTTCGCCGCCCAATCCAGACGATCGGCTACGGACTGATAGCCGGTTTCGAGGTCATCGAGCAGGCTCCGCCATTCAGCGATGACCTGCTTGAAAGATGGCGCTAGATCCTGCGATGCCACGTACCTCTCTGCCACTTCGAAATAGTGTCGCTGCATCGCATGAGCTGTCATCGCGACACCGCTATCCAATTTCAGCGGGACGGTGAATGAAAGGTCCCGGCTCACGGTCGTCACATCAGCGACCGGATCGGCAAGCACAAGGGGTTCGCCGAGTTCCCCATCTTCGAGTGCCATGAGCAGCAGCGACATGGCTCCGACCTTCACAAACGTTTGCACTTCGGAGAGGGTCGCGTCGCCGATAATCACATGGAGTCGTCGGTACTTCTGTGCGTCGGCGTGTGGCTCGTCGCGCGTGTTGATGATCGGGCGTTTGAGCGTGGTTTCCAGTCCGATTTCCTCTTCGAAGAAGTCGGCGCGCTGCGAGATCTGGAAGGACACCTTCGCTCGATCATGCTCGCTTCCCACCTTCCCTGAACCGGTGAGGATCTGACGCGTCACGAGGTAGGCCGTCATGTGCTGCACGATTGTGCCAAATGGGACGCTGCGGGCAACGAGGTAGTTCTCGTGGGCGCCGTACGAGTTGCCCTTGCCGTCGGAGTTGTTCTTGTGAAGAAGCAGCCGTTGCCCTTCTCCAAGATGTGCCGTGGCGTTCCGAGCTGCGGTCGCCATGATGCGTTCGCCTGCCTTGTCGTGGAGGGTCGCCTCCAGTGGGTCGCCGCATTCAGGCGTGGAGTACTCGGGATGCGCGTGATCAACGTAGAGCCTCGCGCCGTTGTGGAGGACGGCGTTGACGAGACCGGAGTCCGATTCATCAATCGGATACATCCCGACGTTGAAACCCCTCGCATCTCTGCCTGGAGACTCATCGTCGTAGGACCACCGTATCCGACCACCCTCGCCGGCATACGCGTTCACAACGAGTGCGGACGCAGTGACCGGATTGAAGGCAACGTCGTTGGTGACAGTGATGCCGTATTCGACTTCGGTCCCGATGATTGGTTCGACGGCCACGCGCTAGAGGTACTGACCCGGTGACGCGGTCTCAATCGTTCGTTGCTCGCCATCGCCCTCGATGAGGGTTCGAACGTAGACGATCCGTTCCCCCTTCTTCCCCGAAATCCGCGCCCAATCGTCCGGGTTCGTCGTATTGGGCAGATCTTCTTGTTCTTTGAATTCTTGGCGGATGGCGACGATGAGGTCACCTGTCTTGAGGCCGCGCGACCCGCCTTCGATCTCCCGCTTGATCGCGTCCTTCTTCGCGCGTCGCACGACATTCTCGATCATCGCCCCTGATGCGAAGTCCTTGAAGTAGAGCTCCTCACGGTCGCCGTTGGCATACGTGACCTCAAGAAAGCGGTTCTGGGCGTCCTCTGCGTACATCGTCTCGACAGCAGCATCGACAGTCTTCCTCACGAAGGCTTCGATAGACCCGGCATCTGCAACTTCATCGGCGTCGAACGGCAGGTCGTTGGTGAGATAGATGGCGAAGATCCGCTTCGCGGAGTCGCTCGTCGGACGTTCAATCTTGATCTTGACATCGAGACGACCGGGTCGCAGAATCGCCGGATCGATGAGGTCCTCACGGTTCGAGGCACCGATAACGATGACGTTCTTCAATGACTCCACGCCGTCGAGTTCGCTCAGCAGCTGAGGCACGATCGTCGACTCCACGTCGGATGAAACGCCAGTACCCCTGGTGCGGAATAGGGAATCCATTTCGTCAAAGAAGACAATCACGGGCACGCCTTCGTCAGACTTCTCCTTGGCGCGTTGGAAGATGAGACGAATTTGTCGTTCGGTCTCCCCCACGTATTTGTTGAGGAGTTCAGGGCCCTTGATGTTGAGGAAATAGGACCGGATATCGGCATCATTCGAATACTCACCAACCGCCTTGGCAAGCGAGTTGGCGACTGCCTTTGCGATGAGGGTCTTCCCGCAGCCGGGAGGTCCGTAGAGGAGTACGCCTTTCGGTGGCGATAGGTCGTACTCAGCGAATCGGTCTCGATGCAGGTATGGCAATTCGATGGCATCCCTGATGATCTCGATCTGGTCACTCAATCCGCCGATGTTCTCATAGGTGACATCAGGTACCTCTTCAAGGACCAACTCCTCGACCTCTGGACGCTCGATGCGCTCGAGAACGAATCCTGTGCGGGGATCAATCCGCACATGGTTTCCTGCTCGCAGGCGAAGATCGAGCACTGGAGCCCCGATGGTGACGACCTTCTCCTCATCGCCTCTGCCAATGACCACTACCCGACCGTCGCCAAGGAGCTCCTTGACCGTGGCCACTTCGCCGGTCGCTTCGAATGCTCGGACATCGACGATGTTGAAGGCCTCGTTGAGGATGACTTCCTGACCAGCTTCGAGTTCCTTGATCTCCACTGTCGGTTCGACTGCTACCCGCAGCTTGCGCCCGGAGGAGGTGATGTCGACGGTCCCATCGGCGTTAATCTGCAGCACTGTTCCGAACGGGTTTGGAGGAGCGGTGAGCTTCTCGACCTCGTCTCTCAAGAGCGCGAGTTGCTCCCTGGTTTCTCTGAGGACCACGCTGAGGCGCTCGTTTTGACCCTGGGATTGAGCGAGTTGGTTCCGGATGTCCGTGATGCGGTCTTCGAGCAGCCTGACACGTCGTGGGGCGTCCTGCAGCCTTCCACGTAGGGCCGAAATCTCGGCTTCGAGTGCCCGGATGGTCTCCAATTGCTCTGCGTGGTCCCTGTCGGACATCGGCTACCTCCTCAGCGGTCGGCTGACACCGTCCATCGATTGTAGGACGACGAGACAGTTGTCGAGGTGATGTGGCGGAACAGATGCGCCCGTCCAATGCCCGTCAGAGAATCCGGCGTCCCACGGTGATGAATCCTGTGTGCCCGACCATGCGATGCTCTGGGCGAACCGATCGTCCAGACATGGCCCATGAACGCATCAGAATCTCGAACGTGTCAACGTCAACAAAAACCCTCGATCGATCCATGGCGTCCCTGAGTTGTTGGACCTGAGGAACCGTCGGAAGATAGGAGGCGAACGTGCCACCACCGCTCAGAGCATCGACAGCAGGGACCACGACGGACCATGGCTCCGGCACGTCAAGGATGACCCGGTCAGCTTGCACATCGGCCAGAACGGTCTCGACGTCACCTTCCCGAAACTCGATGTTGGCAGGGACCGATCCAGAAAAGGACGCGATGAGGCGCCTAGCGTGGGTCTGGTGGTCTTCGCGGCGTTCTACGGTGATCACGGAGCCCTCGATGCCCACCGCACGTGAGAGGGCAAGCGTGAGGGCTCCAGAGCCGGTCCCAGCCTCAACCACAGTGTCCCCTGGGGCAATGTCAGCCCACGCCACTATCGCTGCCGAGTCCTTCGGGTACATGACAGCGGCTCCGCGTTTCATCTTCAGCACGTAGTCGGCCAGACGTGGGCGAAGAACGACTGCGCGGGATTCCTTCGAAGACATGACGGTCGAACCCTCCGGGACTCCGATGATGTCGGTGTGGGGTATGACGCCTCGGTCGTAGTGGAACTGCTTTCCACCGCTGAGGGTGAGGAGGTATTGCTTTCCTCGGTCGTCCGTCAGCAGGCAGGCCTCTCCCTCAACGAATGCCGCGCCTGCCATGAAGTTCGTCCGTCAACTAACGGCTGGAAGCAGCGCGGCAACGAAGGTGAGCGTCATCATGGCTACGACGATCCAAATCACGATCTTGACCATGCGTTGTCGGTTGCGCGCCATATCAGGTCTCGACGGTGGCGTCGGCGAGGATCTTGGAACCGCGGAGAACCCTGATCCTCACTGATTCCCCGGGTGTTGCCGTGTACCGGTACAGCCGCGCTTTGCGCTGAGCTGTACGGGCATGCCAACCAACGAGCATCAAAGTGACGCCGACGATCGTCTGTCTTGACGAGGTCGATGTCCTCGTGGCCTTCCAGCCGATGCGTTCGAGAGTGTGGAAACGTCGGCGAATCCTCCACTTGACCATGGAAGCGAGGGGCGAACGCTTCACGTTTTGTAGACCTCTACTCGGATCTTGGAGCGACGGGTACGCCAGACGATGAATGCAACGACAGCAACGACGACGACGCCTGTGATCACGATCGTCGTCTTTGCACTCGACCGTGCGTCTTCCTCGATATCTGTGACGACGCCTTCAATCTCGCGAAGCTTGGCTTCCAGGTCAGTCTTATCGATGGTTGTCACGATGGCTCCTGAGTCGTCGGGGAACTCGGTGCGTCGTGCACACCTCGCTCCGGCACAATCTTGACGAGAAGGACGCAGAACCCGATGAGGACAACGGCGTAGATCGCATAGCCGAGCGCCTCCCAGTACTCACCGCCGGGCAGAACATCGATGAGTGCACGAAGAACCGCAACGGAAATCAGGATAAGAGCAATGGCCCACAGGCTCGCTGCCGCCAACGACATGCCAGCGAAATAGCCGAGTTTCTTGGCCGGTTCGACGGTTTCTTGAAGCAGGTACTCCTTCGAGAGCGCGTAGAACTCACCGACCAGTCGTGGGATGTCCTGAATATCTGCCATGCGCTTCCTCCGGCTGCTACCGGAATCGTACCGCACCTGCGTCGGCACATCGCCATGAAGGTCTGACAGGAAATGTCCGACTACGATGACCGACCGTGACAACAGGTGAGCAGGCCGGGGGAAGACAGGGGACTTCGATGGCTCGAGCGCGCCGCAACATCGGTCCGCTCGTTGGAGGCCAGAGCGTCTCCCTCCTTGGGGACTACATCGCGTTCTTCACGCTCCCCTACTTCATGCTTTCGCTGACAGGCGATGCTCTCGATCTTGGGCTCACGGCTTTCGCCGAGACCCTCCCCATGGTGCTTTTCGGCCTCGCCGCTGGCGTATTCCTCGACAGACGAAGACGGCTTGGACGGACATTGATTGCAGCAGATCTTGTCAGGGCCGCTGCTTTTGCGTTTCTCGCATTCGTCGCTTCGCCTGCTGGTCCCGACCTGACCGTGCGGGTCACGGCCGGCACGATCCTTGCGGTTGCATTCTTGGTCGGTTCCATGTCGGTGCTCTTCGACTCTGGCCTTCAGTCGTACATGACGCAGTCGCTGCTCGAGACGGATCTGATTCGAGCCAACTCGCAACTCGGGCTTGCAAGGACAATCGCCTTGTCGATCGGTCCGCTCGCCGGGGGGCTAGCCGTCACCCTGAGCGGAGGGTTCGCGGTCGCCTTTTCTCTCAACGCAGCCACGTTCCTGATCTCGGCGGTGTTTCTGCGGTATGTCAAGCCCATCAAATCTGTTGCCGCTCGTAGCACCGAGCGCTTCAGGCAAGCGATCACAGCGGGCCTCAAGGTCATTTACGCAGACAAGCGCCTTCGGTGGGGAACGATCGGCGGCACGATGACCAATTTCGTGTTCCAGCCGTTGGAGGCACTGCTGGTCCTGTTTGTTGCACAGGAAATCCTCGGAATCGAAACGATCACCGACGTCGCATCGAAAGAAGGGCTCGCGGTTGGCGGTTTCATCGCACTCCAGGCTGCGATTGGATCGATTGGCGTAGCGTTTGCGAACCGAGTTGCACGGAAGGTGCCGCTCGGATCGATGTACATCCTTGGTCTCCTCCTGCTTGGCGGTGGGTTCCTCGGCGTCGTCTTGCTCAGGAGCTGGGTGGCTGTCATTCCATCGGGAATCGCGATCACCGGCGTGACGTGGGTCAACGTTGCGCTCATGACTTTGCGACAGAAGTTGGCGCCACCTGACCAGATGGGCCGAGTGATTGCCGCTTCACGCACTTTGGCGTGGGCTGGGCTGCCCCTCGGAGCGGCTCTCGGAGGAATTCTCGCGTCGCAGTTCGGGATTGTGCCTGTCTATGTGGTCGGATCTGTATCCGTTCTCGTCGTCACGCTCCTGCTCACGCGGACTGCGCTCTACCAGGACAAGGTGATGGCCGATTCGGTCTACCAGCGCTAGAAGCACTGCTGGCTACAGCTTTCGCTTTCCCCGTCGGTGGGCGCCTCGACGCGAACGCATCGCCCAGCCAACTGCGAAACCGAAAGCCACAGCAGCGATGATGAAGACGACAATCTGGCTACCGACAAAGATCATGGCGACTCTCCCAACAGGGCCTTGAACTCGATTCTACGGTTTCGCTGACGACCTTCCTCGGTCGTGTTGTCGGCGATTGGGACGGTTTCCCCGAACCAAAGGAGATCGAACCGGTCAGGCGACTCGCCGTTGGTTATGAAATACGCGAAAACAGCCTCGGTCCGCTTCTGTGAGAGCAGCATGTTCGCTGTCGGGCTGCCCTGCGAGTCAGCGTGGCCGGCAATCTCCACTCGAATGGAAGGCGTCTCACCGAGGATCTGCAGCATCTCGTCAAGAAGGACGAGACCCGAGGCAGCAATGACATCGCTTCCCGTTTCAAACTCCACAACCTGATCCAGAATCACCTCGTCGATTTCAACCTGAAGCGCTTCAACTTCTTGTTCCGTAGGCCCGGTTTCGGGGACGCGGATTGCCGGATTGACATCAAAACCAAGAGTCGCTCCGAGATCCGTGATGCGGGTGTTGAGTTCATTTCGAACTGCTTTGTCCGGAACCTCTCCGGCGACAACGAGCAGTCGATCGGATGGAAAGACGATGAGACGACCAACCTCCACCGCTTCGCGTGTTGAGATCAGCAATGACAATACCGACCCGATCCAGTCCTTTTCGTCCTCGATGCCCTCGAGGATGGCGAGAGCTTCATCGTCCACAGCGGAAAATGTGAGCGCCAGTGTGTCGTTGATGAAGACCTTTCGATCCTCGTTGGAGATTTCGCCAGTGATCGCAACTGAATCTCCCTCCCATGCGAACTCGATGGGATCACCAACAAGGACGATGTCTTCGAGCTCGGTACCCGTGACGTACCACAAGCTTCCCGTCACTGACGAGACGCCTTCCAACTCGCCCACCGCTGTGAAAACGGTCTCCTGGGCGTACCCCTCATTCAGTGTTCCGTTGAGCTCCACATCGGTGCCGGTAGCTACCACGGAGACATCCGTGAGCCCGTTTGCGAGAAGGAGGCCGCTCGCGCGGTACTCGATGTCGGACTCCACTGCCGAGACACCAAAACGCACGGCAACGAAAAGCAAAAGAAGGAAGCCAAGGACAACCACAGCGCCGAACGCTGCACCGGACATGACGGAGCCATCGTCTTCAGCTGACGCGTCAAACCGCGATGGCGGAGGTGTCTGATTCGTCTGTCGCCCGATGGCCATGATCCAACCTGGTTAGCTTCTCGTGATGGTATCGGCAGCTACCCGTACTGTTGAAGTGTTTCCGAGCCTGAGCGGTCATGTTGTGTGGCCGTCGAGAGAATCGAGCGCGCCTGTTCACGCGCATCCTCGACGATCTTTTCGGCGATCGTCCGAGCGGCGTTCTCGATCGCCTGTGCCTCGTCCAACGCTCGCTCGACGTCATTCTCGCCTGGCCGGTGGCCCGAAGCCGATGCACGGGCGGCGGCCAGAATCTCCTCCGCTTCTTCATGAGCAGCTTCGAGCAACTTCCCCTTTGCGTCGGCAGCGGAGAGAAAGACATCGGATGGATCCCCACCGACGCCCTGGAGAGCCGTCAACTCGCGTTCTAGCGTACGGAGACGCACACCTTCGGCTCTCGCTGCTGTGAGGAGCACAGCAGCCTCATCGGCCATTGCGTCGAGAAACGCGTCGACGTCGTCGGGGCTGTAGCCCTTCCGAACAGTCGGAAACGACGCTGCTCGCAGTCTTTGTTCGATACTCGGCATGAAGCGACCCTTCTCTGGTCGCCTTCCCAACCCGCCTTGCCATGATACCACCACAGTGCGTGTTCGTATACCCGCTCTCTGCAGTGATATCAGGTGAGCCGCCGCTTCCTCCCCTGACGTCGGTAGCGTGGCGGACGTGGCAGGACAACAGATCTTCATCGCTGCGGGGCTCGGGGATTGCGAGGCAGTTCACGATGGTTGGCTTCTCCAACCGGTCAATGCCTTCTCAAGCTTGGCCTTTGCGGTCGCCGGTGTCGTCATCATGGTGTGGGCAGGAAGAGCCACTGGTCACGAACGATCGCTGCGGTTGATCTTTGGCGTCTTCATGATTGCGACCGGCGTTGGGAGCTTCCTCTTCCATGGGTTCGACCATGCAGTCGCTCAGTTCCTTCATGACATCACATTCCTTTCTGTCGTCTGGTTGCTCGCTGTAATCAACGTCACGGAAGTACGCGGTTGGGATAGACGGGCTGGCTGGCTCGTCGTCCTGGCCGGAATCGTTGGGTTCAGCATCACGCTTGTGTTCGCACCGACGATCACCAATGTGCTGACGGTTCTCGTGACGCTCGCCTTGATCGCATCCGACATCGAACTCGAACGGCGCGATGGCATTCGTCGTCGCTGGTGGATTCTGTCCTTGGTGGCAATGGCGTTGGCTGTGGGCCTCTTCGTGCTTGGACGGACTGGTGGCCCACTCTGCGATCCGGGTTCGCCATTCCAGGGCCATGCGCTGTGGCACATCTTGAGCGCCGTCGCTATCGGTCTCTACTTTGTGGCGACGAGCCGAGGGCGGATGCGACGTAAGGAGCACTCGTGATGCTTGTTTCATACCAAGAGGTCGTAGAGGCGCATCGGAAGATCGGACCGTTCGTCCACAGAACACCGGTCATCTCATCGAACTACCTGAATGAGCGTGTCGGTGCCGATGTCTTCTTCAAATGCGAAAACCTGCAGAAGGTTGGGGCATTCAAAGCGCGCGGCGCCGTGAACGCTGTGCTTTCACTGAGTGACGCCGATGCAGGCAGAGGGGTTATCACGCATTCGTCTGGCAACCATGGGCAGGCGGTCGCTTACGCGTGTGCGATTCGCGGTGTCAAGGCAACCATTGTTGTCCCTGAAGGTGCCTCTTCCGTCAAAGTGGACGCCATTCGTGGGTATGGCGCCGAGATCGAGTTCGCACCCCAGGCAGACCGCGAGTCACGAGTTGCGGAACTCGTCGCTGCCGGAGGCATGGTCATTGTTCATCCGTTCAATGACAGGGCGGTCATAGCTGGACAGGGCACGGCGGCTCTTGAACTGTTCGAGGACATACCCGATCTCGACGTAGTCGTGGTGCCTGTCGGTGGAGGGGGGCTTGCGTCGGGATCGGCCGTGGTTGCCAGCGAGGTCGGCGCTGATGTAGTCGGGGTCGAACCTGAAGTCGTCGACGATGCCTTCCGTTCGCTGCGAGACGGCACGCTCTACGGAGCCACGGGCGCCCGGAGCGTCGGCGACGGCCTTCTCACCGGATTGGGCGATATCACCTTTTCGATATTGTCAAGGTCTGGGGCCTCGGTGGTTCTGGTGTCTGAAAGTGAGATCGTCGAGGCCATGCGTCTAGTAGCGACGCGTATGAAGGTCGTTGTTGAGCCGAGCGGCGCGACGGTGGTCGCCGGTTTGCTCCGTTACGCGAGCCAGTTCAGCGGACTCCGCGTCGGTGCGGTTTTCTCGGGTGGCAACGTCGACCTCGCCGGATTCGCGCCGTAAGTCTCTGAGGGGAATCTGCGGCTAGGCAACCACGGCTGCAAGAGCGTTCAACGACGTCGCAAGGCCGTTGCGAGCTGTGCTGTAGTTCGTTGATGCACGAACTTCCCTGTCCCTGGCCTCGATGAGTGCGTTTGGATCGTCTCCTGCCACGGACTCAGCGGTTCGATACGCAAATCGGGCCTCGGCACGTGAGTCGACAGCGTCCCGCAAACCCATCATCGCCGTAATCGTCGCACGTGCGGTATCTGCGGTCCTCGGGTCTGGTGATGCTGCTTCAAGTGCGTACAGACTGTCTCTTGCCGCATTGATCCGGTCAGCGAGTTCGCCCCACGTTTCAGCGTGACCGGTGCTCGCGGTCTGACCAACGCTGGTTACGCCGTCGAACTGGGCATTGCCTCTCCAGATTGCGATGTCCTCGCTCAGCGCGTCGTATGCCCACCTGGCACCGGCATAGCCGTTTCGTGCGTGGTCCTTCCATGTCAACGCACCCGCAACAACAGCCACTGGCTTCTTACTGCCACGTGACACGAAGGCAACAATGATGGCAACCAGCGCTATCAGGCCGAGGATGAGCAGCCACCACGGAGTCGTTCCATCGCCCTCCTCGGCAGGCACCGTTGTGTCGGGTGAGTCCGGAGGCGTCGTGGTCTCTGGAGGATTCGTCACTGTGGTTTCTGGTGCGGTAGGTGACGTGGTTGCGATGGGGTTCTCGATCGGAGGCTCAATACTCGGTTGGTCGCACGCTGCGGCGAGCATGGCGACGGTGAGTACAAGGGCAAGCAGGGTGAGACGCTTCAACATGAGTGCATGCTACCTGCATTCGTGCCGTCAGAGAATGCAGCGACGCTGGCTAGATCTGGCCGGGTGTCCAGTCCCTCAGCAGGAACGACTTTCGCGTGGCAACGGCATCCTTCATAACCGCGTCCGGGATCGCCGCCACGCTGTCATCGATCGCCGCTTGATGGGCCTGGGTCGCGACCGGCCTTCCTTCGGACAGATCGCAAACCTCTTGGGCGCGAGCCGACAGCTCTGCTGTCCCAACCCTACGAGCAAGGTCAATGATCGACTCTTTCGGGAGACCAAGCAGAGGCCTGAATATGGGCGCGGACGAAGCATCCGACACAGCAACGAGGTGGGGCAACGTCTGAGACGACACCTGCCCCATGGCATCTCCCGTCACGAGCGCCGAGATGCCTTCCTCATGAGCGATCTGTGATGCGGCCGTGGCCATCATGACCTTGAGCGTTACCTGACGCATACGCGAGTCGACACCGTCAAGGAGTGCATCCTTCACAGGTTGGAACTCCACGAGATGAACCGTCGGATCGCTGCCATGCCCCCACGTCGTCCACAGCTCCCTTGCGACAGCAAGCGCATGGTCTGACTGCGCACAATTCAGCGTGAAGTGAACGAACTCGACCGGGCACCCTCGCGACATGAGCATCCATGCCGCAACAACCGAATCGAACCCCCCAGAGACGAGACACAGGACCCGATCCTGAGTACCGAGCGGGAGTCCACCAGCACCTACGGCGTGATCAACTACCAGGTATGCGTCCAAACCCAGAACGGTGACGTTGACCGTCGACTCTGG
>Ga0070727_10003617_pt1 | contig 13855 bp, 8 predicted proteins | sample tdAd472_FD_66722 | JGI IMG/M metagenome (GOLD analysis project Ga0070727, IMG submission 66722) | Marine sediment microbial communities from the Atlantic coast under amendment with organic carbon and nitrate - tdAd47.2 | ecosystem: Environmental > Aquatic > Marine > Coastal > Sediment | place...
TTCCATTCTGGACGGCCGGGCGACGCTGCTGCAGCCGAAATCCGGTTTCCGCGCCGCCATCGATCCGGTCCTGCTGGCGGCGTGTGTCCCCGCCCAAAGCGCGGATCAGGTACTGGACTGCGGCACCGGCACCGGGGCGGCGGCGCTGGCGTTGGCGGCGCGGCTTGAGGATGTATCGATCACCGGGATCGATGTGCAGCCGGGGCTGGTGGCGCTGGCGGCCCGCGCCGCGGAACGCAACGGCGTTGCCGAACGGGTTCGTTTCGCGGCCGTGGACATCGCCGACCCGCCACCGTCCTTTGCACGTCAGATGTTCGATCACGTCATGTCGAACCCGCCGTTTCTGGATGCCGGCGGGGGCCAGGTGCCGGCGGACCCGGCACGTGCGCTGGCGACCGTCGAAAGCACGGCGAACCTGAAAACGTGGATCGGCTTCATGGCCGGGCGGCTTCGCGGCGGCGGCACGCTGAGCGTCATTCACCGCCATGACCGGGTCGATGAAATCATCGCCGCGCTGGGGACGGGCTTCGGTGCCGCCGCGTGCCTGGACCTCGTGCCCGTCGACGACGGACGTCCGATCAAGCGCGCCATCGTGCAGGCGGTGAAGGGCGCCGCGCCCGGCGATATACGCCGCAGCCGCCTTGTCCTGCATAATCCGGACGGCGGCTTCACCGACGCGGCCGAGGCGGTGTTGCGGGATGCAAAAGCGCTGCCCATCTCGTAGGGTAAAGTCAGGGAGTGTTTGATCATGGATTTCATCACCGGGACCGTCTTGCCGAAACTCCGCGAAATCGCCACTGGTGACTGGCCGCCGGTCGTGCCCGTGGTGCCGCTCGCGGGCGTCATCGGAAACATGGGGCCGATGCGCAAGGGGCTGACGCTGGAAGGCGTCGCCGAATTGCTGGAACGTGCGTTCAAGGTCAAGCGCGCCAACGCCGTCGCGTTGGTCGTCAATTCACCCGGCGGCTCGCCGGTGCAATCCGCATTGATCGCCAAACGCATCCGCCAACTGGCCGCCGAGCACGACAAGAAAGTGTTCGCGTTCTGCGAGGACGTGGCGGCATCGGGCGGCTACTGGCTGGCCGCGGCCGCCGACGAAATCATCGTCGACGATAATTCTATCGTCGGCTCCATCGGCGTGATTTCATCGAGCCTCGGTTTCGTCGAGGCGATCCGAAAGATCGGCGTCGAACGCCGTCTGCACACGGCCGGCGAGAGCAAGTCCTTCATGGATCCGTTCCTGCCGGAAAAGAAAGCCGACGTGGCGCGGCTCAAGGAAATACAGGGCGACATGCACGGCAGCTTCAAGGACTACGTGCGCGAACGTCGGGCAGGCAAGCTGGCCGATGATCCGAATCTGTTCTCCGGCGCGTTCTGGACCGGGCGGCGTGCCGTCGAACTGGGCCTTGCCGACGCGGTGGGCGATATCCGCCAGACGCTGCGCGAACGCTATGGCGAGCGGGTCAAGATGCCGGTCTTCAAGCAACGGAAAGGCTGGCTCAGCCGCCGTTTCGGGGCGCAAAGCGGGACCGACGCGGGTATCTGGGCGGACGGGCTGATCTGCGCCGTCGAGGAACGCATGATCTGGGACCGCTACAGGCTTTGAACGAATACATGCCAAGGGGGTGGCAATGCCAACAATGATCTTTAGGCCCGCCGATGCACACGGCGGCAATGGACGCGAGCGGATCGACGCGCATTACCGCGCCGATGAAAGCGAATGTGTCGAACGGCTTTTAAACGAACTCGATCTGGGGGCCGAAGCGCTTTCGGGTATCGAAAGCTATGCCCACAAACTTGTGCAGGCGGTCCGCGACAAGACCGTGCACAAGGGTGGCATCGATGCGTTTCTGCATGAATACGGCCTGTCGACGCAGGAAGGCGTGTTGTTGATGTGCGTCGCCGAAGCGCTTTTGCGCGTGCCCGACGACGACACCCGCGAAGCGCTGATTCGTGACAAGCTCGGCTCGGCGGACTGGAAAAAGCACCTGGGCGCGTCGTCGTCGCTGTTCGTCAATGCGTCGACGTGGGCTTTGATGATGACCGGACAGGTCGTCAACATGCACGGCTACAAGGGCCGCTCGCCCGATGCCGCGGTCCGCCGTCTGGTGGCGCGCCTGGGCGAACCTGTGGTGCGCGAGAGCGTCAACCAGGCGATGCGCGTGATGGGCAAGCAGTTCGTCATGGGCCGCACCATCGACGAGGCGCTGGAGCGTGCCCGCGACTGGGAAGCGCGCGGCTACAGCTATTCCTATGACATGCTGGGCGAAGCGGCCAGGACCATGGACGACGCCAAGCGCTACTTTCAGGCCTACAAGACGGCGATCCGCAAGATCGGTGAAACCGCCAACGGGCGCGGGCCGTACAAGGGGCCAGGCATTTCCGTGAAGCTGTCGGCGCTGCATCCCAGATATGAGCTGGCGCAGGTCGGGCGCGTCATGGACGAACTGGTGCCGCGTCTGCGCGCGCTGTGTCTGGACGCGGCGAAATACGACATCGGCCTCAACATCGATGCCGAGGAAGCCGACCGTCTGGATCTGTCGCTGGATTGCTTCGAGGCGATCTCCGGCGATCCGGAACTGAAGGATTGGCAGGGCTTCGGCGTCGTCGTACAGGCGTATCAGAAACGCGCGCCGTTCGTGCTCGACCATCTGGCCGACATGGGCAAACGCCACGGGCGGCGTTTCATGGTGCGCCTCGTCAAGGGCGCGTACTGGGACATGGAAATCAAGCGCGCGCAGGAACTGGGCCTGAAGGGTTATCCGGTGTTCACGCGCAAGGCCAACACCGATGTCTCATATCTGGCGTGCGCGAAAAAGCTGTTTTCCGACACCGAAGTGTTCTATCCGCAGTTGGCGACGCACAACGCGCATTCGATTTCCGCGGTGCTGAACTTTGCCGGCAACAATCGGGACTTCGAGTTCCAGCGCCTGCACGGCATGGGCGAGGAACTTTACGAACAGGCCATCGAGGGCGACAAGGTCGGCACCGGTTGCCGTATCTATGCACCGGTCGGCCAGCACGAAGACCTTTTGGCATATCTGGTCCGGCGCTTGCTGGAAAACGGCGCCAACTCGTCGTTCGTCAACCGTGTGCAGGACGCGGAAACGCCGATTGCCGAGATCATCGCCGATCCGATCGCACAAGTCCGAGGCTATGCCCACAAGCCGCATCCGCGCATTCCGATGCCGCGCGATATCTATGGCGCGGGCCGGGTCAACGCCAAGGGCATGGACCTGACCGACCGCGCGGTTCTCAGGGACTTGGCGGTCGAGATGCCGAAGGTTTTTGATACCGAATGGAAAGCCGGGCCCATCGTCGATGGGACAGAAGGCGCGGGAGAACAGTCGCGCGACGTCGTCTCGCCGCAGAATTTCGACCAGCGCATCGGCACCGCTGCCGAAGCGACCGACGCCGATATCGACAAGGCCATTGCCTCGGCCGCCAAAGCCGCCCCGGCGTGGGCCGCGCGTCCGGCCGAGGAACGCGCACTTTGCCTGGAACGTGCTGCGGACCTGATGGAAGAGGACATGGCCCGGTTGATGGCGCTGTGCACCCTCGAAGCCGGCAAGACGGTTTTGGACGGGGTCGCGGAAATCCGCGAGGCCGTCGATTTCTGCCGCTATTACGCGAACCGTGCGCGCGACGATCTGGGCGCCGGTGTGCGGCTGCGTGCGCCCGATACCGGCGGACGCATGGCGGAACTTGCGGGCGGGCGGGTGTTTACGTGCATTTCACCGTGGAATTTCCCGTTTGCGATCTTCTGTGGCCAGGTGACGGCGGCGCTGGCGGCGGGCAATGCGGTGCTGGCCAAGCCCGCCGAGCAAACCCCGGTGATCGCCGCCGAGGCGGTGAAGCTGTTGCACAAGGCGGGCATTCCCGCCGACGTCTTGCATCTGTTGCCCGGCGACGGTGCGCGTGTCGGCGCGGCGCTGGTCAGGGACGAACGCATCGGCGGTGTGTGTTTTACAGGCTCGACCGAGGTTGCACGCCTGATCAACCGCACGCTGGCGGGCCGGTCCGGCACCATGCCGCCGCTGATCGCCGAGACCGGCGGACAGAATGCGATGATCGTCGATTCCACGGCGCTTCCCGAACAGGTGACGCGCGATGTCATGATGTCGTCGTTCCAGAGCGCCGGGCAACGCTGCTCGGCGCTGCGCGTCATGTTCGTGCAGGAAGACGTCGCCGAGCGCACGATCAACATGATCGCCGGTGCGATGGAGGAACTGACGGTATCCGACCCGGCCTATATCTCGACCGACGTCGGACCGGTGATCGACACCGAGGCGCGCGACATGCTGAATGGCCACATCAAGCGGATGCTGGGCGAGGGTAATGAAATCATGCGCACGAAGCTGGGCGCGGGCACCGAGCACGGCTGCTTCGTCACCCCGGCGGCGTTCGAGATCGACAGCCTGTCGCAGCTTCAGCGCGAGGTGTTCGGCCCCGTTCTGCACGTGGTCCGCTTCAAATCGACCAAGATGAACGCCGTGGTCGATGCCATCAACGCCACCGGCTACGGCCTGACCATGGGCATCCACACGCGCATCGACGACAACTGGCGGCGCATCTATGCCGCCGCGCACGTCGGCAATACGTATGTGAACCGCAACCAGATCGGCGCCATCGTCGGCGTGCAGCCGTTCGGCGGGCAGGGGCTTTCCGGCACAGGGCCGAAGGCGGGCGGGCCGCATTATCTGCACCGCTTCGTGTCCGAAACCGGCGACAGCATCCCCGGCGGGGAATGGGCAGCGGCATCGCTGGACGACGCCTGTATCGACCGCGCACAGCTTGCCGGCTTGATCGATGCCGCGATCTGGGCGGAATCGGTGACGCGCCGATGCGACGTGATCGAGGATGTGGCCGACGCACTGGAAAAAGGTGATGTCCGGGGTATCGCACCGGATGAGGCGGCGCGCGCGGCACAGTACCTGCGTGCCTATGCGGCGCACGTCGATGCCGATTTTGCCGAGCCTGCCACGCTGCCCGGCCCAACCGGGGAGCGGAACGAGATGAGCCTGACGCCGCGCGGTCCGGTGCTGTGCATGGCGACGGGCGGGGACGGCAGTGCGGGCGCACTGATCGCCGAGGTGGGCGCGGCCCTGGCGGCGGGCAACGCGGCGATTCTGTGGCACCCCGACCCCGAAATCACGTCGGCCATCGCCGCGGTGTTTCACGATGCGGGCGTCACCCGCGACACCCTTGTCGGTGTTGCGCCAGGCAGCGACGGGACGCTCGGCGATCTGGTCAGTGTGCCGGGGATCGAGGCGGTGGCCGTCGCCGGACCGCTGGCGTTCATTTCCGCGATCAATGCGGCGCTTGCCGCATCGGATGCGGCGATCCGCCCGGTCATCGCGTTCCGCGAAGACCCGGTCGGCGATATCGGCGCCGGACAGCCGCTGGCGGGCAGCCCGCATTATCTGCACCGTTTCGTGCACGAACGCTCGCTTTCCATCGACACCACGGCATCGGGCGGCAATGCCTCGCTGCTGTCGATCGGCGACGGGTCTTCGAGCCTGCCGGGCGAGGGGTAATCCCTTGACCGCGAATCGTTCAGACACGTAAAACTACGCATGTTCGGATTTTCCCTCCCCAAGCTGTTCGTTCTCGGCATGATCATCTTTGCCGTGTGGCAGGGTTTTAAGTACCTGCAACGCCGCCAGGAAGTGTCGGACAAGAACCGCCACGACAAGGTCCGCGAGGCACGTCGCGAGACGCAGGGCAGCGCCGATCCGGTCGAGGACATGGTCCGCTGCACGGTCTGCGACGCCTTCGTCGCCGGTGTCGGCGCCAAGTCCTGCGGGCGCAAGGACTGCCCGTATCCGGGCTGAGTCCCGCGGTCATGCTTCGAGACGCACGCGATGCGTGCTCCTCAGCATGAGGGATATATTCCAACCTCATCCTGAGGAGTGGCCTGAGCGGAGCGGGCCGTAGGCCACGGCACGTCTCGAAGGATAAATTTACTGGTCCCTAATCCTTGATCAGCGGCGCGGCGGCCCGTATGTTGCGCTGCACCGAAACGAGGCCGAACACCCCATCGATGGCGCACGTACCGAACAAAGACACCTGCTTCCAGAATCTGATCCTGAAGCTGCAAGCTTACTGGGCCGAGCAGGGCTGCGTGATCCTGCAGCCGTTCGACATGGAAGTCGGCGCCGGGACCTTCCATCCGGCGACGACGCTGCGCGCGTTAGGCCGCGCTGACGACGTCTGGAACTGTGCTTACGTGCAGCCCTCACGCCGCCCGACCGATGGCCGTTACGGCGAGAACCCGAACCGGCTGCAGCATTATTACCAGTATCAGGTCCTGATGAAGCCGTCGCCCGCCGACCCGCAGAAGCTGTATCTCGAAAGCCTGCGCGTGCTTGGCATCGACCCCGACATGCACGACATCCGCTTTGTCGAGGACGACTGGGAAAGCCCGACGCTGGGTGCGTGGGGTCTCGGCTGGGAAGTCTGGTGCGACGGCATGGAAGTGACTCAATTTACGTATTTCCAGCAGGTCGGCGGCTATGACTGCAATCCGGTGCCGGTCGAACTGACCTACGGGCTGGAACGCCTGGCGATGTACGTGCAGGGCGTCGAAAACGTTTACGATCTGGACTGGAACGGCCTGCCCAAGGATCAGGGCGGCAAGTCATACGGCGATGTGTTCCACCGCGCCGAGGTCGAATATTCCGCCTACAATTTCGAGCACGCCAACACCGAGATGGTGCGCAGGCACTTCGAGGATGCGGAAGCCGAGTGCATGGCGGTGCTGGGCGCGGGCGATAACAAGGAACTGGTGCTGCCGGCTTACGACCAGTGCCTGAAGGCATCGCACCTGTTTAACCTTTTGGATGCGCGCGGTGTCATTTCCGTGACCGAGCGCCAGAGCTACATCGGCCGTGTGCGCGCGCTCGCCAAGGGCTGCGCCGATGCATGGATGCGCCAGCACGGCGCGCTGGAGGAGGGATCGTGATGACTCGCCCCCTCACCTGTCCTCTCCCCCACTTTGTAGGGGAGAGGGACTCTCGCGGCAATGCAACGTTCCACTTTTCCCTCTCCCCCTTGCAGGGGGAGAGGTTAGGTGAGGGGGGGGCGCATGCCTGAGTTGCTTCTCGAAATCCTGTCGGAAGAAATTCCCGCCCGCATGCAGGCCCGCGCGGCGGACGATCTCAAGCGGCTGGTGACGGATGGCCTCAAGGCCGCCGGTCTGGAATTTACGTCGGCCGAATCGTATGTGACGCCGCGCCGTCTGGTGCTGGTCGTCGACGGCCTGCCTACCGAAATCGAAGGAAAATCCGAAGAAAGGCGTGGCCCCAAGGTCGATGCGCCCGAGCAGGCCATAAACGGCTTCAAGGGCTCGCTCCCCGAGGGTGCGGTGATCGAGGAACGCGAAACCCCCAAAGGGACGTTCTTTTATGCTTCTGTCAGTGTTCCGGGCAGAAAGGCGGCCTATGTTCTGGGTGACATCATTGGCGATATGCTGATTTCCTTGCCATGGCCGAAGTCCATGAAGTGGTCGGCGCAGGATTTCGTTTGGGTCCGACCGATACATGGCCTTCTTGGCTTATTCAGCGGCGAAAAGCTCCCGTTCCACCTTGCTATGAATATGCGGGGTAAGAAGCGTTCGTGGGCGGAGCATGAGACCATGTTTGAAGACTCCGAGCGCCCGATTTTGTCTGCTGGTAACACCTCCGTCGGGCATCGTTTCCTCGCGCCCGATGCGTTTGAGGTTAAGGACTTTGCCGACTACAAAAAGAAACTCGAAGCCGCCAAGGTCATGCTCGACCCGGCGGAACGCCGCCAAAAGATCGAGCTTGAGGCCAAGGCGCTGTGCGAAAAGGAAGGGCTGTCGCTGAAAGACGATCCGGGCTTGCTGGATGAAGTCACGGGCCTCGTCGAATGGCCGGTGGTCCTGATGGGCACCATCGACGATGACTTCATGGCGTTGCCGGACGAGGTCTTGTCGACCTCCATGCGCTCGCACCAGAAATACTTCTCGACGCTGGGTGCGGACGGCAAGCTGGCGAATAAGTTCATCGTCGTCGCCAACACGGAAACCAAGGACGGCGGCGCACAGGTGGTGGCCGGGAACGAGCGCGTGCTGCGCGCCCGGCTGTCCGACGCCAAGTTCTTCTGGGATCAGGACCGGTCGGAGACGCTGGCATCCCGTGCCCCGGCGCTGAAAGACCGAGTGTTTCACGCCAAGCTCGGCACACTGGATGAAAAAGTCGACCGCATGCAGGCATTGGCCGCGACGCTGACGACATTCGTGCCGGAAGCCGACAAGGACAAGGTGCGCTCCGCCGCGCGTCTCGCCAAGGCCGATCTTTCGACCGGCATGGTTGGCGAATTCCCCGAGCTTCAGGGTCTGATGGGTCGTTATTACGCGCAGCACGACGGCGAAGATACGGCGGTGTGCGATGCCATCGCCGAGCATTATTCGCCGCTGGGCCCGAACGATAGTTGCCCGACCAACCCGATTAGTGTCTGTGTGGCCTTGGCCGACAAGATCGACACGCTGGTCGGGTTCTTCGCCATTGATGAAAAGCCGACGGGGTCGAAAGACCCGTACGCGCTCCGCCGTGCTGCCCTCGGCGTGATCCGGCTTGTGCTGGAAAACGGCCTGCGGCTGCCGCTCACGAAGGTGTTTGCCGAAGCGCACGGTACGCTCGGCGCTGGAAACAACCCGGCTGATGACCTGATGGCGTTCTTCGCCGACCGGCTCAAGGTACACCTGCGCGAGCAGGGTGTGCGTCACGATCTGATCGACGCGGTGTTTGCGCTGGGTGGCGAAGATGACCTTGTGCGTTTGATTAAGCGGGTCGAGGCGCTGCAATCCTTCCTCGCGACCGAGGACGGCGAAAACCTGCTGACCGCTTACAAGCGCGCCGCCAACATTCTCCGCGCCGAGGAAAAGAAAGACGGCAAAAGCTACAAAGATGCGCCCGACGCAGGGCTGCTGTCGGACGACGCCGAAAAGGCGCTGGCCGACGCACTCGACCATGCCAAACCGGCCATCGACAATGCCCTGGCAGCCGAGGATTTCGTTGCCGCCATGCAGGCGCTGGCCGGGCTGCGCGCGCCGGTCGATACGTTTTTTGACGACGTGACGGTGAACGCCGACGACGCGGCACTGCGCGCAAACCGGTTGAAACTGTTGAATGGCATCCGCGCCTCGTTGGACGGGGTTGCCGACTTTTCGAAGATCGAGGGTAAGTAAATGCCCGTCATCCCCGCGCAAGCGGGGACCCAGGGCACCGGTTAATCATTTCTGGGTTCCCGCTTGCGCGGGAATGACGGGATAGAGAAACAAAATCATGTCGTCACCCTGAACTTGATTCAGGGTCCATGACGACACGACGGGACGAACGCCGACAAATTATGGGTCCTGAATCCGGTTCAGGACGACGGGCTCATTTTTTAGCGAAGACGGATCAAGTATTTAACGAGGATAGACCATGACCAAGTGGGTATACGCATTCGGGGACGGATCGGCCGACGGCAGCGCCGACATGAAGGACCTGTTGGGCGGCAAGGGCGCCAATCTGGCGGAAATGTCGAGCCTTGGATTGCCGGTGCCGCCGGGCTTCACGATCTCGACCGGGGTCTGCACCCATTATTACGACAATGCGAAATCCTATCCGGATGATCTGGACGCGCAGGTCACCGACGCGCTTGGCAAGGTCGAGGGCATCCTTGGCCGCAGCTTTGGCTCCGTCGACAAGCCGTTGCTGGTGTCGGTGCGCTCCGGCGCCCGGGCTTCCATGCCGGGCATGATGGACACGGTCCTCAACCTCGGCCTCAACGACGAGACGGTCGAAGCGCTGGCCGCCGAGTCCGGTGATGCGCGCTTCGCCTATGACAGCTACCGCCGTTTCATCACCATGTATTCCGACGTCGTGCTCGGCGTCGATCATGGCGAGTTCGAGGAAATTCTCGACAACTACAAGGTCGACCGCGGCTACCGTCTGGACACCGATCTGACGGCGGACGACTGGAAAGCGCTGGTGCCGATGTACAAGGAACGCGTTGTCGAGGTGCTCGACGAGCCGTTCCCGCAGGATGCCAAGGCGCAGCTTTGGGGCGCGATCAGCGCCGTGTTCGGCTCGTGGATGAACCCGCGCGCGGAAACGTATCGCCGCTTGCACGACATCCCGGCAAGCTGGGGCACGGCGGTCAACGTACAGGCCATGGTGTTCGGCAACATGGGCGAGGATTGCGCCACGGGCGTGTGCTTCTCGCGCAATCCGGCGACGGGCGAGAACGCATTTTACGGTGAATACCTGATCAATGCGCAGGGCGAGGACGTGGTCGCCGGGATCCGCACGCCACAGAACCTGACCAAGGCCGAGCGCGAGGCAGCCGGTTCCGATCTGCCGTCGATGGAAGAGGCAATGCCGGAGACCTATGCCGAGCTGTGTGCCTTCCGCGACCGTCTCGAAGCACATTACAAAGACATGCAGGACATGGAATTCACCATCCAGCAGAACCGTCTGTGGATGCTGCAGACCCGGTCCGGCAAGCGCACCGCGCGCGCCGCGCTGAAGATTGCCTGCGACATGGTCGACGAGGGCGTGATTTCCAAGGTCGACGCCGTCAACCGCATTGATCCGATGCAGCTCGATCAGCTTTTGCACCCGATGCTCGATCCCAATGCGGAAAAAGACGTCGTCGGGCGCGGTCTGCCGGCATCGCCGGGCGCGGCGACGGGGGCCATCGTCTTTACCGCCGAGGACGCCGAAGCGTGGAAGGCGGAAGGCAAGGCGGTCGTTCTGGTCCGCACCGAAACCTCGCCGGAAGATATCGGCGGTATGCACGCCGCCGAAGGTATTCTGACGACGCGGGGCGGTATGACGTCGCACGCCGCCGTGGTGGCCCGGGGCATGGGCCGTCCGTGCGTGTCGGGCGCCGGTGAAATGCGCGTCGATGCCGCCAACAAGACGCTGACGTGCATGGGCCGGACCTATGGCGAGGGCGAGATCATCACCCTCGACGGGACGACCGGGCAGATCATGCACGGCGCCGTCGAAATGATCCTGCCGGAACTGACCGGCGACTTCGGCAAGTTGATGGCGTGGGTCGACGAGTTCCGCACCATGGGCGTGCGCGCCAACGCGGAAACGCCGCTGGATGCGGAAACCGCGGTCAAGTTCGGCGCCGAGGGCATCGGGCTTTCGCGCACCGAGCACATGTTCTTCGATCCGGAGCGTATTCTGCACATGCGCGAAATGATCATGTCGGCGAACGAGGAACAGCGCCGTGTCGCGCTCGACAAGCTGCTGCCGTATCAGCGCGACGACTTCGAGAACCTGTTCCGGATCATGGAAGGCCGGCCGATCACGATCCGCCTTCTGGACCCGCCGCTGAACGAGTTCCTGCCGCATTCCGACGAAGAGCTGGCCGAGGTCGCCAAGGCCGCCGGCGTGACCTTGAAAGACATCAAGATCCGCAAGAACCAGCTCGACGAAGCCAACCCGATGCTAGGCCACCGGGGCTGCCGTCTCGGCATCACGTATCCGGAAGTCTATGAGATGCAGGCCCGCGCCATTTTCGAGGCGCAGGTCAAGGTCATGGCCGATGGCGTCACCGCGGTGCCGGAAGTGATGATCCCGCTGGTCGGCATGAAATCCGAACTGGACGCCATGGCCGACGTCGTCAACGCGACGGCGAATGCGGTCAAGGAAGAGAGCGGCAAGGACTTCGACTACATGGTCGGCACCATGATCGAATTGCCGCGCGCCTGTCTGGCGGCCGAGGAAATCGCCGAAACGGCGGAATTCTTCTCGTTCGGGACCAACGACCTGACGCAGACGACGTTCGGTTTCTCGCGCGATGACGCGGCGCCGTTCCTCGACGTCTATCACCGCAAGGGCATCATGGAGGACGATCCGTTCATGACCATTGACGCCGACGGAGTCGGCGAGTTGGTGAAGATCGGCATCGAACGCGGCCGCAAGGCACGCCCGGATATCAAGCTCGGTATCTGCGGCGAACACGGCGGCGACCCGGCGTCGGTGCATTTCTGCCACCAGGTCGGCCTGACGTATGTGTCGTGCTCGCCCTACCGCGTACCGATTGCGCGTCTGGCGGCGGCGCAGGCGGCGCTGGCCGACAAGGAGTAAAGTGGCGCACGGTCTTTTATCAGACCCATGCGTCATTCCGGCGCAAGCCGGAATCCAGGTTGTTGCGCACTGGACCCCGGCTTGCGCCGGCGTGACGGGATTGCGAATGAAGCTGATACGGAGCTGACCAATGCCAGAGCACCTGATTGACGACTGTGTTTTTTGCAAGATCATCCGGGGCGAAATTCCCAGCTTCAAGGTGTGGGAAGACGCGAAAACGTTCGCTTTCATGGATATCAACCCCATCGCCACCGGCCATGCGCTGATCATCCCCAAGTTCCACACGCCGAATATCTATGAAGCGCCCGAAGAATGGCTCGGACCGGTCATGGGGGCCGTCAGCCGCGTCGCGCGGGCGGTCAAGGCCGAGGTCGCGCCGGACGGCATGAACATTTTGCAGGCCAACGACAAGGGCGCATTGCAGTCTGTTTTCCACATCCATTTTCATGTGATCCCGCGCTTTATCGATGACGGGCTGACCATGAACTGGGACATGGTGCCGGGCGATATGGCGGAAATCGGCGCGCTGGCCGAGAAGATCGCCGCGCGCACCGCCGCCGATCCCGGCTGATTCCCGCCACTATTTAGAAATTTCTAATAAATCGCGTTTGTAATCTTCAAGTCAGGCTTTGTGGTCATACTCCCACGATCGCTCAGACATGGAGAAAACCATGAACGCTTTACAGAACCAGGATCAGAAGACCCGGAACGTTCTGTTCGTGTGCGCGGATAATGCCCGCCACTCACTTATCGCCGAATCCCTTTTGCGCAGCCATCGGGTGCACGGCATTCGCGCCTTCAGCGCCGGTCTGCAACCGGCCGACAAGGCGGATCCCTTTGCGCTGTCGGCGCTGACGCTGGCCGGTCTCGGCAACGAAGGCCTGTGGCCCAAGCACTGGGACGGCTTCGCCAATCCGAAATGCACGACGATCGATCTGGTTGTGATGATCGGCGAGGAAACGGCAGCCAGCATGCCGCGCACGTTCCCGGGTGATCCCGAATACATTGCCTGGAAGTTCGACGGCGATACATCGCTCCGCTTCCATCACGGGGTATGGCGCGATATTCAGGTGTTGCGGCCGTATGTCGACGCACTCGCCGATGATCTGCGTGAAACCGGTCGCGCACCGATGCGCGAATCCATGGCCGCAGCGGCGGAATAAGCCACCGCCCTCATCCTTCGAGACGTCCCTTCGGTCCTCCTCAGGATGAGGAGATTCCGCTAACCTCATGCTGAGGAGGGTGCAAAGCACCCGTCACGAAGCATGCGCCTAGCGTCTGACGAAGAACGTCATGTCCGGCATCGGGCTTTCGTCGAATACTTCGACATCCTCGGACAGATATTTGTGGCAGAACCGCAGCACTTTCTCCGCGTCCGTGTAATACAGCCCCTCGTAGCGCTCCTCCTCGTCATCGCGCAGCATGTTGAAGGCCATGGCCTTTCCGGTGCGGTGCCAGAGCTGGCGCAGACTGGCCTGGACGTATTCCCACCACGCGTCGTCATCGGCGCTGCCGTGCAGGTTATAGGTTCCGGACGCAAAGCTGTAATCGGCGCGCTTGGTCGCCCACATCTTGCGATGGAACGACGCGCGCGGGTCGGTAATGCCGTCGCGGCATGCGGCGATCATTTCCTGTGAAATGTCATAGCCGTAATAGCGGCTGTCGCGGAGCACGGGGTATTCCGTCAGATAGGTGAAGAATGCGCCGTAGCCACAGCCGAAGTCGTTGATGGTGACGCCGCC
>Ga0070727_10003618_pt1 | contig 13850 bp, 8 predicted proteins | sample tdAd472_FD_66722 | JGI IMG/M metagenome (GOLD analysis project Ga0070727, IMG submission 66722) | Marine sediment microbial communities from the Atlantic coast under amendment with organic carbon and nitrate - tdAd47.2 | ecosystem: Environmental > Aquatic > Marine > Coastal > Sediment | place...
CACTCTTGCCGCTCGGCTTGACACACCGCAAGGCCTCATCCGAGCCTATGCTTTGTTTGCCCATTGTTTCACCTGCTCAAAAGACATTTTTGCCGCCGCTCGAATCTCTCAAGGCTTGGCAGAACGTGGCATTGCCGTCCTTCGGTTTGATTTTACCGGGCTCGGGCATAGCGATGGCGAATTTGCCAACACCAATTTCTCCTCCAATGTCGCCGATCTTTTGGCCGCCGTTTCTTGGCTTCGAGAAACGCATGAAGCCCCAGCCATTGTTGTTGGGCATAGCCTCGGCGGGGCAGCGGTTTTGGCGGCGGCGAAGTCAATTCCCGAAGCCAAGGCCATTGCCACCATCGGCGCGCCCTCAGACCCCTCCCATGTCAGCCACAATTTCGAAACAGCCATCGCTGAAATCCGCGATAAGGGCGAGGCCGACGTGACTTTGGGGGGGCGTCCCTTCACCATCAAACAGCAGTTTCTCGACGATATTGCTGAGCAAAAAATAGCGAAAAGCATTGCCGACATGCGCAAGGCCTTACTGGTATTCCATGCCCCGCTCGACAATCAGGTCGGCGTTGAGAATGCTGGCAACATTTTTCAAGCTGCCAAGCACCCAAAAAGCTTTGTTTCACTCGATAATGCGGATCACCTGCTGTCACGGCGAGAAGACGCAGCCTACGTCGCCGAGGTCATTTCTTCTTGGGCCACTCGCTACTTGGGAGAGACTGAAAGCGTCAAAAAGGCGCCCGCACTCACGGCGTCTCCTGGAACCGTTGTTGTCGCTGAAACCGGTGAGGGGAAATTCAGTCAGGCTGTTTCCGTGGGCGGAATTCACAGCCTCATCGCCGACGAACCAGTCCATTACGGCGGCAATGATACCGGCCCGTCTCCCTATGACTTGCTGCTTGCGGGGCTTGGCGCCTGCACCTCAATGACCATGCGCATGTATGCCGAGCGCAAGAAGCTCCCATTGGAGCGCGTCTCGGTAACCCTCAAACACGACAAAATTCACGCCGAGGATTGCGAAGCCTGCGAGACGGCGGGCGGGAAAGTTGATCACATTGAACGCGAGATTGAAATCTCCGGCGATCTCGACGAAAACCAGCGGGCCAAATTACTGGAGATCGCCGACAAATGCCCGGTGCATAGAACTCTCCATTCAGAGGTTCTCATCACCAGTCGATTGAAGGGCTAGAAACTAAGCCTCCAGTTCTTCGCCGGACAAAACCTTGCCAATCAACTCTTGGCTTTCTTCTAACCCATAGAGCGCGAAGAATGAGCCCATTCTGGGGCCTTGGTCTTGACCCAAGAGGATTTGGTAGAGCGCCTTGAACCAGTCTTTCAGGTTCTCAAACTCATGGCGTTTACCCACCTCGTAGACTTCCGTCTGGATATCTTCAGCCGTCGCATCGGCGGCCATTTTAGAAAGGCCTTCCTTGAGGTCTTCAAGGGCCGCCGTTTCTTTGCCTTCGGGTGCGCGATAGCTCTTTTCAGGCTTCACAAAGTCGGCGTAGTAGTTGATAGCGTGACCGACCAACTGGTCGAGAATCGGTGCATTCTCAGGCGTGGCTTCCGGGCGATAGCGGCTAATGAAGTGCCAGAGCACCGACTTGTCTTCGGTGTGGCAAACACTCGCGAGGTTTAAGAGAATGTTGAACGCCAGGGTTTCCTCGCCTAATGGCGGATGGCCATTGTGGATATGCCAGGCTGGACTATCGATCTTCTTTTTGTCTTCGAGCTTCTCAAAATTTCCAACGTGGGAAAGGTAGTCGTCCACGTTGCGCGGAATCACGTCGAAGTAGAGCCGTTTGGCGGCTTTGGGCTTTTGATACATGAACAGCGAAAGGCTTTCGGGCGGCGCATAACGCAACCATTCTTCCATGGAGAGACCATTGCCCTTGGACTTGGAAATCTTCTCGCCATTCTCATCAAGGAACAGCTCGTAGGTCAGGTTCGTCGGCGGGGTCGCCCCGATGATCCGGGCGATTTTGGAAGACAGCTTAACCGAGTCGATCAAGTCCTTGCCCGACATTTCATAGTCAACATCAAGCGCCGTCCAGCGCATGGCCCAATCGACCTTCCACTGAAGTTTGCAATGCCCACCGGTGACGGGAGTCTCAACTTTTGAGCCATCTTCATTCTGATAGACAATGGTGCCAGCTTCGGGGTTCATTTCGATCACCGGAACCTGAAGGACCACGCCGGTCTTTTCACAGATCGGCAAGAAGGGGCTGTAGGTTTCCCGGCGTTCCTGTCCAAGGGTTGGCAAGACCACGTTGATTACCTTGTCGTAGTTGGTCAGCACTTTCAAAAGAGTCTCATCGAAGGCGCCCGACTTATACATCTCGGTCGCAGACTTGAACTCATAGTCAAAACCGAACTGATCAAGGAAGGCTTGCAGGCGGGCGTTGTTGTGCTCTCCAAAGCTCGGATGGGTGCCAAACGGGTCAGGGATTTGGGTCAAGGGCTTGCCCAGATGCGGCTCGATTACATCCTTGTTGGGGATGTTGTCGGGCACCTTGCGCAAGCCATCCATGTCGTCAGAAAAGGCAAACAGTTTGGTCGGGATATCGGAAATCATCGCATAGGCGTTGCGCACCATTGTGGTTCGCGCCACTTCACCGAACGTACCGATGTGGGGCAGCCCAGAAGGACCATAGCCCGTCTCAAACAGCACATAGCCCTTTTCCGGCGTCTTGTTGCCAATCCGCTTTTGCAAGGCGCGCGCCTCGGCAAAGGGCCAAGCGTTGGAATTTTGAGCGTGTTCTTTAAACTGCGACGACATGGTTCAACCGTTTCCCGTAGGTAAACTCAAGAAAGAGCGGGAACTTATGCCCGATTGCCTGTTAGGTCAACAAATCCGGGGGGAAAGAGATCTTTCTCTCCATTTTTCCCCTGGAACTAATTGAGGTAGAATACCAAATATGATTTGGCCCCTCTTTCATGAGGCACCCAGAACATGCTCTATGGAACCGCTCGTCCGACGAATAATCAAGCCCGGCAGGCCATACGCTCAGCAACGCTGATGGATGAGAAAACCTGCTTGGAAACGCTCATCAAGGCGGCCTATTTCCCCCTTTCTTTTAAAACCCGCGTGGCTAACCGGGCGAAAACATTGATCGAAGGCATTCGAAGCCACCAGAGAGGGTTCGGTGTCGATGCTTTCATGGCCGAGTACTCCCTTTCAAGCCAAGAAGGCGTGGCTTTGATGTGTTTGGCCGAAGCCTTGCTGCGCATTCCTGATGCCCGAACTTCTGATCAGCTGATTCAAGACTTGTTGGGCAACGCAGATTGGGAAACCCACCAGGGGCATTCAGACTCGCTTTTCGTCAACGCTTCGACTTGGGGCCTCATGATGACGGGGCACTTGCTGCAAGATACTCAGCAAAGCAATAAGGGCGTTCTTACCCAGCTCGCTCAAAGAACGGGCGAGCAAGTCATTCGCGCCGCCATCACTCAGGCGATGAAAATCCTTGGTGAAATGTTCGTTCTGGGTCGCACCATTGAGGAAGCCTTAGACCGCGCCAAAACTGGAGAGCGGGCGGGTTATTGCTATTCCTATGACATGCTCGGCGAAGCGGCCCGCACCCAAGAACGGGCAGACCAGTATTTCGCGGCCTATCATGCCGCTATTGCCGCAGCAGGGAGCCAGGCAACCGGCTTAGGGCCAGAGAACGGGCCGGGTATATCGGTCAAACTCTCGGCCCTTCATCCTCGGTTTGAGTTTGCCCAGCGAGAGCGGGTGCTCACTGAGATGGTTCCCAAACTCATCAACCTGGCGAAACAAGCGAAAGACGCCAATATCGGTTTTGCCATTGATGCAGAAGAAGCTGAACGCTTAGACCTTATGCTCGATGTGATCGATTTGATTTCCGCTGCACCTTCGCTTGCTGGCTGGAATGGGCTTGGTCTCGCACTTCAAAGTTATCAAAAACGCGCCCTACCGATTATCGAGTGGCTTTCTAAGATTGCCACAAGAGACAATCGCCAATTCATGGTCCGCTTGGTCAAAGGGGCCTATTGGGACAGTGAGATCAAATGGGCTCAGGTGGCGGGGCTTAAGGGCTATCCGGTCTTTACTCGCAAAGCCAACACCGATGTTTCCTTCATGGCTTGCGCAAAAGCACTGGCCCAGGCTCCTGATGCGTTTTACCCGGCCTTCGCTACACACAATGCCCATACTCTCGCTTCCGTTTTGGAGCTGATGGGCGACCGGAGAGACTTCGAGTTACAGCGCCTCCACGGCATGGGAGATGATCTCTATGAGCCTTTGATGGCGAGCACCCAAAACCCACCCCGTGTGCGGGTTTATGCGCCCGTTGGTAGCCACGAGGAGTTGCTGGCCTATCTGGTGCGTCGTCTGCTGGAAAATGGGGCCAATACTTCATTTGTCAATCGCACTGCCGACAAGGACGCGCCAATCGAGGATCTGATTGCCGATCCTGTTGAAACAGCTTTGAAAACCGTTCCCGCACATCACCCAAACATTCCTCTCCCCCGAGACCTCTTTGGCAGCAAACGTCTCAACTCTCAAGGCATTGACCTAGCCGACCCTATGGCCCTGGAGGCCCTAGAAGTCGAATTGGCAAATGCCATCATCCCCTCTGAAAAAACTGAGGGGGCTCCGGCTAAGCCTTTAGCACAGATTCTTGAAGTCGCGCGCGGCGCCCAGCTTGAATGGGATGCCCTGGGGGGCAACAGGCGAGCGGAAATTTTGGAAGGCGCTGCTGACCTCTTTGAACAAAACCGAGGCCTGATGCTTAAGCTTCTCATTCGGGAAGGCGGAAAAACCCTTCCCGATGCCATAGCGGAACTACGCGAGGCGGTTGACTTTCTGCGCTATTACGCGGGTCAGGCACGGAAGGATTTTGTACGCCCGCTGGATCTTCCGGGCCCAACCGGCGAGCTTAATCAGTTGGCCCTTCATGGTCGCGGAGCCTTTATTTGCATTAGCCCCTGGAACTTCCCCTTGGCTATCTTTACCGGGCAGGTCGCTGCTGCATTGGCGGCGGGCAACTCAGCGCTGGCAAAGCCCGCCAGTGCAACCCCCATCGTTGCGAAGGTCGCAATCGACCTTCTCCATCAAGCCGGGGTCCCATCGTCCGTGCTCCATTTTACCCCGGCAAACGGCGCCGCTTTCTCTCAAGCCTTGATGACCCATCCCCATATCGGTGGCGTTGCCTTTACCGGGTCGTCCAAAACGGCGCAGTCCATCAATCGAGCCTTAGCCGACCGAGACGGCCCAATTGTCCCCTTGATTGCTGAAACCGGCGGACAGAATGCGATGATTGTCGATTCATCGGCCCTACCTGAGCAAGTTACCCGGGATGTGCTGGCTTCAGCCTTCCAAAGCGCTGGGCAACGGTGCTCGGCCCTTCGGGTGCTATTTGTTCAAGATGACGTTGCTGATCGGCAAATCGCAATGATTGCCAAAGCCATGGCTGAACTCCGTGTCGGCGACCCAGCCCTGCTATCGACCGATGTCGGACCGATGATTGACCAAGACGCTGTCCAGACCATGCAGGCCCATGTCGCAAAAATGGAATTGGAAGGAACGGCGATTGGCCAAACACCCTTACCAAAAGATTTGCCGCCCGGCCCCTACTTCGCACCCATCGCCTTTGAAATTGATCGGATTGACCGCCTAGAAGGAGAGGTCTTTGGACCAATCCTCCATGTCATCCGCTTTGCCGGTGATCGGCTGGACGCGGTGGTCGATTCCATCAACGGCACCGGCTTTGGCTTGACCCTTTCTGTTCATAGTCGCTTACAATCGACCATTGACCGCGTGACCCAGCGGGCTCACGTGGGCAACCTCTATATCAACCGAAATCAAATTGGCGCCGTAGTCGGGGTTCAGCCGTTTGGTGGCGAGGGGCTTTCAGGAACGGGCCCTAAAGCCGGGGGACCACGGTATCTCCATCGTTTTGCCACCGAGCGGACCATTTCAAACGACACGACCGCCAGCGGCGGCAACGCTGCCCTTTTGTCTTTGGAGTAATTTATCTCTCGCGCAACCGCTGGCTTTCCACGGCATCAGGATAGCGGGTCTTTTCTTCAGCGTAGTAGGCGAGGAGCAAACCAACCTCCAAATTGATATGCTGGCGAGCCGTTCGCAAAGTCTGGCGCTCAAGAGAGTGCCAATCAATAGTATCTAAGGGTTGGCAACGCGATAGCATTCCTAAGTGCAAACCATCTCGGAAAATCTGGACATCGTCCTCTGAAAACCGGTAGCTGCCAGGATAAATGTTACCGGCAATAAAGGTGTAGAGTTTTTCTTCCATGGTGCTCACCCGGTTTGTTGAGCCCATGGTGAAGCCGATCACAAAGGCTTCGTCTTTGGGCATCATACCACGCCCGAGAATGAGATGAATGCAATCGTGGGCATAAAGGTCGACGGCCCCATGGAAAAGGCTCAACCCAGGCGGTTGAAAGCGGGGATTCTCGACCAATTGAACCAGCAAAGGAATGTCCTCTTGCCAGTCACCTGATTGATGCATTTGCCTCAGCGCTTCACGTAAAGTGAGCCCATCCCGTTCGAGCGGGATATGCCAAGCGTTATTGGGGGAAAGGACGTCGTGATTGACCCTGTGTTTCCCACCACGCGCAGGAGTTTTGGTCTGAAAGCCCATAGTATCTAAATGGTGTCGGAGGGCCGCATTTTCAAGAAATGAATAGCCTGTCTAATGGGCCAGATGGGCCGTATGTTTGGAGTAGAAGCCACTCTTAATCAGAGCACGCACATCGTTTGGCATATTGTCACCTTCGATGGCAGTCAAGATTTGCTTGACCATGCCACGCAAAGCCTTCAGCCCTTTTTCTTCGCGGTTGATGGGGCCTTCCATGAAGTCGCGGCCCTGGGTATCCCACAGTCCATCGAGAATGCCGACTTGAAGCTTGAACGGTAGGGGCTCGAGCGTATCCATGACTTCGGGCGTGACGTAGTTGAGGTAGAACTTAATCTGATCGACCTCTTCGTCTTTCCAGCCCCCTAAACGCTCAATCAAACGGGCGTTTCCAGCCAATAACTTTTCAAAATCTTCACCCAACAGGGTGCGGATTTGACCGATGCGGGTGATATAGCGTTTCTTTTTCTCACCTGCACTGTTCTCGGCAATCACTTCCTTCATTTGCCAAGTGCCAAGCGCGCGGATCACGGCGGGGTCTTCAATGAACAACAGAGTGGTCCCAAGGGCGGTAATTTTGGCTGAATGATCCAAGCCCTCAGCCACGGCGCGTATATAGTCGGGCTTCCATTCGAGAATTGAAGGGAAGTCATCGCCCAGGGCCTTGCGCAAAGCACGCAAGAAGACTACAGGTTTACATTCGCGGAGGGTCTCCAAATAGAGCTCATCTTTGGCTAAAAGCTTATCCAAACGGCCCTTTAGCCCCCTTTGTAATTCGCTAATGCTCAAGGGATCGAAACGCACAAGGATTGTCAGGCCGCTTAAGTGATCAATATGCTTAAGCTCATTTTCGGAGAAATACTCGTTGAGTCGCTTCATCTTATGGCCAGCATTTTGAAGCAGCGTATTGGCCGCCTTGCGCAGATAGAAGTTTTTGATGTCATCAACGCTCATGCCACAAGAACCGACCGGTCCTTTGGCCCCACGTTTTGCACCTTTCTTGCGCTCAAACGTCAATAAGCCCTGCTGTTGGGCCAGCTCGAACAGGTATAGCCCCCCTTCGATAGAACGGGGGTCTTCTTCGATTTCTTTGAAGTTCTTGCCGATGGTATAAGGCTGGTATTCGCCGGGGTAGAGCGCCTCAATTTCTTGCAGCAAAGGCAAAACATGCGTCTCCAGGCCTGCGCGCATGCGGGACTGCTGCAAAGAAGGTACCTTTTGCCAAAGGGCATCAGGGAACTGCCACCATTTCTTTCCGGCGTTTATCGGTACTGCTACTTTATCGACCTTCGGCTTGGCCATACGTGTCTATCGGGTTCCAGAAAACTCTGAACACCACCCCTTTTTTTTGCTCATGACACAATATCTTGAGCAACTAAAGACTCACTGAGGGAATATTTTGTTTTTGTTCCTCGAATGGTCTTTCTATGATGCAGCCCAAGAGAAACTTCTTTTAAGCCACTCTGCCCACCAATATCGACTGAAAGGCGCATTGGAAAACAGGCATAATTACCGGCAATTTAGCCATAATTACTGGATAATTGTACAAGCTATTGAAATCATTGCAATATTTAAAAATTTACTACAATTTTATCTAATTTTTAGAGGTCTCATTTCGCAGTGTCCAACGGGGCGATGAATACACCGGCCATGGTCGCCGGAACAGCAGGGGCAATTTGGGTTTCTTCAGACGGCGAGGTTGAAACTCTTCGCGCTGGTGAGGCCCTACAAAAAATGCGCCACGGCGCTATGCCGTTGATCTGCCATGCCCCAGCGACTTGGCGCAGGCTCAATGGCGGCCCCTATAATGCTTTTGATTTGCTCGAACTTTTCGCATTTGTTCGACCAGCACAGTTTTGCGTCCCAACTCCGCGGGGCGTTGCTCAGGCGCTTAACCTTGCACTTCCCGAAACCCTAGAGCAGCAAGCCTTAATCCTATTTGAGGCGGCCAATACCCTGCTTGCAGAACTCAAAAAAAATGGCCCAAAAGACCGGCAGGCAGAAGGGGTGGCTTGGGCTATGGACCGAGGCAATTGGCCTTGGGCATTACCGGTTTTAACGGCTTTAGGTGTCGCTTCGGAAGCTCCCCACTCGCGCAACCTTGGGCAGGCCTTACGCCCCTGGACGAAAATGACCGAATGGTCCGAATATGCACCCGAACCTCCCGCAGGCCACGAGCCGGTCAGCCCGGAAGAAGCTGGCGAGCGATTAGCCCAATTGCTTGGCGAAGGCTCAGAAGAGCGCCCGGAACAAAAAACCTATGCTGCTGAAGCAGCTCAAGCCTTTATCCCGCGCGATAACGAGGACGAACCCCGTCTGCACCTTGCTGATGCTGGCACAGGGGTTGGCAAAACGCTCGGCTATATCGCTCCAGCCAGTGTTTGGGCCGAGAAAAACCATGGCCCAGTCTGGATCAGCACCTTTACACGCAATCTGCAACGCCAATTGGATGGAGAGCTAGATCGCCTCTATCCAGATCCCCACGAAAAGCGCCGCAAAGTGGTGGTTCGCAAGGGCCGAGAAAACTATCTCTGCCTCCTCAATATGGAAGAAGCCGTGGCGCGCTTAGGCGGGCAACCGGCTGATGCGAGAGCCTTGGGCCTCATGGCACGCTGGGCTATGGCGACCCGCGATGGCGACATGGTCGGCGGCGATTTCCCAGGTTGGCTTGGCGAACTGCTCGGCTATCGCCTCACGGTTGATATGACCGACACCCGAGGCGAATGCATCTATTCGGCCTGTACGCACTATCAGAAATGCTTCGTTGAGCGAAACATCCGCCGGGCTCGTCGCGCCCGTATTGTCGTTGCCAATCATGCGCTGGTGATGATCCAGGCTGCCCTTGGTGGCGTCGATGATGGCACCTTGCCAACCCGCTATGTGTTTGACGAAGGACACCATGTTTTCGGGGCCGCCGATAGCGCTTTTTCAGCCGACCTCACAGGCTTTGAGACATCTGAGTTGCGCCGGTGGCTGCTGGGTGCTGAAGATCGCCAACGCTCCCGTGCTCGGGGCTTGCGTGCCCGCATCGAAGACCTGGTGACCGAAGGCGAGGCTGAAACCGCAGTTATTGAAATCATTCGCGCGGCCCAAACCCTGCCCGGTCCTAGCTGGGGCCAGCGGATGTCTGGCGGCACCCCCAAAGGTGCTGGCGAGACTTTCTTGGCCCTCATCCGTCAGCAAGTCTATGCGAGGGAAAAAGACACTCGATCTCCCTATAACTTAGAAGCAGATTCCCGCCCACCCGTGCCTGGGCTGGTCGAGGCCGCACTTGAGTTTGAAAAAGCCCTAGAGGCCCTCACCCGCCCCCTCAAGCAACTTATGAAATCTCTTACCGCGCGATTAGATGATGAGGCCGATGAGCTGGAAACCTCGGTACGGATCAGGATCGAGTCTATTTGCCGCAGCTTAGAGCGCCGAGCCCTGTTGCCGCTTCAGGCTTGGCGGGCGATGTTGAAAGGTCTGCCCGAAGACGCTCCAGAAGAGTTTGTCGATTGGCTGGGCGTCGAACGCCGCGAGGGCAGAGATATTGATGTGGGGATGCACCGCCATTGGGTCGACCCAACGGTTCCCTTCTTTAAAACCGTGATCGCGCCAACCCATGGTGCCGTCATTACCTCAGCCACCCTTTGCGACAATACCGGCGATGACGAAAAAGACTGGCATGCCGCCACCATGCGCACGGGGGCGATTCATATGCCCACGGGACCAAGTTTAAGCAAGGTATCCTCGCCGTTCGACTACGCCGCCAACACAAAGGTGCTGGTCATCGGCGATATTGGGCGCAACGACATGGATGCCACCTCGGCAGCTTTCCGTGAGTTGTTTTTGGCTGCAGGTGGCGGAGCGCTTGGACTATTTACTGCCATTAGTCGCTTAAGGGCTATTCACCAACGCATTGCGCAGCCTTTAGAGCGCTCCAATCTCACATTGCTTTCGCAGCATGTGGACGCCATGGATACGGGTACCCTGATCGATATTTTCAAATCAGAAGAAAACAGCTGCCTGCTCGGCACCGATGCCGTGCGCGACGGAGTTGATGTGCCGGGACGGTCATTAAGGTTGATGGTCTACGATAAAGTGCCATGGTCTCGCCCAACGTTGCTTCATAAGGCGCGCAAAGCAGCCTTTCAGGGTGGCGGATACGACGACATGCTGACACGCCTGAAGCTGAAACAGGCATTTGGGCGCTTGGTGCGGCGCGCTGATGATCGCGGTGTTTTCGTCATGCTCGACAAAGCCCTGCCCAGCCGCCTCGCCACAGCTTTCCCTGAAGGCGTCGAAGTAGAGCGAGTTGGCCTTGCTGAAGCGATTGATATGACAGGAAACTTCCTCAACCCATGATTTCTTCTCACGGTTATTTGAACGCTTATGAGTGGCATCAAAAATAACCGCCGCTAACATATGGACACGAAACGACATTCCAATTTGAAAGGAAGACCGTCATGCGTGCACCCATTCACTACAGCTTGGCCATCGCCATCATGGTGGTCTATGGCGTGCAAGTCTGTCCATTCCTTGAATCCCTTACCCCACTTCAACTCGCCGGCCCATTGGTTGCCGGCCTTGCCCTTCAGGGGCTCGCTCGCAGACCAGCAAGAAAAATCTGGGTTCTCGATGCTCCTTTCGAACTTCGTGCACGGCGAGCCCTCACCGTTGATATGAGCCTTTTCCTGGTTGCCGGTATGGGTGTCACCGCATACAACACCATCGTCTACGGCTTCCCCATTGGCAGTGGGCTTAAAGTCATTTTAGGTTTCATGACCTTGGGCTTTTTCATCGCCATCGACCTGGCCTTGGAGATGGAGCGCAAAATGGCGCGGCAGCTCAAGGAAAGCCGCAGCAGTATTGCGCTAGATACAAGCTACTTCCCCGTCTCGCGCAAGCTCGGACTGTTCGCCACGGCCTCAGCAATTATGATCACCGCCATCTTTTTCTTGGTGGTCAGCAAAGACCTCGACTGGCTTAAAAATATTGGCGATACCGTCAGCCTCCATGAAGCCCAGCGCGCCATCCTGATTGAGTTTGCTTTCGTCTCAACGGTCATGCTTGGCTATGTGCTCAATGTCATTCGCTCCTACACTGGCAACCTGAAACTCTTCTTTGAAACCGAAACCACTGTTTTGGAAAGAGCCAATCAGGGCGACCTTGAAGGTTGGGTGCCGGTGAGCAGCAACGATGAATTCGGCGTCATGGCGCACCACACCAATTTGATGGTCGATGCCATTCGAGAGCGCACCAAGGAAATTCAACGCACCCGCGACGTCACCATTCTCAGTTTGGCGACCTTGGCCGAAACGCGAGACAACGAGACCGGCGCGCATATTTTACGCACCCAGCGATATGTGAAAGCCCTCGCCGAACAAATGGCAACTCAACCAAAGTTTGCTGACGCCCTTGATCCAGGAACGATCGAGCTTCTTTACAAATCTGCGCCACTCCATGATGTGGGCAAGGTCGGCATTCCCGATGCCATTCTTTTAAAGCCAGACAAGCTCACCGATGAAGAGTTTTCCATCATGAAAACCCATGCGGGGCTCGGGGCAGATGCCATCAAGACGGCTGAAGACCGGTTTGGAGAAAGCTCATCCTTCTTGCGCCATGCCCGCGAAATCGCTGAGACCCATCACGAAAAATGGGATGGCAGCGGCTACCCCAAAGGCCTCAAAGGCGAAGGCATCCCGTTGTCCGGTCGCCTCATGGCCTTAGCCGACGTCTACGACGCCCTGATCTCCGAGCGGGTCTATAAGCCCGCCTTCCATCATGATGTGGCAAAAGACATCATTCTCGATGGCAAAGGGAAACATTTTGACCCAGACGTCATTGAGGCTTTCATCGCCGTCGAAGATGAGTTCGTCGCCATCGCCGCCGAATTCGGCGATGCCTCCTATGGTCACGAGGCGGCGTAAAGCGGCACTGGAGCGGAGCCCAACAATCGCAACCCTATTTTTGTGTGCGAATATCATTCAAAACCTTTGTATTGTAGGGTTTCTATTCCCTTCAACTTATCTGCCGCCAAATGAGGCTAAATGAACGACGTTTCCGGGACTGACCAAATAAGTGCATCAGCCAAATCGCTAAAGTTTTCGTCATTGGCGGGGTCGTTAGGTTTCGCCGTCTCCGCTATTTGGTTTTTAGCAGGGTTTTTGGACGGAAGCCCCGGCAAGGGCACAGTCTTATTCGGCTTATTGGCATTGCTGACAGCTCTATTTGCGGGCCTTTCTTATCAGGCCTACAAGGTTGCTCGGGCAGGTAATATTCCAAATTTGCGTCGCCTGAAACTTTTGACGATCTTTAATTTAATTGTCCTTGGAGTGCCCATTCTCCTTCTCGGCTTATTTTCGCTCTATTATGGTTTTGGAGTCATTTTCAAATACGACCTTTTGACCGGTGGAGCGCTGCTTATTTTTGGTTGTTGCGCGGTTTTATTCTTTGCCTCACACATCGCAATTCTCAAGACTGCCGCGAAGTTAAAACGACTGAGTTGAATGGGTCAGGTGGAGTTTTGGGGACATTTTTTCACGACCCCGGCATAGAACTCCAGCACCACGAGACTTCGCGTGGGTTATCATCTCGCCTTTTAAAACTTGATACATTTGGAACAGGCAATTTGGATGAATGAAAACGGACAGCCAGAAGGCAATCCAGAACCCTTGATTGAGGGCCTAGCGATCCCAAATCGGCACTGCCAAGCCTGTGGTGGCGTTATGGCTCCGGCGCATCGAGAACGGGAAAACTGGGATGGCCCTTCCCTTGAACAGGACACATGGACTGTTTTTGTCTGTCAAAAATGTAAGGCCGAAATCAGGATTTCTGACTCTGGCAAGGCCTATATGTGGGGCGCGGTCGGCGTTGTCATACTTTGCCTCATGTCTTGGTTCATGGTGGCCGGCGAGTATGGGTTTGGGTTTTACCGATATGCGATTTTTGAAGATCCCTCCCCCATGGGCTTTCTAATCCTTGCCGTCGTTTTCGTCTTTCAGCTCACATTTTTTTGGGGCGGATGGATTCTGGTGCAAAAAATGTTGGAACTGCGTCGCCTCAATGAGCAAAACCCGCCCATCTCAAACGCGCCCTCTCAACTGGAATAAGTCCGATCATTGATCTTGATGCCCGTGCGTTCCGACCTGTTTCCCCAAGCGTCCACCTTAATGAGCTGGATCACCCATACCAACTAAACAGCACCGAGAGCGTGACCACCGAAAGAACAGTCGAGACCACGGTCGCAGC
>Ga0070727_10003619_pt1 | contig 13846 bp, 9 predicted proteins | sample tdAd472_FD_66722 | JGI IMG/M metagenome (GOLD analysis project Ga0070727, IMG submission 66722) | Marine sediment microbial communities from the Atlantic coast under amendment with organic carbon and nitrate - tdAd47.2 | ecosystem: Environmental > Aquatic > Marine > Coastal > Sediment | place...
CTCACGGGCCGCAATCCCAGGGAATCGCTGGAATCGCGAGCCTCGGGCCTCGCTAATTCATCGCTCAACGCGAGGCCCCGACCAACGGAGTGCCGTTCCGTTCGTTGGGAGAGCGTTGGACGGTCGGGCCGATGGTCGAAGCCCCCGCTGTGCTTCAGACTTGATCGAACCACGGAGGCAGTGTGTCGAGCATGAAGGCTTCGTCGATTTCTGATGGGAGGCCGTCGAAGACGTCGCTGGGGGAGGCGTCGTTGTTGCCGGTGCCGCCGACCAGAGTGTCCGGGCCATCGTTGCCGGCCAGCGAGTCGTCGCCATTGCCGCCGAACAGCGTGTCTCGCGCGTTACCGCCGGTCAGCGTGTCGTTGCCGTTGCCGCCGAACAGGCGGTCGAAGCCGCGTTCGCCGTTGAGCACGTCGTTGCCCGTGAAGCCCGACAGCCCATCGTTGTCATCGCCGCCGTTGAGCGTGTCGTCGCCTTCCGTGCCCTGCAGGATGTCGTTGCCCGCGTCTCCGTTGAGGACGTCGTCGCCTTCACCGCCCACCAGCGAATCGTTCCCGTCGCCGCCATTGAGCACGTCCGGCCCGGCCGACCCGATGACCGTGTCGTTGCCCCCGAACGCTCGCACCTGCACAAAGCCACGGAAGCCCAGGAACGCGCTCACATCAATGATGTTGTCCGAGTCGCCCGCGTTGATCTCAGCAATTTCCAGAGCCAGCAGCAGATCACTACCGTTGCCGGTCATCGAACTGTTTGTCACGGTGAAGTCGGCATCGCCACTCTCAATGAGACGGTCAACGCCGCGCCCACCATTGAGTGTGTCATTTCCGGCCCCGCCAATCAGCTGATCGCCCGAACCTCCCAGGCCTTTAAGAAAGTCATCGCCATTTCCACCGGCAATCGTGTCGGCACCGGAACCACCAAAGACGCGGTCATCCCCGCCTCCCGCGTCGATCAGGTCGCTACCGCCGGCCCCGCTGATAATATCGCCGCCCGAGGTCGCCAGAATGGTGTCATCCCCGCCGCCGCCGTCGAGAATGGTTGACGTCAGGCCGGCAAAGAAAAACGTGCTCAAATCAAACACTTGAGCCGCCCCGCTGCCAGTGAACATCGCCCGTTCGGCACTAATGATGGTGTCCGTCCCGCGACCGGTCATCAGCGAGTTCGTCAGAGTCGCGTCTCCGGTAAACGACTCGCGAATCAGGTCGTTCCCGCTGCCGCCATTGAGCGTGTCGTTTCCATCTCCGCCGTCGAGCGTATCTCCCGTCGATCCCTGTCCCTGCACGAGATCGTCACCCGCATTACCAATCACCTCGTCTTTGCCACTGCCACCATTGAGTGTGTCATTGCCCGACCCACCAATCATCACATCATCACCACCATTGCCAGTGAGAATGGTATTCCCCACTGCCAGTGAGGCATCGAACCGGTCGTTACCATCGCCGCCGGTGAAGACAATGCCCGTGTCCACCGGCGTACCCGTATCGAGCACCGTGACGACATCATCCCCGGCAGACCCGACGACGTTCAGAAACTGAATCGAGCTGACGTCCTGCCGCAGCAGCTCGCCGCCGCCGGCCACTTGCACGACCAGATCCGATCCATCACGTAGCACCTCGTACGAGCCCGCGCCCGGCAACGTCACGTTGGCGGGTTGAGCGTTGTTCTCTTCGAACGTGACCGTCGCAGACGCCGCGACCGAGTCATTCCCCGCCGCGTCCTGAGCCGCACCGCCGCCGACACTCACCGTGACATCACCAGCGGAATCCGGCGTCACGGCGAGCGTAAACGTGTCGCCATCGGCCGGCGTAAACGTGCCCGCTGAGCCATTCGTGACGCTAACGTCGCCCGCCACAAACCCCGTCACGGGCTCGCTGAACTGAAACGTGAAGACAAGCGAGTCAGTGGTCGATGCTCCATCCAGAGTGATCTCGACTGTCGGGTTGAGCGTGTCGATAGTGACGTTGTCAGCCCCTCTAGAACCGCTGTTGCCGGCTCTGTCAGCATAAGTGCCGTCGACCGTGGCTGATCCGGTGATTTGAACGTGATCATCGGCCATGAACTCTGCGATGAAGCTGTCAGGGGCGATCTGCAAGAGCGAGGTCAAGGAGCCTCCGAAAACAGAAACGTCGGCGAGGTCGAAGCCCTCGACAGGTTCGCTGAACTCGAAGGTGACCGTGGAACTGTTGTCTGTGTCGTGCAGTGACGAAGCGAGGATGTCAACCGTGACTGTTGGATGGTCAGAGTCTGGCGGTCCCTGTGTGAGGAGAAATATGGTTCCTGAATTGACGGCGTCTGAACCGTGGTTCGGTGCACCCACAGCAAGATCGGTGACCCCATCGCCATTCACGTCACCGATAGCGGAGACCGAAGCGCCGAAATCGTCGCTGTCGTTGAGTAACGGACCTCCGCCACGACGACTGGCAATGAGCTGCGTATCTTTCGCTGTTCCGTCGCTATGAAGAGATAGTAAATAGACACCTCCGCTCGCATCAGTACCGATTGCTCCAACTGCGAGGTCGTTAATGCCGTCGCCGTCGTGGTCGCCGGTCGCGGCCAGAGATGTTCCAAATTGTGATAATGCCGAAAGGTCTGGCCCGCCGTTCATCATCCCTGCAATCAGCGTATGACTTCCGACCGTCCCATCCGGATTCATAAACAAGACGTAGACTGCCCCCGCGTTCGCCTGCACCGAAGAATCTGAGGGAGCTCCGACAGCCAGGTCCGTAACTCCGTCGCCGTTCAGGTCTCCAACCACTGACACTGCATCCCCGAATCGGTCATTGTCAGCAAGGACTGGCCCCCCGCTGAGACCGTTCGCGATCGTCTGTATCGACTTGACCGTTCCGTCTGCATTCAACAGTAAAACGTGGACAGCACCTCGCTCATTGCCATCGGTATCATTGCCTGGAGCCCCCACTGCGATGTCGACATAGCCGTCGCCATCCAGGTCGCCCAGCGAAGTCACCGCCTCTCCAAATCGATCACCGGGCAGAAGATCGGGGCCGCCGTTCGACGTGTCCGCAATTTTCAGCGTACGCTTCGCTGAACCATTGGCATTGAGGTAAACGACGTAGATTGCGCCCTGCTGGTCTCCTTGGACATCATCACCCGGAGCCCCCACCAAGATGTCGACAACTCCGTCGGCATCGAGATCTCCCAGCGATGTCACGGAAGCTCCGAAGTGATCCTCATCTGCGAGGACTGGGCCGCCATTCACGCCGCTGCTGATACGCGTCGCAGTCTTTACCGTTCCATCTGCATTGAGCAGAAGAACATGGATAGCTCCGCGGTTCGAGTCGATTAGTCCTGCGTGGTCTTCCAGGGGGGCACCGACAGCGATGTCTGAGACGCCGTCCCCATCAACATCTCCGAGGTGGACCAGCGCGTCGCCGAAACGATCACCATCGGCAAGCACAGGACCGCCGTTGATACTGCTGCCGATTTGCTTCAAGGAAGATGCGTAGCCACCGCCGACCGCCAGGATCTCAAAGCGATAATCCTCGACTTCTCCATCGTCGACCGCTCCAATGGGATCGGCGGCATCGGCATCCGTACTGACCCGAAACCGAGCATACGTACTGCCAGCCGAATCCGCAGGGACAGTCGGAAACGTCAGAACGTAGCGTGCGGAGCCACTGGCTGCCGGAATCGTCACGTCAGCTCGTTCAAGCGTATTGTCAAACACGCCATCCTGATTGTAATCAATCCATCCGTACAGAATGGCTTGGATCGGCATGGAGTTCGTTACGAGTAGAGTGACTGTTGGCGACGACTCTTCCACCGCCGACAGATCGAGAACAGACACGATGCCATCCTCGTCATCAGGAAGAGCTCCATCGAGATCGTCGGCATTCGCCACGTTGTCCTGCAGCGAGCCTCCGTCAGCATCGACAGTCACGCCGAGGGACAGCCGCGAATCAATCGCGTGAGCCGGACCATTGTCCTCGCGTATTGTTCTGTAATCGCCGGAAGCTGATCCGGCAACGCGATCAGGGGCATCGCCGAAGTCCTGTGGTGGTGTCAGGAACAGGATGTGTGATGCCCCTCGTTCTGAGAATACGACACCACCACTGTCGTCTCCGTCTGCTCCGACGACCAGTTCTGACAGGCCATCCCCGTCGAGATCTCCAATGGACGCGACAGATGATCCAAATCGGTCCTGATTAAGAAGCGTCGGTGCTTCATCAGATAACGAGTCAATCATTTCATTCAGTGAAGACGTTCCGTCAGGATTCAAGTACAGGATGTGGACGGCCCCGCGATCAGTTCCACCGGTGTCGTCTCGATAGGCTCCCACAGCAAGCTCGTGGATGCCGTCTCCGTTCAGGTCGCCAATGTCGGCAACAGACGAACCAAACCGGTCGCCAACGCTGAGATCGGGACCGCCGCCCGTACCGCGTGCAATCGCCTGCGACGACGATACCGTGCCGTCTCGGTCGAGGAACAGGACGTGGACAGCGCCGAATTCAACGCCTCCCGTGTCGTGACGGTCAGCCCCGACGGCCAGATCGGCGATCCCATCACCGTTCACATCAGCAATCGATGCGATTGAAATCGCAAAGCGGTCTCCGTCAGACAACGCGGGACCGCCACCAATGGTGCTGCCGATCTTTAGGTGACTCGTCACGCTTCCGTCCGTGTCCAGAAACAGGACGTAGGCAGCACCTCTGAGCGGACCGCGGGAACTGTCATACGGCGCGCCGACCGTCACGTCGTCGATACCGTCACCATTAAGGTCACCGATGCCGGTGACCGAGCGTCCAAAGCCGTCACCGTTTGACAGCGCAGGTCCTCCGGACTGACTGCTCGCGATCCGGCGATGACTTTTGACAGTCCCATCCGTGTTCAGGAACAGGATGTAGACGGCGCCACGAGACGTCCCGGAGCTCGAGTCTCCGTCTGCACCAACGGCCATGTCGACGACTCCGTCCCCGTCGATGTCTCCGACCGCTGCAAGAGATCTACCGAAGCGATCATCGTCCGAAAGCGACGGACCACCGCCCGTGTTATGGGCAATCAGTTGCGTCGAACTGACCGTGCCGTCCGCGTTGAGAAACAGGACGTGCACTGCACCGCGGTTCGTCCCACCAGTGTCGTCTCCATAGGCACCTACAGCGACATCCGGTACTCCATCTCCATTGAGGTCACCCAGAGCAGCAGCTGCCCCGCCAAACAGATCAAGGTTGTCGATTGAAGAGGTACCGGCTGTTGTGGAGTCAATCGTGACCGTATTCCTGATGCTTGTGGTCGCACTTCTCCTGATGACAATGGGGTAATCTTCAACCTCGCCGTCAGCCGCAAAACCCGTCGGTTCACCCGCAGCCACATCAGTGCTCAGCCGAAATCTTGCGTACGTCGTGCCAGCGGAACCATCTGGTACCTCTGAAAATTCCAGCGTAAAAAACTCGCCGCTCGCTCCGTCGGGAATGGAAGCCACAGCCCGCTCAGTCAGGTTGTCAAACAGACCGTCGTGGTTGTAGTCGATCCAGCCATAGAGAGATGCTTCTGTTCCTGTTGAGTTGGTCGCGGAGAGCGTGACGCGAGGTGATTCGCCAATCGTTGCGGTCAAGTCGAAGGGGCTGGCAACTCCGTCCTCGTCACCGGGCAGATTTCCGTTGGCATCGTCGGTGATTGCTGAAAGTGACTGCTGTAGTCCGTCGTCCGGGTCAACTGAAGCGCCCAGGAACAGATTCATTGTTACGGCGTGAGCAGGCCCGGAATCCAAGGCCAAAGTCTGGTAATCAGCGACCCTTGTGCCTGCCTGCTCATCTGGGGCGTCTCCGTAGTCCAGGGCCACTGGCGATGCGACTGTCCAACCAATGTCACTCAGTGCCGCAAAGTCCAATGACGTAAAGAGAACCCGTGAGCCGGTGGGCAGACCGGGGGTCATCGAAGCCAATCGTCCGTCAGACATCGTTCCCGTTGCCCAGTGCAGGTCGTCGCTGTGCAACAGGACATCGCTGCCGTGTTCGGATACCGAATCGAGCCCAGAGAACATTCCTTCGGAAGCATGTGTATTCCACGCTGCCGCTGTACCGAATCCGAGAACATGAGCGACTTCATGCTGGACCACAGAGATAAAGTCAGTCTCATGAGCTTCCAGACCAGTGGTCGTCAATCCGAAGTGCCAGGTCGTTGCCGTGTCAAAAGTGATCGCACCACCCCAGGGGCCGAAATCCGTCGCCGGCACCTCCATGGCTCCCGTCTGCCCTCGGGACGCAACGAGATTCACAAACTCATCCGTTCCGGCAGCAGTGAACTCACCCGGCTCGCCAATCCCAGCGGCAGAACCTGTCAGGTCCCGCCCTCCGGCGAAGATCACGATGGTGTCAGCTGAAACCACAGAATCAACGATGTTGTGTGGCAGTCCAGTTGCGGGATGAGAGAACGAGGCTGTCCATGTATTCGTGCTGCCCATCCCCCCCGAGTCTGGTTCGATCGCAGAAAGGCTGTCCGTCAACTGAGATGCGACTGATTCAGCGGCGGCCTGGAAGACATCTCTCTTGAGCTGAGTATCAAAGAAGTCATTCGTATCAAGAGAGTAGTCTACCAGGATCGACGTCAGGAGAGTCCGCTGCTCGGCCACTTCGATGGAAGCGACACATGCGGACGTCGGTGGCCGCCGTTTGAACTTCGCTCGAACGTTCAGCTGAGTGGGTGGCCGCCTGCAGGATCTCTGAATGCGCGGCAGGAGACAGCAGCGAAATACAGGCCGACAAAGAAGCATGGATCGCAATCCCGAATGCTCGATGAACTGACGGAGACAATCGGCATCCGGATAAGCGCCGTGTCGGTCAGAGTCAACGAGACAGCATTCGAGGCAATCAGTAACCTGATAGTTTGCTAATAGAAATCAGAGTTTGTCGAGCAGTAACGGAATGGTCCGAGAGATGCATCTCAGGACGACTTGTCTGTGCCCCGATGAACCCGCATTTCAATGGCAGGAGGGACGGGTAGAAACGAGGCAGCCATAAGAACTGCCTCGTTTTCAGGACTGCATCCAGACAGGCATGCCTCAGTAGGATTTCCGGATGGCCTGGAAGTGATCCGCTGGCGTCGCCTCTCGAGCAGCCTGTTCCCCTTCGTATTCTGGAAGTTTGAGCATCTCAATGCTCTGGGCAACAGAATCACCTGGGACAATTCCCCGTGCATAGGGCCGATGGTAGTCTCCCCCCCATCCGGCAGCTCGGTTGCCGTGTATCAGAACATGAGCGTAGTTGTATGGGCGGAAGTAATAGTAGCCGTGGCAGGCAGCACGCAGATGGCACAGCGTCGGGCACAAGTCCCCAGTCGTTTCTCCCTTCAGTGCCTTGCAGCGTTTCAACGTGCAGGAGTCCATGCAGCAATATTTGCCGCTCAAGGAAGGCAGCGGAATGCTTAGTTCACATGACGAATTCACTGAGCAGATCGTCGGACATGTCTGCATCGGACACGCCATCGGCAATGATGGCGGGCAGGCAGGACAGGCCCCAGCCTGTGGATGCATTGCGTCGGCAATTGCTGGGATACTGACAATCGCCAGCACTGCAATCGTCCTTGGAAGTCCATTAACGAACATAACTTGCCCCTTGTCTGAGCGTGCGGGTTTTGAATGCAGCGAACTGCACGCTATTCGTCGGCTCTTCTCTGACTCTCAATCTCGCCGTGTCTTGCCCCAACTGAGTTAATCCGGGCAATCTGCGTCAAATGGCCGTTGGCCCTGTCAGAACTCGCATAATCAGACGTCGCATTCTCACGCAGGCCCCGCTTGACTCCGATAATTCCTACAGCCGCTCTACGCATCTCACCCGATGCCGCAGGCTCAGACTGTGAAAATGGGCACATCGGCAGTTCCCAACCCGACAAGGACGTCTGCCGGACTATCAGGAGAAGACGAATGATTCGTCGAAGGGATTCAGAGGTTGGCGGATTCACCCGAACGGTGATCTGGGCTGCGACAGTGACAGCACTCGCACTGTCTCACACGGCAGCCACGGCTGCCCCGCCGCTCGGGGCAGCCAGTCCCGTGTCCGAGGCTACACGGACTCGGATCAATGCTCAGATCGCGGACATTCGGGAAGCCGAGGGGGAAATTACCGTCCCGCTGCAGCACTCCAAGTTGATCCGCACAAGGCACGAAATTCTTCGTGCTTCGATCGCACATCCTGGAATCGTTGAATTCGTTCCTTACGAGACGCAGGAACTCGAGCTGATCGGAAAGGCGATCGGTTCGACGACGATTACGCTATGGCTCAACACGCCGAATGGTGAGGAAATCCTGACCTTTGCTGCCCGGGTCGAAGACCGTGTGCAGATTGAGCGTCGCTACCAGTACGGCGTGCTTGAGGACCAGATCAACGAGATGTTTCCAGACAGTCGTGTCTCGCTGTTTCCGATCTCCAACAAGCTGATCGTCAAGGGGCAAGCCCGGGACTCTGAAGAAGCCACCCACATCATGGCAATCATCCGAAAGGAAGGCGGACTGTTCAACGGCAGTCAGGGACTCGGCGGAAACGGTTCGGCAACTGCTGGCGGCACGGCCGCAGCCGTCGACCCGGTCCTGCGTTCCACGAATGAACCTCCCACGATCATCGTCAATCTGCTTCGTGTCCCCGGCGATCAGCAGGTCATGTTGAAGGTCAAGATTGCTGAGATGAAACGGTCAACCGCGCGTGACCTGTCCGTCGATTTCGATCTCGATTTTGGCGACTTCATGGCCGCGACCGGCTTCGGTGGGGCTGCGAACATGTTTCTGAACGGCACGTTTGACGAAGGGTCATTTAACCTGTTTCTGCAGTTTCTGGAACGTAACAACGCAGCCAAAGTGCTGGCACAACCCAACCTGGTCACCATTAGCGGACAGTCTGCGTCCTTCGTCGCTGGTGGACAGTTTCCTGTCCCGACCGTGGTCGGCGTCGATGGTGTCGGAGCCGCGACGACTCAGTTCAAGAATCATGGAACCCAGCTCACATTCACTCCAACTGTTCTGGACAAGGACCGCATCCGACTGCAGGTGCAACCGGAATTCAGCAACATCAATAACGCCACAAGTGTGAATGGAATTTTTGGTCTCGATACGCGGTCAGTCACGACCACCGTCGACCTGCGCGAAGGTCAGGTGCTGGCCATCGCGGGACTGATTCTCGATCAGCAGGCAGGTTCCCGGTCAAAAGTGCCATTCATCGGTGATGCACCCGTTGCCGGGACGTTGTTCAACTCGAAAAACACCACTCGTGACGAAACCGAGCTGGTCATCCTTGTGACACCGGAACTCGTCCATCCGATGGAGCAGGATGCCGTGCCCATGCTGCTGCCAGGAGATGACTACACAGAGCCGAATGATATTGACTTCTACCTGCGAAATCAGATTGAGGGCCGTCCACACGAGCACCATCGCAGCACCGTCTGGTCGAAATACAAGCACATGCTCCTCAATCCCAAGCTCTACTACTCCACCATGCAGCAGACTCAGAGTTACTACGTGGCTGGCCCCCACGGGCTGTCCGACTAAGCTGCAGGGTCTCTGGAATCTTCAATCGGCTTCACAAGCTCTCTTGCTGATCCCCATCACGTCGAAGGAATCCGACGATGAAATGTCGACTCTCAACAAATACGACGGCGACTGTGGCTGCGATCCTATCGGTCGCCACGCTCACGGGCTGTGCGTGCCCAACCTGGCTGTACAAGGAAAAGTGGACGATGCGTGTCGCGGTGCCCTGTCCGCCATCTCCTGCTCCTCTGGGCTCCGCTGTGGTAGCACTGGAACATGCACAGGAGATTAATTCTGAGGCGAACGACTTTGTCGTTTACGATCACGAGTTCGTTAAGAATGAAACCCGCCTGACGGCCGCTGGCGAAGCACACGTTCGTCAGATTGCGGCACGAATGGAAGAAACCGGATTTCCGGTGATCGTCGAACAGACCGAAAACGAAATCGATCCCTCATCAACCTACAAGTATCCCGTTGCGAACGATGCGGGACTTGACACAGGACGCCGGGATCTGATTGTTCAGGCGTTGAATCTGCTTGGCGTGCAGGGAGCGGATTCCCGCGTCATCGTCGGACCATCTCCATCCTTTGGCGCCACTGGAAACCAGGCCATCCGTGCGTACAACGTCGGCTTCAGTGGTCGCGGAGTCAATGGTGGTGGCGGTGGATTCGGTGGTGGCTTTGGCGGCGGCGGTGGCGGTGCCCTTTGATTGAGCGTGTCGCTGCCATCCGCCCACACGACTACCGCTGGCCTGATCCCCCCAAAACGCATTCGGTTACTGAGCACAATACCCCCAGCAAGAGACGGAGTTTCAAGGATGAAACTTCTTACGGCAAGCAGTGTTCTGATCCTGGCGACGATGACTGGTTGTGCGACCCACCACCAAGCCCGTGGGACTGCACGAGTCACATCGGCAGAGAAGTCGACATTCGCCGTCGCCAGACTGTATGAGAAACAACGCTCGTTCGATCGTGCCACGGCTGCTTATCTGGAACTCGCCGCCCAGCAACCGGACAACTACAAGCCTTTGCATCGGCTCGGCGTGATCTCAGTCAAGCAAGGGCAGTTGCCCGAAGGAATCAGCCAGCTTCGAGCAGCGGTCGAGCTGGCCGGTGACGATGTCGATGTTCTGACAGATCTCGGGTACGCGTTGTTTCTGAACGGCGAGATCGAAGCCGCAGTTGAGTCCTATCAGTCTGCCCTTGCTTCTAAACCGACAAACCAGCGTACGACTGTGAATCTGGGGCTCGCACTGGCACAGATGGGACGCGACGATCAGGCTCTCGCTACGCTACGCTCTGTGTCGTCCTCCGCCGAAGCCTACACGAGCCTCGCCTACGTCTACTCGCAGAAGGGGGATCGCCAGCGAGCGGAAGATTATTTCCACAAAGCGATCGATGAAGACAACCGCCACGCTCCGGCGTCTGAAGGACTTCTGCAGCTGGCCAAGGCTGAACAAGGCCAATCGAAAGGCAACGACGGAAATCTACCACAGGGAATCAGCGTCGTCGCTGTGCGTCCCGTAAATGAACGTCTTCGAACGGCAGAGCACGCTGGGCACACTCTCTCTGACGTCGCAAGTGGAGCCGTTAAGCCTGCCGGGGTCTTTGAGGCTGCTGTCTCGCAATCACGATACGTGTCAGAAACCACCCGAAAGTCGCTCGACAACAAAGCTGCCAACGCGCCAATCAGGACTGTCAGTTACGAGCGATCGTCCCGCATCGAGCCTAAGGCCGATCACAGTGACGAGTTCATTCATTCCTCCCCCGAACAGGCAGCTCGTGATTCACTGCTGACAGTGCTGCAGTACGGTGGCCCCGAGGCCCAGATTACGGCCATTTATGATCTTCTGAATATTGGGCTTATGGATAGAAAGACAGCAATGGTGATCAGAAAACTGAGCCAGTCAGAGAACCAGGAGGTTGCTGAGGCTGCAAGAGATGCACTTCACATTGCGAGCGGATCGGTAAAGGCGGCTCTGTGAAGCCCCCCTCAGAAGACAGGCAGACTTCTCACTCACGAGGAAGTGAATGCGCCGTTGACTGGATTGAGGTCGCGCTGCATGACGGCGGCTGATGCCATCGATTCTTTGAGCCGGCCTCCTGCGGCGGGATAGTTCTACTCGATCAACGCGATTGCACTGACTTCGAACTGTCGGCCGCTGGTTGAGAAACCAAACACGTCCAGCCAGTCTGGCACTGGCTGGTCCGATGCATTTGTCATGACTACGCACACGGTGACTCGCACCTGATTTGCAGCAAGAACGCCACCTGTCGGAGAACAAGTGAGTGACGTGTTCCCGCGAGTGCCCGCGATTCCAAGGCTTCCCGACCCGTCTTCAATGGCGACTTGAACGTCATCAGTCAGATTAGTACCCGTCGGATCGAACGTAACATCGTGCACATCCAGAATCTTTTTGACAGACTGAGCGATCGTCGTCGCGGTTGCTGATTCACGAGCTGCAGCTCGAGCCCCTTCAGAGGCTGAAGAAACGATCGCTTGCTCCACCACCATCGCGATCGAGAATTCGAGAATCGCAAGCGTAACAATGAGCAGCGGCGAAAGAACGAGAACTCCCTCGAGCAACTGGGCTCCTCTGCGAGAAGCGCCTTGCGGCAGTGATCTTCGACTGGTTCTCACGGTGGGGCTCATTGATTCTGCCGAGGGACTACGGAGTGATTGAAGCGATGGCCATTGCCAGGTCAGTCAACTCATCAATGATGGCATCACGAAGACTCGCCAGGCCAACAAGCGAACCGATCGCAATCAGCGTCAGCAGCAGGATGTATTCGACTGCCACCGCGCCACGACGGGGCTTACGAATTTCAAGCGATCTGAGACTTGAAGGGGAACGCATCTGATTTCTCCGAGGGGTATCAATCGAGATCTACGGGCAGATAATTGTCGTGACTTCAACCAGGCGAACACTGCCTGTGCCATCGGCGCGGGCGATTGCCTGTCCGGTCACGACATAGGGGGGATTAAACAACGAAGTGATTCCGTTGACGTTAAACGAGCCTCGAACCAGAACGGCTCGCTCATTCGCAGCCATCGGATTGCCAACTGACGAATCGAAGACGCCTCCACTGAGGTTTCCGAGGACGACGTCGCCATCGCACGCGAGATTGTTATTTCCATCATTATCGAGCCCCGACAGGTTGTCGTTCGTCGTGATGGCGATAGGCGAACCGGTCACTGTGTTCGCCTGGGCGAATTCCTGAGCAGCAAGCCGTGCCGCTGAACGAGTTGCAGCATCATCAGCCCCGTCCCCCCAGACTTTGGCTCCAGCCAGCGCTCCTGCTTCCAGTGCATGAATCAGTTCCACACGGCCAAGCCAGATGTTGCCCGCTTCAACCACGAAGCCGAGCATCAGCATGAGGCTGCTTCCAAAGATCACGACCCACATCGCAGCAATGCCGCGCCTCTGCGATCTTGATGGTCGTGTTGTTGCTTGAGTCCGTATCATGGCGAAGGCCACATTTACCTGTATCTGCTCAAAAAGTTTGCGTCTAAGGTGTCTCGATCGGCAAAACGGTCGATTGCTGGCCATGCTGGCCTGCGACTGTAAATCCAAGCGTAGAGAGCAAATCTGGCGTCAACTCGGTCGCTTCCACACAGACTGTCACCCGAACTGCGCCGGAAGCCGAAGCGGGCAATGCGGGTGTTGCCGGGGCTGAACACGGGCAGGTCCCGGTGTTAAATGTCCCAACACCTCCGAGAGTGTGCTCAAGAATCACGCGACAACTCGTCATGCCGTACCCGGCGAGAGTTGAATTTGCTGTCGATTCGACCGAACTCAGCGCCGCTCCCGAGATAAGATCCGCCTGAGTGGATTCAGCGGCTGTCTTCGCTGCCATCCTGCTGGCAAGCTCGACAACCTTCAGACCAGACAGAATTTGACCAAACTCAACGACCGAAGTGAGAAAAATCAACATCACTGGCATGAATATGATCAACTCAAGGATCGCTCCCCCAGCACGCCGATGTCTGAAACGCTGCATGACCACGATGGAACTGTCCAATCAGGATGGGCGCAAAGCCCTCTCATGAGAGCGAATGAAGTCGGTTGGTGAGAGCAAAATCCGGTCCAAATCGATCCCGCCATAATCCTGCAGTGCTACCGCTCTGGCAAAGTTCAAGAAACCAGTTCAATGGACGACTTCGTTCGAGACTTTTTCACGTGGCTGACACAGTTCGCAGTGCTCTGTGGGGCTGGACTTGGGGTCTTCGCGGTTGGCCGGCAGTGGCTGCGGGCGCGACGCGCAAACTCGCGATTGAATCTCGATAAGTAGTCGGCTCCGGCGAAAAAAAACAGGTATGCGCCTTGTTTGCGCCAACCACAAACCGTTAACTCCCGTGAGCAGTGAAAGTTGGCG
>Ga0070727_10003620_pt1 | contig 13845 bp, 14 predicted proteins | sample tdAd472_FD_66722 | JGI IMG/M metagenome (GOLD analysis project Ga0070727, IMG submission 66722) | Marine sediment microbial communities from the Atlantic coast under amendment with organic carbon and nitrate - tdAd47.2 | ecosystem: Environmental > Aquatic > Marine > Coastal > Sediment | place...
GTCAATGTCAACGGCACGGTTTACCTGTCGGGGCAGATCGCACTGGATCCCGAGACCATGGAGCTGGTGGAGGGAACCCGGGAGCAGATCGATCGGGTGTTTCAGAACCTGCGCGCGGTGGCCGAGGCGGCCGGGGGAGATCTCGGGCAGATCGTGAAGCTGAACGTGTACTTGACGGACCTCGGCGACTTCCCCGTGGTCAACGAGGTCATGGGCGGGTATTTCAATGAGCCCTACCCCGCCCGCGCCGCCGTCGGTGTCGCGGCCCTGCCCAAGGGCACGAAGGTGGAGATCGAGGGCATCATGGTGCTGGACGCCTGAGCCGCACCGGCCACGGGGTGAGTACGGAAAAGAGTTCCGATAACGTCGCCGTCACCACGCTTCGCGGTGTCGGCCCCCGCATCGCCGATCGCCTGGCGGCGCTCGGTATCGACTCCATCCAGGATCTCCTGTTCCACCTGCCGCTGCGTTACCAGGATCGCACGCGTCTCGACGTCATCGGCTCACTGCGCCTCGGTCAGGAGGCGGTGGTCAGCGGCGAAGTCCAGGCAGCCCAGGTAAGCTTCGGCCGGCGGCGATCGCTTCTGTGCGTGATCCACGACGGCACCGGCAGCCTGACCTTGCGATTCTTCTACTTCAGCCAGAGTCAGCAGAAGCGCCTCGCGCGGGGCGAGCGCATCGTTTGCTTCGGCGAGGTGCGCCGGGGGCCGAAGGGCCTGGAGATGGTGCATCCCGAGTACCGGCTCCTCGATGAGGACGAGGACGTGCCCATGGAGGATCACCTGACGCCGATCTATCCCACCACGGAAGGATTGAACCAGACCAACTGGCGGCGGCTCACCGACCAGGCGCTGGCGAAGCTCGAAACCGACGCGACGCTCCGCGACTACGTACCGAAGGAGATCCTCGAAGGCAAAATCCTGGACACCCACGGATTCGCCTCCCTCGAGAACTCGTTGCTCGCCGTGCATCGACCGCCCTCGGGGGTGGATCCCGACGATCCCGACTCTGCCATCGGCCGCGGCCGGCGCCGGCTCGCCTTCGACGAGCTGCTCGCCCAGCACCTGAGTCTCCGGTTGCTGCGAAGACGCCTCGACGCCGACGCCGCGCCACCCATGGAGGGCGACGGCAGTCTTCGCCGGCCCTTCTTCGCGCAACTGCCCTTCTCCCTCACGGCCGCCCAGCAGCGAGTCATCGAGGAGATTGGCACGGATCTCGCGCGAACCCACCCCATGCAGCGCCTGGTCCAGGGCGACGTGGGATCGGGGAAAACTGTCGTCGCCGCGGCGGGTGCCCTGCAGGCCATCGAGGCGGGCTACCAGGTCGCCTTCATGGCGCCCACGGAGCTCCTGGCCGAGCAGCATCTCGGCAACTTCCTCGCCTGGTTCGAGCCCCTGGAGATTCCGCTGGCGTGGCTCTCGGGGAAGATCACCGCGCGAGCCCGGGAGACGGCCATGAACAGCATCTCCATAGGGCAGCCCATGCTGGTGGTGGGGACCCACGCGCTCTTCCAGGAACAGGTCGCGTTTCCCAACCTCGGCCTCGTCATCGTCGACGAGCAGCACCGCTTCGGCGTCCACCAGCGCCTCGCGCTGCGCGACAAGGGACCGGAAGGCGGCAAGCGCCCCCATCAGCTCATCATGACGGCAACGCCTATTCCGCGGACCCTCGCCATGGCGGTGTACGCGGATCTTGATACGTCGGTCATCGACGAGCTGCCTCCGGGACGTTCGGCCATCGATACCGCCGTGCTCCCGGAGTCCCGGCGCCCCGACGTGGTCGCGCGGGTGCACGCCGCATGCCGGGACGGTCAACAAGCCTACTGGGTGTGTACGCTCATCGAAGACTCGGAAGCGCTGTCGGCGTCGGCCGCCGAGGAGACGCACCGAAGTCTGAGTGCGGCCCTGCCGGAGCTGCGCGTGGGCCTCGTGCACGGGCGCATGAAGTCTGCGGACAAGGAAAAGACCATGGCGGCCTTCAAGGACGGGCGACTGGATCTGCTGGTGGCGACGACGGTCATCGAGGTGGGCGTCGATGTGCCCAACGCGAGCCTCATGATCATAGAGAACGCGGAGCGGCTGGGATTGTCCCAGCTCCACCAGCTGCGCGGGCGGGTCGGGCGCGGCGCGCGCAAGAGTGTCTGCGTGATGATGTACCAGCCGCCGCTGTCGGTGCCCGCGAGAGAGAGGCTCGACATCCTGCGCGAGACCGGCGACGGCTTCCTCGTCGCCCAGCGGGATCTGGAGCTCCGTGGACCGGGGGACGTGCTGGGGACCCGGCAGACCGGGATCACCCAGTTCCGCATCGCCGATCTCATTCGCGACCAGGCGCTGCTGCCGGCTGTCTCGAAGGCCGCTGACGACATCCTGGCGCGTCACCCCGAGTGCGCGGAGCCTCTCATAAAGCGCTGGATCGGGAATGCGATACACTACGCCGGCGTATGAGGAACTATCGGTGGACACCTCCGCGAAAACGGCTTTCCTGAAAGATCGCGTACGCGAGTACGGCCTGCTGATGCGGATCGACAGGCCCATCGGCACCTTGCTGTTGATGTGGCCGACGCTGTGGGCGCTTTGGATCGCCGGCGAGGGACGGCCCGATCCTTATGTGACGCTGGTGTTCGTGCTCGGCGTCTTCATCATGCGATCCGCGGGATGCGTCATCAACGACTACGCCGACCGCGATCTCGATCGCCACGTCGCACGCACGCGCACGCGTCCCCTGGCCGCCGGTCGCGTGTCGGCCAAGGAAGCGTTGATGTTGTTCGCGTTCCTGTGCGTGCTTGCGTTGGGGCTGGTGCTCACACTCAACCGTATCACCCTGCTGTTGTCACTGGTGGCCGTGCCCCTGGCAGCCGCCTATCCGTTCATGAAGCGTTTCACCTACCTGCCCCAGGTACATCTCGGTTTCGCCTTCGGCTGGGCGGTCCCCATGGCGTTCGCCGCCGAAACCGGGAGCGTCCCACCGGTCGCGTGGTTGATACTCACCGGTGTCGTCCTCTGGGCCGTCGCCTACGACACGATGTACGCCATGGTGGACCGTGACGACGACATCTACGTCGGAGTGAAATCCACGGCGATTCTCTTCGGGGAGTTGGATCGACTGATGATCGCCGTCGTCCAGGTGTGTTTCTTCGTTGTCATGCTGCTGGTGGGCGACCAGCTCGAGCTCGGCGTGTACTACTACCTGGGGCTTGCCGGGGCGGCGGGGCTCGCCGTGTATCAGCAGTACCTGATCCGCAACCGGGATCCGGGAGCGTGCTTCAAGGCGTTCTTGAACAACAACTGGTTCGGGGCGGTTATTTTCGTAGGGGTGCTCGTGCAGTACGCGGTGTCGGGGTAGGACCGCTGTAGGAGGGCCTCATTCGCGAGCAAGCTCGCTCCTACAGCGAGCCGCGCTAGTTGCTGACATTCCCCGCGGGGCCGCGTTTCGAGAAGAGCTCCCGTACCATCGCGAGTTTCACCCTGGCCGTTTGATTGTCGTCGTCGATCTCCAGTGCTTTACCGTATGCGATGCCGGCCATGCGAGCGTAGATGTCGCCGAGATTTTCGTGGGCGGTGGCGTAGTTGGGGTGATTGGTGATCGCGAGCATCAGGGCGTCCCGGGCCTGCCTGTACTCGCCCTTGGCCGCGTACAGCACGGCCAGGTTGTTGTAGGGTTCCGGCAGCTCCGGATAGTCGCCGGTGAGCGCGAGGAAGACTTCCTGGGCCTCATCGAGGCGGCCCTCCTCGGCGAGCGCGAGTCCTTTCAGGAATCGCGCCTCGGCGTGCTCGGGATTGTCCTCGAGGAAGGAGTTCAGCCGTGGAATCGCCTTTTCGTACTGCCCATCCTTCAGCAGCGGCCTGATTTTTTTCAGCGGATCTTCGGCGGCAGAGACCACGACACAGACGAACAACAGCAGCAACGCCAGCATCCTGGTAACGATGACTCCCATGCCGAACGCTCCGGGTGGAAAACAGAGGCGGATTCTAGCGCGGATGCCGCCGGGAGACACCTGGCCGAGCTCCCTCCGGGAGCGTGAACTAACCCGGCGTCTCGCCCGCTTCGCCGGCGGCGTCCCGGGCTGCATTTTCCCGGACTGCATCTTCCTGGGCGGCGATGGTCTGGCGGCGAATCGCGTCCAGCATGTCGATGATTTTCGCAAACCCGAACAGCACGATGCCGCCGAGGAGTCCCGAGAAGAACGCGCCCAGGCAGAAGGCACGGCCGATCTCGTTTTCGACATAGAACGAGCCGCCGAAGAACAAGATGGCCAATATGATGGCGGCACCGCCGAAACCGTTCAACACCACGGCGAGCCGGGCGGGGTTGCGGACCGACAGGTAGTTCATGTCTTCGTCGGGAGTCTTGGCCATGGCCTTCAGCGCCTCGCCAGATCCGCCGAGAGCTCGGTGAGAATCTCCTCCACCGCCTCGCTCATCGCGCGGGTCGCTGCACCCACGGTATCGTCCTTCACCGCCCGGGTCGCGGTGTAGGTCTTCACCCACATCAGGCTGTCGTCCCTGTTCTGGCGCAGCCCGAACTCGAGCTCGACGACGACGCTCGCCGAGTTGCCGATTATGTGCTCCAGCTGCCTGATGTCGCCTACGAGAGTGTAGGTCGGTGTAATGCGAAGGCCCGTCGGCACCACCTGGTCCACCAGTTGTGCGTCGCGCAGGTAGTTCACGGTCGCATCCTGCAGCAGGCGGGTCGGCGGATCCGACCAAAGCTGATACTGATACTGGTGCAACACGTTGGGACTGTCGTGCTCGACGAAAACGATGGAGCGTCCCTGGAGGACACCCGCGGCGCTGAAACGCTCTACCTCCAGTACGCCGGAGAGCTTCGGTGACGGGTAGACGGTGGCCGGTGCGTCGACTATCAGGCGATGAAAGCGATCCGTGGGTACCGGCACGCCCTGCTGACCGCATCCGGTCAGCACGCCGCACAGGATCGCCCCCGTCCACCAATACCGGCTATTCAAGGGCGGTCCCCGCCGTCGGCTGCACCCCGCCGATCTCCTCGGCATCCTTGCTCGTGCCTCTCAACAACACCGCGGGATTGTTTCGGATGGTCCGGCTGAACTCCGACAGGTTGCGGCTGGCGAGCTCGAGGTTGAAGGTGATGGCGTCGACCCGCCGGGAAAGAGATCGCGCCGTGTGGCGCAGATCGCCGACCGACGCGCGCAGATCCGGACGATTCTCCTGCGCAATCTCGTTGAGACCGGCCAGAAGAGTATCGAGCCTCTCCCGCGTCGCATGGAGGTCGCTCGTCAAGGTGGCGATATTGTTCGCCGCCAGGGCGACGTTGTCGAGGGCGTTCTGCACTTTCCTGGTCGTCTCGGGCGTCAAGATTTCTTTCACCCGTTCATCGAGAGTCTGGCTCATCGTTGCGACGTTGGCCGAGGCCCGGGAGAAATTATCCACCATCCCGTTGATGCGTTCCTGAGACTTCGGGCCGAGCAGCTCGCGAATGTCCGCGCGCGCCTCCTCGCTCATCAGCGCGAGACTGACAGACGCCGCGAGGACATTGTCCACCACGCTGTCGAGCTTATCGGCATTCTCGGTGGACAACACCTTGGCGAGGTTGTCGCTGGTGATCTTCAGCGATGCGGACAGGGAGACGACCTCGTCGACGAGCTCCGGCCCCCGATCCGCCAGGGTCTTCGAGAACACGTTGAGATTGCGCATCGTAGCGCCGCCGTCGTTGACGAGAATCTGACCGATGGCGTCGATGTACTCGTCGAGATTCGTGAGCATGGGCTCGATGCGGGTGTCGGTGAGCCTCTTCAGCGAGTTCGCCGTTTCGGAGATGGCCACGAAGATGTCGGTGGCCGGCTCGCCCTTGATATAGCCATCGGGCTCGAGAAACGTGTGGCTCTCACCGGCGCGGATGTCGATGGCCATGGCGGACAGCAATCCCGACGATTTCATGCGCGCCATGCTGTCGGTCGGTACCTTCCAATCCCTGAATCGCTCGGTGAGCGCGAGCTCGAGCCGGAATATGAGCCTGCCGTCCTCGAGCTCCGGGGAAATCTTCTCCACCTGCCCCGCCGGGAAACCCATGTACAGGACCTGGCTGCCGAACTTGAGCCCCGTCACATCCTCGTAGCTCGTGTAGTAGGTATCCGTTGCCCCGGTACGGCCGGCCAGCATGGCGACGCTGACGACGATGCCCGCCAGCATGAGGATGACGAATCCGCCGACGACGATGTAGTTGATGCGGTCGCTTTTCATCGTCGGGTTCCTGTCAGCCGTCTACTCACTGAGCCCGGGCCCCGGTCAGGCGGCGAAGGTATGCCTCCGGATCGAGCTCTTCTTCTTCCACGCGCCGATTGAGCAGATTCTGAACCCGCCTGTCGTCGCAGGCGCGCACCTCGTCGACGGTGCCGACGATGAGGATCTCCCCCTTGTCGAGCACCGCGATGCGATCGGCGATCTTGAAGGCGCTCTCGAGCTCGTGGGTAACGATGACGATGGTTATCCGCAGCGCATCGCGCAAACGCAATATTAGATCGTCTATGGCGGCGGCTACTACCGGATCCAGGCCGGCAGACGGCTCGTCACAGAAGAGCAGCTTCGGATCCATCACCACGGCGCGGGCCAGGGCTGCCCGTTTCAACATGCCTCCGGACAGCTCCGCCGGCATCAGGTCCTCGAATCCCGCGAGCTCGACGACCTCGAGCTTGAGGCGCGCCATGATGCGGATGATCGATTCTTCCAGATCCGTGTGCTCGCGCAGGGGCAGCATAATATTGTCCCCCACGCTCATGGAGCTGAACAGCGCACCGGACTGAAACGCGACACCGGACTTCTTGCGCAGCTCATACATCTCCGCGCGGCTCGCGCTGGCGACGTCCCGGCCGAGCACCCGGACGGTGCCGCTTCTCGGCCGCTCGAGCGCCAGCATGTAACGCAGCAACGTGCTCTTACCGGAACCGCTGCCGCCCATGATGACGAGGATCTCGCCATCCTCCACGCCGAGAGTCACGTCTCTCAGAATCTGCCGCTCACCATAGAAGGTATTGAGGTTCTCGACCTCGATGACGGTGTTCGAATTGGCGGGGCTCGTGTCCATTGCTCAGCGCGTGACGATGAATACGAACAGCATGTCGGTTATCAGGATCGCGGCGATGGCCTGCACGACCGATCGGGTCGTCGCACGCCCTACGCCCTCGGCCCCGCCGGTGACGCTCGCGCCGTTGACGACGGCCACCAGGGTGATCAGGGCCGCGAAGATAAAGCTCTTGCCGAGTCCGTGGGTGAGATCGTCCACGGAGACCGCGGTGAGAACCTCGTCGGCGTAGGCGCCGAGACTCATCCCCAGGTCGATGCTGACATAGATGCCGGCGCCGAAGAGCCCCACGAGGTCCGCCCAGAAGGTGAGCAACGGCACCATCACCATCATCGCCACCAACGACGGCGCCACCAGGAAGCGCACCGGGTTGATGCCCATCACGCGCAGCGCGTCGATCTCCTGGTTGATGTTCATGGTGCCGAGGCGCGCGGCGAGCGCGGATCCCGAGCGACCTGCAACCAGAATCCCCGTGATGAGGGGCGCGAACTCTCTCGTGATGGAGAGCGCGATACCGAGGGTGACGCGGGATTCGGCGCCGAAGAGTCTCAGGGTGTGGATGCCTTGAATCGCCAGCATGATACCGATGGTCATGGACAACACCGTGACGATGGGCAGAGCGAGGATACCGATCTGCATCATCTCGGAAACCACGCTGTTCATTCTCACCGGCTGGCGCCAGCGGCGACCGAGAACGAGCCAGTAGACGCTCTCGAAGAAAAGCGCGGCCGCGTAACCGAACTCCTTGATGCCGCTCACTGCGGCGCGGCCGGCGCCCTCGACGACCTCGAGGAGGGCCAACACCGGTGCCGGCACGCTGTCTCGTTCAGTCGCCATCCGCGATCGCATCCGAAACGCTGGCATGGATGGAGAAAACCTGGTCGAGCCGGGCAAGCTCCAAGACGCGCATGGCGGCTTCGCTGACCGCCACCAGTGCGAACGGCGTGCTGTCGCGCCGCGCCGATTGGTAAGCCTCCACGAGGCTCGCGATACCGGAGCTGTCGATATATGAAACGTCCGACATCTCCACCAGAACACAGCGCTTCTCGCGGACCGAATCGAGCAGCACGTTGCGCACCTTGGGGGAGCTGTCGAGATCGACGTCGCCGCTCAGTGCGACGATGGTCGCGTCCCCTTGCGATCGTACCTGATACGCCATACCCGTCCCTCTACGTGATTCTTTTTATGAGCCTCAGGCAGTTGCCCGCTCCAGCCGGCGGCGTGAGAAAGCCGCATTCGTCCATACACTGTTGTATGAAGTGCGTCCCGAGGCCGCCAGGCTTCACGTCATCCAGCGGCCGCGGTTTGATCTTGCTGACATCGACCGGGGCGGCAAAGTCCAGCAGATGGATCGCGATACGGTCGTCCTGGCGGCGAATGTCGACGACGATTTCGCCACCCGGATCACCCCCATAGGCGTGGCGGATAATATTCTGGCACGCCTCGTCCACCGCCATGATCATCTCGGTGACGCAGACGCCACTGCATCCGATCGCGCCGCCCGCATCGCTGACCAGTGCACGAACGCGCTTCAGGCTGTCAGGCCGCGACGCGATGCGCAGGTGCCCGATACGCTCACCGGGAAAACGAAACTCGTCCCCGGGCTGGCAGGGGACCTGCCCTGCACCGGTCGTGCTGTCGCTGGATTTTTCGGAATTCTCGCTCATCGAGTCGTGCGCCGGGGGGACTGTCAGGGTGCGGAACCAGGGTCATTTTGATTGCGGGGCCGAGATTAAAGCCTAGCCCACTATGCATTCTTTGTGGGGGGCGGTAAACACTGATGGAGGGCCCCGGCCGCGGCATTGAAGCCATCCGGAGGCTTCCCGGCCGGCCCGCGGGGCCGCCGCGGCGCTGTCAGGCCGTGTACCGGCCCCCGGAGCGCTTCGCCCGGTACATTTCGGCGTCCGCGTGCTGCAGGAGCGAGCTCACCTCTTCGCCGTCGCCCGGATACATGGCGATCCCGGTGCTCGCACCGATGCTCAGAGTGCGCCTGTCGATGGAAAACGGCTCGCCGATGGTCTCGGAGATCTTGGCCGCCACGGAGGCGGCATCGTCGGCATCCGTGATGGCCTCGAGGATAACCGCGAACTCGTCGCCGCCGACCCGCGCCACCGTATCGACCTCGCGTACCGCCCCCATGAGCCGCTGGGCGACGACGCGCAGGAGGCGGTCGCCCGTGTGGTGGCCGTGCTCGTCGTTGACCGGCTTGAAGTCGTTCAGATCCACGAACAGGAGCGCCAGGGGTTGATTATTGCGCTTCGCGCGGGCGATCCCGGAACGCAATCGGTCCATGAACAGCCCCCGATTGGGCAGATCCGTGAGGCTGTCGTGCTCGGCGCGATGCACCAGCTGCTCCTCCGACTCCTTCTGTGCGGTGATGTCGTGGGAGTAGCTGAGCAGCTTCACAACCCGGCCATCCTCGTCCCGGAGGGGGACGAGGCTCGCGCTGAAGATGCGCGCCTCACCGTCGACGATGCTGGTGTATTCGAACTGGCACACCCGACCCTCACCGGCCTCGGTGAGCAGATCCGAGACGCGTTTCTGATCCCAAGGCGCCACGTAGTCCAGATAGGATTGACCGATGATCTCGTCGGCGTACACGCTGCCCGCCTGGCGCGCTCCCTCGGCATTGATGCTGAGAAAACGACCGGAGGGATCTATCTCGTTGATGCTGACGGGGGCGCTCTCCACTATGGATCGCAGACGAAGCTCGTTGTCGCGCAGCACGCTCTCCATCCGGCGGCGCTCGAGCTCTGCCGCGGCACGCCCGGTGAAGGTCCCCAGAAGAGACTCTATAAAGGAAGGATCCGGAAGCGGGGCGCCGTGGGCCACGCCGATCACGCCCACGGAGATGCCGGCCGAGTCCAGCAGCCTGCGGCCGACGAAGCTCTGGGCCTCGAGGCCGGTGAGCATCTCGTCGTCGGGGAACTCGTCCAGGACGCGGGCAGCGATGCTGAGGCCCCCCTGATCCAGGACCAGCTGGCTCGCGCTTCCGCCGAGCCTCAGGGTCGCTAAATTCGAGATGCGGCCGTGGCTGCAAAGCGCCACCAGACTGGCACGATCGTGATCGACACAGTCGAGCTCCGCGACGAATACGTGCTCGACGCCCATGGCATCACCGAGCAGCTGAACCAGGGATTGGAAGAACGGATCACCAACCAGGGGCGACAGGCCCGACGCGATGTCGCGGATGGCCTCTTCGAGTCGCGCTTGCGTCGTGCTGCCGAGATACATGGCTCGCCACTCTCTGGTCGTTCGTCCTGGAACGCCCCTGGATCACCCGGGAATCACCCCGGGCGTCCCGTCGGCGTCACGCCCGGCGTCGACGCGCGACGTGCCCTGCAACGAGTGCATGCGCGGCGCGCGGGAAACCCCGTGCGGTCTACAAAAGACAATCCCCCAATCAGGAGCCAGCAGTCGTTTCCAGGAACAATCTGCTCTGGCTCCGCCCCGGCGGTCGGCCGGTGTTCCGGCTTTGTGTTGTCGCGCGGGCATATTGCCGGAACGAGCGCGTGTCCCGATTCTACCAGATCGGCACCCGGGCATGAACGGCCGCCAAGACCCGGACTAGGACCCGGTATAGATGGGATACGCGCCGCACAGCTCGGCGACTTTGCCCCGGGTCGCCTCGCAGACGTCCAGCGTGTCACCGTCTGCGAGCTCCTCCAGCACCCCGGTCATCCATTGACCGATCCGGGCGAACTCGGCGGCGCCGAATCCCCGGGTGGTGCCGACGGCGCTCGAGAGCCGCAGCCCCGAAGTGACGGAGGGCTTCTCGTCGTCGAAAGGAACCGCATTCTTGTTACACGTGAGCCCGGCCTGCTCCAGCCTGTCGCTGGCCTGCTTGCCCGTGATTCCCCGCGAGCGCAGGTCCACCAGCAGTAGCGACGTGTCAGTACCGCCCGAGACCACGTCGAAATCCTTCTTCTGGATCTCCGCCGCCAGCGTCTGGGCGTTCTCCACCGACGCCGCCGCGTAGCCCGCGAATGCCGGAGCCAGCGCCTCCCCCAGGCAGGCCGCCTTGCCGGCTATGGCGTGCAGCATGGCGCTGCCCTGGATCCCGGGGAACAGCGCGGAGGCGAAGCGGCGCGCCAGATCGTCGTCGTCGGTGAGGATCAGGCCGCCGCGGGCGCCGCGCAGGCTCTTGTAGGTGGTGGTCGTCGTGACGTGCGCATGGGGAACGGGAGACGGGTGGACACCGCCGGCCACCAGGCCGGCGATGTGGGCCATGTCGACCAGCAACCACGCGCCCACGTCGTCCGCGATGCGGCGAAAGGCCGCGAAATCGATGATGCGGGGATACGCCGAAGCGCCGGCGATGATGAGCTTCGGGCGGTGGGATCGGGCAAGCTCCGCCACCTCGTCCATGTCGATGCGTCCGTCCTGACGCCGTACCCCGTAGTGGCGCACGTTGAACAGCTTTCCCGACTGGTTCGGCGGCGCTCCGTGGCTCAGGTGACCGCCCATCGCCAGCTCCATGCTGAGGATTGCGTCGCCCGGCGCCAGCAGCGCCTGGTACACGGTCTGGTTGGCCTGGCTCCCGGAGTGCGGCTGCACGTTGGCATGGCGGCAACCGAACAGGCGGCAGGCGCGGTCGATGGCGAGCCGCTCCAGCGCGTCGGCCCACGCGACGCCGCCGTAGTAGCGCCGGCCCGGGTAGCCTTCCACGGTTTTGTTGGTGAACACCGAGCCCTGGGCTTCCAGCACCGCGCGGCTGACGAGATTCTCCGACGCGATCAGCTCGATCTGATCGGATTGGCGCTCCAACTCGCCGGCGATGATGGCGGCGAGCTCGGCATCGCTCTCGGCAAGGGGCGTAGAAAAGAATGCGTCCCGGTCACTCACCCCGGCGATTCAACTGCGCCAACGACAACAAATCAAGCGTAAAGAATTCTTAGGGGACGTGGGTGGGGCCGCGGCGTTGGAACTCTTCCAGGGATATCCACTCGCCGTTCTGCTCGAACTCGATGAACGCGCAACCGTTCTCGGAGCCGTAGTCGTCCAACGGTTCGCGGCCACGGTAATTGCCGAGTATGTAGCCTGAGAACTGGGCTTCTCCCGCGTCGTTCAGCATGCGGAAGTGCTCACCGTGGATGATGACCGAATCGAAGGGCGCACGGTTGCCGACGCCGCTCGGTCCGATCTTCCCCACGGCCTCGCTGCTGTCGCCGAGGATCGTGTCCCGGGTGACGATCCAGGTGTAATGGGTATAGCCCTTGCCGAGATCGCTCACGGCCCGCCGCCCGGTTGCTGGATGGTGGAGGAAGGGGTGGTGCCGGCTGCAGGAGTCGAACCCGCGACCTGATGCTTACAAGGCAACTGCTCTACCAACTGAGCTAAGCCGGCCGGCGAAGTACCCATGGCGGCGCCGCGGCCGCACGGTAGTGCAGCGCACCGGGAGTTGAACCGCCGCTCCGTCGCTGACTCGCTCATAGACGGTCGAACCGAGCTACTGGGTGCCAGAGCGGCCGGATGCGTCCAACGCTGCACCAGTGGCGTTGTCGGAGTAGCTGCCTTCCTGCCGCAGGTCGGAGGAATTGTAGGTAATCGCGGGATCCCCCGCAATTGGCCCGTCCCCGCATACCACCTGACGAATGACGAGATCGGGAAAGATCTGATCCAGCACACCGACGGTCATCGGCTGGTCCCTGCTCGTCGTGACGTCGAACCAGGAGGCCGTCACCGTCCGATAGCGGGGCAGCACCGAAGGTGTGAATCCGCTCGATTCGAGTTGCGCCACCCGCCTCTCGAGGGTTTCGTTCTGACTGTAGAGCCCGAGGGAAATGGCGTTGGCCATATCCCCGCGAGGGATTACGTAGATATCTTCGATAGCGGCCGCCTGCATCTCCTGCACCAGCCCGTTGGCGGCTTCGCGGCTTTCCTGGGGCGGCATGAACACCCAGGTGCTGGAGACCTCGCGGCGCTCGTCGTCACGCAGCGTGGCCTGGCTGCCCTGGGCGTTGAACCAGGCGCCCAGGGCCGAGATATCGTCCTCGTTCTCCAGCGGCCCGATGGTGTAGCACGCGATGTCGGAGTTTTGCGGCATCGCCAGGACCTCTTCCAGCGCGACCGGCGCGCTCTCGCTGTCCGTAGCGGCGGTCTCCGCGGGCACCTGGGCTTCGGGCTCGACCGCCGGGCCCGCCAGAGGCGAGCTGCGCCGGCGGCGCAGCACGCTCGGGTCCACCTCGTTCACCAGCAGCAGCCGGCTGACCATGGCAGCGTTGGACGTGGCCGGTACGGCCTCGCTCGCAACGACTACCTCCCGCTCCCGGCTGAGCTGCCACCCGAAGAAGGTGGCATTCGCCAGTACGAGACACAGGACGACCCACTTCACATCGACACCCCGGCATTTCCTGTCCTCAAGTATACAGCCGGTGGCTGCGGCCGCTTTCGGCAGGCCGGCTCAGCGGGCCAAACGCAGGCTGATGTCCCCGGAGAGGATGCGGCGGTGCGCGCCGTCGACTTCCAGCAGGAGCGCTCCATCGGCGTCGACACCCCGCGCCGTACCCTCCAGGACCTGTGAGCCGTCGTGCAGCTCCACCGCGCGGTCGCGGACGGCGTCCCGGGAATCCCAGTCACGGCGAAACCCGTCGAAGCCCGTGTCGGCAAAGCGCTCCCACGCCGCGGTCACCTCGGCGAGTACCCGGGACGCGAGCCGATTGCGGCCCGGGCGGGCAACCCGGGAGGCGAGATCCGCCCACGGTTGATCGATGCCGGCACCCGCATCTCCGGGCATGTGAACATTGATACCGATCCCGGCCACGGCCCGCCAGGGCCCCGCGCCAACCGCCG
>Ga0070727_10003622_pt1 | contig 13841 bp, 7 predicted proteins | sample tdAd472_FD_66722 | JGI IMG/M metagenome (GOLD analysis project Ga0070727, IMG submission 66722) | Marine sediment microbial communities from the Atlantic coast under amendment with organic carbon and nitrate - tdAd47.2 | ecosystem: Environmental > Aquatic > Marine > Coastal > Sediment | place...
CGCGTGATCGCATTGCCGCGATTTCTTTCCGATCGAATGTCCCGCAGACATCGATCACACATCGAACGAACGGCGATGCGCTCGCGATCCGCTCAGATCTCTCGCCGAAATCCGCGAGAGACTCGACCACGATCCGCATCGCGTCGTCTTCTTCGAGCGCGTTCTTCTCAGCGATCAACTCCGCCGCGAGCTGGATCATCCGGTACGGCTGCCCCAGTTGGCGGATCGAGTACTGCGACCATTCCCATGAACCCGCCCAGACGGCGAGTTCCTGAAGAATCTGTGCCGTTTCCGGGACCTCACTCATGCTCTGTTCGAGGTTGCCCATGATCTCTTCATTGAACCACGCGCCCCAAGCTGTCTTTGTATGTGTGTGTGCTTGAACCATTCTGATTCCCCTATCTGAATCCATGCGATACCCACGCGGCGAAGCGGTTCGCCGATGAACGCGGGCCACTGTGTTGTCCTTTGCGTTAACGAGCCGAATCAACCAGCTCGGATGTGTTCCATTCCATCGCCGAGAATGCGCTATCAAGCGGCGTCTCTGCGATATGGTTCGTGTAGTTCGACATCACCTTGACGGCAGTGCCCAGGATCACTTCGAGCACGGTCCGCTTGCTGTAGCCCGCTTGGAGCAGCGCATCGATATCCGCTTGCTCGAGCCAACCACGCGTCTCATTCACGCGCTCTGCAAACTGACGCAATGCTTCCAGCTTCGGATCCGCAAGGGCCGCCCCCTGACGCAATCCCGCGACCACATCATCTGAGACCCCCTGGGCCTTCGAGATTGCGGAGTGGGCCGCCATGCAATAGGTGCACCCGTTGAGCCGGTTGTTCACCATCAACACCACCTGTCGTTCGGTTGCGGTTAGATCCGATTGATCAAAGATTCCCGCAAGCGTCATATATCCCTCAAGCAATGCGGGCGCCTCCGCCATCACGCCGAGCAGGTTCGGGACGAATCCATATGCCTTCTCTGCGTTCTCGATCAGTTGCTGAGCTTCTGGTGCGGTTTGTGCGGTATGGATGTCAAACTGTGTCATGGTGTGCCTCCTTTTGGTTGCCGCAGATTCCTGAACTCATGACAGATGAGGGAACGCAGCCCGGCGTTAGTATACTGACTAATCAGTATGCGTCAATATGTATTCGCTTGTCTGGATGATTATTTCTACGCTCTCGCAACTGAATCTTGCTTTTGGGCGATAAAGTGGGCTTTTGACTCATCATCCCATCAAGAAAATTTCGGAAACCACTCGCCCAATCCTGACTATGCAGTATACTTGGTGCTGAAACGGACATTGGAGATCCACTTTGCCCCCAAGCAGACGAAACGAACTGATCGACGCCGCGATGCGTGTCTTCTATCGACACGGGTTTCACGCCTCAAGTCTGGATGACATCCTGAAAGAGGGCGGGATCAGCCGCATGACCCTCTATAACCACTTCAAATCCAAGGACGAACTCATCCTCGCCGCGATGCGACGGCGTGACGAGATCTTCCGCAACAAGCTCATGAAGTTTGTAGAATCCAAGTCCAAGACACCCCGAGAGCGGATCCTCGCCGTCTTCGACTTCCACGAGGACTGGTTCACTGGGTCCGAGTTCTGCGGATGCATGTTCATCAATGCTGCGGCGGAGTTCTCTGTCGCAGAGTCCGCGCCGCGCCGTCTCGCCGCGGAACACAAACAGGAGATCGTCCGATATGTCCGCGACCTATGCGAGCAGGAAGGCTATGACGATCCGTCCGATCTCGCGGAGCAACTCAACATCCTCCTCGAGGGCTCTATCGTTGCTGCTCGCGTGGTTGGGCAAGTAACGGACAACGGGGAGAACCCCGGCGAATCGGCCCGGCTTGCCAAACGGATGGCCACCGAACTTCTCGCCAAGGCCCCCAAATCCGGATCGCAATAGCACGCACGCTGGGCCTGTGTACTTTCCTCCCGCGGATCAGTGCCCTAGACTACGCACCCGCTGTGCCGATGGCACACCCAGCACTGGAGAGGTGGCTGAGCGGTTTAAGGCGCACGATTGGAATTCGTGTGGGGTGGTAACACCCTCGGGGGTTCGAATCCCCCCCTCTCCGTTTCACAATAAAACAGCCCCAATTCTGAGGAATCGGGGTTGTTTTTTGCTTTGGTAGCAAGTGTTCCAGATGTTTTCTAGCGATGATTCCTCAGAACAGCGTCAGCCGATGAATCACTCACAGGGAATGCAACATTGAGTGCCTCGCAGTATCCCTGATATTCCCCTCGACAGGCGCATGTGTTTGCCTGGACCTGTTCCATGGCATGCGAGCACAAATCAAAGACCCCGCCGTGGAACACGGCGGGGTCGCGATTGGTCTAGTTTATCAGCGAGGTGTTACGGGCAACCGGATGAATACACCGCAAGGAATGCACTCACATCGAAGAAGTTGAATACCCCGTCAGTGTTCAGGTCTGCGGCTGCATCTCCATTGGTGTAGGCCATCAGGAATGCCGAGACATCGAAGAAGTTCAACTCACCGTACGGCTGCGCCAGGTCGGCAGCGCTGCATCCGCCCTCGAGCACATTGATCTCAACGATCGCGGGATCACTGTATACCCTCGAGCCAGAGTTATTGACCGTGGTCGTCGTCCGGTATGAGAACCGATCCATCCCGACGAAACCGGGGTTAGGTGTATAGGTGAACGATCCATCGGCTTGGATCTCAACCGTGCCATGTTCAGGCGCGATGTACTCATTGCTTGCGGCGAAGCCCGTGTCAACTTCGATCGCGCGGTAGGCCTGTTCGATATCGTTGTGCATGAGGCCTTCGAGTGCATCCACTTCAAGCGAACCACCCGCTGCAACATACGAATCATCAACCGCGAGCTTGAACGCCTGGTCTCGTAGGTGACGAAGCTCCGCGAGTGTCCACTCGATGAGGCTATGTCCCTGAAGATCAGGATAGGTGGTGATGGCCTCATTCATCTCGTCCTGGATGAGCAATGCGCGGGTCTCGAAATCATTGCGGATGCTGGTGTACTCCCCGTTATCGCCATCGCCGAGCATCGAGGCGAACCAGTCGTCGATCGGCTGCGCGAGCGCGATCTCGTTGCCGTACACACTCCCCCGCATCGCGCTTGAGACCGCGGTGCTCTGCTCGAAGATCTCGGGCATCGCGAGTGTTGTGTACGCTTCCCAGATCGATTCCCAGCTATCGCGGGAGGATTCCAACGCATCGAGCCCAGGGTTATCCATGAAGGCGATCCACATCTCGTCTTGCAACGCTTCGAGCTCGCTCTCGATGTATGAGGTCGCGGCGGAACTCGATCCGGACAGTTCATTGTCATGCACGAACTCAAAGGTGATCTGATCGCCGTTGCCATTGAATGTGCTCAGGCTCGTGCCGGTGAGGTTTTCTCCGTTGAAGAATGTGAGCGCGATGTTGAACCAGAAGGCCAAGTCCTGTTCAAGCAGCCCTTGAGCATCCTGATCGTTGTCGATAAAGACCGGTGATCCGAAGCTGGTGAGATTACAGAGCACAGATCGATTGAACACATAGTCCGAACCGTTCGCGTTGTCGATGATGATCCTGAATCGGAACTCGACATCATTCGGGTAGAAGAAGCCGTTTGAGAACATCCGGAGTTCGACGGTGGGCGTACCACCGCTCGGATCTTCGGAGGCCTCCAACGCGGCAGCGAGTTCCGGCAGTGTACTGAAGTGGTAGAGATCCCAGATGTCATCGCCGAGCGAGGTCGCGGCGGGGAGCGTGATGCCCAACCCGTCGCGGCCATGGATCGTGGTGAACCCTGGCGCGTCCTGACGGCCCTGCTGATTCACGCCGCCCCAAGGATCGATGCCCGGGATGTTGGCGCTGCTGAGTATCTGTGCGATCTCTGCGTCTACGACATCACCGATCGCGATTGTCGTGGCGACATACTGATCGACGATGGCTTGGAAGAACGGTATCTGCCTGACTTCCGATGCCATGGCCCGCAGGGCCTCCCCCTCCTGGATGATCAGGTCCAGGTCTGGGTCCATCAGGCCGCTGTTAAGCTGTGATTGGTACATGTACGCAAAGTACCATGGACTCTCATGAGCGACCTGCGCATACGCACTCGAGGCTTGTGCCCATGGACCGGGTGCGACGACGCGTGAAGGGTAGAGCGGTAATGGCTGGTTCAGATAGTTCGAATCCGTCGGGAACACCCGCAGATCGTTGATGCTCCTTCCGAGTGGGTTCTGCTCCAAATCGCTCGTGTCCAGAAGACTCAGATTCTCACCGCTGTTTCCCGCGTAGGTCGGTACGCTCGCCGTGAAAGTCGCCTTGGTGAACAAGTCGATGATCTCGTCTGCGAAGTTGGTCGCGCCGTCCTCGTACGGAAGATCAACGCCGCGTCGCTCGCGATAGGCGACGATCCCATCGACCAGCTCGGCGAGGTCATCGCGGAAAAGGTCGTCCGCCATGCCCCAGAGCTGCTGCTCGATGCGTTCGAGCTGCGCCTGCTGACCCATAATTTCTGTCCGAAGCGCCTGCACATCTACATTGAGATCAAAGATCGAGTTTCCGAGTTCGTTGAAGCCGACAGCCAGGGCATCGTAGATCGTGTTGAGTTGAACCTCGATGCGGTCGAACCGCTGATTCATCTGGACACGCACATCCTCGAGCTGGTCACGCATATCTACGAGCTGCTCGAAGATCTGTTCGTCAGCACTGGGTACGGAAGACCCACCGAGTACCTCGCCGAGTTCGATCGAGCTGAGTACCACATCCGCGAGCCCCGTGATCGCGTCCGCGGGGCTCCCCGTCGCAATGCCAAAGCCGAAAGTCGTCAGCGCGCTCGCGTACTGCACGCCCGCGTTGATGCCAGCGATGGTCTCGTTGGTCTGCAACTGGGTGCCCCCAAACGAGAGCGCTTGCTGTGCCAGGTCACGGACTTCAGGGTCGGCGCTCTGGAGGAGCATCATGGCGTTCGAGTCGATGATCGCTCGGTACTGGGCAACTTGGTCAAGCTGCTGCCGGTACGCATCCGCGAGCTGCTGCATCTCAACCGGATCCTGAGCGTCGAGCATATCTTGGTAGATCGACTCTTCCATGCTCAGGGCCGAGTTGAGTTCATCGATTCGCTGCTGAGTGGCTAAAGCGACATCCGCGAAGGAGTTGTTGAGACTCCCCCACAGCGCCGAGTTCTCGATTGATTGGGAGAGCATCGCCGTATACGACGCATAGTCTGCGGGCATTGACGCGTCGAGTGAGGACTGAACCGTATCGAAGCGTTCATCGTCAACACCATCAGGCACCGGCTCATATCCTTGTGACTCGAGATACGAGCGCAGGGATGATGAAATGTGTGCGTTCGAAATCCCATCGAGATCAAAGCCAGCGAAACCGGCCATGAGCAGACTCAACCACTCATCGCGATTTGCAAAGCTCGTAACCCGTGCACGCTCGTACGCGGCCACACGCGTGAGCAGGTTGTCGTACGATTCAATCTCAGGCACTTCTAATCCAAGGATCTCGGTGATTCGCTCTCCAACCCGTGTATCGGTGCCCTCAAGATCGGGATACCCCGTAAGCGGCGTGGAATACCGCATCGCGGGAAGCAAGTTTGTCGAGCGATCCAGATCCGGATCTCCCGGGGCATACACCGACAGGGTCGAATCGAGCGCGTTCACGAAGGCGGAGAGCTGCGTGGAGTCAGCGTCCGGATTCTGAGTGGCGAACGCCATCAGACCCGCGACGGCGATCACCACACGCGGATTCTGGTCCATCGCGTAGTCGTACCGCACATACTGGCTCGCGTGCACAGCTTCTCGGAACTGCAGATACGAGTCTTCATCGGTGACCTGAAAATCTGTATTGATGGGGTTTGCGTGGAGTGTTCCTGCACAAACGGCAAGGACGAGCGGGCTCCAGCGGCTCAGTTTGGTGCGTTTCATGTCGAATACCTCTCTTCGTACGGGGTTGCTGCGGGTAGAAGGCACAACCTGATCCACGAAATCGAGCATCCGAGCCTGCACTGATCTCATGCTTTTTCTTGTGATTCGATTAGAATGGGCATATCGAGAGGCAGGCGTATGCGAACACCACCCGAAAATAACGATTCCCGTCCTCCGCTGGATGTGTTTGAGTTCGCCTATGAAGAACTACACGCGCTCGCGATGTCTCGATTCTCGGGTCAGGACGCGAACCACACCCTGCAACCCACCGCCCTCGTTCACGAGGCCTACCTGAAAATCCGTGATTTCTCTGGGCAAGTATCCGACCAAGAGCACATGCTCGCGATCGCAGCGCGTGCAATGCGTCAGGTCCTTGTCGATCACGCCCGTAAGAAGAATGCCGCGAAGCGAGGCGGACAGATCGACGGGCACAGGATCACACTCTCGGGTGTTGATTCCGGATCCAAAGAATGGGATGTCATCGAACTCAATGATGCACTCGAACAGCTCGCACGCCTCGACAAGCGTCAAGCAAAGATCGTTGAGCTCCGGTTCTTCGGCGGCTTCACCGTTTCACAAGTCGCGGAAGTCATGGAACTGAGCGAGCGAGCGGTCTATCTCGACTGGCAGATGGCACGCGCTTGGATCCTGAGTCAGCACGGAGCCGATAAGGATGGATGAACATCAGTACCAACGGATCCGTGAGATCTTCCATCAAGTGTGCGATCTGCCAGCCGCGGAACAGGACGCAACGCTCGCAGAGCTCTGCGGCGAGGACACCGCACTGCGACAAAGCGTTGAGCAGCTCCTGACCGCGATCGATGATGCGGATGATACCGATCTCAATCCGGAAACTTTTCAGTCCACAGGGTTCATGCCCTCGATCGCGGGATACACCATCATTCGTCTCCTTGGCGAAGGTGGAATGGGTAGCGTCTATGAAGCCGAGCAGCTCCAACCGGCCAGGCGGGTCGCGATCAAAGTCCTGCGACTCGGATACACCACAAAGGCGCTCACACGACGATTCCAACTCGAAGCAGAAGCACTCGCACGACTCAAGCACCCTGGAATTGCCCAGGTCTATGAGGTGGGGGTCGATCAGACTATCGCGCAGCCCTATATCGCGATGGAACTCGTCGAAGGCCCGACGCTCAAAGACTTCACGCGAACGAACGAACTCCCTCTCCGCAAAATCCTCGAGCTCACATCGAAGCTCTGCGACGCGGTCGACCATGCGCATCTACGAGGGGTGATTCATCGTGATCTCAAGCCCACAAACATACTCATCGACGATACTGGCGCACCAAAGATCCTCGACTTTGGCATCGCCCGCGTAACGGAGCAGGATGTTCGTGCGGTTACGATGAACACCGAGATCGGGCAGATCATCGGCACACTCGCCTACATGAGCCCGGAGCAGGCCTCGGGCGACCCCTCGCAGATCGATCATCGGAGCGATGTGTACTCGCTCGGCGTCATCCTCTTCGAGCTGCTCACGGGCCAACTTCCCCACATGACAGACAACATGCAACTCGCAGATGCGCTCAGCGTCGTCCGCGATCATGATCCAACTCGAATCTGCTCGCTCGACACACGCCTCAGGGGGGACATCGATACGATTATCGCCAAGGCACTCGAGCGGGATCCGGATCGCCGATACCAGAGTGCCGCCGAGCTCGGCGATGACATCCGCCGTCATCTCGCGGACGAGCCGATCCTTGCCCGCCCGCCGAGCAAGCTATACCAGCTTGAGAAGTTCGCAAAGCGGAATAAGGGGCTCGTCGCGAGCATATGTATTGTCATCTTCCTGCTCTCGGTGGGTGTCATATCCTTGAGCATCGCGCTCCAACGCGAATCACTCGCACGCAAGTCCGCTGAGGAATCGCTTGTTCGATCGACCGCCGCGTACGAGTTTCTCGATGAGATCTTTCTGGGGTTGGATCCGAAGCAAACCGAAGGGAAAGACACAGAACTGCTCCGGATGATGCTCGATCGCGCGGCAGAGCGTGCAAAGACAGGAATCGAGATATCCGCCGTCCGCGCCGAGATGCTTACGCTCATCGCCCAGACCTTCAACGCGGTCTTTGCCTACGAAGACGCGGTCACTGTGCTCCGCGACTCGATCGGGCTGTATGAATCAACCTCACCGATCGATGAGCAAGGTCTCCACAATGCCCGGAGCGTGCTCGCCTCATCACTCTTCAAGCTCGGCCAACTCGAAGACGCAGAACAACAGTTCGAGCTTTTGGTTGCGTACGAGCGTGAATCCGGTGACGCTGAACAGCTCTCTATCACACTCCGCCAGTTCAGTGAGATGATGATGGAGACGGGGCGGTTTGATGAGGCGCTCAACTACATCGAAGAAGCAACAAGCGTGTATACCGAGCACGATGCGCTTGAGCGAGGCAGACAGCAACAACAAATGGGCGCGGTGCTGCGCCGATTGGATCGCTACGAAGAGGCCCTGGACTGCTACCACAACGCGATGGATCAGTTCCGTATCGCCGGCGCAGACATCGAATCATCGATCACGCTCAACTCACTCGCGATCATTGCAAGAAGAAATGGGAAGCTCGAAGAATCAGAGCGATACTACAAAGAAGCCATCACACTTCGCGCACGCGCTGATTCTCGTCTGAACCCTGATATCGCCGCGACACACGCGAATCTCGGGCGTTTGTACAACCAGATGGGGCGCCACGCGGAAGCGGCTGATGTACTCCAAGTCTCAATCGATCAACATATCGAACTCTTCGGCTCTCAACATCCGAATCTCACTTATCCCCGGCTATCACTGGCAGAAGCGTTCAGCCACCAAGAACGGCATGAGGATGCGCTTGAACAGATACAACTCGCATCAGATCTTGCGGAATCAACCATTCCTCTCGGTCATCCGCTTCGTGTGCTCGTCGCCACGCAGTTCGGCCACATCCAACACGGCCGCTCCGAGTACGAGCTCGCGATCGACAAATACGAAGAAGCACTCACGACGATCAAAGCACACGGCCCGGACGGTATCGCATACGCAATCGCTGTATGGGATGGGTATGTCAGATCAGCCGGCGCGCTGGGCGACCTCAGCCTAGAAGCACAAGTCATCACTCGGGCGCTAAGCGTCTACCCAGAGGATGATGAACAACACGCCCATCTCAAGGAACGGCTCGAGACGATTGAGCACGAGCTGGATCAATAACGCGCCGCGTCCTTGTGAGAGCAATGGTGTAAATCATACAAACGCTCGCCTTCATTCACTTTCGATCAAGAGTCGATCTCTCCACTCATGGGCGAGATCTCTCTGCCCCTCCCTTTCCAGGAGCACGGGCAACGCGTGAACAAGGATTCGACGCAGTTCATGCTCACGATGTGCCGATGAGAGGGAATCAGCCGCTTCCAAGAGCCATGCCTGAAAATCATCGGTCGACACGCCATACGGATTATCCTCTGCAAAGTCCGACTTTGAGCCCAGCGCAATCGCGGCGTTCGCAAAATATCGACCCCGTTTGGGATGGCCTTCCGGCACTCGATCGAACTCACCAATCACTCGCGAAGCCCATTGTGTCCCCGACCCGAGTAGTTCCGACCCAATCTCCGACACCCCTACAAGACTCTCGTCCTCGCCTGGCCCGGCAACATAAATCCGCTGAATCAGACCGCGGATACGCCAATCCAAGAACTCTTGACCATTCCCAAGCTTCTCGTGATACTGCGCAAGACTGTTGTAGGCGACTTCAATCTCGTAGCTATGGGAACCATAAACCTGCTCTAAAACTGGCAGCGATCGTGTACGATAATCAATGGCACGCTCGTAATCACCAAGCCGAGAAGAGATGCTTGCTCCGTTTTGGAGCATGCTCGAATACGCCGGTGAGTTTGAACCAAACCGATCACTGATATCCTTGAGCATCGACTCGACCGACTCGATCGCTTCCTCGGCACGCCCTACCCAGCTCAGGGCCCCCGTATAGTGCATGCGCACAAGCAGCTCGGAACCCATTTCGTCGTTCGGGTCGTGCTCATCAAGGTAATCAAGCATCCACGAGGCCAGCTCAATCCGATCCTCATGACGCCCAAGCGAACCGAGCATCCTGATCCGAGTCAACACTGTCGAGCTCAATGAGAACAGATCGACCGGATCCTGTCTGAGTATGTGTTCAGTCACTTCCTCCAGCATCGGCTCGGCTGACTCATAGTTCTCCTGCGCGGCATACACAGACGCAAGACCCGAGCGGGCCATCTGAATCTCATCCTGCGGCAACGGATCAATTTCCATGAGAAGCTCATACTTCCGCATCGTGGAATCGAGCGCGAGATCCAGTTCACCCAGGGCGAGGTAAATCAACCCACTGTTCCCATGGAGGAGTGCTTTCTCCATCGGGGTCCATTCATCGAGATCCTCGAAGGAGCTCATCACCTCATGGGCGTGATGCCTCGCTTTCTCGTACAGATTCGCATTCAGATACATCTGACTGATCAGGTAGTTCGCTCGGGCTCGCATGTTGACATCGTCCGCGAAGCGCTCATCGATCGTCGGCGCAGCATTGTCAAGGAGTTCCACGAGCGTGACATTGGGCCCGAAGTTTTGAATCGCGTTCGATAGGAACAGGTCTTCGAGCAGGAAGTCATTGATATCCTGAACCCGCTGACTCTGACGCTGGGCGAGTTGTCGCTGCTCGGATTCGAGATCGAACGCCCGATTCGCTTGGAGACCAAAGACCACACTAGCGCTCGATCCACCGATCAACGCCACCATTGCGACGATCCCCGCGATCACGCTCGCGCGATTCCTGCGATAGAACTTTGAAACCCTATATCTGATCGAAGGCGGACCAGCAACCACAGGCTCGTCACGGAGGTGCCGCTGAAGATCGTCTGCGAGTGCCCCGACCGTCTGGTATCGCTGGCTCGGGTCGCGATCCATTGCTTTGAGGATCATCCAATCGAGATCTCGCGGGATCTGCCTGTTGTGATGGCTGGGGGAGACCGGGGTTGATTCCTCGATTTCCCTCAGCATCGCTGTGATGCTGCGCGAGGTGTCGGCTGAGGCAAGCGGAGAAGTGCCGGTGACGAGCTCGTACATCACCACCCCGATTGAGTACACATCTGAACGGATATCCACATCGTCACCACCAGCGATTTGCTCAGGGCTCATGTACTTTGGAGTACCGATCATCGCACCCGCGGCGGTCATGCTGATCGTGTCCGACATCGCTTCATCAAGCGCCTTAGCGATCCCAAAGTCGATCACCTTGCAATGGGGCTTCCCGTCGAGTCGCGTCACGAGCACATTGCTGGGTTTGATATCCCGGTGGAGGATCCCCTTGCTATGGGCGTGTTGGACCGCAGCGCAGACCTGCAAAACCAACTCAACTAACTCAGGGAGTTCGATCTGCTCCTTTTTCACAAATCGAGTGATGGGCTCACCCTGCACAAGCTCGAGCACAAAGTAGGGGCGATCCACACCACCCCCCCCCGCTGACAAGATCCCGCTGTCGAGCACGCGTGCGATGTTGGGATGATTCATTCGTTCAAGTGCTTTTCGCTCGAACTCAAACCGGCGAAGCACCGAGTTCGAATCCATCCCTGGCCGAATCAGCTTGATCGCGACCGTCCGCTCGATCGGTATCCTTTGATGTGCACGGTACACGACCCCGCACCCGCCGTGCCCGATCACCTCTTCGATCTCGTATCCATCGATACGCTCAGGATGATCGGCGATATACGGGTCTTTCATCGCTGGGGTCGATGAGATCCCATCCCCGCTCTCCGTCATCGCGTCAAAGCGGAGCAGCGACATGACATCCTTGTAGAGATCCTCACGCCCCTTACACGCTCGCCTGACGAACGGTTCCTGCTCCTCGGGGCGAAGATCGCATGCGGACGCGAAGATCTCACGCGTCTCAGACTGGCCAAATGACTCACTCATCCGATGCTCCCGCCAGTTCTCGTCGTAACCACGCCCGTGCGAATCGCCAATCAAGTTCGACCGTGCGCGGGCTCACGCCGAGCACCTCCGCAATCTGTGCCGTGTTCAGCCCTCCAAAGAACCGCAGTTCCACGATTCTCGCCTGGCGTTGATCAATCCCCTCAAGCTTTGTGAGCACTTCATCCACATCCAACGCATCAAAGCCCTCCTGCGTATCCGTCGACATCATGCCCGTGAGCGTCACCCGCCCAAATCCGCCACCACGACGCTCGGTGCGCTTCTTGCGCGCGTGGTCGATCAGGATATGACGCATCGCCTTGGCCGCAACTCCAAGAAAGTGCGACTTGCTTTCCCACTGGGCCGAGTCCTTGCGGATCATCTTCGCGATTGCCTCGTTGACCAGCGCGGTCGGCTGGAGCGTGTGCTCAGGGCCCTGCCCTCGAAAGCAGACATCAGCGATCGCACGCAGCTCGTTATAGATGGCAAGCGACTGCTCCCGAGAGAGACTGGACGCGCCCTCTGGACGGCCGATGAAACCAAGATAGTCATCACTTGCGTTCTCTCTGTTCATCGTTGCGACTCCGAGCTGATCGGGGATCAATCGGAATCGAGTGTACCAAATCTATCTCATCGTCTCACGCTTCATTCGCAGACACGACAGACGGGCGGATGAGGGAATCCGCCCGCCTGAGGTATCCACACATCGATTCAAGGCTGCGACGGCGGGTTGACCAGAATCTCCACCGGATCGCTCGTTCGGATACTCGGCGGCGGGTTCCCGATCCAAACCTGTAAGGTCCCGATCATCGATACATCACCCGCACTCAGCGTCGCCCGCACGATCGCGTCCGAATCCCGTGTCGACGGGATCGCGTTCCCGTTTACGAACACCACACACCCGGGCGCGAAGTTCCGCCCCTGCAAGGTGATGTTGTGATCATCCATCGCGGGCTCGCCATCGATCGTGGTCGCCGCGTTAGGCGGCACACCGACCTCGATCTCGGGGTGACTGACGAAATCCACTTCCGGAGTTGGCCAGAGCATCTCGATGACGAAGGGATCTGAAGTCCCTCCACTCGGGATCATATCCATCCCGAGATCGTTTCCTTTACCATCGATCAGGTGCTCGGCATACATGGTTCCCTGAGGATTCGGTGTCCGAACCTCCACGATCCTGCGTCCAAACCCATCGAACGCTGAGCTCGGAACGCGTGCCACGAGCTCGCCCGAACTCACGAATGTTGTATCCATCGTGTTGCCGTCGATTTTCACAACCGATCGGGGTGTGAAGTTGCCATACTTTGGCGCCTCATACCCATCGAAGAACGGCACAGTCTCCGGCCCGAGCACCCGCACCCGCACGAAACCCTTGGAATCCGTTTCAACCTCACCCGGCGTAAAGAGATCGGGCGTGACCTGCGAAATGACCGGCCGTGGGGAAGGAACCTCAAGAACCTTGACTCGGCTCATCCCTCCACCGGGCCCGGGGTTGCACAACGCGATGTCTTTGAAACCGCTGCGTGAGACCAGTTCCTCGGCGACCTTGACACGAAGGGTGCCATCGGGAGTCGTCTGCTGCTGACGCGGGAGGGACACACCATTCAGCACGACCGATGGGAATCCCGGGGTGCTCGGCTCGACCCCTGGACGGGACCAACCACTGAAAGTCGAGAAGTACTCTGTCGCGGATAGGTTGGGGTCGCTGAGATCGGCAAGGATCGATGGGCCCCACAGGTTGTCCTGCATGTACTCGTAATAATCGCGTCGTGCGATGAACGAGTCATTCCCCGCGGGCGTTCCGCCATCGACGACAATGATCGGCTCCTCAGCCCATCGCGGATCACTCGCCCAGTAGGTATCCTGGAGACCCTCGAAGTTCGGGAATGGGTACTCGATCGCCAGATCGATGCTCTCGGAGGTCCCGTTATTGTTCGTAACCCAAATTCGGGCGGTACCTGGGAGCAGGAAGAACCTGTTTGGCACCTCTACAAGCAGTGCCTGATTATTCAGC
>Ga0070727_10003623_pt1 | contig 13840 bp, 9 predicted proteins | sample tdAd472_FD_66722 | JGI IMG/M metagenome (GOLD analysis project Ga0070727, IMG submission 66722) | Marine sediment microbial communities from the Atlantic coast under amendment with organic carbon and nitrate - tdAd47.2 | ecosystem: Environmental > Aquatic > Marine > Coastal > Sediment | place...
TATGGTCTGTTCGATGCACCACTCGCCTTCTTCCACGGTCTGACCTTTCCAGGCGTAGACTGCTATGCCGGCAGCGGCAATACAGGCGGCGGCGTGATCCTGGGTGGAAAAAATGTTACAGGATGACCAGCGGACCTCGGCGCCCAGCTCAATCAGGGTTTCGATAAGAACCGCGGTCTGCACTGTCATGTGAATGCAGCCCAGAATCCGGGCGCCGGACAGGGGCTTTTCGGCGGCGTACTTCCGCCGCAGGGCCATCAGGGCCGGCATTTCTGCCTCGGCCAGTGTTACTTCGCGGCGGCCGTAGTCGGCCAGGCCGATATCGGCGACCTTGTAATCCTGGGTAACCGACTCTGCTTTCTGTGTTGATAGACTGTTCATTGGATTGGCTCCGTAAATTTCGTTTGTGCTGCCGGCTATACGCCGGCAGCCTCTTTAAGGGTTGCCGCCTTGTCGATTTTTTCCCAGGGGAAGTTTTCCTCTTCGCGGCCAAAATGTCCGTATGCGGCGGTACTTCGGTAAATGGGTTTGATCAGATCCAGCATGGCGATCAGTCCCCTGGGTCGAAGCTCGAAATGTTCCCGCACCAGCTCCGTCATTCTCTGTTCGGAAATTTTGCCGGTACCGAAAGATTCAACACTGATGGACGTTGGTTCGGCCACGCCGATGGCATAGGACAGCTGTATTTCGCAGCGATCCGCTATGCCGGCCGCGACGATGTTTTTCGCCACGTAGCGCGCCACGTAGGCTGCCGAGCGATCCACCTTGGACGGATCCTTGCCCGAAAATGCCCCACCACCATGGCGGGCCATGCCACCGTAGGTGTCCACGATTATTTTACGACCGGTCAGTCCACAATCTCCGTAGGGACCGCCGATAACAAAGCGGCCAGTCGGATTGATAAAGTACTTGGTGTTCTCATCGATCCATTCGGATGGAAGGATTGGCTTGATTATCTCTTCCATGACAGCTTCCTGGAGCACCTCCAGGCTGATTTCATCACGGTGCTGGGTTGACAGGACCACCGCATCGATAGCTACCGGTTTGCCGTTCTCGTAACGAAAGGTGATCTGGCTCTTGGCGTCAGGCTGCAGCCAGGGCAGGGTGCCGTTCTTGCGTACCTCGGCCTGGCGCTTCACCAGTCGATGGGAGTAGGTGATAGGAGCCGGCATAAGCACATCGGTTTCGTTGGAGGCATAGCCGAACATCAGGCCCTGGTCTCCCGCGCCCTGTTCCCGGTCCCGGGTTTCATCGACGCCCATGGCAATGTCCGGAGATTGTTTGCCCAGTGCGTTCAGCACCGCGCAGGTGTTGCCATCGAAACCGCTTTCGACATTGTCGTAACCGATGTCGTTGACCACGCTGCGAATCAGGCGCTCGTAATCGATATTGGCTGTGGTGGTCACTTCACCGGCCACCACTACCATGCCGGTCTTGACCAGGGTCTCGCAGGCAACTCTCGATCCCGGATCCTGCTCCAGCAGCGCGTCGAGTATGGCATCGGAAATCTGATCCGCCATCTTGTCCGGATGCCCCTCGGACACTGATTCCGAGGTGAATAGGGATGATTCTGTCATTGGTATTTCCTTCGCTAGTCGGTCTTGGTTGAAAGTGAGTGATGGTTCCGCAGTCGGATCACTGATCAGAATTCGAGGCCGAAACCATGTCCGGTACGCCATTGACGAACAGGCGAACCTGGATCTGGAAGCCGTTACGTAAGCCCAGGAAGAGGCTCTGGTCTACCGCCAGTCCCGCTTCGGTTGCCCAGCCGTCCAGGTCATGGGCATCGAAACCCAGCCACAGGTCCCCACAGGATTCCCTTACCCAGTCCTGGTCGTGGCTGATCAACTCGACGATCAGCAGAATCCCGTCAGGATTCAGCAGGCGCCGTGCTTCACGGAAAACTTCAACAGGCGCGGGAATATGATGTAACACCATGTTGAGTATGATCAGGTCGCAGTGCGGTTCCGGTGACGGAGCCCTGGTGATATCGCCGTGAATGAATTTGACATTGTCCACGCCGCTGGCTGCGATTGTGTGGCGTGCCTGTTCCAGCATCTCCCGGGAATTGTCCAGGGCGATGACCTGTTCAAAATGACTGGCCAGGAATAGCAGCAGGTCACCCCCTCCAGGTCCAACTTCCATGACTGCCGGTGGCGAACGGCGAAACCCCAGGCCACCGATAAGGTCCTCGAGACTGCCGGCGTACTGTCGGTATTCGGCAATCAGGCCCTGTTGCTCGCGAAACTTGGCGGCATTGCGTCGAAAAAAATCCAGTGACTGCTGGGAGCGCTCCCGATGAATAAGCTCGACCCGCTCCAGGGTGGCAGCGGGTAACGGCAGCAGGTCGATGGCATTGAAAGCGCTGTTTTTCAGTTCCGCCAGGGGGTCGCTGGCGACTATCAACGGCCGTCGATAAAAAATGGAGTTGCCCTCCCGCCGGGTGGAGACCAGCCCCGCATTGGCGAGGATCTTCAGGTGGTGGCTCAGGGCCGACTGTCGAATGTCCAGTACACGGCAGATTTCCAGGACACCAAAGGATTCGGTTTTCAACAGTCGCAGGATTTCCAGGCGCAACTCGTCTGCCAGGGCCTTATAGACCCTCGTCAGTCCCTCCAGGTTGGCGGATTCCGGTTGGTCCACCGGTTTCAGTGCGGTGACGGGCATGATCCTTGTTGATCCTGTTGCGGAGTCACTGGGGTTTATGCGGTTAAGGAGGGCGTAAGGTAACAGTAATTCGGGACGCTGGCAAATCTATATCAAAATATTTTGATATAGATTTTAATGCGTTTCGGGCCAGAATCGGGTGGCACAGGTCACGGCGGACTTTCCGCCGACGAAGGCCGCAGGCCTGCAACTCCAATACTGCATCCATCGGCTGCGACAGCCGCCACCCTCCGGGAAATTCGGTGACGAAAAGAAAAAGCAGAACAGCCGGACGGGACGCTAAAAAGCAGCAGCCGCCGGTGGTAACTTGAGCCAAGGTGCGGGAAAATAGCCGCCTTCTGAAAAGTCGGGTCACTCTGGAGGATAAATAAGGGATATGTCAGCGCAACAAGTCACGCGGAAACAGCGTGCTGATGCCATTCGTGTGTTGAGCATGGATGCTGTCCAGAAGGCGAATTCCGGTCACCCCGGGGCCCCAATGGGAATGGCGGATATCGCCGAGGTCCTGTGGAACGATTTCCTGGTTCACAATCCGGCTAATCCCCAATGGTTTAACCGGGATCGTTTCGTGCTTTCCAATGGCCACGGTTCGATGCTGATTTATTCACTGCTGCATCTGAGTGGCTATGACCTGCCCATGGACGAGCTGCAGAACTTCCGACAGCTCCATTCCCGTACCCCGGGTCACCCTGAATACGGCATGACCCCCGGGGTGGAAACAACCACCGGTCCACTGGGCCAGGGACTGGCCAATGCGGTGGGCATGGCGCTGGCGGAAAAAACCCTGGCGGCCCAGTTCAATCGCGACGGTCACAACATTGTCGACCATTACACCTACGTGTTCGCCGGCGATGGTTGCCTGATGGAAGGCATTTCCCACGAAGTCTGTTCGCTTGCCGGAACCCACAAGCTGAACAAGCTGGTGGTGTTCTATGACGAAAACGGAATCTCCATCGATGGTGAAATCAATCAGTGGTTCACTGATGATACCGGCAAGCGATTCGAGGCTTATGGCTGGCAGGTGCTGGCGATAAACGGTCACGATTCACAGCAGATTTCAGACGCCATTCACCAGGCCCAGGCAGACCATGAGCGGCCCACTCTGATTCGCTGCAAGACCGTAATCGGGTTTGGTGCCCCCAATAAGCAGGGTACCGCGTCCACCCATGGTTCCCCCCTGGGACCGGAGGAAGTGGCGGCAGTGCGCCGGGAACTGGGTTGGGAGCATGAGCCCTTTGTCATTCCCGATGCCATCAGGCAGAGCTGGGATGCCGGAGAACGGGGTGTCAGGGCTGAAACCGCCTGGAAAGAGAAGCTGGTGCAGTACGAGGAAGAGCGACCGGACCTGGCGCTGGAGCTGATTCGACGGGTCAAGGGCCAGGTTCCGGCGGATTTTGTCGCCAATGCCGATGCCTTTATCTCCGCCTGCCAGGAAGCCGGGGACAAACTCGCCAGCCGCCAGGCATCGAAAAAATTTCTGGACAAGCTTGGCAGCTGGCTGCCGGAACTCATCGGCGGTTCCGCCGACCTGGCGGGTTCCAACGGTGCCCAGTGGGATGGCAGCACGCCGTTGACCCAGCAGGCTGACGGCAACTACATCTATTTCGGTGTCCGGGAATTCGGCATGACCGCCATTTCCACGGGACTTGCGCTGCATGGCGGTTTCCTACCGTATTGCGCCACGTTCCTGGTCTTTATGGAATATGCCCGTAATGCGGTGCGCATGGCCTGCCTGATGAAACAGCACACGGTGCTGGTTTATACCCACGACTCCATTGGCCAGGGTGAAGACGGTCCCACCCACCAGCCGGTGGAGCAGCTGGCGACGCTGCGCCTGACACCTGACATGTCGGTATGGCGACCCTGTGATGCCACCGAGACCGCGGTTGCCTGGAAAGCCGCCGTGCTGCGGGACGAAGGACCGACGTCGCTGGTGCTGTCCCGCCAGGGTCTGCCGCCCCAGCAGCGGTCTGCGCAGCAACTGCAGGATATTGCCCGTGGTGGCTATATTCTCAAGGACTGCGACGGTCAGCCGGACCTGATCATCATCGCCACGGGTTCGGAAATGGAAATCGCCCGGCAGGCCACCGAGTCCTTACAGCAGGAGGGGGTCAAGGCACGCCTGGTGGCAATGCCCTCCGTTGATGTATTTGAACGTCAGGACAGTGAATACCGCGAAGCCGTGCTGCCGGCAAACGTGCGCAAACGGGTGGCCGTCGAAGCCGGTATCGAGGATTACTGGCGCAAACTGGTGGGCCTGGATGGCGCTGTAATAGGCATGACCAGTTTTGGCGAATCCGCACCGGGACCGGCACTGATGGAGTATTTCGGTTTTACCGCCGACAACGTGGTCAACGTAGCCAGGTCTCTTCAGGCTTAAGCGGTCCGCGATCTGACCCAGGATCCTTGTTGCCGCCCCGGGGTAAGTTATGTCCTATCGAATTGCAATCAATGGCCTGGGCCGCATTGGACGCTGTGTATTGCGGGCATTGTACGAGTCCACCGACTACTCCGGGTTGCGGGTGGTCGCCGTCAATGACCTGGCAGATAGGGCTACCCTGGCCCACCTGCTGCGCTATGACAGTACCCACGGCCGCTTTCTGGGCGAGGTCCGGCTGCAGGAAGACGGCCTGGAAGTGAACGGCGATCTGCTGCGGGTGTTTGACTTTCCGGACCATGGCAGTCTTCCCTGGCGCGACCTGGAAATCGACCTGGTAATGGAATGCACCGGCACCTTTACTGACCGACAGACTGCTGAACAGCACCTGGCAGCGGGAGCGCGGCGGGTGCTGTTCTCCCAGCCTGCAGAACGGGATGTCGATGCCACGCTGGTTTACGGCGTCAATCACCAGCAGCTCGACGGTACGGAGACAATCATCTCCAATGCCTCCTGTACCACCAATGCCATCATTCCTGTTATCCGCGCCATCGATCAGGCCCTGGAAATTCGCAACGGCCTGATTACCACCATACATTCCGCCATGAATGATCAACCGGTGATCGATGCCTATCACCACAGCAACCTGAGGAAAACACGCAGCGCCATGCAATCGATAATTCCGGTGGAGACAGAAATCGCCAGGGGAATCGGCCGCGTCCTGCCCGCGCTGGAAAACCGGTTCGAAGCCCATGCCGTGCGCGTACCCACCGTTAACGTGTCAGCCATCGATCTGGCGATCCTGGTGGAAAAGTCCTGCACGGCGAGCCAGGTCAATGACCTGATCCGGGAGGAGAGCCGCCGCCTGCCCCTGAACGTCCTCGGTTATACGCAGGAGCCACTGGCCTCCTGTGATTTCAATCATGACCCGCGGTCCGCCATCGTCGACCTGAGCTTTACCCGGGTCAGCGGTGATTCCCTGGTCAAGGTGTTGATCTGGTTCGACAACGAATGGGCCTATGCGAACCGCATGCTGGATGTGGCACAATACCTGGCAGGGATCAGCCACGCCAGCTGAAGCAGGCAGGTTACGCAGGTCGGGACCAGACCAGGCCAGGGCAGTTGCAACCAGGTAAACGGGAAAACGGGAAAACAGGAAAACAGGAAAACAGGAAAACAGGAAAACAGTCGTCATGACAATTCTGCGAATGGAAGACCTGGATCTCGCTGGCAAGCGGGTCCTGATACGCGAAGACCTGAATGTACCGATCAAGAACGGCGCCATTGCCAACGATACGCGAATACGAGCCGCCCTGCCCACGCTGAGGCTGGCGCTGGATCGCGATGCCAGGCCAATCGTCATGTCACACCTGGGGCGACCGGAAGAGGGCGTACCCATCACCGAGCAGCGTGATGCGTCGATGTTACCGGTTGCCAGCCACCTGGCACAGCTACTGGGTTGCCAGGTAAATCTTTGTGACGACTACCTGGGTAATCCCGGGGCCGCCATCCCCCAGCCGGGGACGGTAACCCTGCTGGAAAACGTGCGGATCAACAAGGGTGAAAGTGCCGACGATGAAGACCTGGCCAGGCGCTACGCGAAACTGTGTGATGTCTTCGTCATGGATGCCTTTGGTACGGCCCACCGGGCCCAGGCAAGTACTCACGGCGTGGCGAAGTATGCCGCTGAAGCCTGTGCCGGGCCATTGCTGGCCAGGGAGCTGGATGCCCTGGAACGGTCGTTAAAGAATCCAGAGCGACCTGTGCTGGCAATTGTCGGTGGGGCCAAGGTGTCCACCAAGCTTGGCGTTCTGGAACGGCTTGCTGATATTGTCGATCAGCTTATAGTGGGTGGCGGGATTGCCAATACGTTCATTGCCGCGGCAGGCCACAATGTAGGCAAATCCCTCTACGAACCGGAATTAATGGAGCAGGCCAGGGCGCTGATGTCGAAAACGGACATCCCTGTTCCGGTGGACGTCGTAGTTGCCAGTGAGTTTTCCGAGTCTGCAACAGCTTCCGTGAAGCAGGTAACCGATATTGGTGATAATGACATGGTGCTTGACGTGGGTCCGGAAACGGCCGCGAAGCTGGCCGAAGTGATTGCCGGCATGAAAACGATAATCTGGAACGGTCCTGTGGGTGTCTTCGAATTTGATCAGTTCGCGAATGGCACCCGGGTTGTTGCAGAGGCGGTGGCTGCGAACCAGGGCTTTTCCATCGCCGGCGGTGGAGAAACCATTTCCGCCATTGACAAGTTCAACGTAACAGAAAAAATTTCCTACATTTCCACCGGCGGCGGGGCGTTTCTTGAATACGTGCAGGGTGCTGTGCTGCCAGCGGTACGAATGCTGGAATCAAGAGGCTGACAGCCTTTCGTCAACCAAGCAGTCAAAAAGAGGATCAAGCATGGCATTAATCAGTTTACGACAACTCCTGGATCATGCCGCAGAAAATGATTACGGTGTTCCGGCGTTCAATGTCAACAACCTGGAACAGGTGCGCGCTATCATGGAAGGTGCCGACGAGGTGGACAGTCCGGTAATCCTGCAGGCTTCCGCCGGTGCCAGGAAATATGCCGGCTCGAATTTTCTTAAACACCTGATCGAAGCTGCCATTGAAGAATTTCCCCATATTCCTATCGTGATGCACCAGGACCATGGCGTTTCCCCATCGGTCTGCCAGCGATCCATTCAGCTTGGCTTCTCTTCGGTGATGATGGACGGATCGCTGGGGGAAGATGGCAAGACGCCCACCGACTTTGATTACAATGTCCGGGTCACCAGCCTGACCGTGCAGATGGCCCATGCCTGCGGCGTATCCGTGGAAGGCGAAATCGGCTGTCTCGGGTCCCTGGAAACGGGGATGGCGGGAGAAGAAGATGGTATCGGTGCCGAGGGTAAATTAACCATGGACCAGCTGCTTACCGATCCCCAGGAAGCCTCGGACTTTGTCGATGCCACCGGTGTGGATGCCCTTGCCATCGCCGTGGGCACCAGCCACGGTGCCTACAAGTTCAGCCGGCCACCCACCGGGGATATCCTGGCGATAGAGCGCATCAAGGAGATTCATGCACGCATTCCCAGTACACACCTGGTCATGCATGGCTCCTCGTCGGTTCCCCAGGAGTGGCTGGCAGTGATCAATGAATTCGGCGGTGAGATCCCGGAGACCTACGGTGTACCGGTGGAGGAGATCCAGGAAGGAATCAGGCACGGCGTTCGCAAGGTCAATATCGATACCGATCTGCGCCTGGCATCCACGGGTGCCGTGCGTAAATTTCTGGCCGAGAACAAGTCCGAATTTGATCCGCGCAAGTTTCTCACGCCGACCATCGCGGCCATGAAATCCATCGTCAAGGCCCGGCTGGAAGCCTTCGGTACTGCCGGTCAGGCAGCAAAAATCGGCAAGATCTACAATCTTGAAGAAATGGCCCAGCGCTATGCAGACGGCCTGTAACGTCTGCGACAACTGACCCATCCTGACGTCGTGTTCACCCTCGAACAGGCCAGGGAACTGCACCGGAAATTACCGGTCTTCGACCTGCGCGTGCCAGGGGCCGATGATCCACTGACCCGGGCCTATCTCGACCACTATCAGCTCAGCGGCATGTCGGCACCTTACCCGGTGCGACACAGTATGGGCAGTTTTCCCTGCCTGGATTTCCGGCTGGCGGGGCACCATTTCGCAGTTCCTGACGAGGTCTGCACCGGCACCCTGGTGATAGTCCATGGCTACTATGACCACGTGGGACTTTACCGTCATCCCATCGAATACGGCCTGGGGCGGGGCCTTTCGGTGCTGACCTTCGACCTGCCGGGTCACGGCCTGTCCGGTGGCGATCCAGCCAGTATCCGTTCGTTTGATCACTACAGTCAGGCCCTCGTTGACTGCCTGACCGTGGCGCGGGAGCAGGGGCTTGCCGGTCCCCTGTTGTTGATGGCACAGAGTACCGGTGCGGCCGCGGTCATTAATATCCTGGTAAAAAAGCAACGCTTTCCGATCCCTGACTTCAGTCAGATTCTGCTCCTGGCACCCCTGTTGCGACCGGTAGACTGGGTCAGCAGCCTGCGCAAGTTTCACCTGATGCGCTGGTTTCTGAGGAAAGTGGATCGCACCTTCGCGGTCAACAGCCACGACGAGGAGTTTCTGCGATTTATCGCCGAGGACGATCCGTTGCAGGCCCGGGACCTGATGGTCGACTGGGTGGCTGCGCTGCGTCAGTACCTGAAAGAGTTTGATGTTGCCGCAAATCAGGATGACAGGCTTGATATTATCCAGGGGACCGACGATACGACAGTGGACTGGCAATACAACCTGCCCCGGCTGCGCCACAAGTTTCCAAGGGCCTTTACCCATACCATCGACGGCGCGCGCCATCACCTGGTCAACGAATCCTCCCGGTACCGGCAGAAGTTGTTTGACCTGGTTGATGATATTCTTGACGGTAAAGTCGACAGCTGACGGGCTCACCTGTCAGCACCACCATGTGCCAGGGGAAATTTTCATGCGCCTGATTCTTCATCTTGCCGGCAGTGTTATTGCCGGTCTGATCGCTTCGCTCTCCCAGGCCCAGATCACCGATATCACGGTGTCCATGCCCGGGGCGTCCGGCCTCCACAGCGGCAGACTGTTCGTGGTCTTTTCCCGTGATTTCGCCATGGAACCACGCCTGGCCATCGGGGAAGACCCGGCTCCCCGCGAAGCCTCACCATTCTTTGCCATGGACCTGGTGGACTGGGATGGTGCCGAGCTGACCTTTCAGCCATCGGCCGGGTTTCCGCTGGCGACCCCGGCTGAACTGGAACCGGGTATCTGGAACATGCAGGTGCTGCTGGATGTCAATACCGTCCTGTCCGACCTGGACTCGCCGGGTAACCGGTATTCCGAGCCGGAGACCGTGGGCGTGGGATCAGTCTCTGCCAGCCTGAGCGTCGAGCTCACCAATGCGGTACCGGCCGAGATCCTGCCGGTTGATCGCGAGCTGTTGAAGTTCGTGCGCATTCGTTCGACGCTGCTCTCGGATTTTTACGATACCGACATCTACCTTCGTGCCTCGGTACTGTTGCCCCGCGACCATGGGACAGACCCGGGCCGTCGGTATCCGGTGCTCTATCATGTCGCAGGGTTGAACGGCCGCTATGACCGCAGCCTGGAACTGCTGGAAAATGAAGAGTTCATGACTTACTGGCAGGACGGGAACACTGCGCCGGCGGTGATCGTATTTCTCGACGGCGAATCACCCTTCGGCGATTCCTACCAGGTTAACAGTGCCGTGTCCGGGCCCTATGCCGACGCCAATTTTTTCGAGCTGTTCCCGTTTCTGGTCGAAAATTTTCCCATCCGGGACCAGGCTTCCAGCCGGTTTGTCAGCGGCTGTTCAACCGGCGGCTGGGTATCCATGGCATTGCAGATACTGTACCCGGACTACTTCAATGGCGCGTACTCACTGAGCCCGGATTCCCCCAGCTTCCAGGCATTCCAACTGGTGAATCTTTACCAGGACGAGACTGCCTATTACAGCACCTCCGGTATGATCCGGCCCAGCGCCAGGCGGACTAACGGGGACCCGCTTTTCAGTATCGCCGACGAGATCCGCATGGAAGCCGCCATGGGCAGAGAAGACAGTTTCGTCAATTCAGGCCAGCAATGGGGTACCTGGAACGCAGTCTACGGCCAGCCGGACGTCAACGGTGATCCTATTCCGGTGTGGGATCAGGATACCGGCGAAATCGACTCCGCGGTAGTGAATGCCTGGCGCCGCTGGGACCTGGATCGTTTCGTACGGGACAACTGGCGCTTTATCGGTACCGACCTGGCCGGTAAGCTGCAGTTCTGGATGGGCGACATGGATGACTACTACCTGACCAACGGCCTGCGAATACTTGAACAGACACTCAATGTCATGGAAGCACCGGCGGCCGATGCGCAGTTCACCTGGATCCCCTACCATGGCCACTGCGATTTTGGTATCCAGGTGCACTACATCGATGTGCTCGAAGATATGCAGAAAAGAGCCGCCGGCAACTGAAGCGTCGCGCTAAGGCCACCTGTTTATTCCGGTGAGGGTATGGAACTTCGGCTCGGCCGGTTGCTGAATCCAGGTGGCAGCGACGGCCCGATGCCGCTGACTGCAGAGCCACCAAAGCCACGCTGGCTGCAGGTGAATGTCAGATTCCAGCGACCGTGATCAATACAGCCGCAAACTGGAACCGTCGGACCAACGGGCCGCGGGTTGCGGGCTGACGGTCAACCTGCCAAACAGTTTCTTTTCAGCGGGACCAAGCCTCAACAATTTCAGTCGCGTGCTCAGGGTGACCCCGCTTTCTCCGGAGAAAGCGGTTGTCTGGCGGGAACCGTCACTATCAGGAAACAGGTCCGAAGTACGGAGGATTTCGGTCCAGGCACTTACCTGCTGCCCCCGGCGAATATGCAGGGGATCCCGCCCATACCAGGCGGATGCCGGGACGATCAGTTTGACGTCGTTCCGCTCGGCCAGTTTCTGCAGGGCGGCATGGAGCGCGTAGGCCCGGGACTTCATGGTATCCCAGTCTATCCGGCAGGCAGGAAACAGCAGTGAGCGCATCAGGTAGTATCGACCGGCGGAAAGGCGTTCAAGTCGGTCCATGGGCAGGGTTGTCAGCAGCACCTCGGTGTTCCGTTCCTGAAGCCGTTGGATACAGGTGTACACCCAGGTGGAAACAGTGGCGACACTGCAGCCATAAAACAGGTCATTGCCGATATCCGTTATCACTGCCAGGGGTGGTCTGTCGGCTGGCGTCGCGCAGGCCAGGGCCGGCCACAGCTGACAGTTCACCAGTCCCGGCAACTGGCGTACGTAAAGAAACCTGCTCCAGCGTCCGAAGGAACGTCCATGGCCACCGGCGACAAACATCTCCAGAGGCTGGTCAAAGCCGGAGCGCAGCAGGTCCAGGGCCACTGGCAGTCCTTGGGTGAGGTTACTGGCGCCGAGCAGAACCACCCGCTGCATGGCAGGTAACTCCCTGTGCGTGGACTGGTGAGTTGGTACAACGACTGCGGCACACCTGATGTCAGCCAAAGATCCGGGGAAAATATTGATTCCGTAGTATTTATAACCAATCGACGGGCGTAAAGGAACCTCTGTTTCCATCATTAATCAGAAGTTGCTTAAACAACAGACGGGGAACGAAGCGGGCATTTACTTACCACGCAGGATACCGGTGCAACCGCCACCGGGGGGCTGCGGGTTTCATCCCGCAATCCCCCGGGACCATTGGATCTCTTAGCAGTCTTCTCGACTCAGTTTGCCAACGGGTCAGGTCGCATTTGAAAATGATAGACCTTGCTGGTGGTGCCGGCGCCGGTCTCCATGTGAAATGGCGCGCGACTGGAAATCGTCGCCCACAGCCCGCGGCCACGCCACCCGTTTGCCGGGTCATCGATGCGGCCGTCCAGCCACTTGGTATAGAAGCCAAGGGGATAGGGCACTGTCAGGCGCACCCATTCACCATCGTTCAGGACCAGCAGGCTGCCGGACTGGTTGCCGGTGTTGATCGGTGTATTGCTGCCCAGGCCCAGGGTGTCGAACTGGTCCACCCAGGTGTAATAGCTGCCCTCAGAGCTGCCGGACTGCTGGATGTTCTTGAACTGCGGCAAGGGTTCTGCATAGAAAGTCCAGCCTTCCGGGCAGTGCTGACCGGTGGCCTCCGGTCCGTTGAGCGGACCGGTACACCTGGTGCGATCGAAGCTGCCCATGTGTCCGCTGGCCAGGGCTACCCAGGCCACACCATTGCGGTCAATGTCCATTCCCCGGGGTGAAAAACCCTCGATGGCGTTCCCGTTGTCGTCGATTGGCAGTTCATAGTATTCGGTGATGGCAGTACGGCTGGGGTCCTCGCCGGGAACGACACGGACAATGGCTCCCGGATAGCTGAGACTGGATCCCCAGACGGAGCCGTCCGGTGCCGGCGCCACCGCGTACAGGCCTGAATTGATGCGTTTATCCAGGGATGGATTCACGTCTTCGTCGGGCTCCACGTAGTCGTCACGACGACCATTGCCATTGGTGTCCAGGATAAACGGTGTCCAGCCCTGGGCCGCTTCCGCGTCGCCGGTTTCCAGGTATTCCCGGGTATTCAGCCAGCCCACCACGGTACCGCCCCCGCTGGTCCAGAGCGTATTGTCCTCGTCCTCGGCGAACATCAGGTGATGGGTGCCGAAACAGGTATTGATGGGCGCGTAAGTGTCCGTATCGGGATCGTAAACACCCAGGTGGCGACCGGAGCGTCCCAGGGGAAATACCTGGGCCGAAGGGTGATCGGATCCGGCCTGGCAGAACGCCGGCACGTTGCCGGGATCCCGGGCTCGGGAGGTGATCCAGACCCGGCCCTCGGCGTCCATCATGGGGTTATGGACCGTGGTGGCGGCGTCCCAGATCGGTTCTTCACCCCAATAGGGAGAAGGCGCCATCGGGGGTGCCGGCTCCGGGTTGTAATCCGGGTCCTCCGGAAATACCGGTACCTGGTCGGTGGTGTGACCTACCGGGTCCAGAACTGGCAGGTAGTCGGCACTGTTTTCCAGGGCGCCGTAAATTTTACCGTAGGCGTTGACCGTGGGGTCCCGACGGTCCGTGGAAACCAGGTCATGAAGGTAGGCGGTGGGATCGGCCCAGTCCCACTGGGTGATCACCACGTTGCGTTCCAGCCCCTGGGGCCGTTCCGGAGCCGGGGGCAGCTCACCGGCCGCGATGCGATCGGTCCAGTCGGCGTACATTTCCAGGGTCCGGCGGTCCCCCATACCAGCCAGGATACGGGT
>Ga0070727_10003625_pt1 | contig 13835 bp, 12 predicted proteins | sample tdAd472_FD_66722 | JGI IMG/M metagenome (GOLD analysis project Ga0070727, IMG submission 66722) | Marine sediment microbial communities from the Atlantic coast under amendment with organic carbon and nitrate - tdAd47.2 | ecosystem: Environmental > Aquatic > Marine > Coastal > Sediment | place...
ATCGAGGGGCCTGCGCCCGGGAATCGTCTCGCGAGGCTATCTGGGCCGTGCGGACAAGTGGCCGCAACAGGTGCGCCCGGACAGCGACCCGATCATGGTGGGTGACGAGCCGGTCTTGCTGGCGGCGGCCACGGGCTGCCCGGTGGCGGCGGATCCGGATCGGCTGCGGGCCGCGCAGAGCCTGCTCACCCACTTCGACTGCGACGTGATCATCAGCGACGACGGGCTCCAGCATCTGAGACTCGGCCGGGATGTGGAGATCGCCGTCGTCGACGGCATCCGCCGCCATGGCAACGGACGCTGCCTGCCGGCGGGGCCGTTGCGCGAACCAGTGTCCCGGCTCGCGTCGGTGGACCTGGTGGTGGCGAACGGCGGCGGCATCCCCGGGGAGTTCACCATGGAGATGCGCATCGAGGGCGTACGCAATCTCGGCCGGGACGAGCCCCCCGGGCGGCTCGAATCCTTTGATGCGTGTCCGGTGCACGCGGTGTGCGGCATCGGCTCCCCGGAGCGCTTCTTCGCCACCCTGGAGCACGCCGGGCTCACCGTGATTCGCCACCCATTCCCCGATCACCACGCCTTCGGCCCGGCGGACATCGCTTTCGACGACGATTATCCCGTCCTGATGACCGAAAAGGATGCCGTCAAATGCCGGCGCTTCGCCGATACCCGCCACTGGTGCGTGACGGTCAGGGCCGTGCTCGTGGAAGCCTTCGCCGCCGAGCTGATGGCACTCCTGGGGGCGCCGCGGGAGGAGCCGAATCCGTGACGTGTGGCGTTGCAATAAATCCGCAGTCTGGCAAAGTGCGCCATTGGCCATGGTCTATGCTTGGCATGACAATGGCAGCGCTTGGCGGCCGGCAGCCAGGCCCCTTCCGGGGGGCGCCAGCCGGTAATTCCAGTGGCATGACATGATCCGCATCCTGTTCGTCTGTATGGGTAATATCTGCCGTTCGCCGATGGCCCAGGGAGTCCTCGAGCACCGTCTGTATGAAGAGCAGCTTGACGATCGCGTGGCCGTGGATTCGGCGGGTACCCACCACTACCATACCGGCGAGCCCCCGGACCGGCGCGGCATATCGGCCGCGCGCCAGCGTGGGATCGACATCGCCAATCAACGCGCTCGACCGGTGCGCGACGACGATTTCATGAACTTCGACCTGATCCTCGTCATGGACTCGGACAACGAGCGAAAGCTGCGTGCCGTCTGTCCGCCGTTCTACGCCGACCGCGTCAGGCTGGTCATGGAATTCGCTCCCGAGCTGCGCGAGCGCGAAGTCCCCGATCCCTACTATGTCGGCGGGGAAGGATTCGACAAGGTCCTGGACATGCTCGAGCTGTGCATGGAAGGCCTCATGGATGAGTTGCACGATCGGTTGGACCAGCGTGGTGCAATCGCCTGATCGTGTGGCATAGACGTGTGAAGGATCGCCTTGACTGACATGAAGGTTTCCGAATACCGCGACGGGCTGCCGACGCCCGAGATCGCCGAATCCGAGGCGGTCTTGCGTTTCCCGCTGAACGAACACGGTCGCGATTTCGTGGTCGGCGACATTCACGGCATGTTCCAGCACCTGGCCCAGCTGCTCGGACGGATCGAGTTCAACGAGGAGCATGATCGCCTGTTCTCGGTCGGCGACCTCGTGGATCGTGGACCGGAATCGAAAAAGGCGCTCGAGTGGTTGGACCAACCCTGGTTCTACGCCTGCCGGGGGAATCACGAGCAATTCGCCATCGACTCGGACGATCCGGAGCAGCTGGACGTGTGGGTGAACTACAACGGCGGCGAGTGGTGGCTGGACCTCGATATCGAGGAGAAAGAGGTGTTCCGCAACCGCTTTATTCAGCTGCCCATGGCGCTGGAGGTGGAAACCCGCTGGGGCCGCGTCGGCATCGTGCATGCCGATGTGCCGCCGCTCCTACCCTGGGAGCGCTTCATGGATCTGCTGGAAGCACGGGACCGGGATGCGGCGCTCTATGCCATGTGGTCACGCAACCGGATTTCGGGAATGTGCACGAGCCTGCCGGTGACCGGCGGCGTGCAGCGCGTCTACTGCGGTCACACGCCGACCCGGGAGACAGTGCAAATCGACAACGTCTACTACATCGACACGGGCGCCGCCTACAGCTACGACGGCTACGAGGAAGCGCGCCTGACCCTGGTGGAGATCCAACCCGATTGCCACCAGGAATTCTCCATCAACACCCACGAGATCTAATTAGGGTCAGAGACCCATTTCCTTCGGCGCCGCAGGTTAAACGGGCGACTGGGGAGGAAATGGGTCTCTGACCCTAATTAGATCTCTGGGGAGGAAATGGGTCTCTGACCCTAATTAAATCAGCGGACGCGGTAGGTGATGCGGCCCTTGGTCAGGTCGTAGGGGGTCAGTTGGACCGTGACCTTGTCGCCGGTGAGGATGCGGATGTAGTGCTTGCGCATTTTGCCGGAGATGTGGGCCATGACCACGTGCCCGTTCTCCAGCTCCACTCGGAACATGGTGTTGGGCAACGTCTCGATGACGGTGCCCTCCATTTCTATATGATCTTCTTTCGGCAAAGTTTCCTCGCTTGGTTGAATATGCGCGCCGGCGGCTGAATGACGAAGGGGCGATAGTGTGCCCAAAACTCGCCACGCTGGCAAAGCGCGGGCGGGCGGAATCAGCGCTCCAACAGGTGCCAGCGCCCGTCGAGGAAGCGTTCCTGGGGCAGAAAGTCCTGCTTGTACAACATCTTCGGTGATTCGGCGATCCAATAGCCGAGGTACAACCAGTCGAGTCCCAGGCGGTGGGTTTCCTCGATCTGCCACAGGATGCAGTAGTTGCCGATGCCGCGCCAGGAGAAACCCGGGTCGAAGAAGCTGTACACGGCGGAGAGTCCATCCACGAGACGATCGGCCACCGCCACCGCCAGCAGATGCCCGCCGAGGCGGAACTCGTAGAGCATCGTGTCCGACCAGGAGCTCAGCAGGAAGTCCCGGTATTGCTTGCGGGTGGGGTTGTCCATGCCGCCGTGGGCGTGGCGCGCGCCGAGATAGCGGCTGTAGAGAAGAAAGTGCTCTTCGCAGAAGCGGCCCTCCATGGGCACCACCCGCAGATCGCGGTTGTCGCGAAGCACCCGGCGCTGGCTGCGCCGGGGGGTGAATTCGGCCACGGGTACCCGCACGGGCACGCAGGCGGCGCAGCCCTGGCAGTTCGGCCGGTAGACGTGTTCGCCGCTGCGCCGGAAGCCGTTGCGGGAGAGCAGGGTGTAGACGCCGGGATCCTTCGGGTATTCGGGATCGACGAAGAGTGTGGTGGCGTCGGTCCCCGGCAGGTAGCTGCAGTCGTGAGCCGGAGTGGCGTACAGGAGCAGCTTCGCGGGCTCGACCTGGATGGTCATGACGGGTGCTTCACGATGCGCCGAGAATCACGTTCGGGGCGCCGCGCCAACGGCGCAGCAGGGTCATGAATTCCCGGCGCGGCATGTCGATGGCGCCCAGACGCTTCAGGTGATCGCTCGGTAGCTGGCAGTCGACGAGCTCGTAGCCGCTCTCGCAGAGCTTGACCAACGCCACCTTGGAGGCGTCGGAGGAGCGGCTGAACATGGACTCGCCGAAGAAGATCTTGCCGATGCCGACGCCGTACAGGCCGCCCACCAGCTCCCCGTCCTCCCAGCATTCCACCGAGTGGCCGAAGCCGCGGTAGTGCAGGGCGCAGTAGGCGTCGATCATGTCGTTGGTGATCCAGGTGTCGTTCTGGTGTGCGCGGGGAGCCGCGCAGGTCTGGATAACCTGCTGGAAGGCGCGATCGAAGGTCACCTGAAACTTCTCCCGGCGCAGGGTCTTCTTCAGGCTGCGGGAAATGTTCAACGCCCCCGGCAGGAGCACGGCCCGGGGATCCGGGGCCCACCAGAGGATCGGCTGACCCTCGCTGAACCAGGGGAATATCCCCCGTTGGTAGGCGTGCAGCAGCCGAGCCGGGGTCAGATCGCCGCCCACGGCCAGCAGGCCGTTCGGTTGGATCATGGCGTAGTCCACGTCCGGAAAGGCGTGCACCGGCGCATCCTCGGTGATCCAGATAGGTTGCAGCGTCATCGAGCGTCCCCTCCCGGGGCGGCAGCTAGCCCAGATACTCCCAAGTTTAGGGCAAAGCGGGCTCCGATGGCTCCCCTCCGTCGGCCGAGCCGTGCCCCTCGTCCGGTGCATCGCGAAAAGGCAGGTGCTCACCCATGATCTCCATGTGATGGGTGATCTGGGCCCGCTCCCGCCCGAGGAAGTCCTCAATGGCTTCCCGGAAGCGATCGTCCCGGAACCAGCTGGCCGAGTGGGTCGCCCGAGGGACGAAGCCCCGCCAGATCTTGTGCTCCCCCTGGGCGCCGGCCTCGAATACCGCGAGCCCCTGGTCGATGCAATATTCGATGCCGCGGTAGTAGCACATCTCGAAGTGCAGGGAGGGCAGGTACTCCCGGCAGCCCCAGTTGCGTCCGTAGAGCACCTCCCGGCCGCGGAACAGATGGGCGCCCGCCACGCAGGTCGCGCCCCGGTGGGCCACCACCAGCATGGCCGAGTCAGGCATGGTCCCGCCGACTTCGCAGAAGAACTCCGGGGTGAGGCTCGGATAGCCCCATTTGCGGTCGTAGGTAGCGCTGTAGAGCTCGTGGTACGCGTGCCAGTCCGCCTCGGTGGCTTCGGCACCGGTGAGGATGCGGATGGTCACGTCGCTCGCGTTCGCTTCCCGCCGTTCCCGGCGCACCTGCTTGCGCCGCTTCGAACGCAGGTGGTCCAGGTAGTCCTGAAAGTCCCGGTATTGGTGATTATGCCAGTGGTACTGACAACCGATACGCCGTGCGTGCCCGCGGGTTTCCAGCAGCCGGCTCTCGTCTTCGGTGGCGAACAGCCACTGCAGGGAGGATACGCCGGCGCCGCGGGCGATCTCCAACGCCGCCTCGACCATGGCCCCGCGCAGCCCTTCGCCGTCCATGCCGGGCGCGCACAGCAGGCGCCGACCCGTAGCCGGCGTGAAGGGAATAGCGCTTACGAGCTTCGGGTAGTAGGCCGTGCCGGCACGCTCATAGGCGTCGGCCCAGGCCCAGTCGGAGCCGAACTCGCCGAAGGAGTGCACCTTGATGTACAGGGGCGCCGCACCCACCAGCTCGTCGTCCGCGTGCACCAGCAGATGGCGCGGATACCACCCCGAGTCCCCGCCGACGCAGCCGTGGCGTTCGAGGGCGGAGAGGAACTCGTGGCGCAGGAACGGATTGTCGTCGCCGGCAAGGCGATTCCATGCTTCCGCGGACACCTCGGACAGGCTCTCCGCCACGCTCGCCTGCAGCGTCGTGGCGCGCGCGTCGGTCGATGCCTCAGGCGTGGGTCTCAGGGCCACTGGAATTCCGGTTTCGGCGAACAATCATTCGGACTGCAGGGCATCGAGGTACTTTTCCACATCCAGGGCCGCCATGCATCCGGAGCCGGCGGACGTCACCGCCTGGCGGTACACGTGGTCCGCCACGTCGCCCGCGGCGAATACGCCCTCGATGCTGGTGGCGGTGGCATTACCGTCGATGCCGCCGTGCACCCGGATGTAGCCGCCCTTCATCTCGAGCTGACCTTCGAAGAGCTCTGTGTTCGGGGTGTGGCCGATGGCGATGAAGACGCCCTTGACGTCCACGTCCCGGGTGCCTCCGTCGCTCGTGTGACGGATGCGCACACCCGTGACGCCGCTGTCATCCCCCAGCACCTCGTCGAGGACGTGATCCCAGGCGATGCTGACGTTGTCGTCCTCGCTCTTCTCGATGAGCTGATTCGAGAGCATCTTCTCGGCGCGGAACTGATCGCGCCGGTGCACGACGGTGACATGGGAGGCGATGTTGGACAGATACAGCGCTTCCTCGACGGCGGTATTGCCGCCGCCGATGACCGCCACCGGCTGCTGGCGGTAGAAAAACCCGTCGCATGTGGCGCAGGCGGAAACGCCCCGGCCCTTGAAGGCCTCCTCGGAATCGAGCCCGAGGTAGCGGGCCGAGGCGCCGGTGGCGATGATGAGCGCGTCGCAGGTGTAGGCGCCGGTGTCCCCGGTGAGGCGGAATGGGCGCGTATCGAGGTCCGCCTGCACGATGGTGTCGAAGATGACCTCGGTCTCGAAGCGTTCGGCGTGCTCGCGCATGCGCTCCATGAGGGCGGGACCCTGCAGGCCCTTCACGTCCCCCGGCCAGTTGTCGACCTCCGTGGTGGTGGTCATCTGCCCGCCCACCTCGAGCCCCGTGATGAGGACGGGTCCGAGATTGGCCCGGGCGGCGTAGATGGCCGCCGTGTAGCCGGCGGGGCCGGAACCGAGAATCAACAATCGGCAGTGTTTGACATCGCTCATGCTTGTTCGCTCACCTTTTCGGACGCTTTTGCCAGGGAATATGCTCGCGGACCCGCCGCGGCAGGGGCGCGCAGCGCCCGCCACAACATGGAGCATGCGTTGGGAATTTTCAATATCCGTACCGGCCAGGGGAGGGCCCGGCTTCGGGATACCTGCCCGGGATTGCTCGGCACTGGATTCTTCTCAATTTTTCGTTAATAATTACAGGGTTATCCGATCTAGCTATAAACGAGATTAACTAATGGCTCAGGCAAGCAGGCAAAAGGCTCCGTGGCACATGGTGTGGCGGGCGCCCCTGGCGCGGGGTACGCGCGAGGGCATGTTCATTCTCATCACGGCGGCGGCGCTGTATCTGCTGCTGGCCCTGTCGAGCTACGCCCCCGACGATCCGGGCTGGTCCCACACGGGCCGCGCCGCCACGGTGCTGAACCAGGGAGGCGTCGTGGGCGCGTGGCTCGCCGACGTGCTGCTGTATCTCTTCGGCTACATGGCCTACCTGTTCCCCATCATGGTCGCCTACGCGGGCTGGATGCTGACCCGCACCGTCGAGCCCGATCCGACCGCGAGCCGGTCGAAGCCGAGCCGGGGCAGCGACAAGCTCGACGGCATGCATCTCTCCGCCCGTGGTATCGGTTTCCTGCTCACGCTCAGCGCCGGCTGCGGTCTCGCGAGCCTGCACCACCAGGCCGGCATCAACCTGCCCCTGGACGCGGGCGGCGTGCTCGGCGCCGTCGTCGGGGGCAACCTGGAGGCCATGGTGAGCCCGCTCGGCGCGACGTTGTTGTTGCTGGCGGTCTTCCTCGCAGGCTTCTCGCTGTTCACCGGCCTCTCCTGGCTCACCATCATGGATGCCACCGGATACTGGACCCTGTGGCTCGTGGGCAGGATCGCCATGACCGGGCGTCACCTGTCCGAATACCGCAAGGCACGGCTCGCGAAGCGCCAGCGGGAGGCCCACGTGAAGGTCGCCCGCAAGCAGAAGAAAGAGCGTGTGCCGCCGCGTATCGAGCCGGTGGTAACTCCGGTGGAGGCAAGCGTGCGGGCGCAGAAGGAGCGCCAGGTGCCGCTCTTCGACCTCCCCACGGACGCGAGTGGGCTCCCGCCGCTGGGGCTCCTGGACGAGCCGCCGAAGAGCCGTCACACCATCTCCCACGCCGCCCTGGAGGCCATGTCCCGGCAGGTCGAGCTCAAGCTGCGGGACTTCGGCATCGAGGTCGAGGTCGTGGCCGTGCACCCCGGTCCCGTGGTGACCCGTTTCGAGCTGCAGCTGGCGCCCGGCGTGAAGGTGAGCCGCATCAGCGGTCTCGCGAAGGATCTGGCGCGATCGCTCTCCACCACCAGCGTGCGCATCGTCGAGGTGATCCCCGGCAAGTCGGTCATCGGGCTCGAGATTCCGAATCAGGAGCGCGAGCTCGTGTGCCTGAACGAGATCATCAAGTCATCGAACTACGATCGCGATCCGTCGCCGATCACCCTGGCGCTGGGCAAGGACATCGGCGGCCAGCCGGTGGTCGTGGATCTGGCGCGCATGCCTCACCTGCTGGTGGCGGGTACCACCGGCTCCGGTAAATCCGTCGCCATCAATGCCATGGTGCTGAGCCTGTTGTACAAATCCAAGGCCAGCGACGTACGCATGATCATGATCGATCCGAAGATGCTGGAGCTTTCGGTGTACGAAGGCATCCCGCATCTGCTCGCGCCCGTGGTCACGGACATGGCCCAGGCCTCGAGCGCGCTGCGCTGGTGCGTCGCGGAGATGGAACGGCGCTATCAGCTCATGTCCGCCCTCGGCGTGCGTAATATCGCCGGCTACAACCGCAAGCTCAAAGAAGCCGCCGACAAGGGTGAGAAGCTCACCGATCCGCTGTTCACGGTCACGGAGCAGGAACCCGAAGCGCCGGCGCTCGAGAAGCTGCCCCTCATCGTCGTCGTGGTCGACGAGCTCGCCGATCTCATGATGACCACGGGCAAGAAGGTGGAGCAGCTCATCGCGCGCCTCGCCCAGAAGGCCCGCGCCTCCGGCGTGCATCTCATCCTCGCCACGCAACGCCCGTCGGTGGACGTCATCACGGGCCTCATCAAGGCCAATATTCCGACCCGCATCGCGTTCCAGGTCTCGGCGAAGGTGGATTCGCGCACGGTCATCGATCAGATGGGCGCCGAGGCCCTGCTGGGACACGGCGACATGCTGTATCTAGGCCCGGGCACGTCGAATCTCGAGCGCGTGCACGGCGCATTCGTCTCGGACCAGGAAGTGCACCGGGTGGTCAACCATCTGCGCAAGCAGGGCCAGCCGGCCTACCTGGACGGCATACTCGATGGCACGAGCGAGGCGGTGGGCAATCTGGACGCCAGCTTCATGGCGGCCGGACAGGATCCCGACGGAGAGAGCGATCCCCTCTACGATCAGGCCGTGCACATCGTCACCGATACCCGGCGGGCATCCATCTCCGGGGTGCAGCGACGACTCAAGATCGGCTACAACCGGGCCGCACGCATGCTCGAGCAGATGGAGGAGTCCGGCGTCGTCGGGCCGCTGCAGTCCAACGGCGGACGGGAAGTGCTGGCGCCGCCACCGCCGGCAGGGTAGATTGCTGCGCCGACCGCCGGAGCCATCGCGCCGGCAAATGCGCCGGATCCATGAGCCATGGTCGTGAGAGCAATCGTCCTTCTAGCCGTTTCCGCCCTGGCGTTGCCCGCCTACGCCAGTAACGGGCCGGATCGCCTGCAGGCGTTCCTCGAGAAGGTGCACTCCCTGCGTGCCGAGTTCCAGCAGCGCGTTTTCGACGAAGATGCCCGTCAGATCGACGCCGCAAGCGGCATGGTGTACATCGCGCGCCCCGGACGCTTCCGTTGGGACTACACCAAGCCCTATCTGCAGGAGATCGTCGGCGACGGGGAGAAGGTCTGGATCTACGACAGCGATCTCGAGCAGGTGACCGTACGGCCCCTCGGCGATGCCCTCGGCGATACGCCCGTGATGCTGCTGAGCTCAGACCAGCCCGTCGAGCAGAGCTTCGACGTGCGCGCCATCGACGGTCCCGACGGCTACGCGTGGGCGGGGCTCACACCACTCGGCGAGGCGGCGAGCTTCACTGAGATCCGCCTCGGCTTCGACGGCGACACGCTCAGGGTCATGGAGCTCACGGACGCCTTCGGTCAGCTGACACGACTGCGCTTCGCCGAAGTAGAGCGCAACCCGGAGCTCGCGCCGGAACTGTTCGAGTTCACGCCACCGGCGGGTGCCGACGTCTTCAGCAACTGAGCGGAGTCCCAACCTACGCCGCTCAAGCCTCTTCTTCGCCGTTACCCTCATCCAGCGCGTCGATGGCGCCGATTTGTCCATCGAGGACACTGCGGATCTCGTCGAACTCGGTGTGCAGCCGATCGGCCACCTCGAGCTTCTTCTCCAGTTCCTGCTTGGCCTTCTGGATCTGTGCCTTCTGCTTCGCCACCTTGTCCGCGAGGGCCTTGAGCCGCTGGTAGTGTTCCGCGACCTTCGCCTCGTTGAAGGTCTGATTCTCCATCCACCTGGCGCGGGCCGTGTCCACCTGTTTCTTGATGACGATCATCGTCGCCTTCTTCAGCTGAACCTTCCACTCGGCGAGTTCCTTTTCGGCGCGCTTGCGCTCGGCCTCGGCGAAGCGCCGCAGCACTTCCTCCATGCCGGTCATGGCGCGTGCGATTGCGGCCTCGGCCGGTGATTGCGCGGAATCGTCAGCGGCGGGGGTAGCCGCGGGCTCGGGCGCCGGGGCGGGCGGGGCCGCCGGGTCCACCTGGCTCTCGGTATCGCTGCCGTTGGCCTTCGGCTCCCGGGGGCTGGTGGCAGCCAGCTCGAGGGCCTGGTCGAAGCGGGTCTGGCTGGGGTCGAAGTCCTCTTCGGCGGCCTGCTGCTCGGCCTCGGCGGCCAGGGTGGGGTCGAGGGCGCGCTTGAGCGCCTCCTTCTCCTTGCCGATCTCCTTGATCAGCTCTTTGAGGCTGCGCCCGAGCTGGGTATCGCCGAGGGCATCGTGGGATGCCTCGTCGCTGCCGGGAATCTGCCCGCCGTCGGTCGATCCGGAATCGTTGCTCACAGTCTCGGGTCCTGGGTCACGCGCCTACAACGACAACCATAGCCAGTCGCCTGACAGCTTCGGCGAACCAGGTGGAGATTCGCAGTAGAATCTTAGGCGAACTCGACCACAAACATTCGGAATGAGGCGCAGTTCTCACTATTGTCCGGCAACTGAAACGATCAGGAGGAGATTGACGATGAGCAGCGATCTGGCCACGGCCCTGTGGAAGGCCCGAGTGAGCGGAGGCGTAGTCGGGGTGGAGGAGGCGGACAAGCCGGCCAGCGAGAGTGATGCCTACGCCCTGCAGGCTGAGGTGGCGGTCCTGTTCGACTCCGAGACCGTCGGCTGGAAGCTCGGCGCCACCAATGAGAAGACCCTGAATCTGTTGGGGTTCGAGCGGCCGTTCGCGGGACCGCTGCTTGCGGCGCATTTCCATGGAATGCACGAGCCGCTGTCTGTCCACGCGGCCCATCGCCCCAGGCTCGAGACCGAATTCCTGGTGACGCTCGCGAGGGATCTGCCGCCCCGTGACGACCCCTATACGGATGACGAGGTCGAGGCGGCCGTCGAGCACGTGCGCCCGGCCTTCGAGGTGGTCGGCTGCCGAACCGAGGAAGATCTGTCCGAGGCGGGTCTGCTCCTCATCGGCGACGGTGCCGTCAACATTGCCGTCATCCCGGGGGAGCCCACGGCGACCTGGCGTGACGCCGACCTGTCCGATCATCCCCTGCGCGTCACAATCAACGGCGCCGAGGCCGCAACCGGCTCGAGCAATCTGCTCATGTGGGGCAATCCCTATGCCGCCGTCGCCTATCTGCTGCAGCACCCGCTGGTGGCGGGGCGGGGACTGCGCGCGGGCGAGTGCGTCATGACAGGCACCTGCGGTGGGTTGCTGCCGATCGCTCCGGGCGATAAGGCGTCGGCTGACTTCGGCGTGCTGGGGAGTGTCAGTCTCACCGTGGCCGGCGACTGAGGCTTCGACTCTCAGGCGGGCGGCGAGCCGGAGAATCGGCTGACGTGAAATGGGTCGATGGGCAGGTCGGCAGCGTCGTGCACGATGAGATCGGCGATTATCCGGCCGACGAGGGGGCTGAGGGCGAAGCCGTGCCCGCAAAACCCGAACCCATGGTATGCGCCCTCGGCCGCGCTGGCGCCGATGACCGGGATGCCGTCGGGGATCTCCCCCTCGATGCCTGCCCAGCAACGTACTACCTGAACGCCGCGTAACCGGGGAAACAGGCTCGCCACGGTGGCCGCGCTGGTCGCAAGCTCCCTGAAATCGAGATGCGTGCGGTTGTGCTCCGGCTCAGCCCGCCCCTGATGACCGCCGCCGATGAGTACCGTGCCGTTGTCGAACTGCTTGAACGAGAGCATCCGGCCCTGGGCTCCCACGACCGGCGCGACGAAGCGTTCTACGGGAGCGGTGATCATGAGCATGAAGGCCTCGAGGGCGATGGGCACCCGTTCGCCGAGCATCGCTGCGATGTGTCCGCCCCAGGCGCCTGCGCAGTTGACCAGCACGGGCGCTTCCAGGATGCCTCCCGTGGTTCCCACCCGCCAGATTCCTTCCCGCTGCTCTATCGTCTCGACCCGTGTGTGCTCGTGGATGCGCACGCCGAGAGCGAGCGCCTTGCGCTTGAAGGCCTGCACGGTCAGGAAGGGATTGGCGTGCCCGTCACCGTGCACCACCATGCCGCCGACACAGTGGGGGGCGATGGCCGGGAGCAATTCCCGCAGCTGCGTCTGATCGATAATCTCCTCGTGCTCGTAGCCGAGCTCCCGCACCTTCTCGCGGCGGCTGCGCAGGGCCTGCAGCTCCGGCTCGGTTTCCGCCACCTTCACCTGACAGGACGCAGCGAAGCCGCAGTCGTCATCGACCAGCTCGCGAATGCGATGCCAGGAGGCGAGGGCGGCCTCGGCCAGTGGTATTTCCGGAAACGCCCGTCCGAGTCGGCGTACGCCGCCGGCGTTGGCGCCGGACGCGTGGCGACCAACGTAGTCTTTCTCGATGATTAGCGCGGTGAGGCCCGCCCGCGCCAGATGCAGGGCCGTCGCGCAGCCATGCAGACCACCGCCGATGACGATGACGTCTGCCGTGTGGTTGTGGATCAGCATGGGATCAGCCTGTCTCCCGTGACGATGGGAGTCCGGCCGACAGCGTCGCGAGTTCTCCCAGCAACAGGGGCTTCACCGGCGCTCGCAGCCGTAAGGCGCCGACCTCGGAAACGGGGACGCCGCGCGCGTTCGCAATCATCTCGCTGATAGTCGAGCTGCAGAAGCGCCCCTGGCAGGGTCCCATGCCGGAACGGGTGAGCCCCTTTACCTGGTTGGGATCGGTGCCACCGAGTGCAATGGCTTCACGCACCCGCGCGGCATCGATCTCTTCGCAGCGGCACACGAGGGTAGCGCCGTCTCCTGGCACGCGGAATTGCGGGGCCGGGCGAAACAACGCATCGAGAAACGCCCGCACGCGTATCTCCTTTCTCAACACTCGTCGGGCCGGGGCTGCCAGCCGGTCACGCGCTCGTGAGCCCAGTCGCCCGCAACGGTGGAGTGCACCCAATGCGGCGATTCGCCCCATGTGCCGTGCGGCGCGGGCACCGTTGATCGCGGCGCCGTCGCCTGCGATGGCGATGCCCGGCAGGTCTGTCTCGCCCCATGGGTCGGTCAGTGCATGCCAGCAGAGTTGCGCATCGCTCCAGCGGTGGGTGCAGCCCGCGGCCATGGCCAGGTTCAGGTTGGGTATGACGCCCTGGTGCAGGAAGACGCCGTCGGTATCGATGCGGGTCCATGGATCGCCGCGCCTGTACTCCACGCCCGACAGCCCGTCAGTGCCTGTCAGCTTCAGCTCCTCGACGTTCTTGATGAAAGGAACTCCGGCCTGGCGAAGCTCAGACATCCAGCGCCGGCCCTTCATCAGTTCCCCCGCACTCAGTAGTGCGCCCGGTAGATGGGCCAGGGCGCGGCGGATGTTCTCGCGGGGCGTCGTATCGAGGATGGCGCGAATGGGGACACCGGCCTTCAGATACTGGTTGGCCACCAGGTAGAGCAGCGGACCGGTGCCCGCGAACACCGCGCCGGGCGCCGCGAGGCCGGCGGATTTGAGCAGCGCTTGCGCGCCGCCGGCGCCCATCACACCGGGCAAGGTCCACCCGGGAATCGGGAAGGGCCGCTCCTGGGCGCCCGTGGCGATGATGACCTGATCGGCGCCGAGCAGTCTGGCGGAGCCGTTGACCGAGACGCCGATCTCCCGCTCGGTCGAGACCTGCCAGACGCTGGCCCCGGGGACGTACTCGGCGCCGCTGGACGCGAGCGCCGCGACCAGGTCGCGTCCCTGGCGGTAGTCCGCGCCGAGAACGTCGCCGTCGAGGAGGGGCGAGCGGGTGACGGAGCGGTAGATCTGACCGCCCGGGCCGGGTTGCTCGTCGAGCAACAG
>Ga0070727_10003627_pt1 | contig 13833 bp, 8 predicted proteins | sample tdAd472_FD_66722 | JGI IMG/M metagenome (GOLD analysis project Ga0070727, IMG submission 66722) | Marine sediment microbial communities from the Atlantic coast under amendment with organic carbon and nitrate - tdAd47.2 | ecosystem: Environmental > Aquatic > Marine > Coastal > Sediment | place...
CGCTTCATCTGGAGCGTCTTCGTTACCGCCGCATGCTGGAGTGGATCACAGCCGTCATTACCACGGACCTCCACGATGGCTCCCTCCCAGCGACCGAATGGCAACCAGGCTCATGAGTTATGGCAATCACCAAACTTGGAACTACTGAATTCCACTACGGGATTCGTTCTTTGATCGTACTGCCGCCTGACCCTGCGGGCACGGATTGAGTTTCTGCCCGCGCTTCGACAGGCACTGCCGAGGATCCGGCTTCGGAACCCGATGTTCCACGGACCAGCTTCAGCAGCAGCCGGTGAGCCTCGCGGTATCGCGGAGCCTCTTCCAGCGCCTGCAGGACGTGCCGTTTTGCCTCGTCATTCCGGCCAATCGAATGCAGCGCCTGTGCCAGTCTCAAGTGGACGCCCGCCGGGTCGTCAGGATCAAGCTGAACGACTCGCCGCAACGCCGTTGCGACTTCGTTCGGTTGATCGAGATGCTCAGCCGCCGTCGCCGCCGCTTCGTGAACGTTCCGCAGCAGCGGATCGACCGCGAGCAGACGTTGCGCCGACGCTCGCACGGCAACCCAGTCATCCGCGTTAGACTGCAGTTCGACGAGTCGCAGGTTGGCGGAGACTCCGTCGGCGGTCTGCTGCACGAAACGTTCGAGAACCGCTCGTTCGTCCTGCGGACGTTCGGTCGTCTGATAAACGGCGGCGAGCTTTTCGTAAGCGTTGTCGCCGCCGTTGTACTCGGGATAGATCTCAATCAGTTGCTTAAGCGTCCGCTCGGCTGCCGGCCAGTCTTTCTTCTTCAGTTCGGCGTCGGCTCGCAGCATCATCCCGACGAAGTGGTTCGGATGCTCGCGCAGCCACGCTTCCAGACGCGCCCAGTTCAGCACACCGTTCTCGTCGAGCAGCGGGTTCTTTGGAGTCGCGGGCGAAACAGGCGGCTTCGGTTCCGCCGGATCGGCTGCGGACTTCTCCTCGGTCGAGTTCGCGGCGGCGGACTCGTCTGGCAGCATCGGCCCCCAGTCGACTTTCGGCGCGAGTCCCTCGGCCTGCTTGCGGAGCCAGGCATCGAAATCGGCTTCGAGTTTCGCGATGTCCTCGCAGCGGCGGTCGAGTGCCACGTTGACAGGCAGGCCGGCGCGCAGATCGCGCAGAACGTTCTGCATCGCCTCGGTGCCGAACTTCTCGATCAGAAACGCGACGGCCAGGGACGACTCGAAATACGCGAACTGCAGGTGCCAGCCGCTTTCGGGATTCATGAACGCACTACTGAGTTCCGGCAGCGGCGTGTGCTTGCCGTCGAGAATGTGCGAGCGGTACTGCGGCGTCATCCGCTGCCCCCAGCGCGGGTCCGCCTGCAGTTCCTCGTAAACCGAGATGCCCTCGCTGAGCCACCGCGGGATGCGGTTGCTGGTCAGTTCGAGCGTCACGACGTGACAGAATTCGTGCCACAGCACCGACTGCCAGTTCGACGGATTCTCCCGCCGCGACGCCGGACTGTTCGCCGTGATCACTCGGCCAAAGCAGACGCCGAGAAACCCTTCGACCGCCGGCATCCCGAACGTCCGCACCGCGAAGTCGTCCTCGTTCGGGAAGATCTCGACGACAACTTTCTGTTTCAGATCGAGGCCGTACTTTGCACACAGCGTCTGCTTCGCGCGGTTGAGCAGTGCGAGCGCCTCGTCGCCGTACAGCAGCGCTTCGCGGCGGTCCATCCGCAGGATGAATGATTCGTCCTGCAGCGTGACGAACTTCTTCAGCTCGTCATGCAGTTCCAGCAGGTTGAAGTTGGCGACGTTGTACTGGTCCTGTTCGTAAGCCGCGTTGGCCAGGTCCCAGCCGTCGGCTTCGTCGCCCAGCCGCAGCAGGTCCTGAGCAAGCTGCCGTTTCGCTGCGATAAACTCCGGATCAATCAGCAGCGACCGGTACTGGTACGCGGCACCCTCGCTGAAACGGTAATGCTGAGACAGCAGCCGACCGATCAGATGATCGACCTTCGCGTTCGACTTCCAGCGTGCCAGAGCAGTGTCGCGATACGCAATCTCGCCGCGTGGATCGTTCGTCAGATGTGCGATCGCCGCGCGGCAGGCCCACGCTTCCGGCCACAGCGGATTGACGTCGAGCACTCGTTGAATCAACGACTCCGCCTGCTCGTAAGACTCTGCCTGAATCAGCCGTTCGACCTGAAACAGCAGACTGGGAATGTGCTTTGGATTGGCCTCAAGCGCCGCTGCCAGGTGCAGCATCGCGGCCTGCGGATCGGAACCACTCAGTGCCTGCGACATCCCGAAGAGCAGGTCCGGATCGTTGGCGAACTGCTTGAGTCCCTCGCCGTAAGTCTCCGCCGCGAACGCCGCATCGTCCTTCTCGATCGCCAGTTGCCCGATCGCCAGCCACGGGCCGCGCGTGTACTTGTTGCGGTCGCGAGCCTTCTCAAACCGATCCGCCAGAACGTCTTTCGCATCCATGCCGTCGATCAGATCGATCATCCCGAGAATGACCAGCTCTTCCGCGTCGGTGTACCGCCACGAGAACTTCTTGACGAGTTCGCGAATCTCAGCCAGCCGCGACTCGGCAAGTTCCGGCTGCCCGTTCCGCAGCGCCGCATCACGACCGAGCCATCGCAGCCGGATACTCCATGAATAACGTTCGACGCCAAGTTCAACGGTCCGCAGCGCTTCGCCGTAACGCCCGAGAGCCATCTCCGCTTCGGCCTGCAGCACCGGCCACGATTCGCCATAGCGTCGTTTGGCGAAGGCTTCAGCAGTCGCCGCGATGCACTCGGCATACTGACCGGTCCGCAGCATCTCACGGCATTCGTTGAGTTCCGCGGCGGAGGCGTTCGAACCAGCATCGCCGACGGCCAGCAGGAAAAAAGCGAGGGCGGACAGCAGGGCGATCTTCGCGAGCCGGGACTCAGACCGCCGATCAGCGGCAACGCGACAAAGCTGCGGAAGACGTCCCAACATCAACGCCCTTCCCTGGTACTCGGCAGTCTTCCTCGACAGCCAGCGACCGCGCCGTCGCCATGCCGCCGAGAAGAAGCGTTGCCGGACAATCCCGGAAAGCGGGAATCAAACCCGGAGAGACTAATCCGCCGTCACCGATCCGACAATGCGGACTGTCGCCAGGCGAGGGTCGCAACTTCTGTTCCACGATAGTTGGACGGTCCGCGCGATCTGTCGTTTCAAACGGCCCTGTCCTGCGAAACAGCTCGCGGTTAGCATGGCAGTCGCGGCAGGTCATCCGCTCCTGCGTCCGATTGAGGAGAGAACTCTTGAGCAATCAGCGTTACACCGTGAGTGACGGCGACTTCGTCATCACGCTCGAAACTGCGGAAGAGGGTGGGTTCGTCGTCACGTCACCGCTCGATCCTGAACTGATCACCCAAGCCGAGACACTTGAAGAAGCATTCGAGAATGCCCGTGACGCTGCCGAGGCACTCAAGCAGTCCCGGCTGCAGCTCGTCAGCCAGCAAATCGTTTAACGCCCAGCCGCAGGCGCCGGCGACCCCAGTAGTTGCAACTGTTCTGGTGGCCGGCGCCTGCGGCTGGGCGTTAAACAAGTCGCACATCTCTCGACGCCTACAGCAGCCCTTCGATCGGATGGCCGTGATCGAGGATCGGGGCCGGGCGGTTTTCGCGACTGTAGATGCGGTCGTTCTGGTTGATGCCCATCGCCGCGTAGATCGAAGCCGCGACATCGGCCGGGCCGTAATGGCGGGTGACCGGGTAGGCCGCCTGCTCGTCGCTTTCGCCGATGACCTGGCCGACCTGCGTGCCGGCTCCGGTGAAGAACAGCGAGCCGCACGCGCCCCAGTGATCGCGACCGCCGTTGCTGTTGATCTTCGGCGTCCGACCGAACTCGGTCAGGAAGACGACCAGCGTCGAGTCGAGCAGCCCGCGCTGCTTGAGATCCGTGATCAAACCGGCGAAGGCGCGGTCCATTCCGGCGACGTGGTAGCCGCGTTTCGCCATCTCGCAGATGTGCGGGAAGTTCTGCGACGGAGCGTTATGGTTGTCCCACAGGTTGCCGTAGTCTGGGTCGTAGCCGTAATCGACCATCACGAACCGGGCGCCGGCTTCGACCAGTCGGCGAGCCATCAGGCAGCGACCGCCAATCTTCGTCTCGCCGTACGCTTCGCGAGTCGCCACGTCTTCCTTTGTCACATCGAACGCGTCACGGATACCTGCCGAGGTCAGCAGCCGCATGGCGCTCGAGTAGTGGCCTTCCATCGCGGAGAGCCGTCCGTTGGCTTCCGAGTTCTTCAGTGCGGACTCAATCTGATCCCGCAGCGACGAGCGCCGGTCGACGCGACTGACGCTGATTCCGTCCGGCATTTCGAGAATCGTCGGCACCAGATCCTCGTGAGCCTCAGGTGACGGGTTCGGCTCCTTCTCACCGACAGTGAAGTCCGGCTGCTCGGGCTGCCCCCCCAGACAGAATGGAGCGTACTGCTCTCCCAGCCAGCCACCGACGAACAGGTTGTGTGGCGGCGGGCCCGGTCGAGTAATCCCCGGCACCGCGATGTAACCGGGCAGCCCGTTTCGAGGTCCGTACAGGTGCGAGACGATGGACCCGATGTTCGGCTCGGTGAAGAGTTGCGCCCGCGTCACTTTGCGACCGGACAGCGTGTAGACCTGGCTGAGCAGGTGATCGTTGCTGTCGTGCGAGAACGTTCGCAGCACGGCCAGGTCGTTAGCGATGCGGGCCAGATTCGGACACGTCTCGCTGAAGTGAACGCCGGGCAGCGCGGTGTCAATTGCCGAGCACGTTCCGCCGATTTCCTCAGGCGCGTCGGGTTTTGGATCGAGTGACTCAAGCTGCGTTACGCCGCCACCCATCCAGAGAAAGATGACGGACTGAGCCCGCCCCGGATGCTGCCGATCCGCCGTCGTCGAATTCGCCGCCTGAACCCCCATCGCCGGCAGCAGCCCCGTCGACACAGTCAACGACCCAACCTTCAGCACGTCACGCCGCGACAGTCGCCCCAGAATGCGTCCGGAATCAGTGGCCGGCAGAGGAAATTCAGACGTCACAGCGAGTCTCCCACAGTCGAACTCAAACAACGTCGCGTGAGAAGGAACCGAGCGTGCGCGACAAAGCCCCGGATTATCAGCCGATCGTCATAAACACGGCAAGTACGTCCACAATCGAGCCGCTCATTTCCGGCGGTTTCCGAGCGTCATTCCGCTGCAACCGGTTTCACCCGGCGCCTTCGGATTCTGACTCAGCACGATTCCAGGTCGTGAAGGGGACTGCATTGCAACGCCACGCATGGTGTCCGGCCTGCCACCCTGGTGAGAGGCGATTCTTTCAGAACGTCACACGGAATTCTCTGCCGTCAGGGGAATCGCGCAGAACCCTCCCCGCGGCTGTGAGCCTCTTTGGCTGGGCACTTCACCACAAGAACTGACGCTCGCGGAAGTGCCAATGGGGAGCTGCGCTCGGAAACGATTGGAACCAGCGAACGAAGCGCCAACGGAGCGGTCTCATAGACCGATGCCTTTCTCACCTCCCGAAACTGGCTGAACCGGCGGCGACCGCTTTGCTGAACTGAAACGGGCGTCGTCGCGTTGCCAACTGTCGGCTGTCGCAAAAAAAACGGGACGAGGAACCCGCTGAGGATTCCTCGTCCCTGATTCTCAGTCGAGGCCGCGCTACATGTTGATCTCGTAACCCCTGCGGTTTTCGCGTGCGAGGAACGAGTTGGCCTGGGCGTCGCCGATGATTTCGCGTTTGACCGGATCCCATTCGAGGGCTCGGTCGAGTCGCATGGCGATGTTCGACAGATGGCAGATTTCGAGCATCCGGTTGTGGGACCAGACGTCGGAGATCGGTTGTTTGCGGGACCTCATGCCGTCGATGAAGTTCGCCGTGTGGTTCTCGGCGATTGGTCCGCCGTAAACCTCTTCCAGTGCGCCGTCCGGCAGCGGGTTCTTCTCGAGGTCCTCGACCGGCTTGCCGACGATCTTGCCGCGGTTGACGAAGAATCGGCCCTTGTCGCCTTCGAAGAGGATGCCGTTGTCACCTTCGTCGGTGATCAGCAGCTCGACGCCGTTGGGCATGTCGGCCTGGATGTTGTAGTTGGTTGCGATGTCGTACCGATCGTCGACGACCGCGTAGCCATCCTTGTACTCAACCGGCAGTGTGTAGTTGAGCGGCGTGACCTTGCTCGGGCCGGTCTCGGTCGCGCCGATCGCCCAGCAGGCGATGTCGACGTGATGGGCACCCCAGTCGGTCAGCTTGCCACCCGAGTACGCGTGCCAGTTGCGGAACGAGTAGTGGCAGTTGCTGTAGAGCGGCACGCCGCCACCGTAACCCTGCCGCATTTCAGGCAGTGCCCGGTAAGGGACCTTTGGTGCCGGGCCGAGCCAGAGATCCCAGTCGATGGTTTCCGGGACTGGAGCGACGGGAATCTTCGGTGACGGACCAAAGCCGCCGATACCTGCCGTGACCTTCTTGACCTTGCCGATCCGACCGGCGCGAACCAGAGCGACGGCCTGAATGAACCGGTGCCCGGACTCGGTCCGCTGCATCGTGCCGACCTGGAAGACGCGCCCGGTTTTCTTGACGACTTCCTCGATCAGCTTGCCTTCAGCGATCGTCAGAGTCAGCGGTTTTTCGCAGTAGACGTCTTTGCCAGCGAGCATTGCTTCGATGGCGATCTTCGTGTGCCAGTGGTCCGGCGTCGCGATCATGACCGCGTCGATGTCCTTGCGGTCGAGCACCTTGCGGTAGTCCTTGTACGAATCAGGGGCCTTGCTCTGTCGGCCTTTGACCTTCTCGACGTTGTCGCCAAGCACTTTCGAATCGACATCGGCGAGTGCAGCGAAGTCGGCGAATTTTGTTGACTTGCTGGTGATCGCCCAGCCCTGGTTGCGGAGCCCGATGGTGGCGAACACAGGCCGCTCGTTCGGAGACTCGTAGCCGAACGCCCGCTCGCCCTTCGGCAGAAACAGGCTGGCCGCTCCGGCGACCGCCGTTGATTTGAGAAACTGGCGACGCGTTGTCTGGTGAGAAACTGTCATGAGTGAATTTCCTTCTGAAGAATCTGGAAGAGGGCAGTCGGCGGGGACAGTTCAGGTCGCTCAGGTCGACCCTGTATGATGCCGCGTGACTGAGCCTTCAATCGGAATGGACTGAGGGCGAATTCAATTGTCAGCCAACGGGTCAAGATATCGAAAACGGTCTGCCGCTTGAACTGGCCCGGCATATTCGCCAGCGATACGGCCTGCCGCTGTACTTGAGCGAGGGAGTTCTGATGATCCTGGACCGGAATCCGCAGGATGATGCGGCCGAATCGACAGCTCGCCGCCGTTCAATCCGGCAGATCGTGACACGTTCGACGGTCGTTCTGCTCGGTCAGTGGGCTGCCGTGTGTCTGGTCTGTCCGGCGCTGGTGTCCGCGGACGAGCAGGTCGATTTCAAACGCGACATCCGGCCGATTCTGTCGGACAAGTGCTTCGCCTGTCATGGACCGGACGCTGAGCATCGTGAAGCGGACCTGCGGCTCGACGAGCGGGAGTCGGCAGTGGCGTCGTCGATCGTGCCGGGCAACGCGGGCGAGAGTGAGTTGATCGCTCGCGTCACGTCCGCCGATCCTGATCTGGCGATGCCGCCATCGGACAGTGGCAAGAGTCTCAGTGCAGAAGAGATCCGCCTGCTGAAAGAGTGGATCGATGCTGGCGCGGAATTCGAACCGCACTGGGCGTTCGTGGCGGTTCCGCAAGAGGTGCCCGAACCGCACGTTGCCGATCCCGAGCGCTGGATTCGCAATGGTGTCGACGCGTTTGTCCTGCGGCGTCTGCAGAAGGAGAAGCTCAGGCCAGCGACTGAGGCAACTCGCGAACGCTGGTTGCGACGGGTGACGTTCGATCTGACCGGGCTGCCACCGACGCTCGACGAGATCGACGCGTTTCGGGATGACACATCGGACGACGCCTTTGAAATCGTCGTCAACCGGCTCCTGGAATCGCCGGCCTGTGCGGAACGGATCGCGGCAGACTGGCTCGACGCCGCGCGTTATGCCGACACGTTTGGGTATCAGGCCGACCGGGACATGCACGTCTGGCCGTGGCGCGACTGGGTGATTCGATCGTTCCAGCAGAACCGGTCGTATCGGGATTTTCTCGTCTGGCAGATCGCTGGCGACATGCTTCCAGACGCGACTACTGAGCAGCGGCTGGCGACAACGTTTAACCGGCTGCACCGGCAGACGAACGAGGGAGGCAGTATCGAAGCCGAGTTCCGGGTCGAGTACGTCGCGGACCGGGTTCGCACGATGGGCAACGCGATGCTCGGTCTGTCGCTCGAGTGCTGCCGCTGCCACGATCACAAGTACGACCCGATCACCATGCAGAATTACTATGGTCTGCAGTCGATCTTCAACAACATTGACGAGCATGGGCTGTACTCGCATTTCACCGAGACCGCTCCGACACCAGCGCTGCTGCTGTACGAAGGCGATCAGGAACAGCGGCATCGGAAATTGCTGGAGGCGATTCGCAGAAAGAGTGACGAACTGGCGGGCCTGTCAAAGTCGTTGATCCCTCCGCGATCGAAACGAGACTCGGCTGCTGAAACTTCCCAGACAGTTCCGCCACCGAAGCCGACGCTCACTGAGAACTTCGACCAGGCGAAAGCCGCCGGCGATCAGCAGTTCGTGCCCGGCGCGTCAGGAGCGGAAGACGACAAGGCCATCCGCTTCGGCGGCGACGACGCGTTTGTTCCGAAAGACGCGCCGCAGCTTTCCCGCACGAGCCCGTTCACGCTGTCGGTCAAAGTACGGCCAGAAGAGCACTCGCGGCGAATGGTCGTTGTGCATCAGTCGCGAGCGGCCGAGGATTCGGCGTTTCGCGGCTTCTCACTGCTGCTCGACAAGGGACACCCGACGGCATCGCTCATCCACTTCTGGCCGGGCAACGCGATTCGGATTCGAGCGTCGCAGGCTGTGCCGCTCAACGAATGGTCGACGCTGAGCGTTTCTTACGACGGCAGCAGTCGGGCGTCCGGGCTGCGGCTGTTCGTCAATGGCCGGCAGGTGGAAACGGAGACGATCCGCGACCGGCTGACACGCGACATCATTCATCGCAAAGAGTGGGGCGATTACGACGTCGGCAACGCGCGGCTGGCACTTGGAGCGAGGTTCCGCGATGTCGGCTTTCGAAATGGAGCGGTCGACGATCTGCAGGTCTTCGTCGAGCAGTTGTCCGCCGTGCAGATTGCCGTGCTGGCTGGTGTCGAACCGCCCGACGACGAGGAGGCTTCTAACGAGCACTGGCTGCTGACGGAGAGTGCAGAATACCGGTCAGCTTTTGCCGAGCTGCAGAAGCTGCGCGAGGCCGAGAACGAACTCGTCGGCCAGGTGCGGCAGATCATGGTCATGAAAGAGATGCCGCGACGGCGACCGACATTCGTGCTCGCTCGCGGAGCTTACGACGCTCCGACCGCCGCGGTTTCGCCTGGCGGTCCGGAGACCATCTTCGCGTGGCCGGAGGAGTATCCGCGCAACCGGCTGGGGTTCGCCCAGTGGATCGTCGACGAACGCAACCCGCTGACGGCTCGCGTCGCGGTCAATCGGTTCTGGCGGCTGTTCTTCGGGCGCGGACTCGTCGCGACGACGGAGGACTTTGGCAGCCAGGGCGACGTGCCAACGCATCCGGAACTGCTCGACTGGCTGGCTCGCCGCTTTATGGATGCCGGCTGGGACGTGCGCGAACTGTGCCGGACGATCGTTCTGTCCGCGACGTACCGGCAGTCGTCGACGCCAGCGGACGCTCAGACCTGGTCGGCCGATCCGCAGAATCTGCTGCTGGCGCGCGGACCGAGGCATCGGCTGTCGGCGGAGCAGCTTCGCGACAACGCGCTGGCGGTCAGCGGATTGCTGGTTCGCAAAGTCGGCGGGCCGAGCGTCTTTCCGTATCAGCCGGCGGGTCTGTGGTCCGAGTCGGGGACCGGCAAGCGGTACTCGCAGTCGAAAGGCGAGGGGCTGTATCGCCGCAGCCTTTACACGTTCTGGCGGCGCACCGCACCGCCGCCGAGCATGACGACATTCGACGCTCCGTCGCGCGAGTTCTGTCTGACGCGCCGCGAACGGACAGCCACACCAATGCAGGCGCTGACGCTGCTCAACGACCCGCAGTTTGTAGAAGCCGCTCGCGTCCTGGCGGCGCGTCTGTTGACGAAGCACCCTGAAGACGAAGCGGCTCAGGTGCGAGACGCGTTTCGTTGGTTGACCAGCCGACAACCGACCGAACAGGAACTCGATGTGCTGGCCGAGCTGCTCACGAATCAGCGCGAGCACTTTACAAGACACGCCGATGAGACGCGGCAGTACGTGTCGATCGGCGATGCTCCGCTGGAGAACGAACTGAATATCGCCGATCACGCAGCGTTGACAGCGGTCGTCCAGGCATTGATGAATTTCGACGAGTGTGTGACGAAGAGGTAAGGGCGTCGATTGTTTGACCCGAAGCCGGAGGCGACGGTGTTTGTGTCCCTGGGCACAAACAGATGAGAAACGCCATCGCCTGCGGCTTCGGGTCAAACGAGACACTTCAGTTCATTTAGCGGCAGAGGGTAGTTCAATGATCGACGCACTACTGACACGACGAGACCTGCTGGCTCGAACAGGCGGCGGGCTGGGGGCCATTGCTCTGCAGGATTTGTTGCTGAGCGAGTCTCGGGCGGAGAATGAGAAGGGCACTCCGGGAGTGCTCGCCAGACCGCATCACTCGCCGCGAGCGAAGCGCGTGATCTACCTCTTCCAAAGTGGAGGTCCATCGCAGCTCGAAACGCTGGATTACAAACCGACGCTCATCGAACGCACCGGGCAGCCATTGCCGGACAGCGTGCGGCAGGGGCAGCGTCTGACCGGCATGTCGGGCAACCAGGCGATTCTGCCGATGGCCGGTTCGATCTTTCCGTTTCGTCAACACGGTGAAGGCGGCGCGTGGATCTGCGATCTGCTGCCGCACACGGCGAGCATCGCGGACGACATCGCGATCGTCCGCAGCATGTACACCGAGGCGATCAATCATGATCCGGCGATCACAATGCTGCAGACCGGAACTCAACTGGCTGGGCGGCCGAGCATCGGTGCCTGGCTGAATTACGGACTGGGCAGTGACAATCGCGACCTGCCGTCGTTCGTCGTGCTTGTCACGAAGGGGAAGGGCGGGCAGCCGTTGTATGCGCGACTGTGGGGCTCGGGATTTCTGCCGTCTGAAAACCAGGGCGTGCAGTTTCGCTCGGGCCGCGACCCCGTCCTCTTCCTGAACAACCCGGCGGGCGTCGATTCGGCGAGCCGCGGGCAGTTGCTGGCGTCGCTCAACAAACTGCACTCGATCGAGAAGGAAGCGACGGGCGACCCGGAACTCGAAGCGCGGATCGCCCAGTACGAGATGGCCTTCCGGATGCAGGCCAGCGTGCCCGAGGTGACCGACGTTTCCGGCGAGCCCGCGTCGACGTTCGAGCTTTACGGCGACGATGCGAAGACGCCGGGAACCTTCGCCGCGAACTGCCTGCTGGCTCGGCGGCTGGCCGAGCGCGGCGTCAAGTTCATCCAGCTTTATCATCAGGGCTGGGATCAGCACGGCGGCCTGCCTGCGGGAATCAAGCGGCAGTGCAAAGAGACCGATCAGCCATCAGCGGCGTTGATTAAGGATCTGAAACAGCGCGGACTGCTGGAAGACACACTCGTTGTCTGGGGCGGCGAATTCGGGCGGACGAACTACTCGCAGGGCCGACTGACGAAGGACAACTACGGTCGCGACCATCACCCGCGCTGCTTCTCGATCTGGATGGCCGGCGGCGGCATCAAAGGCGGCAGCCAGTACGGTGAGACGTGCGAGTTCGGGTACAACATCGTGAAGAACGGCGTTCACGTTCGCGATTTTCACGCCACGCTGCTGCACCTGCTCGGGATTGATCACGCGAGGCTGTCATTCAGGTTCCAGGGGCTCGACGCACGTCTGACCGGTGTCGAGCCTTCCCGCGTGATTGACGAGATCGTCGTGTAAGTAACGTGTCTGAAACAATTTCCCAATAGTGGCGCCTCGCTCCGCGAGGCCAGCCCAACTGCCAGGCCTACCTCGCGGAGCGAGGCGCTACTGTAAAACGGGAAGTTGTCTTGAACGCGTTCCTAAGTGCGAAGGCTCGGGGCCGTTGCTGACTTTGGAGATCTCCTGATGAGCCTGGTCGTCGCCTACATTGTCGCGTTCATCTTTCTGTCAGGGCTCATGGCGGCAATCGATGCGGCGATTCTCAGCGTCACTCGCCCGGAGATCGAGGAGCTGATTCACCACGGGCGTCCGGGCGCCACACAGCTGCGTGACGTCAAGAAACACATGGCCCGATCGGTCGTCGTCATTGTCATTCTGACGAACACGATCAACGTGCTGGGTCCGATCCTCGTCAGCAACGAAGCCTTGAAGCGTCACGGTTCTGAATCGCTGGCGATGATCACCGTCATCCTGACGCTCGGGACAATCCTGTTCTCGGAGATTTTCCCGAAAGCTCTCGGCACGCACTACGCGCCGTCGATCGGCCGTGTTGCTGCCGGGCCGCTGCAGCTGGCGGGAGTCGTTCTGTATCCGCTCGTCGTCGCTCTCGCCTGGCTGTCGCGAAAGCTGACGCGAGGTTCCCGGCCGATCGGCACGGAGCGTCAGGTGCGGGCACTCGCGCTGCTGGGTCGTCGCGCCGGGCACATCGAGAGCGACGAGATCATGATGATCTACCGTGTCTTTCGGCTGAACGACAGCACGGCTCGGGACATCATGACGTCGCGCGACGATGTGATAGCGATTTCCGGAGAGGCCACGCTGCGTGAGGCTGCCGAGCACGTTCGCCAGGCAGGATTTTCACGCTACCCCGTCTTTCGGGAATCTCTTGACCGGGTCGAGGGACTGGTCACGGCTCGCGATATTCTGCAGGGCGTCATCGGAGGTCAGGGCGACGAGTCCGTTTCCACCGTAGCACGTCGCGTTCTGCAGTTTGAAGCCGGCTGCCGCTCCGACCAGATGCTGATGGTTTTTCGCGACGAGCACATTCATCTGGGGATCGTCACGCAGGGCGGTCGCACGCTGGGGATCGCGACTCTGGAAGACGTGCTGGAAGAACTCGTTGGCGAGATTGAGGACGAGAAGGACTGAGCGGGATTCCGCGCTGGGATCACGGCGCCGGTCGGGAAGCTGCCGCGTGGGCGAGACCGGCTGATCCGGCGGCGACGGCGAGGATCACATAGTGAATCTGGTCGCTGAAGGACCCGGTCGCCGTGATGCCGAGCAGGAAGACCGTCGCTCCCAGCAGGTTCGCGATGGCCCACGACTTTCGACCGAGGTACCAGAGCCCGGCGCCGGGAAGCACGAAACTCAGGGCAGCCGCAACAGCAGGCTTCTTCATCGTTCTGACCTTTCACGAATGAGCGGCTCAACAGGTGAGACGCTCAACAGGTGAGACGCTCAACAGGCGATCTCGCACAAACCTGATCCTCTGAGAATTCCGTGCCGCTCGGACCGGATTCCGCTGCCGGCTGACGTCTCACACGGCCAGTCGTCCGGCTGTTTCCAACGACGAGAATCCGCCAGGCTGTGCCGCGTCTCTACGGCCCGATTCCCAACAACCCGCTGTCGCCAGGAGTGACCATGTCGAACGCGAACGCCGAACTGCACAACGACGTACAGGCGGGGCGTCGTGAACTGACCGCGATGTCGCTGACCGCTGGCCTGATCCTGTCCGTCGTGATGGGAGCCGCGAATGTGTACCTCGGTCTGCGGGTCGGTATGACGGTTTCGGCGTCGATCCCGGCGGCGGTGCTGGCGACCGGGTTATTACGTGGCGTCTT
>Ga0070727_10003629_pt1 | contig 13824 bp, 8 predicted proteins | sample tdAd472_FD_66722 | JGI IMG/M metagenome (GOLD analysis project Ga0070727, IMG submission 66722) | Marine sediment microbial communities from the Atlantic coast under amendment with organic carbon and nitrate - tdAd47.2 | ecosystem: Environmental > Aquatic > Marine > Coastal > Sediment | place...
AGCCATTACCCGGAGGACTGGGGTTGCAGAATATCCGGCAAAGACTGCAACTCATTTACCCCGATCGGCATGAATTAAGGATCGAAAACACGACGCAAACCTATCGGACACAGCTATCCATAAACTTGGAATAATATGCAAAAGTACAGCACCTACATATTGGATGACGAACCCTTGGCTATTAAGGTCATTGAACAACACTTGCAAAAATTTCCCTTTATTGAAGTTGGTGGCACTTCCACGGAGCCATTGCTAGCGTTGGCTGAAGTGAAACAATTGCAACCTCATTTACTCTTCCTCGATATACAGATGCCGCAGCTCACCGGTTTGGACTTTATTAGCATCATGCAAAATAGTCCAGCGGTAGTCATCACAACGGCTTACCGAGAATATGCTGTTCAAGGGTTTGATCTAAACGTATTAGATTACTTGGTCAAGCCCATTCCCTTCAAAAGGTTTGCCCAGACGATTGATAAATTTCTCTCCTCCTATCAGACTCCTGCCAGCGGGGAGCCAGCAGAAGATGCCGAGTCCGTCATTTTCATCAAAGCGGATAGAAAAAATATTCGACTAGCCTTGGCAGATATTCTTTATGTGGAAGGGGTGAAAGATTACGTCAAAATTGTCCTCCCCAATCAAACCCTATTGACAAAAATATCCATTGGCAATTTTCTAATGGAGCTTCCGGAAAAAGACTTCATTCGAGTGCATAAATCCTTCATCGTGGCCAAAAACAAAATCACCGCCTTTACGGCAAGGGATGTCGAAATCGGGAAAAAAGAAATCCCAATCGGGCGCTCGTTTAAGGCAGACTTTATGCAGGTGATAAAAGCAGCCGACTAATTCTTCTCCTTTCACCTTATTAATAACTAATATCTCATCAAAAACCAGGTTTCCATAAAGAAAGTCCTAGCGGCTTTGATAACTTTCATATTTTGGTTCTCTGACATTTTTTTGGATATTGAAGAGAGAATGTATATCTGTGACTAAAACGAAATATGAAAAACCTACTATTCAGTCTCTTTTTTCTTTTGTTCTTGTTGGCCTGCAGCGAAGGGAATGAAAATCAAGCAACAGACAAAAAACTCCCTCGTATTGCCATTGCGGGTTTAGCTATCGAATCCAGTACCTTTTCACCAGCTCAAAGCCATGAAGAGGCTTTCCACGCCCGGGTAAAAGAGGATGTCTTTTCATTCTATCCCTTTTTATCCGCAGATTCATTGAATCGAAAAAGAGCCGAGTGGGTTCCCACCATCAGAGGACATGCCCTGCCAGGGGGTATCGTCACGAAAGAAGCCTACGAATCACTGGTCACCAAAACCCTTAATATGCTCAAGGAGAATGGCCCTTATGATGGCTTGTTTTTCGATATACATGGAGCCATGAGTGTGGTGGGTTTAGATGACCCTGAAGGCGATTTCATTATCCGGGTTCGCGAGGTAGTAGGGACAGAAACGCTGATTTCTACTTCCATGGACTTACATGGAAATGTCTCCAGGCGCTTGGCTGAGCATACCGACTTGATTACCTGCTATCGCATGGCACCGCATGAAGATGCCTTGGAATCGAAGAAAAGAGCCGTAGATAATTTATTGGATCGACTAGAAAGTGGCAAGGGAAAACCGGCCTATAAAGCATGGATTCCTGTCCCGATATTGCTGCCCGGTGAAAAAACAAGTACAAGAATAGAACCCGCAAAAGGCTTATACGCCAAAGTGAATCCCCTGACCCAACAAGAAGGAGTGATAGATGCAGCTATCTGGGTAGGCTACGCTTGGGCTGATGAGCCACGCAATCATGCCGTGGTTATGGCTACGGGAGATGACAAAGAACAGGTTAGTAAAGCCGCTGAAGCATTAGCCAGTCACTTCTGGGAGGTTCGAGAAGACTTTGAATTCGTAGCACCTACGGCCACCCTTGATGAGAGTTTGGAGATGGCCTTAGCGAGTAAGGAACAACCTTTTATTATTAGTGATATGGGAGACAACCCAACAGCAGGTGGAGCCGGCGATGTCACTTGGACCTTGCAAGAACTCCTCGCACACCCAGCATTCCAATCCGATCATGGACCCTCTCTTATATATGCTTCGATTCCAGGTCCAGCGTTAGTTGCCAAAGCCATAGAAGTGGGAGTAGGAGGAAAAGTTGATGCGCTTGCTGGTGCGGCGATTGATGATCGTTTTGCCCCACCCTTGCGATTACAAGGCACGGTTACAGCTATTGAGCATGGAGATCGGCATGCAGAGACTGAAGTAGTGGTGAAAATTGGCAGTGCGAATGTGATTGTGACTAAAAAACGTAAACCTTATCACAAAGAGGCAGATTTCACCCGGCTAGGGCTAAATCCAAGAGAGACCGACATCGTCGTGGTAAAAATCGGCTACCTAGTTCCCGAACTCTATAACATGAGAAAAGGCTGGATCATGGCGTTGACGCCAGGCGGCGTAGATCAAGATTTGGAACGCTTGGGCTATAAAAGAATCAATCGCCCCATGTTTCCGCTAGACAAGGATATGAGTAACCCTGACCTTAGTGCCCAATTAGTGGCTTTATCACATGAAATAAAGTAACCCAGTATGTCATTACGATCCTTATTTGTGTTACCCCTTTTACTCTTCGGCCTCCTCCATTGTACGCCACCCTTGGAAGAAGAAGTACCACCTAATATAGTCATCATCTATGCTGATGACATGGGTTATGGTGATCTCAACTGCCAAAATCCACAATCAAAAATCCCCACCCCACACCTCGATCAATTGGCCACCGAAGGAATGAGGTTTACCGATGCTCATAGCTCTTCAGGAATTTGCTCTCCCAGTCGATTTGCTTTACTGACGGGTACCTACCACTGGCGAAGACAACACGGCATAGTCAATTCTTTTGGCCCACCCTTTTTTAAGGATACAGACATCACTCTTCCTCAACTCTTAAAGGAAAAAGGATACGCAACAGCCTGTATTGGCAAATGGCATTTGGGGTGGAATTGGATCTTCAAAAACGAACCCTCGGGTGAAGTAATGCAGTGGGGGAAAATGCGAAAGTTTTATCAAGCTGAAGATGTAGATTGGAGTCAGCCGGTAAAAGGTGGGCCGTTAGACCGTGGGTTTGATTATTACTTTGGAGATGGCACCATCAACTTTCCGCCCTACGCCTGGGTAGAAAATGAAAGTTTTGTTGAGCTGCCCACCATTGCATTAGATATCAATAATATTGGATTTGAAACAAAGGAGGGACAATGGGAATTCCGCCCCGGCCCAATGGTAGAAGGCTGGAATCCTTATGAGGTTTTACCCACTTTGAGCAAAAAAGCAGTCCAATGGATACAAGAAAAAGAGGCTAATCAACCTTTTTTCTTATACTTTGCCCTCCCCTCTCCTCATGCTCCTATTATTCCTAATGATGAATTTATTGGAAAATCTCAAGCTGGTGGATATGGGGATTTCATGTTCCAAACCGATTGGGTAGCAGGACAAGTACTCCAGGCTTTAAAAGATAATGGATTAGATGAAAACACCATCGTGATCTTCAGCGCCGACAATGGCCCAGAACGTTATGCATTCGAGCGGGCAGAGACCTATCAGCATTTCAGCATGGGGGATTTTCGGGGTTTAAAGCGAGACGTTTGGGAAGGAGGTCATCATGTTCCTTTTATTGTGAAGTGGCCCGGCCGGATCGAAGCAGGGAGTGTTTCTGATGAAGTCATATCACAAGTGGATATCATGGCTACACTAGCTACTATTACGAATACCGACTTACCCGAAAGTGCTGCACCGGATAGCTATGACTTGACTCAAATTTTGAAAGGAGAAGCATACATTTCACCTCTACGAGAAGCTACCGTTCACAATACTTTTAAAGACACCTGGGGATTGAGAAAAGGCAAATGGTTATACCTAAATAATTCTACTGGGCAACATTCAAAAATGCCAGACTCATTTAAAGCACTGCGAGGATATGAAGATTTTGAAACGGACGTGCTACTTTTTGATATGGAAAAAGATCCCGGACAACGGACTAACCTATCTCTGGAATATCCGGATAAAATCAAAGAGATGGAGGACTTATTGCAGAAACACCGGCAAAGTAGCGATGATTAGATGAACTGGGGTTATAACATGAGTCAAGACTTCAAAAAAAGGGTGATCGATGATATGTTCGTTAAAACATGGCCTGTTCGTTACAAAGTAGGTCATTGATATTGCGTTCGGCTGGAGAGATGGAGCTAATGGCCTTATTTCTTTTAGTGAAGACTTAGCCCAAAATCCGTTAAAAACGATACATTGTTTGAGCTTCGATAAGGTTAGATTTGAAATACAACTACCCCGTAATCGAAGCAAACAGATGTAGAAACTATTGATACAGCGAGTTTGTAACGTTTAGGATTTTGGGCTAAGTTGTAGCGTTAAAAAAGAAATTCAGCCTAGATTTTTGCTTCTTTGCATCAATGGCAAAGAAGTCGCCGAAGGCACATGAAAAAAGCACTAAGCAATAGCTATTTATGGCGAAATAAATATTAGCCATTTATCGGGTTATCGACCACCTCACGTCAAAAATCTAGGCCGAATGCGATACCCATTTAAAGCACTCCAATGAATAGATTTTACACCCTACCACTCCCTATACAATGGATAGTAGCCATCACAATGCTACTCTTCTTGGTCTTTGTCATGGGTATTTGGAGTGATTTGACCAGTGAAAGTATATTGGGGCTTTTGGGCTTGTTTTTTGTTGTTCCTCTTTTCCAATTCTTGATCACGCCCTTTTTTAAACTAATTGGTACTTATCATTACCTTTCACCGATGCTCCTCGTATTTTCGGCTAGCCATAAAAAGTATGACTTACATAATGGGACTTCTTTCGATTATTTGCTGGTGATGAGAGGTACACCAAAGGGAGCTAAGTGGCGTCAGAAAGTTTTAGCTTACTATATGGAAGGTCTCCTGGAGATTGTCCGAAGAATAGAAGAGAATCAACTGCCAGCCACCATAGAGATACGAGGTAGCTCCTATTTTTTCAGCGACCGGACGGTCAAACGCTTGGGCTTCGAATTGGATGCAGCGGGTAGCTTCGAAAAATTCAATATCTTTCTCAATTATCTGGATTTACTATGGATGTACTCTATGGCACATGGCAAATTGACTTTCCCAAATCTGATAAACATCAAGACAGCTAAGACTTCAGGACAAAATTTGGTAGCCAATAAAGATATACTTGTGAATTTATATTCTTTTTTACAACGATCTCAACAGGAGACCACTATTAGTGAGCCTTCTTAGATTCATAACCACTAATTTTTCACGCGCATGTTATTCCAGAATTCGTTCAAAATTGCTTTCAGAAACCTATTAAAAAGTAGCCGCTTTTCGCTGATCAATATCTTTGGCCTGGCGATGGGAATGGCGAGTTGTTTTCTGATTCTCTTGTACTGCTGGCATGAATTTAATTATGACAGCTTTCACGAGGAGGGTGATCGAATCTATCGAATTGAGTATGGCATGCAAAGAGGGGAGGGTAAAAAAAACGGCCGCATCCCTCCAGCTATCGGCCCGGCCTTGCCTACTTACTTTCCCGAGATGGAAGCCGTAAGCCGGTTTTACCCCCGAGAACTAAGTGTGGAATTATCCGAAAGCCAAGCACAGTTTGAACTAGAGGATGTTTTCTTTGTGGATTCCTCCGCTTTGAATGTGTTTCAATTTGATTTTCTCCAGGGCAATCCAGCGCGCGCTTTACACCAGCCCAATGCGGTTGTCATTAGTGATCAAACGGCCTTACAGCTCTTTGGACGCACCGATGTATTAGGTAAACCGCTTCGATTAGCGGGAGTAGGGGGCTTCAGTATCACGGGCGTGGTGAAGGCCTGGCCAGATAATTCACACCTGGCTTTTGACATGCTTCTGCCCTACCAAACCATGATTGATGTAGAGCCCGCACACGCTCGAGAAAGGGCGCAGTCGTTTATAGAAAATAATTGGAGTGCCACCCATTCTTACACCTATGTAAAATTGATGCCCAATCAGTCGCCCGAGCAAGTTGAAACGCGCTTTGCTTCTTTTATCCAGGAAAAAGGAGAGGAGCGGGTGAAGGATATTCAGTCCTTTAGTCTATTACGTATTAAGGATATTCACCTGTACGCTGATCGGAGTGGTCCCAAGCCACTCGGTAATTTGAACTATCTCTACCTCTTTCTGCTGATCGGCATCCTAAGTTTACTCATAGCCTGCATCAATTTTATCAACCTCTCCACGGCCAGCTCGATCACTCGCGCCAAGGAAGTCGGCGTAAGAAAAGTACTAGGTGCTCCACGGTCGGTACTGATCAGTCAATTTATCGGTGAGTCTATGCTATTGAGTGGAATGGCATTTATTTTCTCCTTGCTCATCACTATGGCTGCACTTCCTTACCTTAATAAGCTGACCGGAATCAACGTTCCAATAACAGCAATCGCAGACCCCATTATTTTGGCCATATTTGTAGGTATATTCCTTTTCACAGGCTTTCTAGCGGGCTTATACCCTGCTTTTTTCGTGAGCCGTTTCAAACCTATTTCTGTTTTTAAAGGGGTGGTGGGGCCTCAGCAAAAGCCATGGAATAAATGGCTCCGAGATGGATTGATCACGCTACAGTTTTTGGCAGCTATTGGCTTCATTGCTGGTACATTAGTGGTATACTTACAATTGCAGTATTTACGGAATCAACCCCTAGGTTTCAATGAATCATTGATACTTAGCCTCCCCTTGAATAGCGGCAATAACCTTAATTCCGTTTTGCGCCCTGGCGATGCTCAGCTACGACAACGCATGAATACTTTTGATGAAAAAGTGCTCAGTCATGCCAACGTAAAAGCCGTGACACAGTGTTCTCAATTACCTGGTTTGGGCACAGTAGCACGACATATTTCAACTGATAGTGTTACACGCTCCGAAAATCTGACTGCCAGTGTATTGGCCGTCGATTATGATTTTACAGAAACCTTTGAATTGGAACTCCTAGCTGGGCGAGACTTTGACGCTTCTTTCGGGGTAGATCACATTAGCTCCTTCTTAGTTAATGAAAAAACAATGGCACTCCTAGGCTGGGATAATCCAGCTGCTGCGATCGGACAAGCTATGGATTTGGGTGGAAAAGAAGGACGCGTTGTTGGGGTAGTAAAAGACTTTCATATTCAAAGTTTACATTCCGCCATCACACCACTTGTCATGGAAGTACGTCCGGGTGGCTTTGGCCATTTTGCGTTGCGAATAGAAGCGGGAAACACACAAAAAACACTAGCTTTTCTCGAAGAACAATGGAAAAGTTCTTTTCCAGAAAAGGTATTTGAATATACATTTTTGGATGACACACTAAATGAGGTTTACCAATCTGAAAGACGGCTGGCTACTATGATTGCATATGCAGCCTTTCTGGCTATTCTGATTTCCTGTTTTGGTCTATTTGGCCTAGCTGCACTCTTAACACAACAGCGATTTAAAGAAATCGGAATACGGAAAGTCTTAGGTGCTTCTATGAATCAGATTCTGAAGTTAATTGCTAAGGATTTCATCCTATTAATTCTCGTCGCACTACTGCTGGCAGCGCCTTTGACCTGGTACCTCTCGAAAGATTGGTTAGCAGAGTTTGCTTACCGGATCGACTTCCCTTGGTGGACTACCCTTTTGAGTGGATTGACAGTCATGCTTATTGCATTTCTAACCATAAGTGCTCAGTCTATTCGCGCCGCATTGTCTAATCCGGTAGATGCCATTCGGAATGAATAAAATCCACGGCTAATTGTCGCATTGTCGAGTAAATAGGGCTGCCATCGAGGCCAGAAGAGAGAAGAGAGAAGAGAGAAGAGAGAAGAGAGAGGAGAGATGGGGCTAGGTACAAGCCAGAAGCCCTACCTCAGCAGTCTCACTTCTGTCTTCTCGCTTCTCTCTTCTAAATATCCAATAGCATGAGCTACGACTACTTATTGATCTTATCCATTTGAGTAATAGCCCGCTGGGGTATTACAGCTGGATCATAAGTAGCGCCTTTGGCTACTTGGATCATCGTTATTCGAACTTTGGTGGGGAAAAAATTTTCATGGTCGGTCCGTTTGTGTGCATGCCCTTGCCCACCACTATCATCTTTGATCACTAGATCCATTTGCTTAATGCCCTCTGTCCAGATAATAGCCTCATTTTCCCAAAATTCGGTCATAGCCATCTCCTTTTCATACACGCCTTCTTCTGTATAAATGTCCGTACCCGTGCAGCCATAGCCATTGCCTTGTCCCTTGTTGGGGATATAACACAGCGTCCATTTCGTAGGCGCTTCCCCTGCTGGCTTTTCCAACACCTCTATACGAATATGTACCGTACCATTTCTATAATCTACAGGAGTGGTCCAATCCTTTGGGCAATTAGCGTTCAAAAGTTCATTCGTTACATACACATGCGACTTACTAGGTTGCGAATGATCTGCCTGATATTTTGTGTATGGAAATTCCACATCGAATAGAATAAACTGTTCAGTCACACGAGTGGGTTGCCATACCTTACAAGAATGGAAGCCCAATGCAATAGGGAGCAATAACAAAAGAGATAAGCTATATTTCATCGTGCTTTGTAATGAATGCTGTTTCATAATAAAGTCTAAGCTAATCCATGAACTCCAACTTATTGTACTTTCACTTCATCTGCCTGCAAAACGCGTTTAACGCCTTTATCAAAGTCATTTAAAGACGCATAAGCTACAATATTGAGTTGGCTAATATCCCAAGGGCCACCCTCGTCAGCAGTTGGAATACTTACTCGGAAAGATTTAGTGATCGCTTTGCCATTCACTAGATCAGTACCCAAGCTTTGGCCATCAAAAGGAGTAATGAGCGAACGCATAATATGGCTGTGCTTAAAGTCGTCGATCACCCCAGCAGAAGACAGCTGTTTATCGGTAATATTATCCTCCGTAAATAAGACGGTTAAGCGTACATCACCACTAATATCTTGGTTGGGAACAACAGTTACGTCAATATTGACAACTCTATTAATCACCTCCAAGTCACTAGTAATATTTAGGCCCACTTCAGGAGGGCGGGTAATTTCTTGCGCGATAAAACCAGCCCACTGTGTCTTATTAAGTAAGAGATCGGGTTCATTTTCAAACAATTCCCGGTTAACACTACCAATCGGTATACCAATGGGAACGCCTATAAAATCTAATATCTCAGTTCCATCAATGGTACGAAAATCATAGGTTGCTCCAGCCGATGGGCGAGCCTGTGGTGTTGCCAGAAAGGTGTGCATTGTAACAATAACTAGGTTTTCGCCATATAGCGCCTGGAGGTTGGCTAGTTCTTGGGCGGCATCTGCGCAGGGGGCGCAATTAGCGCCTGAAATTTCTTCCATGAGCACTTTTCGTTCACCATCAGGCTGAAAGGAAGGAATGGGATTGACGACCTCTTGGCAGCTCGTAAAAGTAAGTCCCACCAAAATGCTGTAAAAAAGTACTTTAATTGTCCATAGTTTTTCCATATTCACGCTTTTCATTTAGCAGTGCAATTTTAAGATGTCTACGGTAAAAGGTCTACTATGTTTTGGAAAAAATCAGCCGCATCTCAAGATTAATACTTCAAAAGTAAACCTACTCTCAAATTTAGTTTATTTTTAACTAGTATATATTGACGAAAAACCTATCCGCTTTAATATGATCACCAAGCATTCGACTCGACTACCAAATGGTAACAGTCTCTATATTCCTTTCTCTATATTCTTTCTTTTGTTCTCTCTTTCTAATTGCTCTACCGCCGAAAAACCCGACCCCATTTCTAAAGTTATTCAGTCTATGTCTGATTCGCTACCCGTCATAGCGCTACCCGAGGAAGCAGATACTAGCTCAGGGGATTGGAAAGGGATTGACCTTTCACAAAAAGAGCCCGTATTGCCCCTTTATCCCGAAGATGAAGCTGCGACATTCTTGTTACCCCCAGGCTATCACATAGCACCTATTTTAACAGAACCCGCTATAGAACAGCCCGGTGCTATCGCTTTTGATGGAGATGGCCGAATGTATGTCTTGGAACTCAGAACCTATATGCTAACCGCAGATTCTGATGGCACGCTAGAACCCACCAGCCGTATTTCCCGATGGGAGGATACAGATGAAGATGGTGTTTATGAAACCGGAACCACTTTTGTGGATAGTCTAATTTTCCCTCGCTTTGTCCTGCCTTACGGAAAAGACTGCATCTTGGCTATGGAAACCGATGCAGACAATGTGTATAAATACACGGATACGAATGGAGATGGAAAAGCAGATAAAAAGGAATTGTTTACCACCAACTTCGGTCGCTCAGGCAATGTAGAACACCAACAAGCATTTATGTACTGGGGAATGGATAATTGGCTGTATAGTACGGTCAATGCCTTCCGTGTAAGGGAAACACCTAATGGGGTTATTCGAGAAAAAACAGGCTTTAATCGAGCACAATGGGGCATCACCCATGACGATGATGGCAAGCTATGGTTTCAAGGAGGGGCCAGTGGCCATCCTTCTCATTTTCAATTCCCCATTCACTATGGTAATTTTGAGGTAGAAAACGAATTCGCGGAAGGATTTGAAGTACCTTGGGGGCTGCCGATCCAGCTCGCCGACATGCAGGGTGGAATGGATGAAGTACGCCAACCAGATGGCTCAGTGAAACGAGTAACAGGTGCTGCCGGGAATGATATTTTCCGGGGAGATCGCCTGCCAAAAGCACTGAACGGACAATATATTTATGGCGAACCTGTCGCAAGAATTGTACGGCAAATCAAGCCTGTTGTTACCGAAGGACTCACCCAATTGCACAATGCCTATCAAGATCAACAATCGGAATTCATCCGTTCTTCTGACCCGCTATTTCGGCCAGTCGACATGGCCACAGCCCCAGATGGTACTTTATATATTGTGGATATGTACCACGGAATTATCCAAGAAGGGCAGTGGGCGCAAAAAGGCAGCTACCTCCGAACGAAAATTGAACAATACCAATTGGAAAAAGTCATTGGCTTGGGCCGTATATGGCGAGTTACTTATGAGGGGATAGAAAGGGATAAGACCCAACCCAAAATGCTGGCTAAGAAAGCCGCTGATTTATTGCCCTACCTCGCCCACCCCAATGGTTGGTGGCGAGATAAGGCCCAACAGTTACTCGTTTTACAAAAAGATAAAAGCATAGTCCCTGCCTTGGAGAAAATGGCGCGAACACATCAAAATATACTAGCTCGTTTTCATGCCTTATGGAGTTTGGAAGGTATGAATCAGCTACAACTTGCACTGGTCGAAGAACTCCTCCATGATGCTGAGCCGCGAATCCGCATCCAAGCCCTCCGTGCTAGCGAGACACTATACAAAGCAGGAGAGAAATCTTTAGCCCAATCCTATGAAAAATTGACAGCCGACGCCAATACAGATGTGGTCATACAGGCCTTACTCACGATCGATTTCTTAGCCATCCCTCAAGCACAAGCCATCATAGCCGCCGCCTCATCCAAACACCAGGCTAAAGGGGTTCAGGTCATCGGGAAACAATTACAAAAACCAATCGCAGCCCAAGGCTTTGGGGTAGGAGGAGGAGTGAAATTGAATGAAGAAGAAAGACAATTGGTCGAGCGTGGACAAACTATTTTCAATGAACTATGCACCCAATGCCATGGCAATGATGGTACGGGAACACCGATGGGAGAAGGCGTGATCATGGCCCCCTCATTGGCTGGATCATCGCGAGTACAAGCCCATCCCGAATACATAGTTAAGACCGTCATGCACGGCCTTTCTGGCACTATTGATGGCAAGACTTATCCAGGAGGGATCATGGTAGGAATGAAAGAACAATCCGACGACTGGATTGCAGCGGTCACTTCGTTTGTCAGAACACAGTTGACCAATGAATCTCGCCCAGTCACTCCCGACTTTGTGAATAAAGTCCGGAAGGAAACCAGCGAGCAAGTTATCCCCTATCAATTCGACCAACTCATGGGCTCTATTCCCCATCCTTTACAACCCAACGAGGATTGGCAGGTGACGGCTAGTCATACCGCACCCGCCAGAATTGGTGGAACGGCTTCTACCTTAAGTGCTTTCAACTTTGAAGGTTGGACCACTGGCAAAACCCAAGAAAAAGGAATGTGGTTTCAAATCGAACTCCCCAAACCTACCAAGCTAACAGAAGTACATTTCACCTCTCAGCCTATTAATCGTGGCTGGCGACCAGGTTCTCCGCCCCCCATTCAAACTTTCCCGCGCAACTACAGTATTCAGGTTTCAATGGACGGAAAATCATGGGATAAGACAGTAGCCCAAGGAGAATGCAACGAACCGGCCAATATCATTAGTTTTTACCCGATAGAAGCCAAGTTTTTGAAAATCACACAGACGGGAGAATTGAGTAAAGAGGAAGAAAAAGCCCCCTGGCGAATGAAGGAGTTGAAACTATTCGGCTATATCGAAGGCGGAGCTATCCAATGATGTGACTATCCGAGCCATTGCAGGTGCCTGTCTAGCCAGCCAAGATGATCGCAGCCGTTGCAGGTGTTTTTCACCTGCAACAACCTAAGCCCCACATCAATCATCCAGCCCTTCTATCTCCGGATCACTAAAACTATCGACAGGAATATTCTTTTTGACGAAATTACACCACGGGCAGTCTTTTTTCCCACAGCCTTCATAAAATTCATGCTTTTGAATTTTAGCATAGGTATCCACGATCAAGGCTTTGACAATATTGACATCCTTGGCGTTGTATGGTAGCGTTTTTCGAGGAAAAACACCTTTTACATCGGGCTCCAAATAAGCAATTTGACCTTCTCTGACCAGCTGGGTGGTGCTCGGGTGAGCTTCGAATAGTATTTTATAAAAGATCAGCTGCCGCCAATAGGTACCGCCATGTGGTTGAGATTTACTAGGTGGACTTAGTTTACGGGCGTCTTGACTCCCTGTTTTATAATCAATAATGACCGCTTTATCTTGTTCATATAGTTCCAATTTATCGATGGTTCCATTGAGCGGAACGCCGCCTACCTCAACTTGCCGAATGGTATATTCTACTTTTGCCTTTTTGTGCCAATGCTTACTATTTTGCTCATAGAAAGCAGCTAGGTAGCGCAGCCCCATTTTTAACCTGCGCTGATACCCCTTATAGGAGAAGTAAGCGCGCCAATGCTCCATTTCAGTTTCAAAAATAGACAGGAAAATCTCCACGCTAGGAAATCGTCTTCCTTTATTTTGGAGCATTCGTTCGTACAAGCGCTGTAAACTGTTATGCATGGCTGTGCCGTAAGTCGCTGCTTCACTCTGCAGGCTAGGTACACGTAAAACCGTTTCGTAATAAAACCCAAGTGGACATCTCAAATAACGATTGAGACTTGAAACACTCATGCTATAATTAGCCAGTAAATCGTCAACAATGGCTTTATCAAGTTGCTCTACCTTAGGCGGTTTAACCTCTAATAGTTGCAGTAAATTCGCTTCCATTAGCAGCGATCGGTTGATCTCTTTGGGTTGATTCGGAACACGAATAAAGGTACTTATTTCATCCAAGAACTGGGACCGCTGTAAGGGCTTGCTTTGATGGGCCAGACTATAAGAAATAATCAAGTTCTCTTTCGCTCGCGTGAGCGCCACATAGAATAAGCGCCGCCTAGCTTCCATCGCATCTTCCTCTCCTGAAAAAGTCAAGGTATCAGGTACTACAAAGCGATAAGCGCTTCGTCGGGTGCTGGGTTCCCAGTAATCTTTGACCACATCCATGATAAAAACCGTCTGAAACTCCAAGCCTTTTGCGCTGTGAGCCGTCAGCAAGTTCACCCCTTTTTCCGACTGGAT
>Ga0070727_10003630_pt1 | contig 13823 bp, 11 predicted proteins | sample tdAd472_FD_66722 | JGI IMG/M metagenome (GOLD analysis project Ga0070727, IMG submission 66722) | Marine sediment microbial communities from the Atlantic coast under amendment with organic carbon and nitrate - tdAd47.2 | ecosystem: Environmental > Aquatic > Marine > Coastal > Sediment | place...
GAGCGGCGGCGCGAGCGAACCGCCTAGTCGAGCACCGGTCCACATCAGTCCGCTGGTGCGTCCTCGCTCTTGTTGCGGAAACCAGCGGGCGAGGGCGCGAGCGAGCGTTGGGAACGCCCCGGCCTCGGCGGCGCCGAAGGCAAAGCGAGTCACAAGCAGCGAAGAGTAGCCGCGAACAACACCCGTAAGGATTGTGAAGACGGACCAGCCGGCGACGATACGGGTGAGGAGAGACCGCTGCCCGAAACGATCTCCGAACCAGCCCATGGGGATCTCGAATATGCCGTAGGCCAGCGCGAAGACGCTGAACACGTAGCCCATCTGCGTGACGGAGAGGCCCAAGTCCTCGCGCATGGCAGGCGCCGCCGCGGAGATGCACACTCGGTCTAGATAGGTAATGAACGAGACGCTGACGGCGAACGCCAAGACGGTGCGGCGAGTGTTGGTCGCACGGTGTGACGGCTGATGCGACTGAAGGAGAGGATCCGGCAACGAGTTTGTCCGACGGAGAGTCTAGCGATTCGGCCGGCGCTGCGTCACCCGTCAAGCTGGGGGGCGGGCTCGGTTTCTTGCCCGAGCGGTGGTGACCGTTCTCTTGGCGCCGAACCTCTATGGGCGATGATGAGGGCATGAGTTCGCGCGTCCAGATTCGAGCGGCAACCCAGGAGGACGCGAAGTGCATGGATGCGATTCGGGAGGCCGCTTTCGCGCCGGTATTCGCGTCGTTCCGGTCGTTGCTGGGCGACTCGCTCTACGAGCTGACTCAAGCTCGAGATGATCGGGGGCAGGCCGAGCTGCTCGCCTCTATGTTGCAGCCGGACTCGGGCTGGGAGGTCTTCGTCGCTGAAGCCGAGGGAGCGGTTGTCGGCTTTGTCTCGCTCAAGCCGGATCCGGATACAAGGATCGGCGAGATTGGCCTGAACGCGGTCGACCCGGCCCATGACGGACAAGGCACCGGTACGGCGATGTACGAGTTTGCGCTGGCCCGAATCAAAGAGGCGGGAATGCGGGCGGCGATGGTTGGAACCGGCGGCGACCCGAGCCACGCTCCCGCCCGTCGAGCCTACGAGAAAGCGGGCTTCGAGGCGAGCATCCCAACCGTCTGGTATTTCAAGCAACTGTAGTCCGCGGCTCCGCGCACCGGATCAGCGAGGCGAGCGCTGGGGCGGCACACGTCAGGACCGCGGAGGCACGACGATCCAGGATCAGAGAAGACCGATCCCGCGTTCGGCCCGCTTGATCGCTATCGCCCCAGAGCCGACGCGACTTCTCGAGCCACCACTTCGTGACCGTACGGCGTGAAGTGGCTGGTGTCCTGAAAGTAGGGATTGGGCTCGCCCGGCTTGAGTCGCGGTGCGAAGATGGCGTGGAAGTCGAGCACCTCAACGCCGCGCTCGCGGGCGTGTTCGGCAAGGGTCGCTTGAGGCGTCAAACGATCGTCATTCTGAAATTGGAACGTATAGGGAAACAGCAGCACCACCGCACGAATTTCCTGCTCGCGAGCCAGTGTGTACATCCGATCGAGGTTGTTCAGCACATAGTCGTAGTTCGCGGCGACTTCCGGATCGTCCGCCGCATGTGCTGCAAAATTCTCTACGTTCTGCGCTTCCCGAAGCTTCTCCAGCTGGGGAGACGTATCGGTCCATTGAGTCGCTAGCGCCGCGCGGCCGAAGCCGGTCTCATGCAGTAGATAGCTCGCGAAGGCGTTGCCCGTCTGCTTGACGAGGTGGTAATCCAACCCCGTACCGCCTAGCTCCTCGTCGACGGTAAACGGCTCTGTGAAGTCGTTTAGGCAAACGCCGATCAGGACGATCTCCGGCTCGAATCGCAGCGACCGCTCGAACGTGACAAGTTCCTGGCGCGTGGAGTATCCCTGCACTCCGGCGTTGATCACTTGAACCGGTCGATCCAGATTCGTAGCGAGCATTTCCTCCAGCCGGTTCGGGAAAGCCTCGTCGCGAGTCACTTGGTGACCGAGCGTCACCGAATCGCCCAAGGCCAAGATGCGTAGTTCTCCCTCGGCAGGATTTTCGGGAAAGTCGTGGTCGTAGTGCCCGTAGCTGTTTGTTTGCAGCTCGCGGCCGTTGGGCCAGTGCGCGAACTTGGACGGGCGGTTGCGAAAATGCAGTTCCGCGTCGGCCTCCCAAAGAGGCAAGCCGTAGGAGAGCAGCAGGAAGCGGTCGACCATGACCACGCCGACAATTACCAACAACAGCAACCCGGCCTGAGCGACTGCGGCTGCGAGGCTGCGCAAGGTGAGCACGCCGACGGCCGCAAGCGCGCCGCCGCCGAGCAACGCGGCGTAGAGGAAGGACAGGCGAACGTCGCCGAACTCGGCAGCGTCTCCGCCGTGCCACGCAGTAAAGAAACTAGGCAGGGTGAGGAGCGCCGACGCGGCGCAGATCACGCCGAGGGCGACGCCCGATTTGCCGAGGGCCTCGAATAGTTTCCGGCGTCCTGAGCTCTGTGATCCGCCCGTCGGGGACGCCGTTCCATCGGCCATCTACTCAGTATGAGGACTCCCGGCTTTGCACCGCAGCCCGCCCGAAGAATGCTGCCGGCCAATAGCAGGGTGTTGAAGCGTCGCGCGTAGGTGTGATGAGTCTGGCCGACGGCCCTGCCATGGAATCGAGCTGGACCTATTTCGCCCGTTGCGCCGTCCAGACGCCGTCGGCTTGGCCAGCGTAGTCGGCCTTGCCCTCCATGTGATCGGCGTCTTTGATGGACCCCTCGTACTTGATCCGACCGAAATCAGAGTCGAACTGGAACTGAATCTCGGTTCCTTTCACGGTACCGGTGATCTTCGCTTCACCGACGGCCCCGCTGTAGGTCCCGGTGAGCGTCTCGCCGTCCTGCTTGAACTCAAACGTCGGGCTGCCGCTGCCCTGATCGAGAGAGACATCGAAGCGCCATTTTCCAGTGACGTCGGCTGCCGCGACGGGCAGAGCGACCAGGAAAAGCGTTACGAACAGTATGGATCGAATTGTCATGTCGCCTCCGCAGAATTGATTCGCGTCTTCCACGTCCTGCTTAGCGGCAGTATAAGCCACGGGCCGGGCCGGAGGACGGACGACATCCATCCGGGCTACCGCGACCCGGCTCCAGCTTCCTTCCCTCAACGAGTTGGGGAGAAACCAAGGAGGTCGTTCGATGAGCCGGGGAGGGATCCGCGAGTCCTGAGTCCCCTGGGGAAAACGTTTGGGCTTCGACCGTCATCCAGCTCGCAGCGGGATTCGCCCGACGAGCGGCAGTGCGGCCGGATGCACTATTGGAAGGAGAGCGTGATCTCGTTCGCGGGCTTCCCGTCGATGAGGATGCGCACGGTCACCTCGCCGCGACCGGCAAGCGGCAACGGAATCGGGCCGAGATTGAGTTGATCGAGAGCTTCGAACTCCCGTTGCGCGACCGGGCCGCTGGTCGGCACGGGGATCCCGTCGATACGAACCTCCACCTGTCCGCCGAGATTGCGCATTCCGGTGCAGAACAGGAATACGTAGAGCTCGGAACCGGCGGGTCCGAGGTCGAGCGGAACAGCGGCCAGATTCGAGTCAAACGTCAACCCGCTGGTCCGCGTGCCGTCGGGAGCGATATGCAGGAAGACGGCGGCCGCGGGCCCTGAGCCGCTCGCGTTGGCAGTGAAAACACCCGGCGAGACGGCGGCGATTTGGATGGTCTCTTCAACAACAGTCTGACCGTTCTCGACAACCGTCAGCGTGGCAGGGCCCACTGCGGCTCCCTGGGGCAGGACGAAGTTAATCTGGCCGTTGGCGACGACGTAGAGTCCGGCGTCGTGGATGGCGGCGGCGCTGTCTTCGACGCGGATCTGAAACACGCCGAGGTTGGTCGGCAGCGCCCCATCCAGGAAGATCTGCTGCGCAGAGACCTGCGGTCCGAAGCTGGAAATCCACGAATCGGGCGCCAAGCCGTTGATGTTCTGGAAGCTGGCTCCATTCAAGCTGACGAAGGTGGGCCCGCTGGAGCCGACCATGGCGAGAGGCGTCAGATTGTCTCCCCCCTCAAAGACGCCGTGCATGGCGCCATCAAGCTCTTCTCGATCCGTGAACTTTCCTTCCCAGCGCGGCGGCATCGCGTCCGGGAAGGTCATCTCGATGGTGATTGTTCCCAGGTCCGGCCCGGCAAAGTCGTTATAGACGCCGAAGAACTTGGAGCCGTTGGTGCAGCCGGCGAACTCGCCGCGCTTCTGGTAGTCGTACTCGCCGCCGTAGAACTCCGCCTTCTCGCCGGGGCCGGGGCACAACTGGTCAGCGGTTCCGGCGGCTCGCAGCTCGTCCATCTACTCGCGGCCGTCCGCGGCGCTCATCGGGTTGAAGCGAATGGACCAATGACCTGCGGGATGAATGGCGGGAAGGAGGCCCCCCAGGATCCGGTGAAGGCTCCTTCCACGAAGACGCTGTCGGCGGCGGCGGCCGGAGTCGGGGTGATCGCGACGAGGGAGACTAAGATTAGGGAAAGCAATACATGTTTCGTGGCGGGCTCGGCGGACAGGGTAGCAACTTAGCGACGGCTTTGCGCTTGCGCCCTGCCGGCATCCCTCGACGCAGGAGGCTCGGGTCGCGCGGACCAATGATGCTCGGGGCGCGGAGGACAACTCGGTCCCGGCCGGCCCGCGGCGTCGATTGCTAGCCCTTGAGCACTTCGAAGCGCTGACGAATGAACTCGGAAAGCGTCCGAGCTTCCTTCTGGATTTCATTACATCCCTCCGTATAGAAACAGACGCACGGCGCCTCCTCAGGAACGCCATCCAGGCGGCTCCAGTCGCCTACCTTCGGAAAGTAACTGAGAAACCGGAAAGAATACCCCTGATGCATCATGAATACGAGAGCGTCGTGTGAAAGGCAGCCACCACATTCGTTCTCCTCTAGCAGGGTGTTGAAAAACTCTCATGGGCGTCGCGAGAAGGATTTGCGATGGGAAGCATTTACTCGGATCGGGCGGGGCCGCTTGATGAGCTACCCGAGCATCACAGGGCTCGTCGAACTGCGAATCCTTCTCGCCCAAGGGTTGAGACGGCGGGAGGTCGTCTGGGTTGTCCCAGACTCGTCGCCGATATCCCGTATCGCCTCGCTCGCTGCTCCTACCAGACGACGCTCCCGGCGCTGCCGTAAACCCTCTTGGCGCCGCCCACGACAGTTCTTCAACACCCGGCTAGGGTCGCCTGGGCTGCCTCCTTGAGATTGAACCGATGAGGCAACAGCCAATCTGTTCCCGCCAGAAATGATCCCGACTTCTTGCCCATCTTCTTCATCAAGGCTCGATAGCTGGGATATTCAGGCGCATCTTGATCGGCCAGAACCCGATCGATTTCCAACTCAACAGCACCGACTATGGCTTCTTCTGAATCCAAGAAGCCGGCAGACTCCAGATCGCGCTCAAATTCGACAACCCAGCGGCGGTCGCTCATTTGGTCCTCGATTCTACGATGACGCGGACGCCCCTCGTTTTGCGCGGTTCCAATGATGCTCGGGTCGTGAGGCTAATTTTCGCATAGGGGCGTCGGCCGCTCCGGCCCCCGCTATTGGATGTAGCCGAGGGATTTGAGGCGGTCCTGAAAAGTGCCTGGGTGGTCTCCCTCGACGACGTCGTCGAGGCCGTGACGCTCGCGAAACTCATCGACCCAGAGTCTGTAAGCAGCGGCCACGGCGCGCGCCTCTTCCAATTGCGGCGGAGCGTCCGAGATGACGTTGTGCTGTTCGTCAGGGTCGACAGCGAGGTCGAAAAGCTGATCGTCTTCGGCAGAGGCGTGACTGATGTACTTGAGACGGTCCAGGAAGACTGCGACGGCAGAGAGGTGGCGCCCCCTGAGGACTCCGGTACTAATGACGGGGGAGTTGTAGGGGCCCTCCTCATCAGCGGGGCTGTCACCGGCGGGTTCGGCTTCTGCGGGTTCGACTTCACTCGAGCCGCTTGACGCCGACTCCATTAACGGGAGCAGAGAGGGGGCCAAGTCGCCGTCCTGATCCACGATGCTAATGCCGCAGGCGTCGAGGATAGTCGGGAGAATCGCTCGGGTGGGAACTACGGGGCTGATGCGAGCGCCCGCATGCCCTCCTGGCAGGCGCACCATCAAGGGCACGTGGAGCAACTCCTGGTAGAGGGACGCTCCGTGGTACATGCCGCCGTGGTCCCAGAATTCCTCGCCGTGGTCGGAGGTGAGAATGATGAGCGAGTCTTCATAGATGCCGAGCTGCTTCATCCCGGCGAACAGCCGTTCGAGCGAGCTGCCGACCCATCGGACCTCGCTGTCGTAGAGCACTTTGGCGCGAGATCGGTCCTTCTCAGACTCGCCGTGCACCTCCTCGGCGAAGGTCCATACTCGATCGATAGTCTGATCCTCAACGAACTCCTTGGGCGGGGCGTACTCGTCGTGCGGATCAAAGTAGTGCAGCCAGAGAAAATTGGGCTGGTCGGGATGAGACTGGAAAAAGTCGAGCGCTTGATCCGTCAAATGCGAGGTGCTGGACCCACTGAGATAACGATCGGCGCTGATCTTGCGGGCCAGTTTGGCGCCGACGCTCCAGCCGGTGGCGGGAAGAGAGTAGGTTTCCACTTCCGCCAGTCCGGAAGCGACAAGGCCCGGCCGATAGAGCAGGTGGTTCCCTAAAATTCCGCGGGCGTAGTAGCCGGCGTTGGCCATGTAACCCGATAGAGTCGTCGCCTCCAGGTCGGAAAAAGATTCGCCTGCGATCAGTTTTCCAAGCGAATAGGCATCGACCTGGTAGGGGCGGATTCCGGTCATCAGCGAAACCATGGACGGGTAGGTCCAGGATGCTGGAGCGACGGCGTTCTCAAACAGGAACGACTCCGAGGCGAGCTGATCGAACCCTCCGGCGGGAGCGGCTTGCGGATTGTAGGCACGCAGTGCGTCGGCGCGCAGGGTATCGACGACGATCAAGACGACGTTCTTGATCTTTGGTTCGGCAGCGCCGACGACCTGCGAATTCAGTACGACGAACTCCTCAGAAAAGAGCCGAGAGGTCAAGGAGACCAGGAAGAGCGCGGCGAGGGCTAGGACGCCCTTGTGGGAATTGGAGAGAGCGAGCCCGCGAACCGACAGGAAGAGGACGGCGAGGACGAGCGCCGCCCATCCGATGGAGACGCCGACCGGCTGAGCTTTGGCCCAGTCGCGTCCGGCGTACTCGGTGAACCAGAAGAAGAGGAGGACGGCGGCGGAGGAGGAGGCGACGACGACGGGAACTCGATCAAGGAAACGTCGCCAGGGTTCAGACCGGCTCTCCAGACGACCGGCAAGCCATCCCCCGGCTGCTCCGCCAACCACGAAAACGCCGAGTTCGAGGAAAGCACCGGCAGAGGTCCATTCACCGACCTGCATGTATCCCCGCATCCAATAGACGACAGCTCCGGCTACGAATACCGAGAGAAGGCGGTTGGCGCGGAGCGCATCGCCGACAACCGACAGGGTCGAAGCGAGTGCGAGAAAGACGAAGAAGAAGAAAGTAGCGGAGATGAATGCCGCTTCCAGATAGAAAGTCGACTGGTGGAAGCGAGCCGCGAGGAGGGGCACGTCCGAGGCTAAGTCGACCCCGGCCACCAGCAGGGCGACCGCTAGACTCGACGGGAGCAAGCTGCGGAAGAACGCTAGGGGACTGTTGCTGATCCGCGGCGGGCTGATTCGCATCTGTCCTAGTAGGTATCGGTGGAGGAAGGGCCGTGCCCCAGCGTTCGGGGAGGATGCCTCCCAGTACTGCGATCGTACTACACGGAATATGCATCCACAATTGAGCACTCGCCGCGATGCTAGGTTGAGTGCAGTCCCGAGGAAGCGGTCCCGGAGGGAGCCATGGTCAAGGTATTGAGTCTATTGTTGAGCGTGGTTCTGGTTGGCGGGAACCTTCGGGGCCAGGTCGTCATCGACTATTCGTCGATTCTGGGCCCGGCGTGGCTCTCCGACGTGGAAGTGGGCGCGGACGGTTCGATCTGGGTCTCGGCGATCCGCGGGGGCGGCAAGTTGCTGGAAGGCCGGCGCGGAGGCTACGTGGCCAAGTTGGCTCCGGACGGATCGGAGATCCTCGGCGTGAAGCTGTTTCCAGACGGAGCTTTCGGCGAAACTTGGCCCTGGCGAATCGCAGCAACTCCAGACGGAGGCGTGATCGTGGTGGGTCAAACGTCGGTAGACGGGTTTGAAACTCCGGGTCCTCTGGGAGGCGCTCATCGGGGGCGGGGAGACGCGTTTGCGGCCAAGATTGATCCGGACGGTCTGAGGCTGGAGTGGGCGACGCTGCTGGGCGGGTTTGAGCCCGACGTCGCCTTGGACGTGGAGCTTGATTCGGAGGGGCGGATTGTCATCGTGGGGAACACCACCTCCCCTGATTTTCCGGCTGACCGGAAGATCGGCGCCGGAGGAATCCCGAGCTTTGTAGCGAGCGACTGGTTCCTGGCGAGGTACTCCCCCGACGGCGAGGAGTTACTCGAAACGGTGCTATTCGGGGGCAGCGAATCGGACGGCGTGGGCGGCTTAGCGATCGACGATCAAGGCCGGGTACTGATTGCGGGCACGAGCGGCTCGAACGACTTCCCGGTTCCCGCCGACGCGCCTCGATCGACCGGCGCGATCTTATTGCGCTACGACCCGGCACGAGCGACGGTCGACTTCCAGGCGCGATTGGGAGGTTCCGACGGCTCGGACGGAGCGGACGCCGTCTGGATCAACCCCGACGGAGAGGCGGTCATAGTGGGCCATCTGAGGTCGTCGGACTTCCCTACTCTTCCCAAAGCCCCGGAGGTCGGGTTCCTGTTCTCAGCGATCTACGATCTGACGAGCCCGGAACCGAATGAGGTTTACCGATTCGGGGGCCTACCGCGCTTCAACAACGGGATGCCCGACAACTTCGAGGTCGTCCGCGACCTCGCGCCGGCCCCGGACGGCGGCGCCTGGCTCACCGGCTTGACCGCCCAGGAGGAGTTCGTACCGACCGATTCAGGTCTGGTCGCGTGTCCTTTCCCTATTCGCTACCGCCCGTGGACGGGAGTCGTTGCGCGACTGGACGCGGAAGGCAGGCCCGTGCGATTGCTCCGTGCGGGAGGCGAGGCGACGGACAGCTTCTTCGGAGTTGCGGTCGGTCCGGACGCGCTCGTACATCTGGCAGGCCAAACGGAGTCGGCTTGGTTCCCAACCGGGCCTCGAGGTTTTATCGCCGACAGAACGGACAAAGACGGATTCGTTTTCGCCTTCGACCCCAAGCCGGTGCGCTCGGATCGCTTTCTCGCCGCCGTTGTGAGCGGAGCCGGCTTTTCCTCCGGCCCGATTGCGCCTGGACAGATTGTGAGCTTGTTCGGCTCGCGTTTCGGCCCTAATTGCCCGGCAGCCTTCTCGCTCGACGACGACGGCCGCGTGCCCGCGGAACTAGCCGAGACGACAGTGACGTTCAACCGGCGTCCGGCTCCAGTGCTGTTCGCCAACGAGCACCAAATCAACGCAATCGTGCCCGATCACCTAGGCGACGAACGAGGAGCCTTGGTGCAGGTCGAGTATGCCGGGATGCGGTCGAACGTCTTGACCGCTGCGACCACGACGGCAGCGCCGGCGCTGTTTACGATCGACGAATCGGGACAGGCAGCCGCGTTGAACCAGAACGGCACTGTGAATTCGGCTCAAGCGCCCGCGGCGCCGGGGTCCGTCCTATCGCTGTTCGGCACCGGAATGGGGCGAATGGACCCGCTCATCCCTGCTGGAGAAGTGGTCTCGCCCACCGGACCGCTGCCTCGGCCTCGCATGCCGGTGCACGTCGACATCGGGGGTGAAGCGGCGGAGGTCTTGTACGCCGGCGCGGCGCCAGGACTGGTTTCAGCCGTATTCCAAGTCAACGTGCGGGTACCGGCAGACGTGCAGCCCGGCGAGGCCGTAGAGACACGCGTATCTGTGGCGGATCAGGCCGGGCCCGCCGCTCACCTCGCCATCGAATAAACGCAACGTGGAACCTGTAGAGAGGCCTTTATCCGGAACTACGGAGGTCTTTCCGGCGAGCTTGGAAACGGCCTCGCGGGTCGGGTTCGGGTCATGGAACGGCGGGGCGGACTCGATGCACGAGCCGATGCTGAAAGCCGTCCGGGATTGGGTGTCATAATCAGTTCTAGATGCCTGCACGAGCTGGAGCGAAGACCACCCGTCGATTGCCGATGATGCCCATTCGGGACGTCGTGATTTTTCCGCACATGATGACCCCCTTCGTGGTGGGCCGCGAGTCGAGCGTGAAAGCGCTGGAAGAGGCGCTGCTGGGGGACAAGAAGATCTTTCTAGCGACCCAGCACGACGCCTCGATCGACAACCCGGATCCGGATCAAATCTACCCGGTAGGCGTGATCGTTTCGATCGTCCAAAGCCTAAAGCTGCCGGACGGCAACATCAAGGTACTGGTGGAGGGCCTGGAACGCGGCCGGGTTTCGAGCGTCTCGGTAGACGAAGGCTACATGGTGGCCGACATCGAGACAGCACAGCAGAAGGCGACCGAGGAAGCCGACGTCGAGGGACTGACGAGCCGGGTGACCTCGCTGTTCGAGCAGTACGTGAAGCAGAGCCAGAATCTGAATTACGAGACGATGATCGCGGCGGTGCGCGTGGATGAGCCGGGGCGGTTGGCGGACACGATCAGCGCACATCTACAGCTGTCGATGGCGGAGAAGCAGGTACTGCTCGAGATCTTCGATCCAGTCGAACGGCTGGCGCGGATCGCCGACGTGCTGGACATCGAGATTGAGAAGCTCTCCGTCGACCGCACGATCCAAGGGCGAGTGAAGCGTCAGATGGAGAAAGCGCAGAAAGAGTACTACCTGAACGAGAAGATCAAGGCGATCCAGAAAGAGCTGGGCCGGGGCGAGAAGAGCGAATTCGACGAACTGAAGCAGAAGATCGAAGAGGCCGGAATGACGGCCGACGCCAAAGAGAAGGCGGAAACGGAGCTGCGCAAGCTGGAGAACATGCCGCCGATGTCGGCCGAGGCGACGGTCTCGCGCAACTACATCGATTGGCTGCTGGCGGTCCCTTGGAAGAAGAAGTCGAAGGAGAAGCGCGACCTGAAGTTCGCGGAGGAAGTGCTGAACTCGGATCACTACGGGCTGGAAAAGATCAAGGAGCGCATCCTGGAGTTCCTGGCGGTGCGCCAGTTGGTGAAGAATCCGCGCGGCTCGATCCTGTGCTTTGTCGGACCTCCAGGCGTGGGCAAGACGTCGTTAGGCAAATCGATCGCGAAGGCCACGGGCCGCAAATTCGTGCGGCTCTCTTTGGGCGGCGTGCGCGACGAGGCGGAGATCCGCGGACACCGACGTACCTATATCGGCGCGCTGCCGGGCCAGATCATCCAGATGATGAAGAAGGCCGGGACGGTCAACCCGGTGGTGATGTTGGACGAGATCGACAAGATGTCGACGGACTTCCGAGGCGACCCTTCGGCGGCGCTGATGGAGGTATTGGATCCCGAGCAGAACACGGCGTTCTCCGACCACTACCTGGACGTAGAGTACGACCTGAGCCAGGTGTTCTTTGTGGGGACGGCGAACGTACTCCATACGCTGCCGCCGGCGTTGCTGGACCGGTTGGAAGTGATCCAGCTTTCGGGCTACACGGCGCTCGAGAAAGTAGAGATCGCGAAGCGTCACTTGGTCGGCAAACAACTGGAGGCGAACGGTCTGGACCCGAAGGGCGTAGAGTTCACCGACGCGGGTATTGAGGCGGTGATCAGCCAATATACGCGCGAAGCCGGCGTCCGCAACTTGGAGCGGGAACTGGGACGCGCTTGCCGCAAAGTGGCCTACACGACGGTGCTGGAGACCAAGAAGAAGCGGCGGGCGAAGATCAAGATCACCGACGAGAACATCACCGACTATTTGAAGGTGCCGAAGTATCGGGACACGACCACGGACCGGGTCGACGAGATTGGGCATGCCACCGGGTTGGCGTGGACGGAGGTCGGCGGTCAAATTCTGCCGATCGAGTGCACGTTGATGGACGGCAAGGGCAACCTGGAGTTGACCGGCAAACTGGGCGACGTGATGCAAGAGTCGGCGAAGGCTGCGATGAGCTGGGTCCGCTCCAGATCGCATCAACTCGGGCTGCCGAAGGACTTCTACCGCCACCTCGACGTCCACATCCACATCCCCGAAGGCGCGATCCCGAAGGACGGCCCGTCGGCGGGCATTACCTTGACCACGACGCTGGTGAGTTCATTGCTGAAGATCCCGGTGCGCGGGGATATCGCGATGACGGGCGAGGTGACGTTGCGCGGCAAAGTGCTGCCGATCGGCGGCTTGAAAGAGAAGCTGCTGGCGGCGCACCGCTCAGGAATTTTCGAGGCCGTCCTGCCCAAGGACAACGAGAAGGATCTGCCGGACATCCCCGAGAACATCCGCAACGAGATGACGTTGCACTTTGCGGAATCGATGGACGAGGTCCTCGGCTGGGCACTAACGGAGCAGATTGAGATGCAAGCACCTCCGCCGGCGTTGGACTCAGGCGATGGCGAGCGCAAAGGCGTGACGCAGTAACGTTTCGACGGCTAAAGCCCTTATGCAGGTCGAGCTTGTATCGGCGGCGACGTCGCCTGAGCGGTTTCCCAGGGACGGGAAACCGGAGGTGGCGTTTATCGGACGGTCCAACGTCGGCAAGTCGAGTTTGCTGAATGCCTTGGTAAAGGGCGGCAAGCGGCGTCAGGGGCAGGCTCCAATCCAGAAACGAGAACTCGCCCGGACGAGCAGTACGCCTGGGCGGACGCAGTCCATCAACTTTTACTTGCTCGACGAGAAGATGTATTTCGTCGACCTTCCGGGCTACGGATACGCCAAAGCGCCGAAGGCGGCGATGGACGAGTGGAAGCAGCTTGCCGAGGCTTATCTGGACGCGCGAGAGCAACTCCGACTGGTGGTGTTGATCATCGACGTGCGCCACGGACCGACGACGCTCGACCGACAGATGCGGGATTGGCTGACGGCCCACGACTACCCCTTCTTGGTTGCGGCGTCAAAGCTTGATAAGCTTAAGCGATCCCAGCGATCGAAGGCGATCCGCTCAATTGAGCAAACCTTCGATCCCCCCGCGGCATTTTCTGCTGTAACCAACGAGGGTCTCTCCGCTCTTTGGGAAGCCATTCGCGCTTCGCTCTAAACGCTCTCAGCGAATCTGCCGCGCCCGCCTTGAGAAGGATTGTTCGTTCATGTCCACATCCGAAGATCGTCCTGACCAGGACTCCCCTGAGGGGACCGAGTCCGCCGAGAAACCTGCTCCCGTGAAAGCGGCCATCAAGACAAAGGCCTCTGAAGAGACGGCTGAAGGCGAAGACTCGCCGTCGACGGCTGACGAGACGAAAGAAAAGCCGAAGCGCAAGAAAGTCGTCAAACGAAAGAAGGCGGTGAAGAAGCGCGTGAAAAAGGCCGTCAAGAAGGCGACGAAGAAAGCCGCGGCGGCAAAGGAAGAGACGGACGAGAAGCCTCCAGCGGGCGACGAGGAGCCCAAGCAGGAGACGGCGGAAGAGCCGGTGAAAGAGGCGGCCGCCGAGGCTCCGCCGGAAGAGCCGCCCAGCCCGGAAGCCGTGGCGCCCCCGCGGCTGAGACGGCGAGCGGCTCGCAGCGACGACAGGGAGGAATCGAACGACTCCGACCGGGCCCGGCGCACCACGGACCGCGAAGACGAGGGCGACGAGGAAGAGAGACCGAGACGATCGCGAGCCAGAGAAGAGGATCGCGACGAAGATCGCGACAGCTCACGAGGCCGAGATCGCGACCGGGGACGTGAGCGCGGTCGGGACCGTGACGGAGATCGAGACCGCGACAGGGACCGGGATCGGGACAGGGATAGG
>Ga0070727_10003632_pt1 | contig 13819 bp, 16 predicted proteins | sample tdAd472_FD_66722 | JGI IMG/M metagenome (GOLD analysis project Ga0070727, IMG submission 66722) | Marine sediment microbial communities from the Atlantic coast under amendment with organic carbon and nitrate - tdAd47.2 | ecosystem: Environmental > Aquatic > Marine > Coastal > Sediment | place...
GGAGAAGGCGAACGGGTTGCCCTTCGGCCTCGCGGCTTACGCCTTCACTACTTCCAACGCGCGGGCCAACGCGGTCTCCGATGCTCTCGAGAGCGGCCTGGTGGGCGTGAACCACTGTGCCATCTCCTTCGCCGAGACACCCTTCGGCGGCGTGAAGGAGAGCGGGCACGGGGCGGAAGGCGGCATCGAAGGCCTGGAAGCCTACCTGACCACCAAGTTCATCACCCAGCTGAACAGCTGAAGGCGGGGACCCCGCTTTCGGTGATGCCGTCACGGCGCGGGAGAGAATATTTCGATTATTCCAGAAATACCGTTGACTTCCCCGCCTGCCGTCACTAGGATCCCGTCCATGGCACTGGATCTCGACACCGCCGCGCTGCTTCTGGACCAGCTGGGTAATCAAACCCGGCTGCGCATCGTGCGCCTGCTGGTGCGCGCCGGGGACGAGGGCCGCACGGTGGGGGATCTGCAGCGGGACATCGGTATTCCGGCGTCGACGCTCTCACACCACCTGAGTCATCTGCGCAGCGCCGGCATCGTCTGGCAGGAGCGTGAGGGCACCGTGCTGCATTGCTTCGTGGAATTCAAGATGATCTCGGAGCTGGTGAACTTCCTGACCGCCGAGTGCTGCAGCGACAAGTCCGGGACGACTACGCGGCGCCGCGCGGCGGGCTGAAATTTTTTGAAGAGGTTTTGTCGATGAGCGTACCCACGGAAAGACTCGAGCGCCCCCGTTGGCCGGAGATGCTGATGGAGGTGTTGAGCGATCGCGTGGTCATCGCTCTCGGCATCGGCGTGCTGGTGCTCGCCGCGTTCGACCCGGCGCAGGTACTGCCGACGCTGGTGTTCACCGGCCAGTCGCTGCTCGAGATGGCGCCATTTCTCCTGCTTGCCGTCGGCATCGCCGCCTACGCCAAGGCCACCGGTTCCGACAAGCTCATCGCCCGGGCCTTCTCCGGCAACCCGGTCGTCGCGGTGGTGGCCGCGTCGCTGATGGGCGCCCTGTCGCCCTTCTGCTCCTGCGGGGTGATCCCCTTGATCGCCGCCATGCTGATGGCGGGCGTGCCGCTGGCGCCGGTGATGGCGTTCTGGATCGCCTCGCCCATCATGGATCCCGAGATGTTCGTCCTCACCGCCGCCGGTATCGGGCTCGGCTTTACCATCGCCAAGACTATCGCCACGGTGTGCATGGGCGTCATGGCCGGCTTCGCGGTCTACGCGATGGAGCGTCGGGGCTGGCTCGCCAACCCGCTGAAGAGCGCGCCTGCCTGCGGCGCCTGTCGCCCGACCTTCGACGCATCGGCGCCGATCACGGTGACGTGGAAATTCTGGCGCGAGCCCCATCGGCGCGATGAATTCACCGGCGAGATCCGCGAAACCGGCTGGTTCCTCGGTAAGTGGTTGACCTTCGCGTTCTTCATCGAGAGTCTCATGATCGCCTACGTGCCGACGGAGCTGATCGCCCGTGCGGTTGGCGACGGCAACGCCTTCGCGATCCCCCTCTCCGCTCTCGTGGGTATCCCGTCCTATCTGAACGGCTACGCCGCTATCCCGCTGGTGGCGGGGCTGATGGACCTCGGCATGTCGCCGGGCGCGGCCATGACCTTCATCACCTCCGGCGCGGTGTCGTCGATCCCCGCGGCCATCGCCGTCTACGCGCTGGTGAAGAAGTCGGTGTTCGCCTTGTATGCGGTGCTGGGCCTGACGGGGTCGATCATCGCGGGCTATACGTATCAGCTGAGTCTGTCGCTGATCTAAGGGATCAGCTCCGCGGCTCGACCCACGTCTCCGACCACGCCAGCACGGCACTCGACGACGCCCGGTCTCCCCGCTCCTCTTCCCAGGGCAAACCCGCGGCGAACTGTCCGTTCAGGGACACCTGGGCCGAGCGCGCCGGGAAAAATGTGCTGAACACCCCGATGGCCCGACCGTCCGTCCCGGGCGGCATGTTCAGGACGAAGGGCTCGATGCAGTCGTACCAGGTCATGCGAATCAGATCGTCGTCGGACTCGATCAGCTCCACGACGCTGGAGCGGGGATCGCCGAAGCGATCGAATGCCGCGGCGATCACCGGGATGCCGGTGTCGGCGAAGTCGGGAAACAGGACGCTCTCGATGGTCCGTTGCAGCCAGCGCGCGACCGCGGCATTGTCGCTGTAGACGCGCACCTCACCGCCCGTGAGCTCGCTCTTGATAAAGAGCGCATGGCCCGCGCCCGCGGGGCACCACAGCACGCGCCAGTGACTCAGGCGATCGCTCATGGCCTTGCCTTGATCGGGACTCAGCCGGATGAACGAGTTCTCGCCGGTCATCAGCACCTTGTTCGGGTCGACGGGGGAATTCATAGGCGTCTCCTCACGTATTCCTGTGCGCCTCGACGAAGGCCGCCATGCTCGGGAAGCGGAAGTCGATACGCACGTCCGCCTCAGGCGGCACGGTGGCGCCGTAGCCTTCCGAATCCCGGCGCCGATCGATCCAGTTGGTGGCTAAACCGAACGCCGTCGCCTGCACGTGATCGTGGTGCAGGCTCTGGGCCGTGTGCAGGATATCCTTCTTCTCCAGGCCGCGCTCCGCGAGATGTTTCAGCAGGTATTCGAAGTTCCGCGGATCCGGCTTGTAGGAGCCGATGTCCTCCGCGGTGTAGATGGCGTCGAACGCGACCCGGAGCTTCTCGTTGCTGGCGGCGAAGCTCTGGCGGTCGATGTTCGAGAGGATCACGAGCTGATAGTGTTGCTTGAGATAAGCGAGCGCCTCGGCCGAATCCGGGAACGCGGGCCAGTCCGGGACCGATTGCCCGAAGCGCTCTTCGAGCGCGGCGTCGCGATTCACGCCCCAATGCTCCGCCATCCGCGCGTGCACCTCCGCCAGGAGCTCGGGATAGCGCAGGCTCGGTGTCGCGCGTTCCTGTGCGGTCTCGTGCACCGCGAAGAGCTCGAGGGCGGCGTCGCGTCCGGGACTCTCCGGCACTCTCTCGAGTAAGGGCTGCAACGCGGCGAATATCCCGCTCTCCCAATCGATCAACGTCCCGTAGCAGTCGAAGGTCAACACTTTGTAGTCGGTCAGCTCCATGGTCTCTCAGGGTCCTCGATAGGGACACACGTCGAAGGCGATGCTGATGCGCCGGCCCGGTGAGTCGAAGGGGATGGTGCGGTGATAGAAGTAGGACGGGAACAGGACCAGCAGTCCCTCCCGGGGCTTCTCGAGCACGAGCTCCGGCGGCACGCGGCCGTGATAGTGTTCCGGCGGCTGTCCAAACTCTATCCAACCGGCGCTATCCTCCTTGGACGCCGCCACTTCCTCGGGGAGCGCCACGTAGTAGACGCCGCTCATCCAGGCCGATGGATGGATGTGGGGAATCTGATGCCCCTGGCGTTCCAGCACCACGCTCCACGCCGTCAGCCGGTAGCGCGGCGGCCGCGCCTTGACGAAGGGATGGGCGGCGTCATCGGGGAGGGCGTCCATGTAGGCGCCGATGGCTTCCCGCAGCGAGGTCTCCCACCCGGCCATGGGCCCCTTCGGTTCGATCAGCAGCTCGCCGGAATGCTTGCCGCCCCGCGTGGCGTGGCTGGCCGGCGCCTCCACGAGCGAGGGATGCGCGCAGATGTGCTCGGCGAGGGCCTCGTTGAAGGCGCCGCGATCGGCGAACTCCCCCGGCACCGCGAGCTCGCCGGTGCGCAGGAAGCGCCCCGTGTCCACCAGGGCCCGGGCCCCCGCCGCGTCTCCCGCCTCGCGGAGCGCGATGGACTCGAACGCCAGCATTCCGGTATCGCCGGGATGACTGTCCAGGAAGCGCCGGCACGAGGCGAGGGCCTCGCGGGGTTCGCCGCGGGTGAGATAAAGATCACCGAGGTTCGCGTGGGCCTGGGTGTGGTGGGGATCGAGCTCGATGGCGCGCTTGTAGGCGCTCTCGGCCTCGTCCAGCCGGCCCAGCGAGTGCATCGTGTAGCCGAGGTTGACATGGCACTCCGTGTAGAAGGGCCTCGCGGCGATCGCGCGCTCGTACGCATCGATCGCTTCGTCGTAGCGCTCGACCTCGTGCAGTAGGACGCCGAGATTGTAGAGCGTGTCCGCGTGACCGGAGTCGATCTCCAGCGCCTTCCCGTAAGCGGACTCGGCCTCGTCGTATCGGGTGAGCTCGTAGTAGACGGCGCCGGTGTTATTGTGCGCATCGACGTTGCGCGGCTCGTTTTCAAGCACCCAGCGGTAGTAGTCCAGCGCCTCGTCGAACTTGCCCAGGGACTTGAGCGCGTTGCCCGTGTTGAGATACGCGAGAAGGAAATCCGGCTGGATGTCCAGGGCGTTCTTGTAGGTGTCCCGTGCCTCTCCCGGCCGGCCCATGGCTTCGAGCACGATGCCGAGGTTGAAGTGGGCGTCGAAGTACATCGGCGCAATGTCGATGGCACTCCGGTACGCCTTCTCGGCGCGCAGCAGATCGCCCTCGGCCTTGAACACGTTGCCGAGATTATTGTGGGCGTCCACGAATTCGGGCTCGCGTTCGAGCGCCGACTCCAGCAGGCTGACCGCGGTGGCGGGGTCTCCGGTCTGAAAGCAGGCGATGGCGCCGAGGTTCAACACCTGCGGGTTGTCCGGCACCTTCTCGAGCAGCGATTGGCAGAGCTCGCGCGCGTCGCCCGGGTGGCCGCCCTGGAGCAGCGCGGTGATCTGTCCCAGCGACGACGTGATGTCCTTCGGGCGCCCGCCGGATCCGTTACCCTTCTGGCGCGCCTTGCTCAGGCGTTTCCGATCCTTGCGATTCATAGGAGAACGGCTGGCCCGTCGCGGGCCGTCAGCCGATGACCGAGAAGCTGCTTTCGGGATTGATCTCCCGCAACCGCGAATAGAAACCCACGTCGATGCTGCCGTCCACGTAGTGCAGGGGAAACTGCAGCGGGTTTCGATCATGATCTTCGCCGCCTTCGCAGTATTCGATGAGCGCCGCCATCATGGCGCCCGCCACCGGCGCATTCTTGAACTGATTGCCGCTGGTGCCGATGGCCATGTAGAAGCCGTCCACCGAAGACTTATCGTAGATGGGGATCCAGTCGTCGCTGACGTCGTAGAGATCGACGCAACCCTTCATGCGGCTCGGGATGCCGAGGCTCGGTATGCGCTGGCCCATGCGATACGCCTGGGTGGTCCACTGGTCGGTAAACTCGCGGTTGTAATCGTCCGGATCGACCCACTCGCGATCGTCGCACTCCGGATCCTCGCTGCCGACGAGGATGTGATTACCGGTCTCCGGCCGGCAGTAAACGCCAATGTCGCTGTCGGAGACCACGAAGCCGGAGCGCTCGAAGTTGAATCCCTCCGGCGACGGCACGTGGGTGACCTCCTGGCGCAGTGCGCGGGTATGGATCTTCATGTCGCCGTCGGCGCCCGCCAGGCGGTTCACGGGTTCGGAGTGAGGACCCGCGACATTTACCACCACGGGTGCATCGATGTGGGTGCCGTCGTCCAGGACCACGCCGGTTACCCGGCCGTTCGACTGCGGGATCTCGACGATGCGCCGGTTGAACAGAAACTGCGCGCCCTTCGCCTCGGCCGCCCGCTGCAGATTGTGGGTGGCGAGCTGGGGGTCGCTGATGTAGCCGGCGGTGGGGAAGAACACGGCTCCGCCGACGGTGCCTCCGGTAGGCTCGCAGAAGCCCTCGTCGGCGGGCAGCTTCGGTGGAGCGAAGCGCTGCATGTCGTAGATGGGCAGGCGCTCGACGATCTCTTCCGGTCCCCAGTCCTCGTAGGGGATCCCGAACTGATCGGCAACCTCGCGAATCTTCGCGAGATGACCGTTCACATCCGTCTTCATCACCATGCAGCCGGTGTCGTGAAAGACGGCCATGCCGCTCTCGTCCGCGACACCGAGATAATCCTTCCAGCTCTTCCAGTAGAAGTATCCTTCGTAGGCGAAGACCGCCCCCTCCAGGGTCGAGTAGTGGACGCGGATGATGGCGCAGGAATTGCTGGTGGGGCCGTAGCCGGCCGCGGGCAGCTTGTCGATACTGAGCGTGCGGAAGCCTTTCCTGCTGAGCTCGTAGGCGGTGGCGGCGCCGATGACGCCGGCGCCGATGATGATGGCGTCGTATTTGTCGTTCATGGTGCCGGCCATTCTCCGAGAAAGCCGCGCCCGCCTCAACGGTCGGCGCGTTCCTCCAATATTGCCACGGCCGGCAGCTTCTTGCCCTCCAGGAACTCCAGGAATGCCCCACCGCCGGTGGAGATGTAGGAGATCCGGTCGGCGATGCCGTACTTTGCGATGGCCGCCAGGGTGTCTCCACCGCCGGCAATGGAGAACGCGCCGGACTCGGCGATGGCCTCGGCGATGCGCCGGGTGCCCTCGCCGAACTGATCCAGCTCGAACACGCCCACAGGACCGTTCCAGACGATGGTGCCGGCGCCGCCCAGCAGGCCGGCGAGGGCGTCTGCGGACTCGGGGCCGATATCCAGGATCATGTCCTCCGAGCCTACCTCGTCGACCCGCACCGTGCGTGCCTCGGCGTCGGCGCTGACGCTGGTGCCGACCACCACATCCACGGGGAGTGGAATGGCGTCTCCGGTGGCGTCGAGCAACGCGCGGGCCGTGTCGACCAGCTCGTCCTCGCAGAGCGAGCGCCCCACCTCGTAGCCCCGGGCCTTCAGAAAGGTGTTGGCGATGCCGCCGCCCACCACGAGCTGGTCGACCTTGTCCAGCAGCGACTCCAGGACGGTCAGCTTGCTCGAGACCTTGGACCCGCCGACGATGGCGATCAGGGGCGGGGCGGGGTTCTCCAGGGCCGCGGCCAGGGCGTCGAGCTCCGCCGTCAGCAGCGGGCCCGCGCACGCGGCCGGGGCGAAACGGGCGACGCCGTGGGTGGAGGCCTGCGCCCGATGAGCGGTGCCGAAGGCGTCCATCACGAAGACGTCGCAGAGTTCCGCCATCTTTTTCGATAGCGCATCGTCGTTGTCCTTCTCACCGGGGTTGAAGCGCACGTTCTCGAACAACACCACCTCGTCGTCTCCGGCGTAATCCCAGTCGACCAGCGGCACGTTGCGCCCCAGCAATCCCGAAAGCGCGCGCGCCACCGGCGCAAGGGAAAATGCGTCGTCGTACACGCCCTCCCGGGGTCGGCCCAGGTGGGACATCAGCATCACGCGGGCGCCGGCATCCAGGGCGTGCCGGATGCCGGCGAGGCTGGCCCGGATCCTCGTGTCGTCGCCCACCTTCCCGTCGGCCAGGGGAACGTTGAGATCCAGGCGCATGAGCACCCGGCGGCCGCGCAGATCGAGATCAGTCATCGCGAGAATCGGCATTGTTCGCCCCCGAAGGATTGCGAGACGCGACCGGCTGGTCAGCGCCCCATGGCATAGCCCGCGCGCCGGAAGTCGGCCCCCGCGTGCAGGAAACCCGCCTCTGCATCGATACGTATTCCACACAACGCTCCCGCCTTGCGGGTCCGCTCGGGCCAGGCTTCCACCGCGTGGCCGAGGGCCGCCAGCGCGTCGCGGGTCTCGGCGGGGATGCGCGCCTCCGCCATCAGCAGCCCGGGGTAGTGCGGATTCGGCGCGAAGGACGACGGGAAGCTGAAGCTCGCGAAGCGGGGCGCCTCGATAGCGCTCTGGATGTCGAGGCCGAAGGTGACCACGTTGACGAGCAGCTGCGTCATGGCTTGCACCTGCACGTCACCCCCGGGCGATCCGAACACCATGAATGGCCTGCCGTCCCGCAGTGCCATGGCCGGGTTCGGCGTGAGGCGCGGGCGCTTGCCCGGCGCCACCGACGAGGGATGTTCGGGGTCCGTCCGCGACTGGGAGCCCCGGGAAGACGGACACAGGCCGGTGCCCGGGATTACCGGGGTCTGATAGGAGACGTCGCTCGGGGTAGCGGAGAACACGTTGCCCTGCCTGTCGACGGCACATACGTAGGAGGTATCCAGGGTCGGCGGCTCGCCGCTGCCCACACCGATCGGGTCCCGGAGCCCGGCGTTAATTGCGTGGGCGCGCGACGCCATGGGCCCGTGGGGATCCCCCGGCGGCGGCAGGTCCGGCCAGGCTTCCCGCTCGCGAATGAGGCTCCGGCGCAATTTCAGGTACTCCTCCGACACGAGCTTCTCCATGGGCACGTCCACGAAGCGCGGGTCGCCGTAATAGTGCTCGCGATCGGCGAAGGCGAGCTTTATTGCCTCGACCATGGCGTGGATGCAGGCCGTCGAGTTGTGGCCCAGGGCCGCGAGGTCGACGCCGTCGAGGATACCGAGGGTCTGGGCCAGCGCCGGTCCCTGGGACCAGGGACCGCAGCAGTGGATGTCGTAGCCGGCGTAATGTCCCCGCACCGTCGGCTCGAATCGGGACTCGTAGCCGGACATGTCCGCCATCGTGAGCAGGCCGCCGTTGTCGCGATGGAAGTCCGTAATGGTGCGGGCGATGTCGCCGTTGTAGAACGCGTCCCTGGCTGCGGCGATGCCGGCGGCGCGCCCGCCGGACCCGTGCGCGCTCTCTTCGTCGGCCATGTACTGCAGCGTGGAGGCGAGGTCCCTTTGAATGAAGCGTTCCCCGGGCCGCGGGGCGCCACCCCCGGGAAGGTATACGGCCGCGTTACCGGGCCAGCGCCGGTAACCCTCCTGGTTGTCCTCGATGACGGCGCACATGTAGGGATCGATGGCGAAGCCGTCCCGTGCAAGCCGGATGGCGGCGGCGGCTACCTCGGCGAAGGACATGGAGCCATAGCGTTCCAGCGCCGCGAGCCAGGAGGAGGGCGAGCCCGGCACCACGGTGCGCAGGAGGCCCACCGGCACCACATCGTCGTGCTCGCGCCGGAAAAGATCCGGGCTCATGGCGGCCGGCCAGGTGCCGAGGCCGTCGATGGATACGACCTCGCCGGTCTCCGCGACCCACATCATGATGGGTGCGACGCCGGCGATGTTGACCATATCGCTCTGCACCACCCCCATGGCGAGGCCCGCGGCGACGCCTGCGTCGATGGCGTTGCCGCCGGCGTTCAATATCGCCATGCCGGCTTCCGTGGCAAGGTAGTGGCCGGCCGCGATGGCGTGCTCACCGGCGACGATCTCCGGCCGGGCCGCAGACAGCGGACCGTGTACGCTGTTGGTGCGTGGATCGAGAGTGGGGCTCGGAGACTTGTTTCGTTTCAATGTCAGGCGCTTATCTTCTCCTCGAAGTCTGCCAGATACGGCGCGGCTTCGTCGAGCACGCGGCGGATGGCCGGCCGCTCCTGGAGGCGCTTCCAGTAGGCGGCGATACTCGGGCGATCGTCGAACGGGGCGACCCGCTGCGCGTAGAACAACGGCGGGGCCGCCGAGCAGTCACCCATCGTGAAGTCCTCGCCGTTGGTCCAGGTCTGACTCGCGAGACTGTGCTCCATGAAGTCGTAGATCACGCCGATGCGGAATCGGGAACGCTCGATGAGTTCCGGATCTCTTTCCGACTCCGGCTTCCAGCCCTGGAACATCAGCGTCGCCACCGGATCGTTCAGATACAGATCGTACATTCGATCCTTGAAACGCACCTGCCTGGAGAGCTCCGGGTCGGCGGGAATCAGTTTCGGTCCGCTGTCGAAGTGGGTGTCCAGGTACTCGACGATGATGCTGGACTCGGGCACCCAGTGGCCGTCATCGAGCACGAGGAACGGGATCTTGCCCAGCGGATAGATTTTCCGATAGGCCTCCCGCTGCTCCTCGTCGAAGAGGAACACCAGCTCCGGGGTGAATTCGATTGCCTTCTCGTAACAGGCGATCAGCACCTTCTGGGAGTACGTCGATAACGGGTAGTAGTAGAGTTTCATGTTCTCTCCTCCATGATCTCCGTGGTTGCCTCAATCCAGGAACGCCTCGAGATTCGCCAGGCAGCCGTCCCAACCCTGTCCGTGCTTGTTCCGGGTGTCTTCGCTGTCGAAGCCTTCGTGGCTCAGCGTGAGCCGGGTCTCGTTCTCGGACAAGGCCTCGAACTCCAACGTGACCAGCGTCTCGAGGTCCGAGCCTTCCCACCGCCAGGTGAACACGAGGCGCTCGTTGGGTACCACCTCCCGATAGACGCCGCCGGTGGTATGGAACTCGCAGTCGCTGCCGCCCTCGGACATCTGCACCCGGTAACGGCCTCCTGCGCGTACATCCGCCTCCGCCGACGGTACCGTCATGGTGCCAGGGGCGAACCAGCGTTTCATCTTCTCGGGATCGGTCCACGCGGCGTAGACCCGCGCCACGGGGGCCTTGAAAGTGCGCACGACCGTCAGTTTCTCTGCTACCGCATTCATTGTGTTTTCCTCCTTGGGGTTTGCCTTCATTCAGGAGTCGTTGCCGTCGTCATCTTCCTCACCAAGCAGGGCGTCCAGGGCATCGAGACGCTCCTGCCAGAAACCCGCGTAGAAGCTCAGCCAGTCGTGGGCGGAGGCGAGGGTCTCCGGGTTGAGGCTGCAATGGTGCTCCCGGCCGTGGATCTCGCGGCTCACGAGCCGCGCCCGCTCCAGCACCTTCAGGTGCTTCGACACCGCCGGCAGGCTGATGTCGAAGGGCCGGGAGATCTCCCCCACGGTCTTCGGTCCCAGGGCCAGGGCGCCGATGATGGCGCGCCGGGTGGGGTCCGCGAGGGCATGGAAGACGCCATCCAGATCGTGCATCTGATAATTAACCATGTGGTGAAATGTATGCTTCCTCCGAAGGAAAGTCAACCAATTGGTTAACTAAATTCCGGAGGGCCTCAGCGTGTCACCGCCGCCAGGGTGGCGCCGGTCAGGGCCGCGAGATCCCGTGGATGCAGGGCGATCTCGAGGCCGCGGCGGCCGGCGCTCACGTAGATCAGCTCGTGAGTAAGCGCTGACTCGTCCAGCACCGTCGGCAGCCGTCGCCGCTGCCCGAGGGGACTGATGCCGCCGACCACATAGCCGGTGGCCCGTTCCGCGGCTGCCGGGTCTGCCATCTCCGCCTTCTTGCTGCCGGCGGCCGCCGCCAGGGCCTTGAGATCCAGCCGCATGGTCACCGGAATGACGGCGACCGCCAGCTGGCCCCCGGCGAGGCTCGCCACCAGGGTCTTGAAGACGCGCCCGGCCTCCACCCCCAGGGCCTCGGCGGCCTCCAGTCCGAAAGACCCGGCGCCCGGCGCGTGCCGGTACTCCAGCACCTCACAATCGATGCCGGCGCGGCGGGCGGCGACCACCGCGGGTGTCACGGCGCTCCCGCGCCGCCAAGCCCGTCTACCACTCGCCGGTATTGGACATCGACGCCCAGGGCTCCGCCTCGGGCAGCGACTCGCCGTTCGCCTGCAGCAGCTCCACGGAGATGTTGTCCGGCGTGCGCACGAATGCCATGCGCCCGTCCCGGGGCGGCCGGTTGATGGTGACGCCGTTGTCCATGAGCCGCTGACAGACGGCGTAGATGTCGTCGACGGCGAAGGCCAGGTGACCGAAGTTCCGTCCGCCGCCGTAGTCCTCGGGATCCCAGTTGTAGGTCAGCTCGATGACCGGTGCCTTCACGGATTTGGCGGTCTCCTCGTCGCCGGGCGCCGCGAGGAAGATGTTGGTGAATCGGCCCTTCTCGCTGTCGTATCGGCTGACCTCGAAGAGGCCGAGCTTGTTGCAGAAAAAATCGAGGGAATCATCGAGGTTACTGACGCGAACCATCGAGTGTAGATACTTCATGCACGTTCTCCTGACGAGTAGTTGTTGATATTACTTAAGGGGCAATGGCGACCCCGGTCAGCCCCCATACGCCCATGCGTCTCTCCCGCGCGATGCGTTCCAGCACCTGGTACTCGAAGGGGCCGTCGGGCCGGGCCACCGCCCAGCCCCGTTCGATGAGATAGGCGCCGAGATCCACCCCCCGGTTGTGGCAGAGCGCCGTCACGCTCCTATCGCGGTTGCGGTATACGGGCCTGCAGCGCACGAAGCCGCGGATCTTGAAATCCAGGGCCAGCACCGCGTGGGTGGCGCAGCGCACCGGGCGCAGATTGCCGCGACAGGTGCGTCCCGTGGGAGGCACGTGGATGCCGTACAGGCGCACCACCCGCGAGCCCACCAGGAGGCTCGCGTCGGAGCGGACCTTCGCGTAGCTCACCAGGGATGCCGACCCGAAAACCGGGCCTGCCCAAAGCGACGCCGCCAGCACGCAGCCGCCGATCAAGCCCATGCCCCTCTTCGAGATCATCCGCGCTGCCTGCCCATGGGGGGCGTCCCAGTCTACCTTCACGACGCGGGCCCCGAAAGCGGCTGCCGCCCACATGGGTTACCATCAGCATCGTCGAGTCCCCACATAGCCCATGAACATTCAATTCCGTTGTCCCCCGGAGCTCGCCGATATCCTGCCGCGGCCCTATCCGGCGAAGCGCGGCCACCCGGCGTGGCTGAAACGCATGGCCGCCACCGCGCCCAGCGCCGACGTGCACGGCGAGATCCGCACGGTGAAGCAGTGCCCGCCCTTCGTCGACGCCATGGGCTTCGGTTTCATCGTGCCCCTGGTGACCGATATCCACGTCGACCGCGGCAGCTTCACCTGGGATTGGGAGATCGGGCCCTCGACCGTCGGCGGCTACACCCGCTCGCCCCTGAGCTTCCATCTGGGCGAGCAGCTGGCGGGCGCCCCCATCGCGGACGGTGAGAACGCCGCCATCAAGTTCACCAACTACTGGACCATCGAGACCCCCCCCGGCTGTGCACTGCTGGTCACCCATCCCTTCAACCGCGAGGAGCTGCCCTTCCGCACCCTCACGGGTCTCGTGGACACGGATCGCTACAAGGGCGGCTGCATTCAATTCCCCGCGCTGTGGCGGGATGCGGATTACGTGGGCGTGCTCGAGCGCGGCATGCCCATCGCTCAGTGTGTGCCCGTCGCCCGCGACGCCCTGAACCTGGAGTTCGGGGAGCTCACGGGGGATGCGGCGAAGGACTTCATGGCCACGATGGACGCGGTGAACGCCGAGCCGGGAACCTATCGGCGCCGCTTCCGCGTCGGGAAACCGAGCGCGGGATAGAGACTCAGCCGAGCAGTGCGCGGCGCAGCGCGGCGGCATTCACCCAGAAACGGCCCGTCGACGCGCCGGTCAGTTTTTTCACCACCTCGTAGTAGCGGGAGCGGTCACGAGCCAGCAGCCGCCGGTAGTGCTCCAGGGCCTCGTCCACGCGCCCGAGCTCCTGCAGACAACTGCCCAACGTGAGGATCGTCCACGCGTCATCCGGCGCAAGAGCCAGGCAGTGTTCCAAGTGCGCCGCCGCGTCGGCGAAACGGCACTCAGCCATGTCCGAAGCGGCGATAGCTCGACGCGTCTCGAGATCTCGGGGGTCGTCAGCGAGCAGCGTGTCGAAGCAGGCCCGCGCTCCGTCCTCCCGCCCGAGCCGGCGCAGCACGAGGCCGAGCTCGAGACGGGCGGCGCGAAAGCCGGGCGTCTGGTCGACGGCGGCGCGAAGCCACTCCGCGGCCTCCCGCCACTGGCCGCGCCGGCCGTGCACCAGCGCCAGGTTGTACTGGGCCGGTGGAAAGGGCGGCCGCGAGCGGGCTGCACGGCCGTAGGCCTCGGCGGCATTCTCCTCGCGGCCGAGCTTCTCAAACGCGGTGCCCAGATCGTTATGAACAACCGCGTTGTCGGGCTCGAGGGCGAGGGCGCGCTCGAAACGTTCTATCGCCCCCGCTGCGTCTCCCCGGGTAAGCATCAGATTCGCCAGTTGAAAGTGCGCGAACGCATCGTCCGGCGTCGCCTCGACGTAATCGGCGAGAACCCGCGCGGCACCTTCGACGTCGCCGTCGGCGGCGAGTCTGCGGGCGCGTTCGAGACCGTTTTCCACCATGGCCTTTCCTATTCTATTCGAGCCGCCGGGCGTAGTCTTCGATGAGGCGCGTGTAGAGGGC
>Ga0070727_10003633_pt1 | contig 13816 bp, 9 predicted proteins | sample tdAd472_FD_66722 | JGI IMG/M metagenome (GOLD analysis project Ga0070727, IMG submission 66722) | Marine sediment microbial communities from the Atlantic coast under amendment with organic carbon and nitrate - tdAd47.2 | ecosystem: Environmental > Aquatic > Marine > Coastal > Sediment | place...
CGGGTGGGCGGTCCGGGATCAGTCAGCATGCAGCGCCCGCACCGCCGCGTCGAGGCTCGCCTCGTCGCCCGTGGCGTCGATCACGTGCACCCGCACGCCCTGACCCTCCAGCTGGCGCCCGTTCTCCAGGTAGGCCTGGCGCAGGGTCTCGAGCATGTCCGTGGTCTCGTGCAGCTCGTCGGGGGCGTCTCCGGCGCGGCCCGTGATCCGCTCCCGCGCGACGGCGCCGGGGAGGTCGAGGATCGCGACCACGTCGGGCAGCCCCGTGCGGTAGGCGCGACAGAGCGCAGCCACCCGGGCCTCCCAGGGCTGGGCCAGGTCGCGGGCGACCGAGAGGCCCATGCTCCCCAGGTCCCAGTCCTTGCCCAGTCGCTGGCCCTCGGCCGCGACGAAGCCGGCCACCTGGGCCAGCCCGTCGGCGCCCAGGGCCTCGCCCAGGAACGCCTCGATCCGAGCCGGGTCGCTGGGCGCGGAGGGGGCCTGGCTCAGCCAGGGCGCGTAGAGCGTGGCGTAGGCCAGGGTCCCGACCACCGCGTGCCGCTCGCTGAGCAGCACCTGCGGGCGAAAGGCGTCGACCAGGCAAGCCTCGACCAGGCCGTAGAGCGACATTTGCAGGTAGAGCGCGGCGGCCTTCAGCGGCACGCTCTGCAGCCGGTCCGCTGCGCCGGAGAGCCGCTCCAGGTGCCGTGAGAGCTCGCCCAGGGGCGCGTTGGGGGTCTCGTGATAGAGCGGGCAGGTCAGGACCTGCACCCGCGTGTCCGCTGCGCTGGCGAGGAAGCGGCGCACGAGGGTGCTCTTGCCGCCGCCGTCGATCCCCACCACCGCGATCCGCCGCACAGCGTGTTCGCTCATGGGGGCAGTCTACAGCGGCGACCGGGGCCGCGCCGCCCGGGTCAGGGTTGTGACCGCGGACGAGAACCGGACAATCGCGGCGGGGGATACCGCATGAGCACCGAGCAAACTGCGGAGAGCGCCGCGCCGACAGAGGGCGGCGCGCAGGGACACATCGAGGCCGAGCTCAGCCGCGACCTGGGCCTGGTCTCGGCCCTCGCCATCGGCGTGGGGACCATGATCGCGGCCGGAATCTTCACGCTCTCCGGGCTCGCGGTGGGCTACGTCGGCTCGGCGGCGATCGTCTCGTTCTTGCTGGCGGCCCTGGTCGCGACCTTCACCGCGCTGACCTATTGCGAGTTCACCTCGATCTATCCGCAGTCGGGCGAGGGCTACCTCTACGCGCGCAAGACCTTCCCCCCGCCCCTGGCCTACATGGTCGGCTGGTGCCTGCTCCTCGGCTACACCTCGTCCTGCGGCTTCTACATCGCCAGCCTCAGCACCTACTTCAACGAGTTCATCTACCACCTCCCGATCCAGGCCCTCGCGGGGCTGATCTTCCTCGGGCTGCTGACCCTGCTGAACATCAAGGGCACCAAGGAGAGCGGCACGTTCCAGATCGTGATCACCGTGGGCAAGGTGATCCTCCTGATCTGGTTCATCTGCGGCGGCATGAGCTCCGTGACCCAGGAGCTGATCGTCGAGCGCTTCGTCAGCGACGTCGGCCTGATCGGGAGCACCGCGGCGCTGGTGTTCATCACCTTCTTCGGCTTCTCCGCGATCGCGGCCTCCGCCGGCGAGGTGATCGAGCCGACGAAGAACATTCCCCGCGCGATCTTCATCTCGATGGCGATCGTGACCGTGCTCTACGCGCTGGTGGTGCTGGTGGTGCTCGCCGCGGGCCTCACCGAATACGGCGAGCAGGCCATGGGCAAGGCGGCCAAGCAGTACCTCGGGCCGATCGGGGGCATGGTGATCGTCGGCGGCGCGATCTTCTCCATGGTCTCCGCCTCCAACGCATCGATCATGGCCGGCTCGCGGGTGGCCCTCTCCATGGCGCACCTCGGGCACCTCCCCCAGGAGATCGGGGCCGTCAACACGGTCACCCGCACCCCAGTGGTCTCGCTCCTGCTCGTCGGCGTGGGGATCGGCTCCTTCGCGGTGCTCTTGCCCCTCGAGCCGCTGGCGAACTTCGCCAACTGCGTGCTCCTGACCGCGCTGATCATGGTCAACATCGCGCTGATCGTGCACCGACGAAAGTTCCCGGACATCGAGCGCCCGTTCCGCGTGCCCCTCGTTCCGCTGCTCCCGATCCTGGGCGTGCTCTCCAACGCCTACCTGCTGTTCTTGATCGGCTCGAACCCCGAGAACACGACCTCGGTGATCCTGGCCGCGGTGACGGTCTGCGGCGGGTTCCTCGGCTACCTCACCTGGAAGGGGACCCAGGCCGCCGAGGAGATCGCGCTCCCAGGCGAGCGCTCGAAGGTCGCCCTCGAGCGGGCCGCGATCACCCAGAGCAAGTTCCCGATCCTGGTCCCGATCGCCAACCCGGCGAACCTCAACCAGCTGATCGACATGGCTTGCAAGCTCGCCAAGGAGCGCGAGGGGCACCTGGTCGCGCTGCGGGTGGTGACGGTCCCCGACCAGCTGGCGCCATCCATGCTCGACCACGCCGTCGAGCGAGAGCGGCGGATCCTCGATCAGGCGCGAGCGCGGGCGCTGAGCCACGACGTGCCCTGCACGACCCTCGTCCGCGTGGGGCACAACACGGCGCGCGCGATCCTCGAGACCGCCCGCGAGCGCAGCGCGGGGCTGATCCTCCTCGGTTGGAAGGGCTACAGCTCCACCGGCCAGCGGATCATGGGCAACGTCACCGACGACGTGGTGACCCTCGCGCGCACGGACCTGATGCTCGTCAAGCTCAGCGGGAACCTCGACAAGCCCTTCACCAGGCTGCTCCTGCCCTCGGCGGGCGGCGAGCACGCGCGCCAGGCCATGCTCTACGCCGCGGACCTCGTGCGCGGCGTCGAGGGCGCCCAGCTGACCCTCTGCTCCATCGTGCCCCCGGACCAACCCCAGGAGCGGGTCACCGCCGAAGAGCAGCGGCTCGAGGCCGCCGCCGCCGAGATCGAGGGCCTGGAGATCGCGACCCAGGTCGTGCGGCACACCTCGATCCCGGTGGGGATCATCAAAGCCGCCGCCGAGTTCGACGCGCTGGTGGTCGGCGCCACCCGCGAGAGCTTCACCAACCAGGTCCTGTTCGGCAGCATTCCCGAGGCGATCGCGCGGCACTCGTCGGTACCCGTGTTCGTGGTCAAGCGCCACAGCGCGGTCAAGGCCCTCTTCGGCCAGGTCATGACCGAGTAACGAGCAGGGCCTGTCCCGCGATGGCGCGGCGTCCATCGTGAGGCAGGCCCTAGTCCGCGTCGGTCCGGGGCCCCGCCGCCGGGTCCTGCTGCCCGTAGTAGCGCTCGGCCCGCACGTCGTCGATCCAGCCGATCTCCCGCGCCGTGGCCGTGCCGATCCGCACCTCGTCGAAGCCGAAGGTGGTCACCTCCCGCGCGCCGGTAGCCTGGGGGATCCCGAGGGCCATTACCTCGGCGAAGCGCTGCGGGTGACGCGGCTCGAGGAACGGCTCGTAGTAGCCCTCGGGGAACACGCAGGCGCTGCCCTCGTACTTGTCCGTGGCCCCGAACAGGTGCAGCAGCTCATGAGCGGTGTCGGTGACCGCCAGGTCGCGACCGGCCTCGGTCAGCGGCGCGAACACGAAGCCGCGGCGCGAGGCGCGGTCGGCCACCGAGTGCACGCGGGTGAAGCGCTCGCGGTCCTCCTCGGGATAGAACACGACGAACACCGCGTTCTGCTCGGGGATCGCGCGCTGCGCTTCGAGGGCCTGGAAGTAGGCGAGGAAGGCCTGCATGCCCTGGGTCTGCTCGACGACGCCAGTCGAGGCTCGAGGCGGATTCGGAGGCAGCGCCGCCGTCTGCCAGGGTTCGCGCACCCGCAGTGAGATCGGCGCGAAGCCCGCGCGACCGCGGTGGAAGCGGGCGAACTCCTGCTCGAACCAGTGCTCGAGCGCCACGTAGGTCGCGTCGCCCTCGCCGGCCTCGGCGTAGCGCTGCACGTCGGCCACCAGCTCCAGCTCGTCCTCGTCGGCGCCGGGAGGCACGAGCAGCACCACCGAGACCACCTCGGGCGCGGACCAGTCCGAGACCCAGCTCTCGGCGAGGACCTTGTCGCGATACTTGAACACGACCGCGACCAGCACCAGCAGCAGGACCGCGATCCGGAACCTGCGCCAGATGGTGCGGTACGTCAGGCCTTCGCTCTGGGCGGGGTGCACGGTGCCTCCTTCAGGCCAGCCCGGCGCGCTCGGCCAGGCGCGAGGGGAAGCGCGCCATGAACGCGATCACGCTCTCCAGCTCTCGCGCGTCCACGCACTCGCCGATCTTGTGGGTGTTCTGCTCGAGCCCCGGACCGCAGCCGAACATGGGCGGGTGGTGGTAGCGGCCCTGGTCGATCCAGCCCTTGCTCGCCGGGACTGCGACACCGCTCCCGTGCTTGGGCACCGGGAACCCCACGCCGTCGGTGGAGAAGATCCAGCGGTCGACGCGGCAGTCCCGCCGTCGACCACCGGGGGTCTCGCCCCGCTGCTGGGCGGCGTGCTCGGCCTCGCTGACCCCTGGGGCGACCGCGCGTCCGTAGACGTCGACCGCGGCCTGGATCACCTCGTGCTCCTCGGGGGTCACCCAACCGGGGTAGATCTGGGGGTTCGTCTGGGGGTAGCCGCGCCAGGTGTCCTGGGCGTAGGTCGGGACCCGCACCTCGACCCCCAGCCCCGCCTCCCGCGCGCGGGCCACGGCAGGCAGCGCCTCCACCGCCGCGCGCGCGGCCTCGGGGTCCTCCCCCGCGGTCAGCCGGCGGTCGAAGCGCACGGTGAAGCGCTCGGGAACGGCGCAGTCCGAGGGGGTCTCGAGCTCGGACCACGACGCCGTGCGCGTCCCCCGCCCGAGGAAGGCGTCGTCGGCGAAGCCCTCGCCCGCGGCGGCCTCTGCCGCCGCCTCGACCAGGATCCCGGCCCCGAACTCCAGCGGGTTCAGCCCCTCCCAAGGCATGGAGCCGTGGCACGAGCGGCCGCTGACCTCGACCTCGATCTGCATTCGCCCCCGCTGACCGCGGTAGATCCCCACGGCGCCCTTGCGCGAGTCGCCGGTGCCCTCCGAGAGGATCACGCAGTCGGGGATCAGCTCCGGCCCGGCCCCCGGGAGCACCTCGCGGGTGAGGTGCATGGGGCCGCCGCCGTCGTTGTCCTCTTCCGCGGCGGTGGCGTAGCAGCGCACGATCGCCCCGCGGAGCGCACCTTCCGCCCTCAGCTCGAGCAGGACCTTGCTCGCGACCATTTGGCACACGACCCCGCCCAGCTGGTCGGCCGAGCCTCGCCCGAACACCAGGTGCTCCCAGGCGTCGTCCGGCGGCACGTAGCCCAGCTCCCGGCGAAGGAAGGCGCGGTCCACCGCCGCGGGGTCGGTCAGCCCGAGGTAGGCGTCGAGCCCCGCGCCCGCCTTGGCCGGCCACTGCGGGCGCAGCGCCTTGACCGTGTCGCTGTGACCGTCCATGTAGACGACCTTCTTCTGCGCCGGGTCGATCCCGTCCCCCGGGTCCTGCACGACCCACACCAGGTTCCCGTAGGCGTCGAACCAGGTGTCGTCCTCTGCGGCTACGCAGCCGTGATCGCGCAGCGCCTGCTGCAGGTAGCGCAGCCGCGGTCCCTCGTGGTTGCTGAGCCCGCACGCCGGGTCGCCGCCCTCGTCCGCGGGCCGATCGACGTAGTCGTGGGGGATCCGGATCGCCTCGCGCAGGATCTCGACCGCCAACGGACGGTAGCGCTGGGCGAGCTCACGCACGCGATCGTCGAGGTGCGCGCTCTCAGGCTGCCGGCTCATGCGCGCTCCCCCAGGGTGCGCAACCGCCGCGCGAGGTCGGGGACCTTGGCCGCGGCCAGCAGGGCCATGATCACGAATACCTTCTTGTTGGCCTCCCGCGCCACGTTCGTGGCGTGGGCGCGGAGGACCTCGGGGGCGACCTCGGCTCCGGGGTCCGCGGGCAGGCAGTGCAGGTAGAGCGCGTCGCCCCCAGCGGTGAGCTGCATGCGCCGCGAGTCGCAGATCCAGTCGGTGTGCTCGGCGTTCTGGGCCAGCGCCCGCTGCTCGATCTCGCGCAGCGCCGCCGCGTCGCCAGCCCGATTGGCCGCGACCCGCTCGAGCATCAGCGCCCGCGGGCCCCAGCTCTTGGGGTAGACGGCGTCGGCCCCAGCGAAGGCGGCGTCCATGCTCTCGACCACCTCGAACGACCCGCCGCCCTCGCGGGCGCCGTGCTCGGCCTGCTCCAGGCAGCTGGGGGTCAGCGCGTAGCCCGGGGGGTGGGCCAGGCGCACGTCCACCCCGAAGCGAGGGAGGAGCGTGATCAGCCCCTGGGGAACCGAGAGCGGCTTGGCATAGCTCGGCGAGTACGCCCAGCTGACCGCGAGGGTCTTGCCCGCGAGCTCGCCGAAGTGCTCACGCAGCCAGAGCAGGTCGGCGAGGGTCTGGGTCGGGTGATCGACGTCGCACTGCAGGTTGACCACCGGCACCTGGCGCGGGTCCTGGGTCGCGTCGAGGTAGGCCTGGAGCCCCTGGCGCAGGTCGCGCATGAACGCGTTGCCTTCCCCCAGGATCAGGTCGTGGCGGACCCCCAGCGCGTGGGCGTTCATGCCCAGCATGGCTCCGGTCTCGGCGGCGGTCTCCCCGTGGGCCACCTGGGTCGACGAGCCGTCGACGATCACCGGGCTCATGCCGAGCCGCGCGCAGGCCCCGGCCCAGGCCGACTTGGTGCGGGTGGAGTTGTCGAAGAACACCGCGTAGCCCAGCTCCTGGGGCAAGAGCGGGGTGCGGACCCCCGCGCGGTCGAGGGCCTGGAAGGCCTCGGCCAGGGCCAACAGCGCGTCCAGGGTCTCGCGGCTCCCCTCGCGGGTGGTGAGCAGGCTTCGCCCGAGGAACGCGCTCAGCCGCGCGTCGTCCAGGGCTGCCAGCGCGTCGACGGTCACGCTACCGGCCTACCGGCTGCGCGCCCTCGGGGACCGCGCACCGCTGCGGCCCGACGCGGAAGGGCTCGTCGGTGCGGTAGTAGACCACCCCTTCGTGGTCGATACAGAAGTAGCGGCCCCCCGTCCTCCCCGGCTCCAACGGGCGCGCGGCCGCGATCCACTCGGACTCGGGCTTCTCCGCGCTGACGTGGACCTCGAAGGCGTAGCCATGCGCGGTGCCCGTGGCAAGCTCGGCGCTGATCAACCCGGTGGCCCCCAGCTCGGCGAGCGTGCCGTAGTCGAAGACCTCGTCGTTCTCCTTGTCTGCCTCGCGGAACAGCATCTGGGAAGAGGCGATCGACTTCAGCGCGCCCACCGCGGCGCTCTCGTTGGAGTGGAGCCGGCTCTCCTTGTTGTGCACCAGGACGCCCCCCGCGAAGAAGTTGGCGTAGGGGGTCACGCTCAGGTCGTGGACCCCGACCCGGCCGGCCACGCGCTCGACGGCTTCCAGGGTCAGCGGGCCGTCCTCGCCGAGGACACGTGCGCCGGGCTCGAGCTCGCCAGCAGGGGACCACCCCTGGGGCGTCGCCAGGGGGTGCTGGTCGGTGACCCGCAGCTCGGACCCCTCGGCGAAACGCAGCAGGAGGTGGCTCGAAGCCGAGGCGGAGCCCGTCCAGGTGACTTCGCCCGCGACCCGCGCGCCATCGGGCGCCTGGCACCACACGGCGTCGCCGACTTCGAGGGCCTCGATCGCCCGCGGACCGTCCGGGGTCGCGACCAGGGTCCCTGCGACCACGCACTGCGGGATCGAGAACAGGACGATCCCGGCCACCATGGCGAGCACCACCAACGCGGCCACGGCCGCGGGGATGCCACCGCTGCTGTTCGATTGCTCTTCGCTCATGTCGCCTCCCTGGGGACGCAGGATAGCGCGTGGGGACGCCTGGAGGTCGCTACTCCCAGCCCGGGGCGCAGAGCTGCACGCCAGCCTCGCGCACCGAGAACTCGACCCGCGAGGCGCGCAGGACCTCGCCGTCGAGCTCGAGCCAGGTGGGGGTCGGGCTCTCGACGGTCAGCGTCCGCGCCAGCCACGACGCGGTGCCGGGGGTGCCCGTGAAGCGACCGCGGTAGAGGTTCACGATGGTGCGCACCAGCTGCCAGCGGCCGACGTCGCCGATCCAGTTCACCGCCAGCAGCCCGTCGTCGAGGGCGACCGGGGTGTCGTAGCGCATGCCGCCGGCCACGTGCACCCGCTTGAGCACGGCGAGGTTGGTCGTCGGCAGCAGCGCGCTCGAGCCGCCGTCGCGGGTCAGGCGCAGAGGCAGCGCGCGCAGGCCGAGCAGCGCCTGCCCCGCGCAGGCCAGGATCGCGAGCTCGACGTGGACCCGCTTCAGCGCGCGCAGGCCGGGCCCGGCCTGGTTGAAGCGCCCGTTGGCCGTGGCGGTGGCGCCGAGGCTGGCGTTGATCAGGAAGTGCCCGAGCTGTGCCTGTCCCTGAGGGTCGAGGTAGCGCGCGACCCCCACGTCCGCCGGCTGCGCCGGCCCCAGCCGCGCCGGACAGTTCGCCAGGGTGTGGGCGCGCTCGACGGGCTTGTGGAAGTCGTTGGAGCTCCCGAGGCCGATCGCGCCGAGCTCCGCGCCGGCTCCCTGCTCCACGAGCAGGCTCGCCAGCGCGTTCACGGTGCCGTCCCCGCCGGCCGCCACGAAGCGGCGCTCGCCCTGGGCCCAGGCCTCGAGCACCCGCTCCCGCGCCTCGGCCGCGCTCTGGGTCTCGCAGGCGTCGAAGGCGACCCCCTCCGCCTCGAGGGCCGCGCGTACCTTGGGCCAGCGCCCGTGGCCGCGCCCACCCCGCGCGTTGGCGTTGACCACGATCAGCACGCGGGCCTCAGCTCGACGCGACCGGCTCGGGGTGCACGGTCACCGTGCCGCGGGTGCCGTCGACCAGGACCTCGTCGCCGGTGTGCAGCGTGCGGGTCACGTCGCCGATCCCGACCACCGCGGGGAGGCCGTATTCCCGGGCGGTGACCAGCCCGTGGGAGAGCGCGCCGCCGGTGGTCGTGACCAGGGCTCCGGCCACCGCGTAGAGCGGGGTCCACACCGGGTTTGGCGTGGGCACGACGAGGATCTCCCCCGGCTGGAAGGCGGCGGCGTCCTCGGGGTCGATCACCACCCGCACCTTGCCCCGCGCGCGCCCGGGGCTGGCCCCCGTGCCCGTGAGGGTCCCCTCGCCGTCGGGGACGGGGGCCTCGGGCTCGAGGGGCTTCGCGTTGAGGTAGGCGTGGGGCGGGCGCTGGGCGAGGGCGCGCTCGAAGCTCCGCCGGCGCGCGCGGACGAGCAGCTTGCGGGTGTGCGGCGCGGCCTGGGCGAGCACGCCGCGAATCTCGGCGTTGGTCAGGTAGAACACGTCGCTCGGCTGCTCCAGCACCCGGTCGCGGACGAAGCGCCCGGCCAGCTCGAACAGGAGCTGGCGGACCGGGGCGTAGAGCCGCGAGCAGTAGAAGTGGTGCTCCTCGTCGATCGCCATGAACTCGCGCAGGGTGTCCAGCAGGTCTTCGGCGAAGCCCACGAGGAACGGCGCCTCGCGGCGGAGCCGACCGAGGAGCGCCTCGCGCGCCCGGGCGTAGCGCGCCACCTGCTGGGCGTGGAGCTCGGCCGCGGTCTGGCGCTGGCCGACGTGGCTGTAGCTGACCAGCAGCGCGAGGATCTGCCGACGGTCCTCGCCCCAGGTTGGCTGCTGCACGTCCCAGTTGTTGGTGTTGTGGCCGTTGGCGTGCACGAAGGCGGCCAGCTCGCGCGCGGCGGCGCGGGTCGCGTCGTCGTCGGCGGCGTCGAGGCGCTCGAGCAGCTGCGCCAGCTCGCCCTGACGCAGCTGATCGCGGGCGCCGGGCACCTGCTCCAGCGCGCGGTAGAGCGCCTCGAGCTCGGCGTTCATGGTCAGGGTGCAGTTCTCGACCCCGCTGGTGAGGTCGGTGAGGAACGCCGCACGCTCCTCGCCCTCGAGGGCCTTGCCCAGCTCGACCAGGATCAGCTTGCAGAGCATTTTGACGACGTAGATCGCGAGGTCGGGCTCCATGTAGTCGCGGGCGACCTGCTCCATGGCCTGCTTGTGCTCCCACAGCTCCTGCGGCGTGCAGGCCCGCCAGTCGATCGCGTTGAAGGCGTCGGCCTGGGCGAGGATCCCGCGCACGTGCTTGGTCCACGAGCCGCTGACCTCGCGCGCGTGGGGGAACACGAAGGCGCGGAACAGGCGGCTGAGCGCCAACCAGCGCAGCCCCAGCTTGCCGCCGCCGAACAGCGCCGGCAGCCAGCGCACGGCGTCTCCGGCCTCGCGCAGGTAGGCGGCGAAGTAGCGCAGCTGGCCCAGCGGGTTCACGCGCACGTTGCGCCGGAGGTCGAAGTAGTCCTTGTCGCTGTAGACGTAGTGGTCGATGGTCGTCGCCACCTTGGGGCCCCGGCGCGACGAGAGCCCGAACCTGCGCTTGAGGGTCAGCGTGTTCGAGGGCAGGAGCTCGGCCAGCGCCGACCAGCCGAAGGGCGAGATCGGCTTGGGGAAGCGCTCCTCGCTCAGCTCGCGCGTCCAGTGGATCGGCGGGTCCTCGCAGCGGGTCAGGGTCGTGATCGGCCGCGCCTGGAGCAGGGTCACCTGCCCGCCCACCGCGGCCCACTCCAGGTCGAGGGGCACCCCCCAGGCCTGCTCGAGGCGGCGCCCCCAGCGCAGGAGGGTGTCGACCACCCGCGTGGGCAGGCCCTGCGCCTCGGGCGGCGGCTCGAGCTGGCTGAAGTCGCGGGGCACGTGCCAGGCGTGCCCGCTCTCCTGACCTTCGAGCAGGAGCTCCGCCGTCCCTTCGGTGCACATGACGTAGGCGTCGTCGGGGCGCAGCCCGGTGGGCTCGCGGGTGAAGAACACCCCCGCCCACTCCGCGCTGATCTGCTTCTGGATCAGGACCGCCATCCGCTGCGCCCGCGGGTCCTGCCCGTGGGTCAGCGCGTGCAGCGTGGCCCCGTAGCTCAGCGCGCTGGCCCACACCTCGCGCACGGCGCGCTCGAGCTCGGGCCGCCCGACGACCCCCAACTCCGAGTGGAACACCCCGGCGAAGGAGCTCTGCATCCCGTCCTCCAGGGTCGACGAGCTGCGCACGGCGAGGCGCCCCTGGGCGCGCAGGCACGCCTCGTCGAGGGCCCCCGCGACCTCCGGCGGGAGCTCCCAGGCGGGGCTCCGCACCCGGGCCGCGAGGGCCTCGCACGGCTCGCGCAGCGCCTCCGGGTCGTCGACCTCGGCGAAGCGCTCCACCAGCGCGTCGCGCTCGGCGAGCACCCCGCAGGCGTCGAGGGCTCGTCGGTAGGCGGCGCCGGTCAGGATCTGGGTCCGGGGCAGTGGGTAGCCCGCGCGGCGCAAGCGCACGAGGCCGGCGGCCTTTCCGCCGACCTGCGCCGCGTCGGCGTGTTTCAGCCGCAGCAGGTCGACGAGCCAGCTCACTCGAGCGAGTCCTTCAGCCGCTCGAGGTCGGCGACGGTCAGCCCCAGCCGGCCCGCCAACTCGGCGAGGTCGACCTGCTGATCGGCGGGGCTGAACGGCGCCTTGAGCGAGCTGAGGGTCACGTCGGCGAAGGTCTTGACCAGCACGAGGGCGAAGATCTTGGGGCCCAGGTCGCGCACGAAGCGACCCAGGATCCGCCGGGGCGTGATCACCCGCCCCAGCGCGCGCTGCCAGCTCGCCGGGCGCCAGAGCGCGTTCATACGCTCGACCGCCTTGGCGGGCGGGAACAGAATGTGGCGCCACATGTCGAGGTAGGCGCGGCGCTTCTCCGCCGGCGCGCTGGTGCTGTTGACCTCGGTGAACAGCTTCTCGATCGTGGAGAGGTGCGTCACCCGGCTGCGCAGCAGCCGCGCCAGGCGCCGCGTCTTGCGCGCGGTGTCGCGGCGAATCCCGCCGGAGACCTGGGGCTGGAGCTCCGCCAGCAGCGCGCTCACCGCCGGGATCGGGCACAGCCGGTTGGCCAGCGAGAGCGCGTGGTAGACCCAGTCCTGGCTCCCGGCCCGCGCCATGGCGTCGCGGAACAGCGCCCAATCGAAGGCCGCGCCCGCATGTCGGACCAGGTTGTAGAGGTCGGCCAGCTCGCGCACGCCGGTCTTGTAGTAGGGCAGGTGCACGCAGAGGTGGTGCAGGTTGTCCTCGGGGCTCATCGCGAGGCAGGGGATCCCGTAGAAGTCCAGCGGCTGGACCCGCGACCAGATCCCGTCGTAGTCGATGGTCAGCGGGGAGAGCGGCGTGATCAGACCCCAGTGGGTGCCGATCATGCAGTTCAGGTCGCGGCTGAAGTAGGGCGGCGCGTGGTGCGAGAACTTCTCCTGCTTGCGCGGCTCGCCGCCCAGCAGCTCGGCCGCTGAGAAGAAGCCCAGGTCGTCGTAGATCCCGAAGATCGCGTCGAGGTCCCGCTTGCGAATGAGGATGTCGATATCGTTCATTCGCTTGTAGTTGGCGTCGCCGTAGATCGTCTCGGCGAAGAGCACGCCCTTGAGGATCACCACGTCGATCCCGGCGTCGGCGAAGCGCTGGAGGAAGGTCCGCGCGACCTCGAGCCGGGCCTGGTTCGCCGCGGCGATCCGCTCGCTACGCTCGAGCAAGCGGCGACGAAGGTGCTCGGGGACCTGCTCGAAGAGGCCCGCGCGGCGCAGGCTCGTAACCGCGAGGGGCACGGTGGCGTTGTCCTCGGCGAGGACCACGAACTCGTGCCAGTCGCGCACGCGCTCGGCCTCGGCCTCGGCCTCGGCCAGCTCCTCCGCGGTGGGGTGCGCGAGGCTCATGAGGAGCAGCAATCGCTCCTCGGGGGTCACGACTTCATGTGCGACGTGCTCCACGCCCCGGGCGCTAGCCGCCGCTGCTGAACGCGAGCTTGAGCCCGACCGCGAGCACCACGAACGCCATCAGGCAGAGCGCGATCGTGATCGTCACCGCGCGCTTGAACTCGGGGTCCGCGGGCGGCTTCGACGCGCGCCGGCGCGCCACCGGGCGATCGCCCCCGTCGGGGGCGTCCGGGTTCGGGACCTTGGTCGTGGCCTGGCAGCTCTTGCAGCGCACGATCCCCCCCGCGAAGTGGCGGGGGACCTTGGACTCCTCGGCGCAGCCCGTGCAGATCACGTCGATCCAGTGGGGCTTGGGGGTCGGGAGCGCGGTCTGGGTCGGCGCGCTCGAGCCCTCGACGGCGGCCTCGAGGTCGAAGTCCGACGAGGTGCCGACGCTGTCGGAGGAGGCCGACTCGATCGCCGAGGCGGGGACCATGTCCTCGCTGCTGGTGAAGTCCGACGAGGTACCCGAGAGCTCCTGCACCCCAGGGTTGTCGAAGCCGATCGCCGGGGTGGGGACCATGCCCACGTCGCCCAGCAGGGGGTCGTCCTCGAGCAGGCCGTCGTCGGAGGCGTCGAGCAGCCCCGAGCTCTGCATGACCTCCAGGGGCACCAGCCCGTCGTCCTCGGCCAGCGCAGACGAGGAGGCCTGGACCGGGGTGACCTCGACCGGCGTCGGCTCGGGCAGCGGCGGGGCGCCCAGGCTGGGGACCGGCACGTCGAGGTCGGGCTCGGGGTCGTCGAGGTCCGGGGGCAGGTCGAGGTCGGCGATCCCCGACCCGGAGTCGGTGCCCACGTCCGACGCCGAGCTCGTGGTGCTCGCGCTGCTGGTGCTCTCGGCGGCTGCGGTGATCGACTCGGAGCTGAACACGTCGCCGCCGAGGATGTCCCCGCTCTCGAAGGTCACCGTGCCCGCGTCGCTGGGCTGGGTCAGCCCGGCGCCCAGCGCCTCGCCGCCGAAGGTCAACCCGCCCGAGGGGTCCTCCAGTCGGGGCTGGGGCGTGACCGCCGGCGGAGGAATGATCTCGCCGCTGCGGTGGGTGAAGTCGTCGTCGTCGTAGGCGGTCGCGCCGAGGATCTC
>Ga0070727_10003635_pt1 | contig 13809 bp, 2 predicted proteins | sample tdAd472_FD_66722 | JGI IMG/M metagenome (GOLD analysis project Ga0070727, IMG submission 66722) | Marine sediment microbial communities from the Atlantic coast under amendment with organic carbon and nitrate - tdAd47.2 | ecosystem: Environmental > Aquatic > Marine > Coastal > Sediment | place...
CCGGCCGGCTCGACAACACCGTCTTCGTTTTCACCAGCGATCACGGTTACTGGTATGGCGAGCATGGCCTGAGCGTCGAACGCCGCCTCGCGTACGAGGAAGCGATCCGGATCCCGCTGCTGATCCGCTATCCGCAACTCGTCAAAGCCGGGACGACTCTCGACCAGTTCGCGCTGAGCATCGACCTCGCGCCAACTCTGCTCGATCTGGCCGGCGTCGATTCCGACTGGAAGTTCGACGGTCACAGCCTGCGGCCACTGCTGGCCGGTGAAACTCCCGCCGACTGGCGCCGCTCTTTTCTCGTGCAGTACAACACGGACACCGTCTTTCCGCGAGTTCGCAACATGGGCTACCGGGCACTCCGCACACAGCGCTGGAAGCTCATTCGTTACAGGGAACTCGACGGGATGGACGAACTGTACGATCTGCTGGCCGATCCGTATGAAATGCGGAACGTGATCAACGCCCCGGAATCTGCCGCCATCGTTACGCAGCTCAACCGCAAACTGGACGGGATGCTGACTGACGACCGTCCGTAGGTTGGCCGTCCGTAGGTTGGAGGGTCCGTCGGTTGGAACACTGTGCCGACAATTGACTTTGCAGTCGGCCTCTCGCACCCCCAATCGACTGAAGTTCTCGACCGGGCGGCGGGTGTTCAATCGGGCCGGAATCGACTTCGACCGGCGCAGTTGGCTCGCGTTTTCAGGACAATTGGAAAGCGGTTCCGAATGCGTGCCGGCTGATCTGTCGCAACTCTGGGACCGCAGAGCGAACGCCGTTCCGCGACCTTCTTCATTGGCGTCGCGATGCGGTAACCTCTCGGCATGAAATCGTTTCTCGAATGGTATCTCGGAATTCCCCCAGCTCAGCCTGGGCAGGGAACGCAGTGGACGTGGTTGCGGCAAACGCCGTGGCCAGCCAGTGCGCCGTCGTGGCTGGTCGTGATTGTCCTGCTGGCGGTCGCGGCCAGCGTGATCTGGGTTTACCGTCGGGATGCTCGCGCGGTCGCGCTGCCGTGGCGAATCGCGCTGACCGGACTGCGGCTGGCGTCGATCGCCTTCGTCCTGCTGATCCTCACCGAACTGACGCTCGTCGTTGACCGCACCGGCCTGCCGTTTATCGCCGTGCTGATCGACGACTCGGCCAGCATGAGCCTCGACGATCAGTACACGGATTCGGCGGAACGCGCCGCGGTTCGTGCGCTGCTCAGCGATCAACCCGCTGCCCGCACGACCCGGCTGAGCATCGCTCAGGAACTACTGACCGGCACGGATGCAGGATTCCTCAAGCAGTTGCAGAAGCGCCATCAGCTGCGGGTCTATCGCTTTTCGGAGACGGCGTCGGTGCTGGGCGGAACCGATTCCGAGCAGGGCGGCGACCTCGATTCGATCGCCGATTCGATCCGGCGTCTGGAACCGACCGGCAGTGCGACGAGTCCGGCTCAGGCCGTCCGCAAGGTGCTCAACGATTTCCGCGGTTCGCTGCCGTCCGCCATCGTCGTTGTCTCGGACGGGATTTCGAGCAGCGGTGAGCCGCAGCAGCTGACCATCGGCGCCGACCTGGCCGCTCGGCGACTCGTCCCGCTGTACACCGTCGGCGTCGGCAGCGAAGAAGCGATGCACGACCTGAATCTGTACGACACGCTGGCCGACGAAGTCGCGTTTGTGAACGACCCCGTCACGCTGACGGCGAAACTCAAGTCGTTCGGCTTTGCCGGGAAGAGCGTCGCGGTCGTGCTGAAGGAGAAGGACTCCGGAACGGTCCTCGGCACGACCCGGGTTCAGGCCGGCAGGGATGGCCAGTCGGTGCCGGTCGAACTGACCTGGGCTCCCGACACAGCCGGCGATTACGAAGTTGTGCTCGAAGCCTCACCACAGCAGACGGAGATTGACCGCTCCAACAATTCCGAAACGCGACAGATCAGCGTGCGGGAAGAGAAGCTGCGCGTGCTGCTCGTCGACTCGCTGCCTCGCTGGGAATTCCGCGAACTCAAGGCGCTGCTCGAACGCGAAACCACAGTCGAACTGCACACGATTCTGCAGGACGCCGATCTGGAGTTCGTCGATCAGGACGCGACCGCTCAGCCGCTGCGAGGCCGCTTTCCGGTGAGCCGCGAGCAACTCTTCGCTTACGACGTTGTCATCTTCGGCGACGTCAACATCGACTCGCTGAGCCCGTCGACACTCGAAAACCTGAGCCTCTTTGTCAGCGAAGCCGGCGGCGGATTGATCTTTGTCGCGGGGCCACACTTCAATCCCCTGGACTATCGAAGCACCGTCCTGGCCGACCTGCTGCCGATCGAACTCGACGGAGTCACGCTGCCGCCGCCTGACGAACCGATCCCCGTGTCCTTTCAGCCGGTGCTGACGCTTGAAGGTCAGAAGAGCACGCCGATCTTTCGTTTCGACACCGATGAACGAAACAGCCTGACCGTGTGGCGGAACCTGCCCGGCTTTTACTGGCTGGCCGCGGTGCAGAACGTCAAACCGGGGGCGACGGTTTTTGTCGAACATCCCACTCGCATGGGCGATGGCCGCCACCTGCCCGTCATCACGATGCAGCGGTTCGGCGCCGGCAAGGTCATCTTTCACGCGACCGACGAAACCTGGCTGTGGCGCCGTCGAGTGGGAGACCTCTACTACGGACGCTACTGGATCCAGGCCATTCGTTATCTCTCCCGGTCGAGACTGCTCGGCCAGTCGAAATCCGCGGAACTGAAGTCAGACCGCCTGGTGTATCGCAACGGCGAGACCGTCACGCTGCGGCTCCGCTTCTTCAACGACGACGAGATGCCCGAAGATGGCGGCGAGGTCAAGGCGGTTGTCGAACGTCGCGACGGCAGCAATCAGGAAGTCATCCTGACGCGCATTCCGCAGGCTCCCAACGTCTTCGAGGGTCAGTTGCGTCGCGCGACAGACGGCTCCTACCACGCCTGGATCGCCAGCCAGTCGTTCGCCGACACGCCGCCCGCGACGGACTTTCGCGTCGAATCGCCCGAGGACGAACTCCGCATCCGCGGCCTCGATCGCCAGCAGCTCAGCGACGCGGCCAGGATTTCCGGCGGCCAGTTTTACACACTGGCCACCGCGAACACCCTCCCCGCCGACGTCCCCCGCGGCCGCCCGGTCCCGATCCGATCAGAAGACCCAATCCGCATCTGGAACCGCTGGGAAGTCCTGCTCCTGTTCGCAGCGATGCTGACCACCGAATGGCTCCTCCGCAAACGCGCGCGACTGGTCTGAGCGGCACGGCTCGGGCGTTTTCCGACCGCTTCCTTGTTTGACCCAAAGGCGACGGCGTTTCGTGCTGTACAGGCAGCGAATGGGCATCGGCTGCCTGTGGTCGAGTGCAGCGAGCCCACAGCCGCACAATTAAACGAGCGTGGTAGTCGAAAGCGCGCGTCGAACCGCTGGGGGCTCGTCGCTCGTGCCTCGCTCCTCGACCCCAGCCAGCCAGTCGTTTGCCCCGAAACCGGGATTGACATCACGCGTTTGCGTGATCATTCTTGACATCACGCAAACGCGTGATGTGAGTTCCGGCCGCAGAGCAGCGGCCATTCCGTCTTCCCGGAGAAAGTCGAGGTGTGAGATGCAGAAGCCGCTACAGAATCGTCGCCGAGGGATCACCGCTCTGGAGATTGTCATCACAATCCTCGTCCTGCTGATGCTCGCCGCCCTGTTCTTTCCCAAAGTTCATGTTGACCGTCGCGGGGCTCGTCGCAGTTCGTGCAAGAACAACCTGAAGCAGATTGGGCTGGCTCTGCACAACTATCATGAGCAGGCCAATACCTTCCCGCCGGGGTGGTGCGGTGTCGGAGACGACACTCCCGAAGACGCCTTCATCACTGGCACGACGAGCGCTTACAGCTGGGCGACGGCGATTCTGGGGAACTTCGAAAGCGGTTCGCTGGGCCGCAGGATGAACTTCAAAGGCTCGCACCAGTCCGCCACAAACGACAAGTCTGTCCAGTCGATTCTCACGTCGTTTCGATGTCCCTCGGATGTCGGCGACAGTCAGCTTCAAAATACGACCGGTCGGCTTCAGGGCACGTCGAACTATCCGGGGTCGTTCGGTGTTGGCATTCCCGAGAACGTGCCCGCCACGGATCCTCGCCGCTGTCAGGGACTCTTTGGACCGAACTCGCGCGTTCGCATTCGCGACATCAAAGATGGAACCACATACACTATCGCCGTGGGCGAACGTCGGCTGACGCGGATTTCCGATCAGAGTGCACCGCCGACATCGGCAGCGCTGACAGCCAGCGGCTTCATGACTGCTCGGGGTGTCGGCTACAGCGTTCCGACGTACTGGTCGGGGACGGACGGACTCGCCAATCAGTGGGCTCCCGGAGAACTGGTTGCCACCACGACAGTGGGAAATGCCTGGACATTGCCGAGCTGGGACAACATTGATCTCGCCTCCAACCCGATCCTCGGCATCAACAAAACGGCGTCGAATCATGCTGCCGCGGGCAGGACGTCAGCTGGCGTGCCCATCGAAAACGATCGCCCACTGGCCGGTGACTTCATCGACCTGAACACGATCGGCTTCAGCAGCTGGCATGTCGGCGGGGCTCAGTTTCTTTTGGCCGACGGGGCCGTGAGGTTCATCAGCGAGAATGTCGACCCGCAGACGCTGGTGAATATCAGCCGCCGATCCGACGGGCGGACGGTCGGCGCGTTCTGAGAACATGGCAACGAAAAATCGCGGGAGCATCACTCGGACGCTCCCGCGATTTGTCAGATGTCGCGTCGAAAAGTAACTCAGATCTCGTCGATCCAGCTGGGGAACGGCATCAGCATGAAGAGATCGTCGACTTCGGACAGATCATCGACGATGTCACCAGGCTCGGCGGGATCGGTGCCGTTTCCTCGAACGAGGATGTCGACGCCGCCCTGGCCAGCCAGATTGTCACTGCCGACTCCGCCGATCAGACCGTCGTTGCCGTCGTCGCCCTGCAGCGTATCGTTGCCCGATCCTCCAAGAATCAGGTCGCTGCCTTTCCAGCCCTGCAGAACGTCGTCGCCAGCGGCTCCGGAAATGCCGTCCGCTCCGCGTCCGCCATCAATGGTGTCGTTGCCGGCTTGCCCCAGCAGCGTGTCGTTGCCATCGCCGCCTTCAATGGAGTCGTCGCCGCCTCCACCTTCGATGACATCGTCTCCATCGTTGCCTCGCAGCGAGTCACCCTGCGGGCCGCCGATCAGCGTATCGTCGCCGTCACGACCGTTGAGAATGTTGAACGTATTGCCGCCCCTCAGTGTGTCATTGCCGGCTTCACCGGAAATGATCACGAACGACAGCGAGAACAATGTGGCGTCAATGACGTTGTCGCCCGCTCCGCCGGTCAGGCTGGCGGATTCAAACGAGAGCAGCGTGTCTGTGCCGTCGCCGTCGAGCGACGAGTTGGTGAGCGTCCAGTCGAAATCGCCGGCAGCGAGAACCCGGTCGAAACCGCGACCGCCATTCAAGCGGTCAATGCCCGCTCCGCCGATCAGCCAGTCGCCGGAACCGCCCTGCCCAAAGACCAGGTCGTCGCCGTCCTCACCGTTCAGCGTGTCGGCACCGCTGCCTCCGAAGATTCGATCGCCACCACCGCCACCGAGGATCCGGTCGTTGCCGCTCTGGCCGCTGAGCACGTCGTTGCCGGGCGAGCCGATCAGCTCGTCGTCTCCGCCGCCTCCGTACAGGCTGACGGAAGTGAACCCAGGCGTGAAGAAGCCGCTCGCGTCGATCACGTTCGGGGCTCCGCCGCCCTGCAGATTGGCCCGCTCAACACCGACGACAGCGTCGTTGCCAAGCCCGCTCATCGTTGTGTTCGTCAGCGTCAGGTTCCCGCTGACAAATTCGACGATGACATCGTTGCCGGCACCGCCATCGAGGACGTCGTCGCCAGTTCCGCCGGTCAGCGAGTCACCCGTGCCGCCCTGTCCGCTCAGCGAATCGTTGCCGATCCCGCCATTGAGTGCGTCCTTGCCGGCGCCGCCGAAGACCGTGTCATCTCCGCCGCCCGCGTTGACCACGTCGTCCCCGCCGGCCCCGACGATGAAGTCTCCGAACGCACTCCCCGTGATGACGTCGTTGCCGCTGCCGGAGTTGACGTTGACTGCCACCCCGGAGAAGAACGTGAAGTCGCTCGGCGTGACGCCGCTCAGGTCAATCGAGTTTGCATCTGCAGACCCGGTAATGACCAGGCGGCCGATCTCGCTGGCGGCGAACGGACTCGAAACAGGAACACCGTTCACAGTCCCCTGGACCGCGGCGAGTCCGTCACCGGCCAGCGTGATCACGACGTTGCCGGAACCATCCGCCCCGACGATCAGTCCGGTGGCCTGCTGGAGCGTGATCGACAGCTCGATGCTTTCGTCATCGATCGTTGTGACCGGAACGGCCTGCGCACCGACACCGGCGAACAGCGGATCCGAACCCGCCACGTTGACGGCAACGGAAATCTGCGAGACCTGATCGCCGTCATCGTCCACGTCGTCAACGCCGCCGACCGTCACTGTCTGCGGCAGATTCCAGTTGTCCGGCGTGAATGTCAGCTGTGACGGACCGGCAGACGCCTCACCGGGATCGCTGCTGGACACGTCGAGCACGACATCCGTCAGCGGTTGCGCGGTCAACTCGACCGTGAACGTCCCCGATGAACCGGTTTCAATGACCTCAAATCCGCCCATCGGAGCGTTGATCAGGAAGCCCGGCACGTCGTCGTCGGTGACCAGAACCGTAACGGTCTGGCTGCCCGCCGCACTGAATGCGGGGTCAGACTGCCCCGCATCAACCGCGACTATCACATCCACATTCCGATTGCCGTTGACGATGCCGTCGTCGAGTCCGAGCAGGTCGATCGTCTGCGGCGTGTCCCAGTTATCCGGCGTGAACGTCAGGCTGGGCGGCAGTGCGGACAGGATATCGTCGTCCGCACTGCTGACTGTGAGAACAACGTCGCTCTGCGGCTGAGAATTGAGCACCACCGTGAAGGCGTCCGTCGATCCGGATTCGGAAACCTCGGACGACCCACTGCTTTCCACGATGGTGAATCCCGGAACTTCGTCATCGGTTGTGGAAACCGAAACCGTGGCATCCGGCAGGCTGCGGAACGCAATATTCGACGCGGCTTCGACAACGGAGATCGTCACACTGGACAAGGTCGTGCCATCAACCAGGGCGTCATCGACGCCGGTGACGGTGACGGTCTGCGGCATGTCCCACGTCATCGGCGTGAAGGTCAGCATGCCGAGATCGACAATCGCCTCGTCGGTATCGCTGGCCGTGATCGAGAAGACGACATCCGACGACGGTGCCGTATCGAGCACGACGGTGAAGGAGTCCGTTGTCCCGCTTTCGTCGACGGTCGTCGAGCCATCGCTTTCCGTTACCGTGTAGCCGGCGACGTCGTTGTCCGTCGTGTTGAACGAGCGACTCGTCGGCAGCGCCCCATCGAACTCATCGTCCGAAGCGGCATCGTTGACCGACACCGTGATTGTTGATGGCTGCGTTCCGTCAATGACCGCATCGTCAACGCCGGTGACCGTAACGGTCTGCGGCTGATTCCAGTTCGTCGAGGTGAATGTCAGCGTCGGCTGATCGACGCTGGTCTCTGTCGTATCGCTGCTCACGACGTCGAGAACAACGTCGGTCGCTGGCTGATCCTGCAGCACGACGAGGAAGGTTGCCGACGTTCCATCTTCGCTGACTGTCGAGCTGGTCGGGCTGGAAACGAGGAACCGGCCGCTGTCATTGTCGAGCGTTGTCACGTCGAACATCTGCGGTGCCAGAGCATCGAAGAAGTCGTTCGTCAGTGCCGGATTGATGGCGACCGTCAGTGTCGAAGTCTGGGGGCCGTCGACCACGGGATCGTCAACGCCGGTCACGACGATCTGCTGCGGGATGTTCCAGTTGGCAATCGTGAATCGCAGCTGTGTGGCGTTCAGACTCGCTTCCGTCGGATCAGAAATCATGACCGTCAGGACGACGTCTGTTTCCGGCTGGGCTCCGAGAACAACCGCCAGCGTATCCGACGTCCGACTTTCACTGACCGTGGTGACCGGGAACGTCCCGTCGACGGCTTCGGTCACGCTGAACGACGCCGTGTCATCGTCCGTCACTGTCACGTTGACGTCCTGCGACGACAGCGGGTGGAACAGCGGATGCGAACTGCCCGGCACGATGGCGACGCGAACCGGAATCACCTGGTCGCCATCAACCGTCGGTTCATCGACGCCAGTGACGATGACCGTCTGCGGCTGATCCCAGTTCATCGGCGTGAACGTCAGCGTCGACTTGTCGACACTCACTTCGCCGGTATCCGTCGACGTGACACTCAGCGTGACATTCGTCAGCGGGCGGTCCCGCAGAACGACCGTAAACGTGTCGGTCGTCCCGGATTCAGCGACCTGGCTGTTGCCTGCCGACTCAACAATGTCGAACGCTGCAACTTCATCATCGAGGTTGGTAAACGTGACGCTCCGTCCGGGAGTTTTTGTCGGATCGTTAAACGCCGGGTCGGTTGTCAGGCCCGAATCGATGGTCACTGAGAACACCGAGGTGATGTCACCGTCGACATCAATGTCATCAACGCCGCTGATCGTCACGGTCTGTGGCGTATCCCAGTTGTTCGAATCGAACGTCACCGGCGAGGACATGGTCTGCCCTTCCGTGGCGTCGGTCGGGACGATGTTGAACGTGACCTGAGTTCCCGGCAGCGGCCGGGCATCAAGAACGATCGTAAACGAGTCAGTCTGCGTGCCGTCTTCGCTGACGGTCAGGACACCGCCGGGGGCTCCCAGCAGATCGACCGTGAATCCGGCCGTGTCGTCGTCGAGCGTTCGCACGTTGACGGTCTGAGGCGAGACCATCGTCGGCAGGGCTGCCTGATCGGGATCCAGAAACGCCGGAGCGTCCGTGTTGTCCGTGTCGACCGCAACGGTCAGCGTCGAATCGATGTCGCCATCGTCGAAGAGGTCATCAAGGCCGGCAACGTTCACAGTCTGCGGCATATCCCAGTTGCTGCTGTCGAACGTCAGCGAGGCCGTCGCACTGACTTCAGACGGATCGCTCGGCGTAATGCTGAGCACAACCTGCGTTCCCGGAATCGGTCGGGCGTTGAGCACGACGGTGAACGAGTCTGTCAGGATTCCATCTTCGGTCACGGTCAGCGTTCCGGCGGGAGCGGAGTCCAGCAGATCGATCGTGAAGTCTGCCGTGTCGTCATCAGTCGTCGTGACATCAACAAACTGGTCCGGCGTCTTACCCGGATCCTGGAACGCCGGGTCGGTTGTCATCCCGTCGTCAACAGCCACCGTGACCTGCGAAACAATGTCACCGTCGTCGAACCGGTCATCAACGCCGGTCACGGTGATCGTACGCGGAATTGACCAGTTGTTCGTGTTGAACGTGAACGAGGCCGGGGTGACCGTTGCTTCGCCGGTGTCCCCGGAGGTGTAGGTCACGACGACCACCGTCCCCGGCAGCGGCTGAGCATCAAGACTGATAATGAAGGTGTCAGCCGTCCCCGATTCCGCAACGCTGACCCCATCCAGTTCGTCGATCGACACACCCGCCGTGTCGTCGTCCAGCGTGAGCACGTCGACACTCTGCGATGCCACAACGCTCGGAGGATCACTCTGATTCGGATCGAGATAGGTCGGCGACGTCGTTCGCAGAAGATCGACAGCCACCGTGATGGTCGAGGCGACATCACCTTCGTCAAAGAAGTCATCAACACCGTTCACCGTGACAGTCTGCGGCATGTCCCAGTCGAATTCGTCGAACGTCAGGAACGTGGCCACATTCGCTTCCGAAGTGTCGTTCGCAATGAGCGTCAGAGTGACCTGCGTCCCGGCTTCGGGCTGGGCATTGAGCACAACGGTGAAGGTGTCGGTCAACGTTCCGTCTTCGGAAACCGTCAGCACGCCGCCAGATACCCCCAGCAGGTCGATCGTGAAGTTCGCCTCGTCATCGTCAACCGTGAGAACACTGACGTCCTGAGACGCAATCGCGGTCGGGGTTCCCGCCTGATTGGGATCGAGAAACGCCGGTGCCGTCGTGTTCGCCGGATCGATGGCCACCGTCACGGTCGACAGCACATCTCCCTCATCAAGGAAGTCGTCGACACCGATCACGTCAACCGTCTGCGGCATGTTCCAGTTGTTCGTGTCGAACGTCAGCGACATCGTCGTGCTGACTTCGGTCGAGTCGTTGGGAGTAATCGTCAGCACGACCTGCGTGCCGGGAATCGGCTGAGCGTTCAGGACGACGGTGAACGTGTCGGTCGTCGTCGTTCCGTCCTCGCTGACAGTCAACGGCCCGGACGGAGCGGCATCCAGCAGATCAATCGTGAAGTCCGCTTCGTCATCGTCGGTCGTCACGACGTCAAACGTCTGAGCCGCCACCGCTGGGGGCGAAGCTCCCTGATTCGGATCGAAATACGCCGGGGCCGTCGTATTCGCAGTGTCGACAGAAACCGTAATCTGCGACGCCACATCGCCTTCGTCAAAGAAATCATCGACACCGGTGACCACAACCGTCTTCGGCATGTTCCAGTCGAATTCGTCGAAGCTGACGGACACCGGAGTGCTGACTTCCGTTGAGTCGGAAGGCGTAATCGACAGGACAACGACCGTCCCGGAAATCGGCTGCGCGTTGAGCACGACAGTGAAACTGTCCGTCACCGTCGTTCCGTCCTCGCTGACAGTGAGGTCGTTACCCGGAGCGCCGAGCAGGTCGATCGTAAACCCGGCTTCATCATCATCGGTCGTTGTCACGGTAACGGATTGCGACGCGACGGCTGCCGGAGCGGCTCCCTGATTGGGATCCAGAAACGCAGGGGCGTCCGTACTCATCGTGTCGACCGCCACAGTCAGCGTCGACATCACGTCGCCTTCGTCGATGAAGTCATCAGCCCCAGTGACAGTGACCGTCTGCGGCGTGTCCCAGTTGTTCGTGTCAAAGGTCAGAGACGAGATCGGGCTGACTTCCGTCGCATCGTCCGGAGTTACCGAGATGACGACCTGCGTACCGGGAATCGGCCGGGCATTCAGCACGACCGTAAACGTGTCCGTCAGCGTCGTGCCATCTTCGCTGACGGTGAGCACGTTCCCCGGAGCCCCCAGCAAATCGATCGTAAAGTCCGCCTCGTCGTCATCGATCGTCGTCACGTCGATCGTCTGATCGGGAAGATCCTGGAACTCCAGCTGATCGGTGAGGCCGTCATTGACGGTCACCGTCAGCGGCAGATTCAGCATGTCGCCGTCGTCGAAATCGTCGTCAACCCCCGTCACCGTCACAGTGACCGGCGTGTCCCAGTTCGAATCGTCAAACGTGATCTGCGGCAGATCGAGCGTTGCCTCCGCGCCGTACAGGCCGTCCTGAATCGACAGGTCCAGCGTCACGGCCTCGCCGGGGAACGGTGAGGCATCGAGCACCACAGTGAACGTCGCCGAGTGCATCGCCCCTGCCGCTTCGGTCACGGTCAGAGCCGTTTCAGACAGCGTGACCCCGGCCACGTCGTCATCCGTTGTCGTCACATCAACGGTCTGATCAGGAGCCCGCCCGGCCTCATTGAAGCGACGGTCGGTCGTCATCCCCGTATCGACAGACACCGTAACGATCGATGCGATGTCGCCGTCGTCGAAATCATCATCGACGCCCTGAACGGTGACCGTTTGTGCGACGTTCCAGTTCAGATCGTCAAAGACAAGCGATGAGACCGGCATGGCCATCGAATCGAGCAACTGGACTTCACCGCTGTTGCTCGGCGTGACCGTCAGCACAACGACGTCTCCCGCCAGCGGCTGGCGGTCGAGAACAACTGTGAAGGTGCCTGTTGTCCCGCCATCTTCCGAAACAATGATCGGCGCGGCACTGGGGACGACGTCGAAACTGTTGTCCGGCGTGATGGCCGGGATAATGTCGATGACGATGTCGTCGACAGCGGTTGCCGCCGGGCTGCCTGTCGGCAGGTTGAAGTTGCCCAGATCGCTGGTGGTCACCGTGACGCGGGCATCATCGATCGTTGTTGGGCCAGCACCGAAATAGGTTTCTCGCGGCGTGAAGACCAGCCCGTCGAGGACGGCGTTCAGATTCGGAATCGTGCCCGTGATGATGATCGTCGTGTCTTCGATGCCGTTGACCATGGCGTCAGCACCGCCATCGGCCATCGTCATCCCGTCATCACTGATGCTGCTCAGCGTGACCAGCGATCCGAAGCCGGCGGGCAGCGACAGAGTGCCATCGCTGCCGCCCGAGAGCGTGGACACCGACAGGATGACTTCCAGTTCGTTGCTCCCAAGGAATGAATCCGGGTCGTCAACGGTGATTGTGTTGCCGTTCGCTGTTGAGAACGTCAACGACGTGGGGAACCCGGCGGCGGTGTCGCTCTCGTCGACTTCCTGAGCGACCGGGACCATGTTCTCCGGCGGGTCATTGGTCCCGTCCGTGACAACAATGTCGAACGCGACGGTTCCGTCAGACTGATTCTGAACCAGCGGATTGGCGGCGAAATCCAGAATGCCGGACGCCACAGAATTATCAACGGTCAGCCGATAGCGGGCTTCCGACGGGAACGTCGTCACCGACGTGAAGATGGCCTCGTTCGTGTTTGCGTTATAGACGAACGTGTAATCGACGAAGTTCTGCAGTGTTGTCGTTCCCTGCTTCGTCGTTTGCGTCAGCCGGAACTGGCTGCCGGTTGAACTGACGGTCGAGTCGTCAATGCCGATGCCGCCGTCAAAGAGCTGCACAACGATCTGGCTGAACAACCCTGGGTTGTCAACGTGGACACTGGTAGAAAGCGGATCGAGGTCCACGAGACCGCCGTCTTCCGGAACGGTCAGACGAGCGACGCCGCCCACAAAGTCAGCTCGTTCGATGGCTCCCAGGTCGTTGAAGACTTCGCCACCCAGACCGGACGGCACCTGCGTCGGATCGTCGACACGCAGCTGGCTGTACAGGTCGCGGTTCGGCGACACGGCGTCAGAATTCGGAATCCCCGCCTGATTTTTGAACGACACATAGGTCGGACGGTCAGACAGGCTGCCCAGCGAGCGGTCGACGGCCTGCGCTCCATCGGCCAGGTAGAAGTTCCGCGCCCCGACATTGACGAACAGCGGATTCGAGGCCGGGTCGTTAATGGAGTTCTGGCCGGCAACACCGTTTGCGTTATTGCCGTGGAAGAACGTCCGGTTCACGACGGGAGCCGGACCGGTCGAATTGTTGACAATCGCGGTGTCGGTGTTGGCGATCAGGTTGTTCAACAGCGTCGGGCTGGCGAAGTCCTGAATCAGAATGCCGACTCCATTGGCGTTGGCTGTCGAGTACGCCTGGCTGTCGGCACCGAAGATCGTGTTGTTGATGATCTTGCCGAACGGAACCGCTGAGGCCGGGTCGGCCGCGTTGCCTGGCGAGTCGGGATCGCCGCCGAACTGAATTCCCGTGTTCGCGAAGCCGGTGATCAGGTTGTTGGCGATCGTCACGCCGGGCGCCAGCCGCTGAGCATTGTTCTGATCGAAGTTGATTGGCGAACCGGGTGTCGCGAAGTTGCCGACCGTCGTTCGCGGTGCTGCCGTGACCAGAATCGCCGTATCCGCCACGTCGCGGATGATGTTGTTCTCGATCTGGAAGTGCCCCTGCTGCCGCTCGACATTCCGGTCGCCACGGATGAAGGTGCCGCTGAGCCCCTGAAAGACGACATTGTCAATGAACACGCCTTCGAGCATGTCATCAACGGGCATCGTCGAAGAATCAGCGCCGTCCTTCGTGTAGACGAAGAAGATCGTGTGCGTCCCCGGCTCCAGAGTAATCGTCTGA